>Ga0179591_1280043_pt1 | contig 15446 bp, 16 predicted proteins | sample CZOMad2_1_08_16f_FD_182891 | JGI IMG/M metagenome (GOLD analysis project Ga0179591, IMG submission 182891) | Vadose zone soil fungal communities from Angelo Coast Range Reserve, California, USA - CZOMad2_1_08_16fungal (PacBio error correction) | ecosystem: Environmental > Terrestrial > Soil >...
GGTCGTCAAAACCGGGAGAACTCTACAACTCCATGAAAAAGGGGGTATCTTACGTCAGTCCAGAATGGTTACATATACAAGCTAAAAGAAAAAGCAGTCTCCGCCGGGAAAGGGAAAAAATACCTCCTATTTCAGGAGAGACTGATCCCCAACCTAGTGTGCCTCTCACGCAAAAGACTTCTAATTGAAGCAACTGGATCAAAAGAAGTAATCAAGAAGAGGGGGAGCAATCTCCGAGACCCAAAAAAGGAGGAAAAAGCAACCCGCAAACTACTAGAGAAGAGAAAGAGAAAGAGAAAAGTACAAACAAACAAAACGAATCCTACAAGAAAACCACTTTCGGGGGGAAAGTCAAACGTAAGAAAAAGCACAGAAAACGGGCCGCCCTTGCCGACACGCTTAACGAAATCACGTCCCTCCTCCCAAATCAAAGGGCGGAACGATCAAATCTTCACAAAAATCCACAGGGGAACCGGTCAAGTACCTGATGGGGGAACTCGCTTCAATCCGGAGTGGCACGCCTTATCAGGTAGTAGGGAGGGGAATTGGAGAGGGGGAGGGAGAAGGAAGGAAGCTTAAGAAGAGGATGATAAGTCGAGGGGGGTAGGTAAGAGAGGGGGGGCTTAAGACTGAGAGGGAAAAAATGGAGGAGGCGAAGGGGGGCTAGTAATAGGGAGACGCGGAGACGGAGACGGGAGAAATCGGAGGGGGGGGAGGAGAGTTGGGGGTAGAGGGCATAGAAGTAAAGAAAGGGGTATACGGTGAAGGGGGGAGAGAAAGGGCTTAATGAGGAATGAAGGGGGAGGCCGAGAGGGGGGGGGAGAAGAAGGGTGGGGGAATGGAAGGGGGGGAGTGAGGATTGAGGAGGCAGGGGGGGGGTAGGGGAAGAGGGGGGTTAGGGGGGGGGGGGGAGATGAAAGGAAGAGGTGGGGGGTATATTGAAAGGGGATCAGGAGAATGAGAAGGCAGGGGATAGGGAGGGGTAGGAGGGGAAGGGGGAGGTAGGAAGGCGTGGAAGGGTGAGAGAGGTTGATAGGTGTGTAGAGTCCATGGGCATGGGGGTGGAGGCGGTAAATGTAAGGGGGGGCGGGAGGGGGGGAAGTATAGGGCGGGGTGAGGAGGTGGAAGAGGCAATGGGGGGGTGATAATATGGGAGAGTAAAGGGGGGGAGGGAGGAATGGAAAAGGACGACGAGAAACAATGGATGGGGTGGGAGGAGAAGGGAATGGTTGGAGAGAGGAAGGGAGGAGGGGGAGTAAAATGGAGATGGGGAAGGGAGGGGGGAGTCCGACATTCGAGGGGGACTAGCGAAGGGTGGAGGGGAGGAGAGGCGATAAGGGGTGGAGGGGGGGGGGAGAGGCGGGGGGGAAGAATGTGAGGACGAGGTGTTGGAGGGGGGAGAGGAAAGTAAGAAAAGAAGGGGGGCTAGCGGAAGGGGTGAGGTGTTAGTGGAGGGGGGGGGAGGGGAGAAGGGGGGAGTGAGGGAGGAGGGCTCACGCAAGGAGATAAGGGATGGGGAGGGAAGGGGCCTACACGGTACCTTAACAACCATCAAATCTAGGACGGGGCTAGGGTAAAGTGAAAGACTGACCCAAAAGAAAAAAAAAAAAGGACACTGCCGGAAAGTTCCAACGGCTAGAAAACCTACGGGACGAAAAGAAACGTGGCACTCTCCTGCTAAAAACAAGGAAACCGTCCCAAACCGAAAAAGTCACTTCAAAGTCTACCAGAGAGCAAAAGCAAAAGGCCTCGACGAGAAGAAAAGGAAGTGGGGGGTCTTTACTCCGGCCCATACGAGCCGGCACCGAAAAAACGGTAGGGGACACGGGGACTGAAAGCAACAGAGGCTTCGAAGCTCCGACCGCCTAAGTTCGCCACCGAAAAAAACGGCGAACGTTATCGACCACCGCCGAGAGGGGGATCAACGCTCAAAACACACCAAAAAAGAAACCAAAGTCTTACTCTAGACTACATAACCAGACAAGCGGGCCTGGTGCAGCAAATCATCAGACAAGAACCACCCTCTCCAGGCAAAGCCTCCGATAAAAATCTTCAGGCATCGCGAATTGCGGTGGCGACCTGGGGGAACAAAAAAAAACCGAGAGGGGGAGCCCTGACCAAAAAACTTGTCTCCCGACTCCGAAGGAGGGGGGAGGAGGGGGCCCCCAAATCCAACGTCCATCTGCACAAAAGAAAGCAACATAATGTCTTCGCAAAACAAAAAAAGCAGCGAACTTCGTGACCTTCGGCAACTCTCAAAAGGCCAGAAAGGTCAAGAGACAGGGAAAGAAAATACTACCTTATTAAAGAACTGAAAAACAAAAATAACACCTACCGCACTCCACTCACGCGGCGTGGAAGAAAAAAAAAGCCGGAGGCAAGATATCCGGCATCCAATGAAATCACTCACTGGGGGCAAACGGGACGTAACTGCCAATTACTTTAAATAAGATTCAGCTGTGCTTTGGTTAAAAAAACGGTCCCAGAAAAAAAAAAAAGAAGCAACGAAGGGGTCCTAGACTGCAGAAATACACCAAAGAAACCGCGGGCGAAAAAAAGAAGGTACTGGGGGGGGACCGCCTCAGTCCCACAAAACAAAAGTAACGACGCAAACAACCGAAAATCAAGGCGGGCCTGAAAACGTAGCGGGAAAAAAAAGATCGAGGAATCCAAGGGGCACAGTCAAATTCAACAAAAAAAGAGGGCAACCGGCTTCAAAAAAACGACACCGTCAAAAAACGTCCACATAGCAAGAGGACCACACACAGAGCACTCACCAGATCAACGAAAACTTCGTGCCTCAACCAAAATGCAACATCTCAAGCAAAGCAAAAAAGAAGGGGGTAAACGGAGCAGAGTGGGAAAAAAAGAGGCGGAGGGAAATAGACAGTCATCGGGCGTGACCTCGATGGGACATCGGGAATTCAATCTACACACGCGGCGGTCAAGCTCAAAGAGAAGCCGGAAAAGTCAGGCTGAAGCGGCGGCTTTAACTGCCTGTCAACCAGGGTCCTCTTCAATAAGCCGGCAACAAAAAGAACCCCACGAACGGAAAAAGAGGGGGTAAGCGCAAAAGCAATCAAAAGAGTACCGGACCAACTTTTCCTGACAAAAAGAACCAGGGCGAACACGGGAAAGAAAAGGAAATAGGGAAAAAACTTCACTCTCGTCAAAAGCACAAAAAATCACAGGGAAAAAGAAGGTCCCGACGTGTGGCCCATAATCCGACAATGAAAGGAAACACGCCGGCGAAAAGGGAAGGGAAACTGGGCGGAACCAGCGCAAAAAAAAAGAGGTGGGACTCTCACGGATGAAACCGATGAACCTAAACCGCGGTTGAGTCCCAGCGATCTCAAAAAAAAAAAAACTTCTGTTATGATCGGGAATAAACGACAAACGGGAATCACTAGGAAATCAAAGAGAGAAGCGAGGAAGGGGAGGGATGTTGTTCCGGTAGATGAACCCCCGCCCGAAAGGCTTGGGGTGACAGGGGGTGGCTATAGACGGTAACCGTTCCACAACCGCGCATTTCGAGTTCAGTGCGTGGGGTTTCGCCGACAAACAAGTAAGAGATGAAGGGGGCGCAGCAGGGAAACGCGCCGGGGTACGTTCGCCAAGCGGGAGTGTGACGCTGCCATGGTGGAGACTTTGGAGCGATGCGCGACCCAAAATCTAGCGCTGAGATGCCGAGGGGGAAAACCCCTCAGGGGGGCCGGAGCACGGGCCAGTCTTTCCTGGACAGCAATCTAAATGGGGGTGGGGGAAAAAAAGTGGGAAAACCAAGACAACCTTGGGGGGAGAAAGGATCGTAGAATCTGAGGCAGTAAAAAGAAAGACCAAAATCTTACGGACTATCGAGAAGGGTGTCACAGTCATCGAAGACGGGACCGGGGGAGCCGTCCCTCCGCCAGGTAGAACTTCAAACGGGGGCTGTTTGGGCACGGGGAACGTAGCTGTCGTCCGATCCGGGGGTTGTTTGTATTTCAAACGTGGGCCAGCCGAATGAAGGGTGACGGGTTTCTCTTATTTGGGGAGATCTTGCAAACCAAGGAAAGGGACTAGAGGAAGCAGAAGGGATGCAGGGGAAAAAGAAACTTCCTCGGAAGGGATGTATTGAAAGGGTTCAGACAACAGGGGGACGGACAGAACCTACGCGCAAGTTTGAAAAAGGGGGGGGGTCAACGTCAGGGGATTGGGCCCTCAGATGGTTGGGGTAGGCACGGGAATAGGGAAATTGTTTCCGTGAGGGACAGGGGAGGGGGCGGCCGAACTCCCAAAGACCGCTAGCGGAAAGCGTCTAACCGGAAAAAAGGGAAGAGGCATAGGGGGTCGGCCTACCTCGCAAAAAAAAAAAATAGCGTTGATGCTGGACAAAGGCCGGGATAAGTGTTACCAGGGGGAGGGGGGACAGCAATCCAAAAAACGGGCCAGAGATTTAAAGTGGTGGAAGGTGTTGGACGGGGTTGGAGAAAAGGGTTACGGTACGAGTTCCCTTGGTCTGGCGGTCCATATCTTGGGGAGGGGAAGGGTTCAGAAAAATAAATTACAAGGGGGGGAAGGAGAGCCCACGTCTTTCGATGGGCGGGGGGGGGGGGAAGGGGTTTTGCCATTGGGGGGGAATATCCGGAACGCTGTCGGGGGTGGAATTCCAAATAGCCAAAACCTCAGGGGTGGAAGGAAAAAGTCAATGCACTAGGCTCGTGGTTGGACCAGTCCTAAAGAAAATAAAATAGCGAGGGCAGAAACCAATATTGTTATCATACGAAAAGGAAGTCGTGTCATCGCGTTGGAAAAAAGGGAAAAACGGCCAGGGAGAGTCCGACCGATTGGTAATTTATGTCGACTCCTCCCGAAGGTTTGTATCTGTCCTTGAGAAAAAGGAGGGGGGGGTGAATATCGATCTCTCAAAAAACTGGGTTCTTTTCCTGGCAAAAAAAGATTCGTACGGCGAGAAAGGGGGAAAGGAACAACCCGTTGGTTAGCGTCAGGGGCGGACCGACTGTTGATTTCCCTATTCTGTGGGGGCCAAAAACAGCGTCTGAGGAGAAGGTAGTTAAGAGTTGCAAAGGCTGATCTAAATTGGGTTAAGGAAGCTTTCACAAAGGGGGGTTTGAAACTAGGGCGCGTTGAAAAAAAAAAACGTTAAAGGACCGTTCCCGAGACGTTTTGGGAAGAGCGTGATCGGCACCAATTTGGGGGAGCGTCCGCAACCCCGGAGTGATGGGGGGGGGGGTCTACAAGCTTTGACGAGGGGTCCCGGGGGGTGAAGTTCAAGGCGCAATCCGTCGCCGAAGAGTATGCTGGGAAACTCTAAGCGTAGGAGATCCCGGTCCTAGCCCCCCCGGGTTGTAAAAAAAAAACCGTGTAAAAAAAAACGGGTAACCTTGCCCTTAAGGTAGGTTATTGAAATGGGGTTTCACGTAGCGGGGCGCAAAATCACTGGATGAGACTCGAAAACTTATCCTTGAAGCCAGTGGTTTTAACCAGAAATCGAGTGAAAGCAAGTGGACGAACCTCCGGTAGGGTGTTTGGCGCTGTAAGAAAAGTCTATTCCGCATTGGTGAAGAGGGGGTGCTGGGGGGGGAGCGACTCCATCTCGCAGAGTATTGGGGGAAACGTTGCCTGAACTGACATTTCGAGCGTTGAGGAAGCAACAACGGACACGGCAGGGAACCCGGGCGCCGGCTGGGAGTTGACAACCGGCCCGAAAGTAAGTGCTCCCGGCCAAAAAGGGACGGGTTTTCACACTGGGGAAAAAATCGCAAAACTAAACGCTTTGTGTCGAAACCGGGGGTAGATCCGCGGGGAGCACGCAGGGAATAAAGACTCAAACAACACGGAAGAAGTATTACATATAGATGTCGTCGTTTGCTCCAAACAGCAGGGGGGAAAAAAAAAATACAAGGTAGTCGACCGTTCGCCCGGGTGAAAAAGTCGACAGACGGCGCGAAGATCATTCTGGAGTACAGGAAACCCCTCGCTTACCGGGAAAGCGGGGCCTCAAACACCAGTTTCCTAAGCCCACAGCAAAACCCTCCAAGCAGGAAAAGAACTGCAGACTCGAGGGGGGCAGGAATCGCAGCACCAGAGAAGAAAGAGTTAAAGAGAACTTCCATAAAACTCCAACCACACTCAAAGGAAGGGGTTTTAACATGAATACTAACCCAGACCAGGTTAAAACAACATATTTCACACGCCTCCGTGTCTCAAGGGTAATAATAGTGTGCCGCGCGAACGACACTTACACATCAGCCACAGTGAAGTCCGTTCAAGGAAGAGGACTGGGACAGATCAACCGGAGGTGACGACTCCAGGAAAGCGGAATAAAAGACGGGGCATGATCGAAAGCATGCATTCTCTCATAAAAAGCGGGAGCGAAGGGGGAAGACGGACGGGAGCGGGGAAAAAAAAAAAACGAAGAAGGAACGAGCTACACATACTGCTTAACTGAAACGAAACAGCCAAATCTGGAAAACCCTCCTGGAACACAAGGGGAAAGAACCGGGCAAGGCAAACTCAAAAATACGATAGAGACGGACACCTCTCAGTCAATGCCAATCTATAAGGGGAACACTTTGTTTGTATACGCATCTCAAAGGGCAAAGAAAGGCAAAATCACCGTCGGAGCCTGAACGGAATGCACCCACCAAAAAACGGTCGAAGACGAGACGTCGATGGGCCCGCCCACTAGACGGCGATCAGGACTACTACTTCACCAACCCGGACTAGGGAAAAAGCACCAAGCGGATAGACAGAAAGAAACTCGGCGTACCTGCCGCTGGGGGTTAAAACCCGCATCGACTACGAACCGAAGGTGGCTGCCTTGTAAACGGAAATAACAAAAGTTCGGAAAAAAGAGCCCGGCGCTACAAGCTAAAAACCAAAACACGCGACTCACCCGGGAGGAAAAAACGGGGCAACCCGCCGGGAAAGGAAATAAAACACCTGGAAGGTCAAAAAAGCACTGGGGGGTCAGGAGAAGGGGACCGGGCTCGCCAAAGGAGAGGCGACGCGGGACGGGTCTGCAACCGCTTTATCCTCTAGGCAAGAACGGTCACTGAGAAGCCCCCGAAGAAAGGACGGAACCGTCAAAAGGGAAAACAAAACACAGGAAAAATCTTTCAACAGGGAGCAAAAAAAGAACTGGTGAGCGCCGGCAAAAAACAGGACCGACAAGGGGGTCCTCTCGCAACTACTGGCCGGCAACTGTCCGCGGGCAGGTCTTCAAAAAGAACGGTCAAAAAGAGACCCTTGCAATAAAAGGGAGCGAGCAGCGGAGGTGGGTCAGGCAAAAAAAAAAAGAAAGGAACAAGGTCCGCGTGGTGTACTCGAAGCATAACCTAAAAACGGTCTACGAAAACGGCGTAGAGGAGAACTAGCGCCCCAACCGGTACCGGACCAAAACGCAAGTTTTACGCCCGCAGGAAACGCTGAAAACAATAGAAAACCGGCACGCGGACGAACGGCAGGGATCACCCTCAGAGATACGGGGGGGGAACACGATAGACAACCGATCAAGAGAAGTCCTTAAAAGCGGCGCACCGCCCATTCAATTAAGAAACCAAGTATCTAAAAAATGAAAAAACTTCTTGCCCAAAAAACGGCAACAAAACTTAAAGGAGGGAATTTCACGCATAAAACTTCAAAAAAAGGGGGATATTTTAACACTAAGCAGGAGGAGAAAGGATGCCTTCATACGGGAAGACTCCCAGAGGTGCAAAATACAGCGAGCGAGAAAAAAAAAAAAAACTACAGACACTTTCTCTAAAGTCAAAGCAAGATCGTCAACTTTAACTACTCAAAGGACAACGGGTCCAATTACTTGTTTAAAAGGAAGACTCATCTAAACGGAAAAAAAAAGAGGTTATCGGGGCCAGGAGGGGAGAAAGTAGCCACGGCAAACACAAGACGGGGTCTAACAAACGTACGGCGATTACTCTATTGAGCTTCCACTAAATTCAGAGAAAATCTTTAAATCAACTGCCAATCAGAAAGAGCGGTCGAAGTGGAAGATCGAACTCGCCCCACCGTTCAACACAATACGCAGGCGGGGCAAAATCGGTCCAGAGGCGGGCTCTCACGACTGGGACAGGACTAATGTCCCACCAGACAGTGGAGAAGATATCTATAAAAACAAAGTAGGAGGGAGAAAGGAGGGCTTCACAACGCCCAGAAAGCGTAATGAGGAAAGGCAACTGCCCCTACTGTTAAAGGTCGATGTGGGGGAAATTCGTATTTCATCGGGTGAAAACACCGGAAGGGGTGTGGGGTTGAAGGGGCGATTCGAAAGCGTGTAAACTTTTTACGAAGGACCAATGAGAGGGCAAAGTGAGTGGTGTGTCTCAGGAAGTGGCCGGGGAGGTTGGACTAAGCCGACCCCTAACTGAAACGGTGTTCACCCCTCTGTGTTGGCCAGGGGGGAACGGTCGCTACAAAACCCGGGGAGGGGATCCTCGGTGTGCTGGACGCGGGAAAAAGGCTGCGTGCCGGAGAGCGCGCGTGTGATTCAAAAGCACCGCAGGGGGGGGGGGGATCTTTGACATAAAAAAAAAACCTTTGGGCAAGGGTAAGGGCCTGATATATAGCTGGACGCGTGACTGTACTAGGATCGCAACTGGTGCATGCCAGCGTTACACCGAAGTTTTTGTGGAGTAGAGGCAAAAAAAAAAACAACCGTTTGGGACTGCAGGGGTGTAGGCACGGGACGGGTGGGAAGTGTCGTCGTAAATCTTGGGGAGGGAAACCGGTCCTTGGAAAGGGTAAGGATTGAGGTGTATGGGCAGACAAAAAAACGGATCGGTCTGACACGTTCCTGTAAAGACGTGAAGGAGCAAGAACGAAGCGCCGGTGGGTAAAGAATCAAAAATCGAAAGGCACTAATTGATGGCGGGGTGGGCGTCTGAAAAGTGTTCCTACTGGGAGAAAGAGTAAAGGAGGGGGCTCGCAGCCGGGTTGGGGGTATGGGTTCCGTATAGGCAAGGGTGGTGCTGGGTTCATGAGGGTTGGTTTCTGACTGACAAACAGAAGAGAGCCTTATATTCAGGTGCAGTATAGGTTTGGGCAGAGAGCATCACTCAAAGTGAGCAAAAAAAAGGGGGGGTGAGTGAGGGAAAACATCACGGGGGATGCGAGGGCGCTGCTCACAGGCAAAGGGTGATTGGTGCACCTGATAGGTGGGGTGCTTGTGGGGTGATGTTTGATTGAACGTCCCCTTAGGGGGGAGTAGACAAAAAGGATTCTGAACGCAAAAACGGATAGCGTTGGACCGAAGGGAAGCAGGGGGACCGCTCGCTTCGTGGAGGGGGGTTAAGAAAGCACGTGGGGGGGACATTGGGGGGGGGTATGCTAAGGGGAAGTGCGGAACGAGGGGAGGTTTGACCACCAAGAACGATCCGCCCGAGAGGGACGACCAGGGGTCATACAGGGGGACGTGTTGGGTTAGTCGACCAGGGTAGAAAAAAACCTCTACAACCAAAAGTTCTCCCAGAGGGAAAGACGAAGATTTAAGCGGGAACGAAGCGTCGGGGGCGAAGTTATCTTGGGCTGGCCCCCCCACTGCAAGGGACGAACCCCTTGAGGTAGGTCGATCAAAAACCGCTTTTAGCCCAGGTCGACAGGGCGTGTTTAGGTAAGACACTAAACGTCCTCGGGAGTGCGTCCAACTCAGAAACGCCCTCCGAGTGAGTCAAGCAACGAAAGGGTAGACTTTCCTATTTCGGTGGTCCATTCAGACTATAAAGGGGCCAGGTCCAGGGGCCGTAAAAAAGTCTCTGAGAGGGAGAAGTGAAGTGGGCGTGCCCAAGGTCACGAAGGAAGAAAGACTTTAAGTGAAGTTTTCCGCCTGCAAAGTGAATGGGTTTTTTGACACACGGGGCGTGACCAAACTGGGGAAAAAAAAAACAAATCAACTACCACAAGTAGACTGTAGCGTGAAAAAGAAGTCCCAGGGGGTCCTTTGTCAAAGGAAAGGTGCACTCCACACCGTCCCGCAAACGGGGCTGGCTGCCAACCTCCTCAAGCAGTCGTTAAGATATCATTAGCACTCCCGTCGATCACTACTGGGGGGTTGAAAACATCAGAGGGGGGTGAGACACAGTCTGGGTGAAAAAATTGCGCGACGAACCTTGGTAGTGGGGGGGGGGAATTCTTCCGAGTGCAGTGTTTTAGCTTCCCCGTGACTGGAAAAGGACGGATGTTGTTGGACATCTGTGAAATAAGAAAAAAAGGGGACCTTTTGCCTAAATTTGTGGGGGGGTAGATTCAAAAAAAAAACGGACAAACCACTAAAACTCCTATGATGGCAGGGACTTTCCGTTTGCATTCAGGAATTCTTTGGAGCACAGCCAGAGGGACCAACGAAGAACTGTCCGATTGATGAACCGTTTTTGGCGGTGGCGAAACGGACCCTCTTGGTTCTGGGCAAAGCCTATGTTGTCGAGGGCAAAACTCGGAAAGGTGATCTCGCCGACCGACGGGAGGGGGTGGGGTGTGCTACCTTGTGAAAAGAGCGACCCAATCGGATCCAAAAAACACAAAAAGGGGGGAGGGTAAAAATATAGGAGAGGTTGTCGAGGTCTTAACAACGGATAACCCTCCAATCATGGCGGAGATCAAAAAGGGACAACATGTTAAAAGGATCGAGTATATAAAAATTCGGAATGGGCTTGAAGCACAACACTCCTCTCAAAAAGGAGCACACAGGAACGGGTCCCAGCCTTTCTCCTACACCCGATCATTACGCAACGAATCAACCTCCCTCCAGAGGGCTGCGGGGGTAGAAAGAAAAGAAAAAAAGGAACCCATACAGACGCTGGTGGGTTACTCGTTCAAAAGAAGCATAGTCAGAAACTACTGCAGAAAGAGGGACGTTGCGTCCAACGGCGGCCAATACTTCGCAAATTGTCATTCACAAGCACTCATGAAAGGCCTCCAAAGCGACCATCCCACCGGGGGGCGCGCGACTCCAAGCATCAAAAAAGGCCCCTATTGAAGGGTAAACCGTGCTGGGAAAAAAAAAAGGTAGGACAAGAGAGGCTATCGGGAAAAGTCAAAAAAAAACGTGCAGAGCGGCAAAACCATACAAATCGAGGATCCTCAAGGAGGCTATTTCACCTGGAACAAACAGACCCGGGGAGACACAAGGGTCGCACTGAGCCCGGAAAAAAAAAAGAAAAAGGGGCACGCCTCCGAGGGTTGAACCACCTTCGGACGGAACCTGGAACTGAAAAACAACGTCCACCGGGGGGGAAGACGACAGGCCACGCAATACGGCACCGTTCACCAACAGGTGTGGAATGGTAACCGAATTAGGGGACCATTCTCGCCTTAAAAGCATCGGAAAAAAGAAGGAAAGAAAAGTGCCGAGAAACAATACTAAGGAAAAACCGTCCTGAAGGAAGAGGGAAGATTGGGTGTCCACGAACGGAATCGGAAAACGCACCACCGAACGACCCGAGACAACTAGACAAGGAGGGAGAAAATCACGAAAAAACGCGGACCTCCGTAACACGCTCATAGAACACACCAACAAGTCAAGGGAACACAAACCACAACGGCCTTCGCGAAACGGGAAAAAAAAGGCGGAGAAACCTCGCAGGGAGGCAGTGGCTATTTGAAAAGAAATGGGGTGTGCGACCACGCTGAAAAATGGGAAAACTGGTGGGTTTGAAGAAGATGCACGGAATCTGTCACAAAAAAAAAAAAAGGAATGGGAAAGCCCCCTCCAGGGGGTTTTAGAAGATCAAAACTGGTAACAACAAACCGAAATCGACGCGACGCGAATTTTCTGGCCACAGGTAACGCAAAGGGAAGGGCAAACGGTTCAAAACACGCGGAGAGGCCGCCAATCCAGGGAAGACCTTAAAACCCAAACAAACCTTCACGCCCGGCCAAAGCACACACTCACTAATCAGTTAGCATAAAAAGCCCGCGGGGGCCCAAAAAAAAAAACAAAAACTTGGAATCTCAAAGCAGGCATCAAAACGAGAAAGGAGCGTGGCAAGAAGCCGACGGAAAACGAAGCTCCAATACGGGTTTTCGAAGTCATCCAGACGGTGGTCACGGAAAAACCAAAAAAAAATGACCAGAAAGACGGCTGGGGACTCTAACCACAACAGTGGGCGAAAGGAAAAACAAAACAACGGCGCGCGGGTCAAAAATGTGGGGAAAAGCCTAGACGGAAAACCTCGGGACGTAAAAACAACCCCCCTCTTCGGGACCGGAGGAACGCTGGGAGGGATAAAAAGAAAGTTAGAAACACTGAACCACTCCCAAAGGAGGGGCAAAGCAGCGATCGACCTGAAGAGCACCGTTCAAACCTTCAAAGGTCTAAAAATCAAATCCATTACTGACATCGAAACGAAGGAACATCACCAACAACCCAGGCGGGACATTAAAAGCCGAAGCGCTCTCAAAAAAGCGGAAAGATGTCCGGCCAGAAGAACAAAATGGCGCCTAAGGAGGACGCCTCAAGATAAGAGGACACCAAAGGGGGGCACAGGTCACGCCCAAAAGGAAGGGGAAACAGGCACGATCGGGAATGTCTGGAAACCAATCCAACGTCCCTACGGCGTGGGGGAGCACGGCAAGAACAGAGAGAGACACATTCCAGGGGGAGCGCAGAAAACGCGACCACTGGAAAAAAGGAAAAAACATCAGCGGGGCGAAACAGAGCGGGTAACGCACTATAAGCACGGGGGGGAACACAAAATTCTGCTCTGGACGCGAACAAAAAAGCAAGAAACAGGGACGGCGCGGCGAAAAGTGAAACGGGTGAAACAAAACTCGACAAAATCGCACCGGGGAAACTCACCAGGGGGGGGGGGTCAACGAACGGAAAACTGCAGCTTGAGAACAGAACGGGACGGGGAAACCGAACATGTGACCAGAACGCAAACAAGTTGGGGAGTTTTAGGCAAAAATAATCTCCCCAAAACAACGGGGAGGGAAAATCTATCTTTCATCAAAAAACCGGAACATAGTAAGAGGAATCACTCTGAGAATGTGGCCGTCGATCATCGGAAAAATCAATGCCGGGTGGTGTGATTGGAAGAATGGTCTATGTTCAAAGGTGACCAAGACCAACAGGTACAAAAACAATTTTAGTTGGTGTTCGACACTAATAGGACCAGTTGTACCGCGTGGGAAAACAGACAAGGCAAGCGGAGTTGTGTCGCCCCTGAGGTGACGAGGGAAACAGTCAAAACTTGTGGGCGTAAGGACCAAAAATACGGAGTGAGGAGAACGCTTGGAGCGCGGTAGGCGTCCGGAGAGAAAAGAAACGAATGGGCCATTGAAATGCACGGAGGGAAAACGGGAAACGGAGTCCCTGAACGGAGCTGCGTTCCACAAAACCAAATGACCGGGAGAGCGCACGTCTGTCAGGAGAAAACTCGCGGGCAGGTTGTTCTCTCATCCAAACCATTTTGAGACGTCCAAAAAAAAAACTAGCAGGGCCCGGGGGGACACGAAGCAGTTCCCGGGGAAGGGAGGAGAGGGTTGGGGAGTCCTAAAAAGTTTACGGGGGGGAGACCGAAACGGAAGGGGTGGAAAAGGGTTGCTCAATCGGGGGGTGGGGGGAAGAACTTGACAACCCGCTGAAGGTACATGGCCTGGAGTCAGATGCGTAGGCAAACACACGTTCAACGAAAAAAAGAAGTTGAGGGCGGTTTGCTTCCGAACCAGGGGGGGGACCAAACAAGTAAACAAATACTAAACCCCGGGGGGAGGTTCGGAAAGCGCAGGGGTTCCTGGACGGTCCCGTGAAAAAAAAGTTGACGTGGTCAGGACTGGGGGGGATAGAAACCACAACGCTGAATGGAAAAAAAAACAAAAAAATTACAGGGGATCGTAACAAAAAAGTCGTGGAACGCAAAGACCAAAAAGACGTCAAAGGACAAAGGAGCGGGGGGGCTAAACGTGGAGGCAAAATTCTTCCGTTGAAAGGGGAGGCGGTGCCCTGGGCTCACCGGGGGGAGTGGTGTGCTGGGGAAAAGGTATGTGGGGTGGAGGGGGGTTGTGGGGGAACTTGAAAGTTGCCCTCAAAAGTCAACTCTGGCGGAGCCGTGAAAACCGGGCGGCAACGAGAGAGAAAAGACGTCCTCCACCATCAGGAGCGAGTTGGGCCAGCGACAGTTTTGACTGGGACAGTTCCGGTTTGAAACGTCAGGTTTGAACCACCAACGAGTCGTCGTTGAGCAAACAGTTATGAACTCTTCTTTGTTTGGGGGACCAGGTTCGAAATAAAACAGAGGGGCAGCGAACGAAGGGGTTATCCACGACCGTTCGAAGGGGTCTTGTTCGAGGTGCAGGAGCGTGGGGGTACTTTCCCCCCTGGAGAGTCCGGCCGACCAGGAGTTATGTTCGAGAAGCAAAGTTGGGAAGCGTGGGGGAAAGGTTTCAATGGTGTACAGGAAAGATCACAACTTGGGTCGTGACGGCAGAATTCAAACGGCTTCGCCCACAAGGCCGAACGACGGGGAACGTGCCGAAAAATGTGAAAAAAAGGGTTCAATCAGGTCCGCCGGGGGGAAGGGGCACGAACACGTTGCAAGAGATTCTGACTGAAAGGGGAAAAGCACGGGCAACGGGAAAAGCACTTTTAACGGTTTGCCGGGGGGGCCGGGGGTAAAAAAAACCGCTGCCCGTAAGGGGGTCAAAATAAGCTGAAAAAAACTCTTTATTGGGGGTCGGACCCGGCGGTGGCGCCGGGTCAAGCGACTCCTCCAATTTCTGGGGGGGTCCTTGGGAAAAATTCGGACGGAAAAAGAAGTCCGGAAGAAGCTGGGGGATAGTCTGGGCAAAGTCCAGGGGTAAAGGATTAGGGAAGGATAATCCTGGGCAGGAATAACGATTTGACCCAAGAAAATAGAGAAAAACGGTGGGGGGAGCCGGATTTGCTGGGGGATCCGATGTAGGAAGAGGGTAAAACCAAGGGTGGGATTTATAACAAGAGGACTAACCTGTGGGGGAAAAGTGTTGACCAAACCGGGCAAATAGTCCGCAAGGTTAAAGAACCAAAAGGGGACGGGAGGTTTTGGGGGGAGATGAGAGTTTAACTAGCCTGTTGGACTGGGTTGAAGCCTTCCATTATCAGGAGATGGACTTAAGGGGTGCCGTTACGGGGCCATCCTACAAGGGGGCGGAGAGCACGCGTGGGAGCACCGCAAAGCTAAGTTTTGACCTCAAAAAAAAAATACTGGGAGACGACACTCACAGATTGTGGGAATATTTTGGAACCTCAGGGCCGGTGAACGAGACAGACCGAGGGAGTGTGGTGTAACCAAAGGGGTAGAAAAAAGCTAAGCCAAGATCGAAAATCAAAAAGGAGAGGGGAGAGGGGAAGCGGCTCCCCACGGAAAAAACCGACCAAATACAAGACCTTGCTCGAACCGTCAGGGTCTATATGCGCGGGAAGAGGAGGGGCCGAGTCGTAAACACATCAAGGA
>Ga0179591_1284437_pt1 | contig 15446 bp, 15 predicted proteins | sample CZOMad2_1_08_16f_FD_182891 | JGI IMG/M metagenome (GOLD analysis project Ga0179591, IMG submission 182891) | Vadose zone soil fungal communities from Angelo Coast Range Reserve, California, USA - CZOMad2_1_08_16fungal (PacBio error correction) | ecosystem: Environmental > Terrestrial > Soil >...
CCTCCAGCTACCAGGTGAACGCCTGGGCAAAATCTGTTTGCAAAAAAAAGCGGTACTGACCTTGCCCAAGGTCGAGAAACTGGACAGGCTACGCCGCCAAGTCTGCTGGCGCGTCTTTCTCAACTCGTCAAGCAACTCAAAAAAAGGGGCACCCTGAAGAGGAGGACCGAGAAACTCTCCCAAAAAAAAAAAACTGTTTCCTAGGGGAAGTCAGGAAAGAATTAAAAACTAAAAAAACGAGAACTTCTACTAGCTGGTGAAACCTATTACTCATAAGCTCGCAACTAAAACATCTCATTGCGACTAAGTCCAGTCGAGAAAGAACCACCACACATCAAAGGGAAAAAACGTTGGAAGCAGAAATGGTTCGAGGCGGATGGCGGAGAGCTTAGGTTCGTTTCTAACCTTAAGCACCTCTTAAATGAATTCACTACATCCTCGTCATCTCTGGCTTCAAAAAACGAGTTGGAGAACTACCGGGTTCAATGACCCCATGGCAAGTAAGCAAGAAAAGGATCTTGGCCCAACCCTTCCCCGTGTAGACAGGACAAACAAAGGATCAAGGGACGCCGAGATTCAAAAACTGAAAAGGGCGGACCGAAGTACGTTAACCTCCAGCCGTTAAAAAGAAATATCAAGACCAGGGCACGAATCTTGGGGAAACCTCAAATGAAGGGGACGGGGAATCCTGTTCTTGACGAGGGGGAAAAATCCTTTGTAACTGAACCCGCTTACAACACCTCGGCTAAGAGGCGGAGTCAGCTTCCAAAGGGTGAGAACAATGCAGGAAAGTGGCCCGTTCCCTAGGTCAGCCAGAGACTTCTGCTCCTGGTAGGGGAAAACCGCGGGGATCGCCTGGGTCGCGTCCGAATTCCAAGACGGGCAAGAACGGTCAGAAAGCAGTAACAGCGCCACTAGGGCATTTCGGGGAGGCTTCATCTTGTAGGGGAGATCATGGTGGGCGACGTCGAAGGACCCCACCTAGTGCCGTCTCTAAGGGGGTCAGGTCCTCTAACACCGAGTCCTGACGACCTAAGAAGAGGGAGTCGAAAAGGGGACCGAACCTACTGGGGTAGGGGACTACGGACCAGCAGAAACTCTACATTTGTAAATGGAACCGAAATATGGGGGAAAACCGAGCGTTTTTCTTAAAGTGGTTGTGTCGAGAAAAGCGGGTCGGCGTCCTAAGCCAGAAACTCAGGCCGGTCTATCATAGCGTAAATCTGGCCCACCATGCTGTGGGTCTTGAAAAGGAGGGGGGGGTCTTGAAAACGGTCCGTAGTCCGATTACGACCGGGGGGAATAAATTAATTATTCTTGGTTGGGTGGGTTTTGGGGGGAAGGGCGCCCCGCTTACGATCGCCGAAGGTCATCTACCTTTAACCTAAAGGAAAAATTAAAGGGGTGGGTGCGAGGTGTGGGGCTCAGGACGCAAAAAACCTTCCGGCTGACACTACATGGCCTCTGAAAAGAAGAACAGGTAAACTGTACACGCGCCAGGGTGACCGTCGTAGTCCAATCAAGTGCACCAGGAGGGAGGGAGGGGAAAAAAAATGGAAGGCTGGTTCGGCGATCCGAAGTGGCAAGAGTCGTCAGACCGACGCTGGGAATTATAGAAACCTGATAACCGGACCCTTCCATTGGAGACCTAAACCGCTAAAAAAGCTTGCTCGGGGGCGTCGGGCTGTGGGCACGGCCAGGAGAAAGGTCTACTTGGCAGGAGGACAGACCACCCGTAGAAAAGCTCGTTGCGGTGGGGAAGGTCAGTCAGGGGAGAGGAAAACCGAGAAAAATCGGGTGGGGCACCACTGGCGTTGACCACAACGGGCGGAATCAGGGATCGAAGGTTTGACCGCAGAGCTGGGGGAACTCCGCTAGGGAGGAGGCCCCGGGAAAAAAAAACAGCCTAACACCGCGCCGGAAGGGTCCTAGAGTCGATACGTTCAAGCTTCAAAAACAAGGTCACTGGTCGGTTCCAAAAGCTGCAATACCGCCTGGAGAAGGATCTAAAGAAAAAAAACGGATGAAACCTGCCCGGGGCTGCCCTGCTAGTCAAAGACCGTGGGGTTTTTGCGGGGAGGGGGACAAGCCCCGGGGAGACAAGTGCCGAGGGTCAGAAGGTGACCCAGCTTTTACCACATCTCAGAGAATAAGGAAAAAAAGTCAGTACAGTGGCTCCCTGCGTACCTATCTCAATTGAGGGAGTGATATGTTACTTTGAGAACTTGTCAAAACCGGAAACCGAAAAAAAAGGACTATGCTGCAAAGTACCAGAGGGGGGGGAACTGTCAAGGAGGAGGGGGTTCTCGTTCTTCTCCGACGCGCCCAGGACGCCTCTTCGGGGTCCAAGACCTTAAGGTTGTCAAAAGGCGTGTTGTCCTCTGGGACTATCCTCAGGAGGTCTGCAGAGGAAAAATTTTGAAAAAAAGGAGAACAATAAAAAATTGTTGAGAAGCATAGGGTACTACCGGAAACCAACTCCCATCCTTGGGCGTGGAGGAGTCTGGTTCTCCGAGGCCTGGGGGGGGGGGGGCGAGCGGCTGTGAGAGAGAAGCATCTTCAAGGGGGAAAATAAAGAAAAAGAACTTCTGTACATCGGACAAAGCAACCCATGCGACCCGCCCCAGAGTTTGGTCATCGCCCTGAATCGTCCAAAGGAAAGAGCTTTGGAAAAAAAATTCCAGATACAAACTCGGCCTCCACCACGGCTCCGAACTAAAAACTAGCAATCCTGCCCCCTGCGGGGTCTTGGCAACATACACCCTATGAGATCAGGGAGACTGGTCCTGGGGACTTGCACCCGAGGGATGAGGGTCAGCTTCCTTTCGAAATCACATTCGAAAGACGAGCTACCAAGGCTTAACGTGAGGGTTGATCGACGGGTCGTTTCAACTTGTCTTTAGACTCAATCCGCGGGTACGTGAGCGCTGTGCGGAGGGGAGACATTTGAAAAAAATAAGGAGAATCTCCTAGCCGAGGGTGACCACAACCTCTCACCACAGCACAAAGGCCGTGTCTCCGACAAATTGGATAGGAAGGTCAAAATGGGGAATTTACAAGCGCGCAGTTGAATACTCACCAACCCAGAAGCTTAATCGCCAGCAATCTTGGAAGAGAGACCAGAAAGGGGACTAAGTTAACCGCCAGTCTTTTGCCCATAGACCTGGAACAGAAGAGACAATTCCCTCTTGAAAACGGCCGGAGGTGCCGGTTGCCTTAGGAAGGGGTCCGAAGAAAGGTAGCGCACCCTTACCCGGTCCATTAAAAACCACCCTAATCTCAGAACCATCTTTCTGGTCAGCGAAACCATTTCGATAGGAACACCCGGGTGTGATGAAAGAAAAGAAAGATTAGGGGGGGTAACGTGTCCCCCATATTCAAGCAGGAGCTTACTCTTGATTCAGCATCAATGGAAAAAACCTCTCTAAGGCCACCTGCTTGAGGGTTTTGGCAAGAGAGGACCTAAAGGGGCCTTCCCACTATGCGCGTCACATCGGAAGGCAAACAGGCCTAAGAGGCACCGGAGGTAGCACTTGTTTACTTCTGTCTAATCCTTCTGAAAAAGTTACCATAATGAGGGGACGATCACGGGAAAAAAGAAACCTGAGATCTCGGCTAAGCGCACGATTCTGAACTGTATGAACCTGCTACTGGAATTCTGGCATCGGGAGGAGAAAATCAAGGGGAGAAAGGGGGCGAATAACTCGGCTTTGAAGAATAGGTCATCTTTTACCACGGTCCTGATAGTCAGACTCGGGTCAAATCTGAAAGAAGAGGTACAAATTCATGTTTAAACTCGTCTTTCATTGGGAATCTTGTCGGGGCTTCTGTGAACTCCATTTAGGGGGGCTGCCAAGGGGAAAAAAAAGATTTGGATAAAAGAAAAAAAAAGAAGTCCCAGTTGTTGTGGGTCAGCGGCCGGTGCGGGTTGTGGCCCAGATCCTGGGGTTTGCTGCATCGGGGCCAGGAGGGGTCCAGTTTTAGGGCAGGTAACCGGAGTACGCGGAAAATCCCAGGGGTAAAAGGAAGAGCACTCGCCATGGTGAAGAACCGCAAACCTGGCCTCTCTAGGCCCCATCAAGGAATTCTTCTGAAGACCGCGGGGGGATTAAGGTGTACTTGTGGGGGGGGGCTGAGGAAGGAGAGTTGGAGAACTTCCCTTTCGCGATCGAAGAGGTTGGGGCACTGAAATTAGCTCGGGAAGTTCCTTGGGTGGAGTACTCCTCGGAGGAGGGTACGACCAGTGTCTGGGTTCTGGCGTGAGAGGGTCGGAAAAAAGGGGTAAAGCTTAATTTGCCGACGGCCTAAGCTGTGACGAGTAAGCTCCTCGCTCGAATTGGCTACGGTCTGCTACTCATGGCCGTGAACGGCGCGGTAGCTGCACATTCTATAGGTCAAGGACTTCAAGGAGATGTTTACTCACACTCAGCTTGTGGGATCAGTCAACACAACGGGTATAAGGAAAGATAGAATAAATCTTTGTCGCGCAGCGTAAAAGGTGGGCACCTGCCAGATAATGTGCTCTCAATATAAGAAAAGAAAAAAAAAAGAATTGGAAGTTCCAGTCTACTACGCCCACGACGCGGTACTACTGTAGAAAGAGAGAAAAACAGAGGCATAGATCTCATCTCCTGGGCACCGAAATACAAACTCCTTTTCCTTTTTTGGTTGGGAGATCCGATGGTCCGTACAGAGTAGGAACGAGGCGCGCTTCAGGGCGTGGCAAAGGGGGGGAGCAAAAACTGCATTTCTACACAGCACGTACAACACCATTGGAACCCATCTATACCAACACGTATAAGGGTGAGGGGAAGAAGCCCAAACTTTTCCGATTCTTCTTTGGGGCTATCCTGGGGGGAGGACATGACAGCCGTCACAAGGCCGGGGGGAGGACGTCTCTCATCCTCAGGTTTTCTTCATTCGCGGAAGGTCTTTTCGGTTCAGAACCGAGAAATCCTGCCCGGCAGAAACCCCAAGGATCTGGCTCCAACCGGAGCCAGGCGGACAACAACTGGAGAACAAGTGCGAACCTAGTCCACCATGGGGGAGGAGGCCTGAAAAAGTCCGAGTGTACAGAAAACGACCAGATTTCAAGACCGTGGACAAGACTAACGACTGTTAACAGCAGGCCGGAGAACGCTTCAAGGGGGATTCGTCTTCCGGTTTGGAAATGGAGAAGGGGAGCTGGGAGGCGACCACCGCGGCAGAGTGGTTTAAGCCTAGGGAAAAGAGACAGAAATTCAACATCTACCTTGGTCCTCCCCTGCTTTGAAAGAAAGCTAGAGGGAGGGCTCTGGTGGACGTTCACCGAAGATCGCAAGTCACCGGCACGACCCCTTCCTTTTTCAATGCAGAAGAGGGTCCAAAAAGACAATAAATCGACAAGACCCATATCTTCCTGGGTGGAAAAGGGGAGGGGCTTCTGGTTCATCGGCAGACGCTCTGCCTCTGATGTGCCGCGGATCAGGGTTACAGGCCTGGCGACATAACACCCCTTCGACCTTACCGAAGGAGGGATGGGAGAGAGGTGAAGTTGGTCAAGAGCCCGGGGGAACGGTTCCCCAGTCAAGCGACAGGGAAAAGGTCAATTTTCTGGGGGAAATGGGACCTGACTGTTGGTAAGGGGGAACACAGGATAGGAGGACAGGCCTGACCGGGGCAGAACGGGAGTAATGATCATCTCGCCGGAAAGGGGTTCCTTGTTTGGGCCAAGGGAATCTGAAAACAAAGAGATTCGTGCGGAGTGGTGGGGTGGGGGGGGGGACGAGGCTACGGCAGCGTGTGGGGGAGGGCGTGAAGATTCTGTTTGGTAAACTGGTATGGACTACGAGAACCTCATCTAAGGAGCCTAGGGGAGAGACACTCAAAAAGTTAAATTTGCTTTTTGGGCGAGGTCTGGGGAGCAGGCTGCTGGCTGAGACCGCCAAGGAAGAAGTACGCGGAACCGTACCAGGAAAAGGGGATAACGGGGAGGAGTCTCCCGCAGTGCAGAAGAGGGAGCCACAAGTAAACGTTGAGCCTTCTTTCTGGAACGATGAGGGGCACTCTGCTAAGAGCTCTTTTGGGAAAAAATACCATACCGAGAACCTGAGGACTCGGCGCATGTGAAATAACCCAATAAAGGGGGAAAGGTTTGATTGCTTCTTTGCTGTGTCAGGGTCGCGGGGGAAGGCCTGTGCGAGTTGAAACAATCTAGGAACTTTTTCCTATGTCAGTCAGAGATGACCACACCCGGTTAAAATGTGTTTCGGGAAGAGCTACTGGGGGGAGAAAATCTGTGTAAAAAGAATGTTACGGGGAAGTCGGTGGTATACCGTGCAGATCTGAAGGAAGAGAGGGGCGACACCAAAGAAAATCTGAGACAAGGAAGTTTTTGGCAAAAAGAGAGAAAGATGAGCCACCCCAGCGACGACCCAGGAACTTTTCTTGCTCCTGCAGACGCTGCGGACTGAAAGACGTTCCACCTCCTGAAACCGGGCATCCGGTACTCTTCTAAGACGCTTTCGTGGGGATGGAGGACCTCAAGAAGAAGAACACAAAAAAAAAAGAGATTACCGGTACCCAGGTAAAGGAATTGTGCGCAGTCCCGTTGACTGATAACCGAGGGAATCGAGACTCACAAACAACGGAGGGATGAAGAAAGGAATGGCCTTTGAGAAGGTCAAAAGGAATGTAGAAATTCTTCCTTTACCCTGGGCCGGGGGCACGGGGGAGCGCCGACCCAAGAGTAAAACTCGTCCGCGTCAAGGGGAAAAAAGGCCTTTGCGGAGGCGGTGACGAAGCGCGGAGATCACTTCCTAAACTGGTAAAATGAACTTGGTTACCCTTGACCCTAGTCGCAATAAAGTATCGCCAAACCCCCTCCTTCGGCGGTACTAGAGTTCGTAGAGGTGCTGAGAAGAGGGTCGGGGGGAAAAGAGGAAAGACCAGATTATCCACCTACTGCCCGACCAAAGAGGGGGGAAGACAGGGGCACACAAAGGAAAGGCGCAACATAAGACGACTGCGAAACTCGTGACCTGGGCAGAGGAAAGAAATGCTCGTTAGTTTTTGTCGGGTGGGCCAGAACAACAAAGCGCCACCAGGAGGACTGACCGGAAACAGAATGACTCACAGCGGAAACGTCTCGGGGCAGGGGAGAAAATTTCCAATTCTAATTTTTGAAGTGGGACTTCACATTCCGGCAGAAGCAAGGAGTCCATCACCTTCCGAAATCCAACGTACGGGATTTTCACGGGATCCGTGAGAAAAATAAGGCTTTAGAACTCCTACTGGGAACCCACTCTGGAAGAGAGGCCGGGGGGGGGTCGATGTGCCATGTTAGTGAATCCGACGTCCTTAAGGATTCCTCACGAGCGGGGTGGGGAAAACATAAACATCACCTTCCTTTGAATTTAGGGAGAAAAAAAAATCTGGGAAAAGGGGACACGCCATTGCCACGCCAAGCCCAAATCTCAAAATTAATCGGACCCTGGACCTCGAAGAAGGGGAAGGTTAAAGTACGATCATCTTTTCCAGACCAGAGTGGAAGGTCGATTATCCCGCTAGTTAAGATGATTGGCTGGGGAAGGGGCCTTGGAACGCAGAAATCTGCTGGGAGGAGGGGGAAGGTGAAGGTGCCAGGTACCATGGAAAAAAAGCTTGCGTCAAAAAAATTTCCTCTGAAGGTCTGCGAAACCCAGTGGACAGACCGGCCGAACCTTAAAAGGGGAGTAACAGAAAAAGACGGAGAAGTGTCCTGATTTGCGTGTCGCAGGGGGTCTGGCTCCCAACAGAAAGAGGACTCACCGAGAGAATGGGGTCCAGCTCTCAGAATCTTCGGTAAGTAAACAAAAGCCAGGCGATGCCCCTCTGGTCGTTTTAGAGTGAAAGCGAGGCTGAGTAGGGTTGCCAGTTGACCAAGGCTTTAGAAGAAGGGGGAAGAGCCCGGCCGGGAAGTCAACAAAAAGAAATCTTAAGGGAGAAAAAAATGACGAGGCACTGAGGAGGGTAGTCGGGGGGGGGGGAAAAAGAGATACCCTCCTTTCGCCTAAACAGGGGGAGGTCATCGTCTTGGGCCTCGGGACCGTTCTACCCAGATGAGGGACCGCGTCAGAAAATCCTCTCTTAAAAAAGCGGGGGAGTAGTAGTCTCCAGGGTGTGGGATCTGGTCGTTGTCAAGGAGTGGCAGAGTTACTTGCGGGCTCACCGGCTCAGGTGGGGAAAAGAGGCCAGAGGAGGGGTAGCAGCCAATTTTTGGTCCCAGGTCGACGCGGTGGCTCCTTGTTGTTGGTGCAACATCCTGGGTGGCCTGGGTCAGCGGACGGGGCAATGACGAGACTGACCGGAAACCAGGAGAAGGAGAGAAAAACAGGATTAGCGCTGAATCGGAGGAGGGACTGATCAAAACCGCACCTGCACCCGTCAGCGGGGGGCTCCGAGAATCAGCTAACATTCCTGAGGACGAACCAGCGTAGGTGGGGGGGGGGGTTATCAGTGTGGGGGGGAAGTCTGCCCGCTTTTAAAAGGGGGGTCTCTTGTCCGTGTGGGTTGGAACGAGTCTGAGAAGCTGGATAAAGGAGGTTAGGGTTAGGGTAATCGCTAAAAGAAAACAAAAGGGAGGGGGGTTGCGTTTCCTTTCTCTAAACCGGGACTGGATTGGGCCGGATTGCAAGTCAGCTAAGATTCCCAGCGTGCCTTCGGGGTGGGAGGGGACTTGACCTTAGAGAAAAGTTTGGGGGAGAGCCTGGAAGAATTTAGCTTCACATGGGGGGGCCAGGAAGAAACCTGGTTACAGTGGGGAATCGGGGTTTGGACTCAAAAAAAGGGAGGAGATTGAAAAAAAGAGATAAAACAAGGGGGTCCAGAGAAGAAAAACCACAATATCTATTCAGACACCTGAGACCACCTGGTAGATACGGTTAAAGGCCGGAAACACGATTCTCTCACGCTGAGCCGAGTACAGTCCAACAACTGAGGAGTCACGAATCAAAAAAAACCGAGAACTCCGTCAAAGAAACCAGACACTGGGCGTCAGTCTAGGAAAAATACCAAACCTATTCAAAGAGAACTTCGGATTCAGGGCGGGGAAAAAGAGGAACATCGCGTAAGCCCTCAGTATACACAAAGAAGAGGCCAACACCATGAAAAAAGGCTCCCCACAATTATAAGTCATCAAAAAATAAGGAGCAGGACCAAGAGGGGACTTCGGAAGACCTTTGGAACGGTTCTGCCATGAGAACTTCAAGACGTCAGGAAAACATCCACTGGTCCTAAGGGAATTTACGGGCTGTCTTGTTCATCAAACCGAAACTTGTCATTCCACCCAGGATCTGTGCAAAAACCAGACGCGGTTTCATCCGCTGGAAAAAAAAGGGATCACAGGGACCCATGCTGACCTGGTTCAAAGAAACTTTAGTTATACGGAAAACGAATGCAGAGAAAAAAGCCAGGGGAGCCATCCTGAAATGAGCTTGGGGGCGCTCTCCCGAGGTAACAACAATCATCGGATTAACTGGGGGGAACGAGCACCGCGCTTAAATTGACCACTACAACAACGGGGCGAAGGTGCTTCGAAGCTTGAGGAATAAAGGAACTCTCCCTGCTAGAAGGTTCAGCCCGTCTACTGATCTCTGACGACCTCCTCTATTGGGGTAGAGTCAAGGCGGTCTCCACGAGAATGTCAAACTTGAAGAAAACATCAAGTGAGAAAATCACAACTACGTAGGCTTCATCGGGTTAGGGAGACTACTGTTTGGCCTTCCGCATCTGAGAGGGAAACCAGCTCTGAAGATGGGGGGGGGCTCGGGATTGTCATGTTTTACAGTAATTGACGTGGCGCTTCCGCCTCGTCAATCGACGTCAGGGGACAATTACCCTCTCCTAGGGGTTTGCGGGGGGGGTGTCAACGGGTGTCACTCATCTCCTGAATCTACAGGAGGGGGGAAGGGTCTTGTGGAAAATTCCGGTTTTACCTGGCACGGGAGGCTACCCGTTCTTGTTTAGCACACAGCCACTCATCGGGTCCGGTAAATCATCGTGCCGAAAGTCTTTTTAAGGGGGTATTGGGGGGGGGGGGATCAGATCGGGCTTTGAAAGAAAATGGGTCCTGCAAACAAAGCGGGTCTGGCCGAGAGCCGGGGAAGGGGACTTGGGGTGGCTTGGAACTTGGTGGGACATAACGAGCATGGACTCATCGCCCTTACGAAGAGAAAGTCGCGGGGGAAAAAAATTTGGGGTGCGATGGTTTTGCGCTTCCGCGGAAGGCAGTGGATGGGGGACGCCATCGCCGACTGGGATCGGCTGGGGAAAAAAAAGAAGGTTGATACCTGAGAGGAGCCAGTCAAGAAAAGTGAACACCTTGAAAAAATCAAGTACTGAAGGGGGAAGGCTGTACGGCCTATCTCTAAGTGATGGAACGGGCAGAACGCTGTTGAAGCTGACCAAAAAAAAAGAAGAATAGCCCGGACATGTCCGAACAAAAAGAACTTTTGGACAAGGAGGGGGGTGAGTCTTTCTGCGTACTCACGTCTAAATGTGGCGGTCAGTCTGGCCGGGTCAGGGGCGGCCACCAGCCCGCCACATAGGGTGGAAGAGTCAGTCAGGCAATGAAAAAATTGGGGAAAAAAAGAAGGGGGGGGGGAAGGGTGCGGACAAGCACTTTCCTTTGTTGAAGGTACTCACTTATCGGGAGGTTGATCACCTGGGGCAGAATTCTTGAAAATTGCAAAGAGCCGAGAGGCGCCCTCCCCCTGAAAGAGGGACTAAGAATAAGGGGCGTTGTCTTCGATGATGAGGATGCTCCCAACGGCAGGCGGCCCCCACTGAAAAAAAGGGGGGTCTTGCTGCCAGAAGTACGGGTACGGATCTCATCGGGGTGAAAAAAACTTAAAAAAAACCTTCTCTTGGGACGAGGGTCGTGTGATCCGCAGCCCGGGGGGGGGGAGGAGTAGGGAGTGAGGGTGGGAAGGTAGGTGAGTAGAGAATGGCGGAAGAGGGTAGTGGAGGGAGGGGCCGGAAACGACCGTGAAGACCCAGAAGAGGTTCTTAAGGTAAATTCAATAGTCTATCAGTTTGTGGGGGCAGCCATCACGGTGAAAAGTGCGACCCGGAGAAGGAGAAAACAAAGAGAGATTAACATAATAAGGTAACGGTCAAAGATGTCCTTCAACCGAATGAGTTACTCTTTGACTCTTTTTAGAAGTCATCAAATTCCCAGGAATTGAAAAGTTTCTTGTCCCTACCAACGAGAAGGGGAGAAATCTAATCCCTCTCCCGGTTTGGTTCGCGGAGGATACGTCCGACGCGGTCAGAGCCATAGGGGGCAGGGGGGGGGACCACTGCGACCGTTAGGGACTGTATAGAACGTCGCAGAGGGAAAATAATAAGGGTGGGTGGCTGAGTAGAAGATTCCGGGCGCGAGCCATCAGCAATCACGGGGGGAAGCAAAAACAAAATTATTAACGAACGCGGGTCGGGGCAACTCCACCCAGGAAGGGGGGGGGAAGGGATTCTAAAATAATGAGGCCTTACTTCTCGGGCCAGGCTGGAGCGGGTGTGGTAGGACAGGTTAAAGAAACGTATAACCTCTCCGGCACGTATAAGGAGAGAAAAAGCAACCAAAGAGATCCTGGAAAGGGGGGGGAGTGATGGCATATTCAAAGTTTCGGTCTGGTCCGAGTTGACTGCACAGCGCTGTTCGGTGTCAGGTTTCGAAATCAAGAGCATAGTTCACCGCCGTGATAAAAGTCCTTACGGGGAGTCTCTGGGGTTTCTCCTGGAGGTTAACTTGCAGTTAAATAAGGGGGAAAGTCTCTGGTACGGTCTGGGTTACACTCCAAACGCTGACGTTCGTCGATGGAAAGGGATTGAAGGAAGGGAGGCTGTGGAAGATTTGGCTCCAACTCTCAAACGGACTGGGACCGTTGGGTCGCAGACAATGGGGACCTTCCTTGAGTAGGGGAGGAACGTATGTCGCAAAGTAAGGAAAAAAGTAATTTCACCTAGAGCGGTTTCCCCTCTAAAAGACGCTTGCTGGGGAAAGAGCATCAGTGGGGGGGGGAAAACTTAACATCACTTAATTATCGGAAGGAATGAGTGTGCGTTATGTCGTCAAGGGAGACCGGATGCAGAGGTTAAGCGAACCTTCAAGGAAGCGAGGCTTATGACAGACCACAAAGGTGATGGGACAGCAACCCATTTCATATTTGAGAGGAAAAAAGGGGGCGAAAAAGTACCGAAGGGAGATTTAAAGTTCCCATAGTCGAATTGTCAGTTCCGCGAATGTTGGGGTCCAAACTGTGGGTTCACCATCCTGTAAAAAAGAATCGGGGGGATCTCTTCATTTCCCAGAGCCGTACTCTGCGGAATGCAACGAGAAGACAGGAGAACACTATGAATCCCTACCTAATATGAGTTGGATGTTACTTCTTCTTGAAGAAGGGGGAAGGGGCATTAAGTCTTCTCCTCCTCTTAGAAGGATCGAGAGTTATTCAACATATGAAACTGGGTAGGCTTACCTTCATCCTTTACGGACCGGGAGGTGACTAGTTTAGGAAATCTAAAAAAGGGGTGCTGAAGACGCCCGCGAGGGGAGATTTTTCATCGGGGATTTGAATCGTAAACAAGACCTCCTCCCGAAAGAAGTGAAAAGGACACGGAAACCTCCACTCTGAGAAAGGCAAGAAGGGGTCATCCCAACTTATTTGGTCTTTCGGTTGGACGGTGTCGGAAATCCTTAAGTTCTGAGCCAGGAAAAGAATGGTGGATCGTCTTCGTCAACTAGGAGCTCCAAGCAACACGACGTTGGCTCCGGGGTGGCCAAGAGGTGGAAGGGAAGGACTTGTCCGACTTTCAGGGGGAAGAACTTCAAACCTCTATAATAAACGCTAAAAAGGGGCGCGAAGAAGCGAAGTTTCATCGTGAATTATCAAAAACTCACTCAAGGTGGTCTCGTGACAGAAGAATTCTACAATTGAATACTGCTTGACGCAGCCGTGGGGGGGGGGGATTCGACTTGTACGGGTTTTTGAAAGTCACTTGTTTGAGTAAGAAGGGGGAGGTAACACTTGTACCGACGGGGGGGCCAAAAGAGAAGGAAAATTTCAAAAGGTTCAGTCATGTTTTCTTGGCGCCTCGGGCGGCCCAGGAGGAGGGAGTGCAATCTTACAGGGACGCTGTTGCGGCGCGGGAAGGGGGAAGTCGCGAGCTTTGACTACTTGCGGGGAACGGGCAGGGGGGGGAAGAGGGGGGAGTCGGACAGTGTACCTTCTCAGCCAGACCGACCGCTTTGTATATTCACAGAGAGATAAGCGTCCACCTTTTTACTCTTGTACCATATTTGCAGACAACACGGAGGAAAAGAGAGAGTCACAAGATGGGTAAGTGACAACATTTGTGACTCCGATTTCCAGGAGATCAAGCGAAAGACGACCTTAAGAAAAAGGGAAAGGTCGGGATACGCCTCCCACGAAGCGCCGCTGACTCGGGGGACCTTTCGGCTCCAGCGCCACACCCAATAAGCGAACTCCTCCCAAAAAGGGGGGAGGGCTTGGGAGAAAGGATAACAAAAAGAAGGCAGAGAACTTAGACGCTCTGCGCTAGGGGGGTCTATCGCTTACTCCGCATGTAACAGACAGGACACGCATACCCAGAGAGAACACCAAAAAGAAGGGTCGTCTTGCAGGAAAGAAATAGGTAGAGAGGAGGCGAGCCGGAGAAAGGGGGAGTGGGAGGGGGCCTAAAAGAGCAAAACTGTCCGTTCTGGGCGCTAGCGTCAGTCGTCGCGGTGTACGGCTGTGAAGGTTCTCACAGGCACTTCAGGATAGAAAACATTATATTGTTCCCCCAAACCGGAGAAAAGCCAAGTGGCAGAGCTTGAGCAAAGGGCAGACGAGTCAACCCGGGGGACAATTACCTGTAGTAAAGCAATCCTGGCAAAAAACATTCAAGGGGCACAAGTACCGTGGCACCTCCGGAGGGAATTGGCGAATCTTGTCGGACTAAAAGGGGAAGGTCGGCCTGGGGTGGGACCGGCTAATGGGGTGGACAGGATAGAACTCTCAGAGGGAAGGGTCAGTCAAGCACAGAGGGATCGTAAGATCCCAAAGGTCTTCCATCCCTTTAACCCCCGGCGATAGCGCTGTGGGGGGGCCACCTCCGACAGAAAGCGGGTTCATCCGCCTTCGGAGAATTCAAGGCTGTAAGCATCATTAACTCACACGAAACCAAAAGGGGGGGGGGCATCTTCGTCTGGTTCATCATTTGTGAGGAGAGACGGTTGTAAAGACTGTCGTCGGGAACCCAACTCTTAGAGGCAAAAAAGGGGATGTTTTTACACCAAGAAAAGGGGAGTAGCGCTACCTGCCTCCACGAAAATAAGGGATTTTCCGTTACCTCAATACGGAGGGGAGGTGACACAGTGTCACAGAAGACTAAATTGGGGAAGGAAAGAAGCTGGAGTCCCTCCTTCGTAAGGGGTGAAGCGCAGGTGCTGGATAACAAGCCGTCAAGGCCAAGAGATAGGGTCATCAGATCCAGGGAAAGGTGAAGGGTGATGGGGCCGGTAAGAAGCGGTCCTCTTCGACAAAAGACCGAGGGGGAAAACTGAACCTATCCTGGTTTAAGGCTTGGGGGAAAGGGGCAGGGGGAGGCCAGAGAAGGTTAACCGAAAATGGGCCACGGACGCGGTGAGGCGACCAGTCGGAGTGGGGTTTCATAGGGTGTTGAGCAAACCTCGGTAGTAGATTCTCCCTGAAAGTCAGGGGGAAGAAAAAGAAGTGAATACTTATCGGACCGGAAGGGGGGGGATACCGTTTAGTCTCCGAACTAAGCAGAAATCACCGTCACGGGGGAGCTGAGATCTCGTTCTTGATAAAAGGCACAGAAGGGGAGCAGAAAAAGTTCATCCCGAAGAACCGAGACTTAAACTAACATTGTCCATCCCAAACCCAAGGGGAAGCATCTGGGGGGGAGTACTGGAGGGGAGGATAGTAGAGGGGGTCGTCGCCGGGCCGGGCCTAACAAGCAAAAGAAGTTATTGGCCTATGACAGGCGATATGAAAACAGGTTACCAGAAGGAGCTGAGAATTGGGGAGGGACTGCACTTTACTTGTGGGACACAGGTACTCATGGTCCTGGAAGATTCTTGGTTAAAACGATCAAGGGGTCTCTCACGCCTCTAGGGCTCAGAAAAGACGATGAGACGAAACGTCCGGAAGGGGAAATGGGAGGGGCCCTGGAGGGAAGGATAAAGGAAGGAAGAGGCCACCCACTTCGGTCAGTAACAACTGTCGGCAAAATTCACTGCCTGAGAGTAAGAGACTCGCCTTCCTCAGGGCAGGGGTACTCTCTGACCTTTCAAAGGGGGTCGGGGACCAAGTTCAGAAAAAACATTCACCAAGAGGCTGACCGGAGAGAAGCAGCCAGCAATATTGGGCAGTTTAAAAATGGGATGTCTCCCCTTCGTA
>Ga0179591_1289769_pt1 | contig 15446 bp, 13 predicted proteins | sample CZOMad2_1_08_16f_FD_182891 | JGI IMG/M metagenome (GOLD analysis project Ga0179591, IMG submission 182891) | Vadose zone soil fungal communities from Angelo Coast Range Reserve, California, USA - CZOMad2_1_08_16fungal (PacBio error correction) | ecosystem: Environmental > Terrestrial > Soil >...
CACGCGTCCCAAGGGAAACGGCTCTTCTAATCAAAAGGTAGGTAGAAAGCTTGAAGGAAAAAGGATATGCGGGAGGAAAGGCTCACTCTTTGGAAGTGGAAAGGTCACAAACCGGGAAGGAGAAAGAACCGGGTCTGAATCAAACAAAGAAAAAAGGTAAAGATGGAAGAATGATACTGGAGATCGGAGACGGGGAGGTCTGCAGAAGGACAATGAACCCCAAATAGATCGAAGTATACGGTCACGACGGAGATAATTCCCGCTCCTCTTAAGCGCCAAGTAGACGCTGCAAGGGCCAGAGACCAAGGGTTGAACGATTTCCTCCGCCTGGCAGGTAGAGAGAACTTCCCTTCAAAAGTCGCTCCGCTGTAATTAAGAAGAGACGGGCAGAAAGCCCCTTTAAACGCGATCCATGTCGACGCGACTTGAAACTAGGGCAGAGAACAGTCAGCAAACTGGCTTGACGCAGGGCCAGGAGCGACAAAGAAGATTAGGAATTGAAGATCCAAAAAGAGTCAGGTAAAATCCCGTGCGAAGGAATAAGGGGCAGCAGGGGGCACTGTGTCGGAGAAGGACCTTGCGCGGAAAACAGGTGGGGCAGTCACTCTATCACTCCTACTCGAAAGAGATCGATGGAACTCAGGCCAGAGGACAGAAACGCGTAAAGGCAACAGAAGGAGTCAGGGCAATACGCCGGCAGCATCTCGCTTGGACATGGCTTCCAGCTCCGGGATTCTTGGTGCCGCGGAATGAAGCATCGAAAGTGCATATAAATCTACCCCAGACCGGCCGTACGCCAGAACACGCGGAAAGATCATGTAGATTAAGACGAAAGGGGTTCATGGGAAAAAAGGCAGACCGTATTCGTCCCTCCAGGAACCGCTTCTCAAATTTGAGCAATCGAAATTTCCGATCGGGGGAAAGGAACTCGCGGGAGAAGAGAAAAACCTTCAAACATAGAGAAACTGGCAGTCTAAATGCCGCTCAAAGAAAAACATGTCAAACTAAGTCGGGAATAGCTGGAATCACCCTCTCAGAGGGACTAATTTAAGAACCAAAGTACTCTATTCCGAAACTGGAAAAAATCATCTGCCAATAGTAGTAGGTCTAGGTCAATTCATTTATCTAGTGGATCCCGACAGGGCACGCAAGAGTGAGTAAACGCGCGGTCGACGGGCCGTCCATCAGGAAACAAGACAAACGTTAGGGCTTCATTAAGTCCTAAGTTGGCCGAATTGAAGGCCCTTCTGTAAAAACTCTGACTATAGGGACATGGTCGGGAAGATGCTCCGTAAGGGCCATGGGTCGGGGAAAAAAGAGTTTCCTCGGCCAGACTTCGAGGCAACTCATCGGATCTCTACCCCGGGAGAAAGCGTCGACCAGGCTCAACGGGGGGGAGGGTCTCCGTAGGAAAGAGGAAGGTAGAACACGACTGTGGGCCTCACTCTATCCAACCGCCGGGACTCAGGCCCCGATACTCTCAAACTCATTCGAATCAGGTCAACGTTCCCATGGTCTAAGGCGTGCCTCGAGAGCTGACGTCGCTACTGAAAGACGGAGAGGGAAATTCCGAGTTTCCGGGGGACGTTCGGAGAAACCGCGAGGAACAAGATCAGCAGGAACCACAAGGACGGGGGTCACTTCGTTCTCAGAGGTTCGTGGGTCGTGAAGAAGCTCGCTGGGACGATTGAAAAGGAACGGAGAACTGGGGAAAAAAACAAGTCCACGTACCTACCGAGGAAATATCTGAGATGGTCGTGTCAGTTGCGGTAGCGAACTACGCCATGTAGGAACGCGTGTTGACAGCGGAAAGAGAAACACGGGATAGAAGACGTTCCAAAATTCCTCTAAGGAAGGGGGAGTTCACGGGTGAATCGGGGGGTCGGGTTGAGATTTTCAGGGGAATAGAGATGGATATCGCAAAAGACGAGGAAGGAGAGAGGCGATACCTGAAGGGTCCGCAGTCGGGGTGCCGGCATCGTCGGGGGGGAGGAGGGGAACGACAAGCTGCTGCCCGCAGTCAGGAACTCGGCGCCGCAAGCGCTAGGTCTGGGGGGAGCAAGGAAGAGGATTGCACGCGTGGTCGGACGGGACTAGCGGGAGAGGGCAAAGAGTATCAAGAAAACTTTCAGCGGAAGAAAGAGGGTCGAAAGGAGGGGAAGAGCCGAGACGAGAAGATCGACAAACGCTGGCAAAAATACCTCTAAATCATCCTAACGCCTGGGGGTAGGGATAAAGGCCCATCGACGGAGGAGGGTTTCAGAGCCCCTTCCTGATCCTGCAGGATCAAGTAAGGAGATGACTCTCAGGAGGGGGGAAGACGAATTGTGAATGCGTCTCAGAAAAGGTCTTCTCGGTCCACGGGGAAAGGGGGTCTCATTACAATGGGGGAACGGAGTCGTGAAATCAATGGATCACGCTCTCCGAGAAGAAAAGGCCACCGGCAGATCTGCGGAGGGACGCCTTATATCTGGTCGCAAAGGGAAAAAGCGGACCGGATAGCGACCCCGTGTCCCAAGCTTCTACGGAAGGGAAACTCGAACGGAGCAAGCGAAGATACTGAAAGGACTAGAACTCGTCGGAAATACGCGTGTGTGCGCGGGGGGGAATTGCATGAATAGAAAGAAAACCTGCCAAGTCCTACAACTCCGAAAGAGAGGGGGGGTTACTTTCCAATCCAGAGGACGAAGACGAGAAACTCGGGGGAGACATTCCACTCGTAAGTTCTTATCAGAAGGTGACGATTCATCCGGAAAAGGCTACTTTCGCAGGCGGGGCTAGAACCAAGTCTGGCGTTTCAGTTCGAAACTGGGAAAATTGAAGAAACGTGGAGAGGGACTGGATCCTTCTAAAAGAGGATACGCCTGGTAGGTGTGCGGTCTCCTGACCGGCCAGACGATACTAATAAAGGAACCAAAAAGCAGGAGGAATCAGGGGAGAAACACAGGACGGACTCCGATATCGAGCAATGGGTGTCAGAAAGGAGAGTATTATCACGTTCTAAAGTCTCGAAGAAAAAAGAAACTTAAAGAGGTAAAGAGAATAGAAATGTGCTACTTGACCTACTTCATTCGAGAGAGTACTGTGCATTCAAAATACGACGGCTCCGGACGTATCGGAAAAAAAAAAAAAAAAAAGCCGCCAGGCTTAGGGGATCTCGGCGGATTAAGGATTTGCTGCCCGGTCGAGACGAACTTAAAGTCACAAGGGAGGAATTAAATGGAGCCCGGAGCAAAAAAGAGTAGGAAGGGCCAGAGGTCCTACGGCATTTCATCTCTAAGACGACACGAACGAAGGAGGCGTATTGAAAAACGCTGCGATCTAAGAAAAAAAAGGAGTACTGGTCGCCTCCGGAGGCTTACCAACAAAGAAAGGAGAGTGTCCGAGGAAATCTCCGATCGCTTCCTTTCCGTAGGGCGTTGAGGGTGCTAACGCGAAATTGAAAGAGGGGGAAAGAACAGGGGGGGGAGGGGACCGGTATGTTGTCGAGGAACCTTACAAGAAAACGAGGGGTCCGACGGAGTAGGGAAGGCAAAAGTCTTTATACAGGTCTATTACGGTCGTCCAGGGCGCCTTCTGCCGGTAAAAGGAGGCGAAAGGGGAAACTTCAAGCGAAGGTCTCAAAAGACGAGAGGAGAACGTAGAGAAAGATGAAAGTTCGGCCAGGGAGTCTCGGGAGGTAGCGTGATCCATTTTTGGGGGGCGGTGAAAGGGGGGAGCTGCGGAGACTTATCCTTGAGAAGTACTCGAAAGAAAAAGTCGGTCAGACAGAGAGAAACCCTTAGAAGAAATTGGGGATTGGTCATCCCAAAGAATTCATACATCAGGACAGTATCTGCCCGCAGGGGGGAAAACCAAATAAGGAGAGAGAGCGTGGACTCATTTCTGTCCAACAGCAGGAAAGAAGAGTTCACATTTGGCGCGGTCGAGAGTCTGATCTCCGCGAGGGCTTAGACAGAGGACCGCTTAAAATCCAAAGCCAGCGAAAAGGGAGGAGGCCTACTAGGTGCCGGTCCTACCGCTCGTAAAGGCACAGCGGACAGCGCCGGAAATAAAAATGGTGAAAACGAGCGCAAAATGGAGGAATCCTAATTAAAGGGGGAGGGTAAAAATAGGACGGGAAGAGAGAAAAAACTAAAGGCATGTGACCAACGAAAAACCATCAGGAGAGCGAAGAGGTCCCCAGGAGGAGACTGACTATACACATTTCGCTCCGTAAAAGAAGACTCCAACCCTATACCGACACCACTTCTGTCTCGGAGTGGTAAGAAACAGATTCGGAAAGGGAAAATGTCACAAAAAGAGAAGGACGGAAGGTCCGTTCTCCCTACTCCCCCTCCCGAAACGAGGGAGCAACGTGAGAGACTCTCTTCATGGGGGGGGACATTGAAACTGGGTACAGCATAGAGTATGAGAAACTTACAGACACGAGACTGCACCTGAAATGGGGAAAAAAAAGGATGATTTAAACACTGGTCCGCAATACGTCCCCAAAATGAACTGACGGAAGGGATCGCGTCAGGCCAGGTAGAAGGCCTTCAGGGCGGGATCTGAAAGGCGAAGGACGTGATCTATAGGTTCAAAGAGACTTACAGTTGGAGGGATACACTGGGGGTCGTAGACTGGGAGTCTACCGCTTCAGAAATGACGGGAAATCACTAGATTTATCCAATATCACCTCACAAACAACAAGGTGTATACTGTAAGCAGAACCGTTCTTTAACGGATAGGATCTGTTGGCCGCCGACATCTTACGATGAAAAAGAGCTGGGGAAAGACTAAAGAAGGTCTTAGTCAGCATCGGAGGAGAGGAGCGGGTTACAAGGGTCCGAATAGGCCCCCTGAGGATGAAGAAACGGCAGCTAAGGCAGGTCCGAAAAAAATGCACCGGCTCAACGTCGGGGGAAAGAGGGATGCCGGGAAAGGTTCAGGGATAACAATCGATCAACTGTCCCTAGACGACAAACCTGTTAAAAAAACTCGGCATCCCTTAAATAAGGAGGACCTTATATTTGACGGTCGTCACCCTCAGGCCAAGTATGAGTGAAAGCGAGGGGGGCTTGCAAGACGGGAAACGTCGTCTTGTGGCCGAGCGAAGGGCTGAAGGAGGGGGGTGGAACCACTTGCAACTGCGAGCTCGGGCAGAGAACCCAAAACAGTCCGTGAAGTACCTTAGAAACCCAGGGCAAGGGAGAAAAAATACTAGTTATGAAAAAAAAGCACTGCGAATACTTCTAAGACCCTAGAATGAAGAAGGGAGGGGAGACGTTTAGGCGTTTCGCGTATATCACGGCGACGAAGAGAAGGGCGAGGGAATAAAACAGGGCCTCAGGGAAAAAGAGGTCACGGAGCGGGCTGGGAGAAAGTATCTTTAAAGGGGACCGCGGATCTTCTTAACCTCCTGGACGAAGCGTTATTTAGACAGAGAAGCCGCGAGGAGGAATGCTCCTGCAAAAAGGGGAGGAAAGAGACGGAAGTCCTCGGGAAAGATCGACAACAGAAACGCATTCCGTCGACCTTTATAACAAGCGTATGTAGAGGGGGGGGGGGATCAACTGGTCCCAACACAACCCAACACACAAAAAAAAACCAAGCGGCCGCTGCAGCTTATAAGAGTGACGAGAGAAAGAGGTAGAAACCCAATATCAAGGGAAAAAAATCCGAGCTAAAGGGATCGCGACGGAAAAGGGCGTCGTAGACGCGAAGAAAGAGGCTCACATCCAACGAACTACTCTTGGGAACGGCGGAATCGGAGAACAACATGCAGGAAAATTGAAAAACCGTGCCTTGCCATTAAACCGGGGGAAGAAACGAAGGAGACATAAATCGTGAACTTGTAGAGAACTTCTACGATCCAGGAAGATGAATACGAGGGAGGGGGCACTTGAGGAGAACCGAAAATCTAGCTGGACATTTCCTTCTGCACCGGCTCAAGGGGGGAAAGGACTGGAGGTCTCAAGAGTCGTCGTAGAAGGGCCCGGGGGGAAAACATTTAACAGATGCAATTCTTGCAAGCTCCTCACCTTTTCTCTTGAAGTCGACAGAAAAGAAAGGAAAGAAAATCCCAAGGTCCAAAGTGTACGCCGATCTCTCTCCTTTAGGAGGAAAAAAAGAACCACCCAGGGGCCAGCGGACTCGTCTACTCCGTAGGAGAAAGAAGAGGGGAAGTGCACAAAGTAAATGCGGGAAAGAATCTCACGCTTTTGAAAGTTTAGCACGGAGGCGACGACGAAGCAAAACCAAAGAAAGGAAACCTGGATCCTCCCGTATTTAGAGTAGAGCAAAAAGAAAGCGCGGCGGAGCATGAAACGTAAAGGGAAAAGTCTCGAGCAGAGAAACGGATCGTCACGGAGAAGACGAAGTTCACGCTGACTCGTCGAGCAGCGGCAGCGGGCGAAAAACCGGCTAACAACTGGTACGATGTACTTCATTGAAAAGGAAGCGTTCCAACAAACTCGAACCGCGGCAGGAGCGATGATCCGCGAGAAGAAAAGGTTGAACGTCGGCGATCCATGGACAGACGTGTGCACTTCTCGATTGGAAGAGAACCATTCGCAAAGGAAAAAGAGTAAAGATGCACCTTCGGAGAAGAGAGGAAAAAATCGAGGGTTCCAAGATCCCGACGGGGGGGGAAAAGATGAAGGATCAAGGAAGAGGCCGATCACTAGAGCCAGACGACAATTGTTGAAGGATCAAGAAAAAGCGCCGATGGACGAAATACATAGGTCACTCCTGCCATAGGATAAAGAGCAGCCATGGAAAGACAAGAATGGAAAACCGCAGAAAGTCGAGAGCTTTCCGGGGCGGGACTTACGGGAAAGAAGGGGGTCTCTCAGTAGAGCTGATGCAACGTGAAAGATCCTCTACAAACTTTCAAAAGGAAAGACATGCAAACCCCTCTCGATAGGACTGAGAGGAGAAGTCTTATAGGGGAGGCATAAAAAAGTTCGTCTCTCCAGGAAAACCGCATGTGGGGAGGAAACTAATGCCACCCGAACGGGGGGAAGGGGCTGGGTCCGAGTACCGCGGAAAAGGAAAGGTCAAATATGGAACGACCGGTCATCGACGGCACTCACAAGTTAAAAAAAAGGGATGTAAGACAGCATTGCAAAGACCATGGACAGGGACGAAAAGAAAGGAAACGTAAGAATCGGGACCTAGCAACTAGCTTCCTTCCCGGAAAGTCAACTTAAAGACACGGCAATTCAGGGGAAGAGGGGGATCCCGAACCAGTCCCAGGCAAGCAGGTCGTTCCCCTCCAGGTGGAGAAGGGGACAGCGGAAACCTCGGACTACTCACCGGGAAATCAGAAGGGGGAAAGGTCCGTCCCTCCTCCCACCTTCCTGCTAGGGCAGACTAATAGGAGAAAGGAGTCAACGTCTGACAGCTGAGGGTCCTCTTCAAATGAGCGGAAAAAAGAGGGAGTCTCAAAGGAAAAGTTTCCGCTAACCAAAAAACTCCGGTGGTGAAAGCCGCTCAAAAATAGCGAGGGAGAAAGAACGCAAAGCGGTCTCTCAATCAGAGCCGATCCCTCTGACGATGGGGGGGGGGTGTGGGGAAAAGGGGGGGGGGGGGGGAGGGGAGGGGAGAGAGAGAGTAGGGGGGGGGGAGGGGGGGGTGGGTGGAGGGGGAGAGGGAGTTGGGAGAGGAGGGCGGGGGGATGGGGGAGGGTGTGTGTAACTGGAGAGAGTTGGGGGAGGAGTGCAGAGTGGGGGTTTTGGCAGGTTGGAAAGATTAGGGACCGCAACTCGAAAAAGGATACCTACCCTCCTCGAAAGAGCAACTAGGCTCAAAGGAAGATCAGCAAAACGAAGGACTTACTGTGGGGAAGAAGAAGTTCCAATGGGGAAAGAAAGGTCAATGGGGACCGGAGATGCAGAAGGTCAGAAAGAACATCAATAACCAGGGGAGGGGAAAAAAAAAAGGTAAGCGGGGACGTGAAGCCGACTATCGGCGATGGGAGGGAAAATCCTTTCCCCCTCGCTGTCTAGAAGAATGAAGCTACGAGTGGATAGTCAGGGGAAAGAGGGAAGGAAAGACAGAAGGCTTCAAGTCAGGGGGGGGCGGCAGTATTGCCAGGACCCTATAGGGTTCATAAAATTTCGACGGAAGACTTTGGATGATACTTGGGTGTCAGAAGGCGTCTTGGAGGGGGGATGGTTGGAGGCCTCGACTGCAGGGAGCCGAATTGGTCCCGTGGGGGGAGAAGACTCGAAGTCCAGGGGAGGAGCGTCGGGGACGGCAAGCGGGGGGAAGGAATTTTTGGCTTCTGGCAAGAAAAAAAGATTGAAAAGGCCCGCAAGTCGGATCTTCGGCCAGTGCTCAGTGAGTGCTCAAGTTTAGGAGAGGTCAAAAGGGCGCTTTACGGAGAGGGACGAAGGTTCCTAGTCTCAGGAAGACGTGAGATCTGGCCCGCAGGTATCGGGGAGCTTGGAGAAAAAACAGGGGAAGAGTACCTGGCAGAGGCTCGAAAGTCGGGAACGCCTAACCCCGGAAAAGCTCAAAAAATGCCTAACGCAGAGGGTCGAAAGGAAAAACTCTCGAAAGAGGACTTGTTTCTCCCCTCCTGAGATCAAATAATTTCGAGCAGTCGAATCAGGGGACAGAATCTCAGAGAGGAGTGGTTCTCAGAGTGAAGCTTAAGGAATTCTTGAGTCCACTGGAGAGGACATTCGGGGCCGCCCCAGGAGACGTAAATGGGAACGCTCAACCCTAAAGGAGAAAAACCGAAAAAAATGGCAGATTCGAAGGAAGACTAATAAAAGGATTCAGAAAGTATCTTGGAAACCGAACGAGCTTCTCCTCAAGGGCCGCAGGGCGGCGAAAAGAATCCGGCACTATAAAAGACGACGGAAAAGGAGAAATCTCTTAACGATCTAGGGTAGTCTTGGGGTCAGTGGCAGAGCGATCACAAATAAAGACCTAAACCGAGGTCTCTGTGAAAAACCCTCAGAAAGGGAAAATCTCAAAGACAAGCCTCGACGTCCCGACTACGTGAAGAGGGGAGTTGAGGCGGAAAAAGTCCTCGGGACTCTGGATGGAGGAAGGCAAATAATCTTACTCTGTCGAGGGGGTCTCATCTGAGAGAAGCGACAAAGGAGGGCGGCGTTCGGGCTTTCAAAAGAACTGAGAAACCCAGAAGAGGAGCTGGAGAGAAGGAGCCCAGCGGGAACTGTCTCATTTGAAGAAAGTCTTACAGAATGAACGTTTGCCGACGAGACGAAAAGAATGCGTTCGGAAATCCAAAAAAAGGGAGGGGGGGGGGGGAAGTGGACGACCCTTACTAAAGACGATCGAGCTGAAAGGGACAGGGGGGGAGAAACGCATGAAAATCTCTGTCAACGTTCTCTATAGAAAAAAAAACTGCTGGGTTGCAAAAGAAGAGATGGGACGAACGGACCGACTGCTAGGCGCGTCCAGGAGATTAACGTTTGTAGGAATGACGGCCCGGTCGAATAAAAGCTTCAATCCGTGATAGCATACTGAGGAAATATGAGGGCCTCAGTCAGTGAGACCTCAGCACCTGCGACAGAGGCTGAAAAAAAAACGTGACCGGATCCAAAAGGATCAGTGGCGCGCCGCACCACTAAACACCCCCCGGGGGGAAGAAGGTGTTGGGGGGGGGGGTTCCTGGCAGAAGGAGGGAAAACAACAAACCGGGGGACTTCTGAGCGCCGCCTACAAAGGAAAAAAGATAAAAAAAAACAGTCAGTCACGCCGGAGAGGCACCAAAGAAGCCAGCCGTTTGAAGCTACATCGCCTTGGAAAAAGCGCGTCATGGAAATTAGGAAATGGTTCTTTCTAAAAACGAAGCGGAGGCTGAAAAGGAAGAAGGGAACAGGTCCAGTGGAATACAGCACTGAACAAGAAAAAAGAGAAGAGTGTACGAGATCTCTGACCTGTACGTCACGTCAGGTGGGAGCACTGGGCCTGGAGTAGGTGGCGCAAGGCGAAAGAAGGGACTAGCTAATTGAGGAGTCGCTTCGCGACGAAGAAAAAATCCGTCGCTACTCGGTCCAGGCGGTCGTATAGGACGGAAAGGGGCTCTTAAACAATACGGGGGGAAGGGCATCGTGGTCAAGGAAAAATTCATAATGAGAATTAGATGGGTACTGCTAAGAAACGGGGAGTATAAAGTACATATTAAAACAAAGAAAGCTCTACTATCGGAGGGGTCACCAACAAACGCTAAGGTAACGACTATGGAGATGCAAGACGGGGGATGACAGTCCGAAATGAGCGGGCTATTTCGGGGCTGCAACCTCATCTGAGTCTGCTGATCTTGGGGGGGGGGGCAGGGGTGCAGAGGCGAATCGTCGACGGAAAGCGACGATTCGGCCAGATTACCGAGTAGAACCCTCTGATGGCCGCGAACCTAGGCATGAATACTATTTCGGGGGAAGAACCGCTCGGAGGAGACACAGCAAGGCGTCAAGTACAACAAGGCAGAGGGAAAAGACTATGCGGGGAGAAGAGTTCGTTGGAAAGAAGAAAAACCGGATACTGAGTCAGGGAAAAAGCGCACCACAGTACGAGGAACTCCCAGATAGCGAAAGGGAAAGAGCAAAAAGAGAGGGAAGAAATAAAAAGAAACCCCATAGACATAAAAGGCTTCGTCAGGAGGGTTGAGAGGCGGAGAGGCGCTTCCAAAAAAAAAACGATGCTCACAATGTCGGGCACCGGACTCAAAAACCAGGGTTGTCTGAAAAAAAAAAGAAACGAGAACCTAAACTCCAGGTCCGATAAGCTCAGGAGAAGGACAGTAGCTTCATGCAGGAGAACATCGATAGTCGTCCCGAGAACGAGGGGGGAATTCCGCTGGGGAGGCCTGAGCTGAACTGCTGTCCGTCAAAAAGAAATTTGAAACTTCGGCAGGGATGAGGAGGGCACAGGAGAAACTAAACGTCTGAGGGGGGGGGGGGGGTTTGGTGTGTGGGGTGGTTGGGGGGGGGTGGGGTGACCTCGGAAGGAACCTGGTACCGGCAACTCGAATGAAAAAGGGATGGAGAATGTGAGGAGCGAGGATAAGGGGAAACAGGGGTCTCAGAGGAGTCGATCCGTGGTATCCCCTAATGGTACCAGACTGCAACCGAAGGGGAATTAACAAAAGCGGAACCCTAAAGTGAAAAGGGGGGAGCTAGATCTAGTGGCGAACGCTGGAAGAAGCCCAGAAAGCGGCATACGGTCAATTCGTGGGGAAGGAGGGTCCAGAACTATATTCGAGGGGAAAGGATGACGCAATCGAAACTGATTATTGACAGAAGCAAAGGATGCTTTGGAGGGAAGGTACACAAAAAAAAGAAACGCAGCCGCCCAAATGCTTTTAACGAAAGCGTACGGAGTTGGGCAGGAGACCCACCTCGATCCATTTTCCGAGACAGGAGAAGGAGTAAACTAACTCGTCTCGTTCCAAGGCGGACTCGCGTCGGCGGGGGAACGTCAACCCTCGCAAGGAAGGAGGTTCAGCGCTGTCGGGCCGTCGCTGCGTCTCGGGGTCGAGCGCATGGAAAAAGGGAAAGGCGAAGGGTTTCACGACGATGCGCCGCGGGCCGGCACCAGACCGGCCCCGGGCCGTATGCCCGTACACTTCTCAAGAACAGCGGGAAGGGAGGAAAGAAAGGGGAGTAAGGGGGTACACTCTCAAGGCCTCTCTCCAGCAAGAAGTGCGAGGGGAAGTTTTCTGGGGAACTTTTCGGCTTTTCTCGATCGGAAGTGACGATTTCGAACCGAAGGAAGAAACCTCCTGGACTCAAGCCCCAAGCTCGTCTGAGGGTAGGGGAGGGAACCTTCATGGATTGTCGCTTATCGCGGAGCCCCTCGTTCGGAGAACGAAGAAAAAAAAAGACGCTGGCCGTGAAACCTTCAACGGGGAGGAGGACTACGAAAGCGCACGGACCTTGAACGCATTACTTCACTCCCGGAGAACGAAGCTTCTGGAGAGGGAACTTTAGGAATACAGGCGAGAAAAAGGGGATGAATCTTGATACGGAAGGGGCATCTTCAGAAAGAGGGGATCGAAGACGATCTCAGGAAAAAAGTAGCTCTAAGAAGGACGTTACTTCTCGTAGAAGAGAACTACCGCGAAGCTTGACGCTGGCCAGGGAAGAAGACCATCAATGAGGAGAAAATACGTACCAGGGAAGACGGGGCAGGAGGAGAACGAAGATTTCCTGAGGCTCAGATAAGGAGCGTGAACTAGATAGACTTCGACGCTAAAAAACTTGAAGGCATGACTAAGAAGAAGGGGAAAAATCTGGAACTCAGCTTCCCTCTAGCCCGGGGGAGGACTGCGGGAGCACCACTTCTTACCCGTTACCAGGAACCAAGGGAGAAATTCTTGAACAGAAAAGGAAATGTTGGAACGCCTGGTAGCAGTCAGCGAAAGGGAAGGAACCAGAGACCGCTGCCAGGGGAAGACCGGAGCGATCTCAACAACCACCGGATGGGAAGAGGAGAGACCGAAGGAAAACCAAACAGCGGCGAAGAGTAAATCTCGAAACAAGGGGGGGTACTGCACCGGGGGTAAGAAAAGATGAACGAGGTTCAAGGATTACTTAAACGCGAAGGAAAAGAAGGGAGGAATCACCAAGGCAAGAAACCGTGGAGAGAGAGGGGAGAAAAAAGGGGGGCACATATCTAGCGACTTCTTATCTGACGTCACGTGAACGCCATATGCGAATTCTTCTCGGATAAAAAAAAAAACGAAGTTCACGACTACGGCACCAGATGGATCAACCAGGAGGAACACGGCTACCAAGGGAAAATTACGCAAGCCTGCGGTTCAGAATCCAAAGATTCAACTTCCCCAGAGGGAGACCGCAGGGACCAAGGGGGGGGAAGAGAAAGACAATTCCCTTAAGGAGCCGATCCTGGCGACGTTAAGTGGAAGCTCAACCTATTAGCCTAGGACGAAGATAAAGAGGCACAAAGGGAATAGAGAAAAATGAAAAGGGACGTCGCTCCATGATCGGGCAGAAAAAAACAGTTAAGGGGCTATGAAGAGAATCTCAGGAGTCCCAGTACAAGGGGGAAAGAAGGTCAAATATAACGCATCAGCACGGGACAAGGAGCGAACGTCCGCTCTCCCTTCGGGGGATCATTCGAGCCAAGACAAGGAGATCAGTATGGAACAAAGCCTAAGAAGCATCTCGAGATTTCCTGGCAGGAACCAGGAAAAGGGAGCTGGTTCTCGCTTCTCTAGGAGAGGGCAAACGAAAAAAACGTCAACGTACTCAGAAAAGGAATACGCTCAGTGACACCCGAGGACTGGGAAGGGGGAGAGGTAAGAGGGTCAGTACCTTTCTTACAAACAAGAAGCTTTTGCGAAACGAGGCAGACGGAACGGTACTGATCACTGGGGGAAACGAGCCCGCGGAGAGCGTCCGTCAAGAGGGTATCATGGCAGAACGAAGGAACTAAAATATCCCGGAGAGAAGGAAAGGACATGCGAGAAAAAATCCTATGGATACCAGGGGGGAAAGGAAAAGAAATAACGAAAGGTGCCTATAGGGAAAAGGAGATAGGAGTACCTGAAAGTCTTCTTTTAGGGGGGAAGTCATGAGCGATGGGGAGAAAGGAACAAGGGAAGCATTAAGAGAATGCGACGTGTGAAAAAAATCTAAATATCACATAAGGGGAGGAGTGCATCAAGAAGTGGAAGGAAAGGGGAGGAAATCATTTTCCCAACGGAAGAAGAAAAAAATAAATCAATCTAGAAAACTGCAGGACATCAGCTTAAAAAGGGGGGTCCTCGGCAAAGCCATTCAGTCTGCCGGCAAGAAGCTAAACGACGAACTGCCCCTGTGAACCGGGAGGACAATATTCCATCCGGGGGGAAAGGTACCGGGCTCCAGATCAAGAACATCAACGACGATGACCGAAAAGCACGGGCCTAGCCAACGTTAAGAAGCAGCATAAGATATCAAACCGACCTCATTCGCACTTACCATTCAGAAGGCCGAGTCTCCGAAAGAAGAAAAGGATTTCAGAAGACGAGCTCACTCAAGGTAAAGGTTATCGGAGGTAGCGACCGGTCGCTCCAAGCTCAGCGGAAAACCCAGAGTTCCAATAGGGAGACGGACCGGGAGGGGGGGGGAGAAGGGCCTACTATCTGATGTGCCGAAGTAAAGCGACTTTCCCCTTCACGACGTCATCTGAACACAGATGATCTATACGCGTGGTAGGGCAGTGGGGAAATTGATGAAAGGAAATCCGAGGAACAGCTTTGGAGAGGCGGCCCTGAAACGCAAGCTGGGAGAAAGGTCCTGCTACAAGAGTTTTAGTGACAGGGGCTCCCCGGGAGGAGTTGCTTCTGTTCTTCGGTAGAGCTAAGCCTCTGTAGAATGGCCAGATGGGAGATCCTAGCTGCTGGGAGCGGGAGGGAACGGCATCGGGAGGGGGACGGTTCTTCTGGAAAAACTCTGGAAGAGCCCGCAAATAGGCCCATCAGGAAAAAAAAAAGTCTCTCTTTTTAGCCAAACGGAGTGAGGGGACAGCTGACTCTTGATACAGGGTATCGAAGCAGAGACGTCTTCATTCGAGTTCGCGTCGGACCTGGGCAGTGATAGGTGAACCGGCTGTAAGAAGGAAGGGGCTCTTGTAGGGAAAGAAACTGCATAAACCCAGACCTGCTCAAGCAGTAACTCCCGGAGAGTCGCGAAATGGACCCTCAGAAACTAGAGGGAGGGTTAAAAAACTCAAAACGGATTATCCGGGCAGGCTCATCGTCGAAGGAGCAGGCCAAACCGCCTCAGGAGAGAGGGATTGTTCGGAGCCTCTGACTCTTAAACGTTATTCAGGAAAGAATAATATAAGGACCCGCCCGACGAGAAGAACATCAAAGGGAAATAACGATACCCATCGATACTAGCCCGCTACCGGGAGGAGACCTGAGCCGAAAAAGCGTGGGGCAATTAAAGCTTGAAGACACGCCACTCAGATCGACTTAAGTTCCACCAGGGGAGATGCACTCAGCAACAGGCTATAAGAAAGGGACAAGGACCTTCTTCAAGATCTCGTGGAGGTAAGTGTCCTTGAAAAAAGCAAAGGACCTACCCGGCTCCAGCAGAAAAATCGAGTCGATGGGTCGCAAATCATAGAAGAAGGAAGCGATCAATCTGGAATGGATAAGAAGCAGTCGGAGACTGGCTGGAACGTAGCCGCGTCTACACTGAGACTTCCCGATGGGAAGAATCTGGCTTAGTAGAGAAAAGGAGGTTTAAGTTAGAGCCGAAAAGGTCCGGCTTAACCTAGATCTGAGGGGGGAGATCAGTGTGAACCGTCAGAAGATGGGAGGGCAGGGGGAAATGTGAGGGGAAAAAAAGGGTACCGCCGCATATAAGAAAGGAAATGACTATCAGAGGGATGGAAGCGGGAAGAAACACCTAGAAGGGCTATCGCGGTAAACCGCGGAGCGGAGACGAAGGGAAACTGCTGGACAAGTTCGA
>Ga0179591_1151988_pt1 | contig 15445 bp, 20 predicted proteins | sample CZOMad2_1_08_16f_FD_182891 | JGI IMG/M metagenome (GOLD analysis project Ga0179591, IMG submission 182891) | Vadose zone soil fungal communities from Angelo Coast Range Reserve, California, USA - CZOMad2_1_08_16fungal (PacBio error correction) | ecosystem: Environmental > Terrestrial > Soil >...
GTATAAATCTCGGACGGAACTCAGCGAGACGAAAGGTTCCTTAATCGACGATGCTAGTGTAATGGTATAAAGGAAAAGGGGAAGTTTTCCGCGACACGTCAGCACGCACAATCAAAATTCCCATCAAGTACCAAAGAAAAAAAAAAGTTCAAGCGTCAAAAAAATAGGCACAGGATTCTCAGCCTTCGGCGAATGACAGGAAGGCTCGGTTCCTTTCAAAAAAAACTTTTGAGGAGGGGGAAAAGCAAGTGCTACGGCTTTTTCGCTGATGAACCGGGTGGGGTCGCCCCACTGCTGTAGGAGGAGGAGTTGGGCGCCATACGGCAAGGGGAAGAAATGAAAGGTGTACTGAGAAGACTCGGGGGGGGGGAGAGTGGCAGCATCTGGATCCTGGAACTGGGGGGTGGAGAACGGCGGGGGGAGGGGCACATTGGGTTCATACGCGGCAGGGGAAGAGAATAAAAGAGAAAACCCCCAAGAGTGTCGCAGAATGTTCAGTACACCGTGGAGTGTACGGAAGGACATACCTGGAAAAGAGTAATTCACACCCTATCAGAGAAGAGTATCCAGCAGAAATGCCCAGAGAACGGGGAGAAAGAAAAAATAGATCAACCCTCCTCAGAACCTGGCGACCAGGGTTGCGAAAAAAAAAGGAAAGGGCCAGGAGGCCAAAGAAACGACAGAACGGACCAGGAAACCAGGGTAGAGTAGAAGCGACACTGAACTGAAAAGAAAAAGAATAAAAGAGAATAGAGACAAAGGGTAGTAGGTGTGCCAAGGCGTACAAACAAGAATTGGTGTAGTCTAGCAAACAAACCCGGAGAAGGAATATCCTACATCAAAACACGAATGAAACGGCTCAGAGATATAATGGAACGGAAAGAAGGAGGGGAAAAGACACCCCGTGCGGTGTCTGCCCACCAAGAAAAAAACCAATACCAGTGGAGAGCCTCAAACGGCACTTACGGAAGGGGTAAAAACGGGAAGAAAGGCAGTTCGAGTCGTGAATCTATCCCTGGGGAGGGGATTCAAAGGGCTGGTGTCTTTTCGACGTCAAAGGGGGACTCAATACAGGGGTCAGCCAAAATCCACGAGTTCAGGGGATAGGTTCGAAGTCGAAGGGCGTCTCAACGAGGCTAAGCGAATGAGCAGAGGGGTCCGTCTACGAAGGGGACGAAAAAAAAGGGCAGGCAACCCGAGGCGACTCGGGAAGAAGAAGAATCAGCATAGGTAACAACGACAAAAACGTCAAAAGGAACCAACTGTGCACCTAAACAAAAAAAAGCAGGGGGAAAAAAAAAAAGGACTGATCCACTCGGCCCACGCCCACAGAGGGAAGATCGCACCGCAAGACGCTCCCTGGAAGGAACACCAAGAACTCGACATACTCCAGCAAAACAAAAACCCAGGACGCTACAACGACAGACCGAAACGCAGTCTCTTGGCAAGGGAGGGCAACGAAAGAGAAGGAAAAAAAAAGGGAGGGGCCCAAATCGCTTGTCAAGGAGGAAAAGCTTCCGCAATCCTGCCGGATTTGAAAGGAAAGGACCGGAAGTTTTTAAGCAAAAAGGAGAGGGGCCGAGCACCTATTGGACGTGGAGATCACAAAAGTCAGTCCCTGCAAGCAGAGGTCGATCTTCGGGAACGGGAGGTCGCGCGCCGAAGAAGACGAGTAACAGGAGGGCAGATCGGCTCCTCTTAAGAAAAAAGAAATCTCAAAAGGACGTCCATCATGTCGGGGTGATGCGCACGGAAAGAGGGGAGAAGAAAGGCATCGAGAGCATGTCGCGAAGCAAAAAGAAAAAGAACGCAGAAGGCTCCCGTTACTTCTGTCAGGGTGCAACAGGGAAAAAAAAAAAAAAGCGCGATCTCATTCTCACCATCCGAACGAGAAAAGGAGAGGATGTCGCTGAATGGCCCTGACGGCGAAAAAGAAAAAAGACAGATGGAGACTAATGGGCAGAATACCGGGAGTCATACCTCAGCCGCAGCTAAAAAGTCTCCTTAAGAGCAGGACCTACAGAACGAAAAAGAGAAGAAAAAACGCTGTGAAGCAGACCCTCATCCTCCAGTGGTTTTACGTCACGAATACAGGGAAGATTGAGTGGCGCAACGGTGGGTAAAAGATGTGGGGCTTGTTTCAGTCTATCGTGCAAAGAGGAGACAGTCTGGCTACAAAAATAGGAGCGACGAATCGGCGAAATTCGACCCAAGACAGCACAAGAAAAGGGGGTCCAGAACGCCCGGGGGGGGAACGGAAGGAGGGGTCGTGACGGTCTTAAGCAAGAGTAAAAAACGTGGTGGCCACTCACGGGAAGTGACAGTTATGAGAGCCTTGCAGTAGAAAAAGGGGGACGCGTAAAAAGATGTTTCTGGTGATGCACGCGCCGAGCGGAAAAAAAAGAGAAAAGTGAATGAAGAAAAACACCAAGACCAAAAGGGAGTCAAAACAATGCCGGGACGAAACCCTAAAAGAGCAAAAAAAAAAAAACGGAAGGGGAGTAAGCCATCTCCTCCCATCGTCCGCGAGCGCTTCAAAGAGTAATGAAGAAGGGGGGGTGAACGCCAAAAAGGTGGTCCAAGGAAAGCAGGGGGTGCCAGGACCGCCGCCCCGGTCACAACGAAAATTTCCCTCCCTGGAAAATAAAGAAGAAGACGACACACTGCTGACATGTGACTGTCGCCACGGTCATGGAGGGACCCCAAATGAGGGTGCAAAAGTTCACGTGCCGCCCAATCCAGGGTTCAAAACTGGCTGACGCGACAAGAACTCCTGCAACCGGAAGATGGATCAAACGCAAGGAAAAATGAAAGGAGCGAGCAGGACAGGAGAGCCCGAAAAGAATAGCAGGAAGAAAATCAGGCAGCCAACATCAAGGCGAAAACACGACAGGGGAAAGTGAACTTTTCAAAATGGGAAGAGAAAGCCTTCATCATAGGGTCAAAAAAAAGGGAAACTTCGGGCCGGCGTACGCGAGGAGCAAAAAAGCCACAAGCTTCAAATCTGGTCTGAAAAGGAAGCAAAAAAAATCTGGAGGAAAAGAAAAAACCGCGCAGTTATCCTACAAACTTCTGTCGTGCGTCAGAAAGGGAAAAAAAAAACGCCAAAGGGGCCATGACGGTCAGAAGTTGGGGGAAAGAGCGGGCAAAGGCCTGGCGGTGACAGGGGGAAGTGAAAAAAGGAAAAAGGAGCAAAAGATGACTATCATTCCCCCGAGCACCAAAAGGCAAGCCACGAAAAAAATGGAAGGGGTCGAGCACCGCACGCAAGCTGCGGTCAGGGCGCCACGCTGGAAAACGGTGGAAAGGGAGAACCCCAACGGGCGATTGAGCCGGCGGGCCGGACCGACAAGAACAACGGTGGGCGATGACCGACGGGACAAAGTACGTCAACGAGGGGGCCGGAGCTGGGGAAATCACAGTTAAGGGGCACGGCAAATGCCTCGGTAAAAAGGGAAGAAAAGTGCTACCGTGCTCGTTCAGGCTCTGATTGAACTGCCGACCGGAGCCAGGGCATCAGAAAAACCACCCTGACAGGAATCAAAAGGAGATCCCACCCTGTGAACCTTCAAAAAAAAGACAAAAAAGGGGGAAAATGAAACACGTACAACGACTTCGACAAAACCACTGGGAAAGGGAACAATGGACTCAAAAGCTGGGGGCCAAGCTTTCGCCAGTGCCTGCATGTAGAAAAAAAAACAAAGGATAGGATGAAAAAAAAAAGAGAGAAACCAACAAAAAGAAACGAAAGCTGGGCCACCATCAGTTTGTAGGGAAAAGTTTCCGGGCCAGGTCATCGAGGAAAGGTCTTTGAAGACTGGAGGACCCGGTCAGGGGCGGAACTAAGGCCAAAAAGTGAGGGGGCGAGACGCGGGCAGAGCTTGGGGGTGTCACGCACACCAGGTCAAGTGCACGGCAGATGACAGCGAGGTGCGGCGGAAACAGAAAGAAGCAGTCCCAACCAAAAGGGAAAGTGAGGCGTACACATGAGAGGACCACGGAACGATCAGCCAAAAAAAAAAAGCACCACGTGACCGGCCAAATTGGGGGGGACTCGATCATCGCCCAGAACGTGGGCAAGACGGGACTCCACCATTCTGGACAACGTGGACGAAAAACGGGACACAGACCAGACGAGAAGCTTCCACCAGGAAACGACCTCTCAAACCAACGCTTCTAGCCGTGAGGGCCCATAAAATGAAAAAAGTGGCTTGGTTTCACTTGGTGGGATAGGCTTAGCATCGTATCGGGTGGAACCTTCTTGGGGTCAATCAAAAAAAAAGGACAGTACTCCAACTGGGGGACACCGACATAAAAAAGGCAAGAGGGAAATAAAGAACCAACGGCATGAAACGTCAAGCAGGCCAAGAAGGACTAAGGAGAGTAACAGGCAAACGAATAAGAGAAAAAGAAAAAGGAAATAATTCGTGAAAGAGAGGGGGACTTTGCGCCCAGCGAAAAAAAGTAGACGCACGAGGCGATGGCGACCAAACATAGGATGAAGACGTGAAACCGAGGACTAATGCCTGGGAATGAAAATGCAGGGAAGAGCCGGTCCCCTCTGAAGTGCGCCCATATGCCGAACTAACAAGGGGAAAATGAAAAATGACCGAACAAACCCGGGGCGGCTGCACCTGTGAGTTAAATCCAAGTGGGTGAAAGCGACTGTTGCCAGGAAGCGGGAGGGAACGGACCATCCAGTTTGTGTGTAAAAAAAGAGAAAAAAAGTGGCGGAAGACCACTGTCCAGGTTCGAGGAGGGATTTGAGCAGAAGGGAAGGAAGGTGAGAAAAGAAGACACTGGTCGGCATGCGAGAAACGCAACACGCCCAGGAAACCTGTAACACAAAAGAAGAATCTGACCGACTGAGATGTCGTACGTGAGGGTATTTCCTACAGGAGAGTTCTCTCCTAGTGCGCTACAGTGCTGGGTCGCAAAAGGGGGTACAGTGGAAAAAAAGTATGTGGAGGGGGGGGAGAGGGACTAAATTTCACTGGATAAAAATTCATCCGGCGAAAAAAAAAAAAACAAGAAAAAAAAAAATGAAAACGCCAGAAGGGGGCCAACCCGATCGTCATAACAAACGGCACGGACTGTCGTTAAAAGAAACCGATAGCATGAGGACTAACCAAATTCGGACAACGTCAAAAAAGAAAGGAGGGCGTAAAAAAATCGACGGAGGGGTGGAAAGGGGGGACAATAAAGAAACGGACCATTAAAAGTCGGAGAAGAGGAGAGTTCACAAGGGAACGCTCGCCGACAACAAAAGGAAGAAACCTACGAATACAAACAAAGGAAAAAAAAAAAGAAGAAAAAGAATCGAGTACAGTCTAGGTCGACAACTTCGGAGAAAAATGCGGAGTGACACACCTCTAATTGAATTAAAGGCGGTAGGCACGTCAATCCTACGAGTAAGAGAGAAAAGATCCCAAAAGCCAATAGGAGCTTTCATAGGGTGGTCCGAAATTGGAAAAAAAGGGTACATCAATCCACAAGAGAAGACAGTAAAAAAGGCCTAGGTTCGGAGGCGAGGAAATTCTAAAGAACACCAGACATGGCCGTAATCGAGAAAAAAAAAAAAAAAACACAACCCAACGTTACTGTACCGAACGGGCGCCGCCGAGTAGGGTGGCAGGGAGGGAAAGAAAGGGGGCGATCAAGAGACCTGCGGATCTAAGGAGGGGTAGGAACAACCTAAAAGAGAGGTCGGGGCGTAAAAGAGAGAGAGTGCCGATACTGCCCTCGCCGTACGAGAGTCTGCTTCGAGGGCATGAAAACCGAATGGTGTCCAGTAGGAAAACAAAAAAAACGAAAAGTGAGAACTTGAACGTTGTAAAGACAGAGAAAAAAAAAAACGCGCGGAAGACACATCGAAACGTTAATTTGCGTCGGGACAAGCGGCAGAAGGAGCAGCTCGGCACGGGACAGAGAGAAAGTAGAAAAAGGGCTCAGGGGGGGCCGTCGGTCCGAGAACAGGGAAAGTTCATCTGCGACTGATTCGTAAAAAAAGGGGGTCAGATGGCAGTGGAGGATGGAACAGGACACAAAAAAAGAGCCGGCCTGGTGTCGGCGAGCGAGGAGGGGGGGACGGCCGAATGGATCAGGAAAAAAAAAAAAGCCCCAAACCGTGGTTGGAGAAAAAAAAAAGAGTTGGTTTGTAAAAGGGGAAGGGAAAGGGAAGTACCCTGGCGACCAGAGAGTCCTCCATCTCACCGGACGATGGGTCAAGAGGTACATCAAGAAAAATGCGGTCAGGCCAGCAAAGGGGAGGCTAAAAACAACGAACCATTGAGGGAGCGAAGGAAAAAGGGAAAGACCGGAGAGAAGTGAAGGAAGCGCTCCTCTGACTTGGCGACCAGGCAGGGGGGGATGCAGACGATAACTACTTGAAATCCGTCAAACCCGACAAACACAAGGAGAAGCCTCACTCTTAAAGAAGCCGTATAGACCAGCGAAAAGTGAAGGAAAAGAAGGGGGAAGGACAAACAGGGCGGGGATCGCGGCATCACCACTGGGGGGTAGGACTGGGGGGACGTTGGCAAAAAGGGCCGGTTGTAGTATCGACAGCACGGGTAAGGATATAAGAAGGACGCCGCTGAAAAATAGTTAGTAGGAAAATAGAAGGAGGGAAGAAAAGAATACACGGAGCAGACTACAAACAACTGCCAGTGTTTCGCAACCTCCCCCGCCTACCCAGTTGAGACAAAAGGGCAGGTACTTCCCGTGTAGCCGAAGTTCGAGCGTTAGGCAAAGGGGGTACGCCCGTACGGTGTCTTGTAAACAAAAGTAGTGTTCTAAATAAAGAAATGGGTCTGAAAGAGGCGAGACGGAGGCAAAGTCGAGACGGTTAAGCTCGAGGCCGCACATAACTCGGTCTTCTAGAGGCAAAGGGGGTGCCGCCAGACCACTGGTGCGGGGAAAAAGAAAAGAACAGGACAGAGAGCAGACTAGAGGCCCCAAAAGGGCCGCCCCGGACCCTGTTCAACCTACAACAACAATCAAGGCAGACAGAAAAAAAACAAAGCAGGTCCTGAGAAAAAAATCACATCTCTGCAAAACCAAAGGAGAAAAAGGACGGAACACCGCAGGCGCCCGGAATAATTGAAAAAAAGTACTCTCCAGCCTCCAAAGCGAAACAAACCGGACAACAGAAAAGCGGGAAAAAGAAGACAAATGAGAAGGGGGGCCGAAGCAAAAAAAAAAAAGAAAACGTGCGGGGCCCATCAAGATCAGGTTCCGGAGGAAAACTCCCTCCCTGCCGGGATTGTCGCGAACCAGGAACGTTTGTCCAGATAAGAAAAAGAGGAAAATGGACGTGTATCGAAAAACAAAACGGGGTACGATAAAATAGATGGAAAAGAGTTCTGAGTCTGGGAGGGAGCGCTGAAGCATCGGGTAAGAGGACTGCACAATCGCATCCGATTCGAGATAAAAGAGAGCGAAAAAATCTCAGGGAGGGGGGGGAAAGAAACCCCGCGCAGAAACGTTTCAAGAATAAAGGGGTCCGAGCCGGTAAGCCAAGGCGAAACAAAGGCCCGGAAAGGGCGGTAAACTGAGGAAGGAGGGAAGGAACGCTTACTGGCAGCCAGAGCCTCCAAAATAGAAAAAAAGAAGACGGTGCTGTCTGGGGATGCACCATCTGGAGAAAAGAAAAGAGAACCTCGTCGAAGGCGAAAGCCAGAGGACAGCACTCCCCCACCAACCCAACAAAACCAAACACCCCCCCACGCCCCAAACAAAACAACGCAAACCCACCCAAACAAAACTGCACTCATCAGAGGGGGCTGCGGAGGGGGAAAACAGAATCTCGTGGACCGCCCTCTCCGCCTTTTTAAAACCGGAAATTGCTCCGGGACTATGGGGGGACGGTTAAGAAGTTTTGAGGGCAAGAAGGGGGGGGAACTGGGGGTGGTCGGCGTAGAGGGTCACCAATGTCACCTCTCCCTAGGAGGACTACATCGAGCCTAGGCCGACAGACGAAAAAGGAAAAAAAAAAACCAGGACAAAAATCTTACAGCAGTGAACCAAAAGAAGCCCAGAGTTACGCCGACCGAATCGGGGTTCGTGCGGGTACCGGTTACCTGCAGCAAAACGGACGGGGGGGGGGGGGACCAAAGGGAAACACGGGATGAAAGAAAATCACGGGCGCTCGTTCAATTCATGGGGTTATTGAACCAGCCGTCGTATCTGTAAGCAGGTGAATGATCACCGAGAAAGAACCCCAGGACGAAACATGAAACCAGTTTGAAGGAAAAAGCCCTATCAGTGGGCTAGCAAAGGTTGTCGAAAAGACCAGAAAAAAGTCCCATCGAAGATAAAAAGGAAAGGCCGAAAAAGGGGGGGGGGACATCACTTTGGTCAATAGCGGGGGGGGACCGGAATCGTCCGCCGGCAAAGTGGTGGGAAGACCGTGTGTGAAAAAACTCCCGGATGAGAAAAGAGAAACCACAGAGAAAAGACACTGCAAAAAAAAAAGGGTGTCGGCAAGCAAGGGACAGGGAAAAAGAAAACTTAGTGTTCTTCACTCGCCCGGCAGAAAAAGAAAGAGGATGAAAAAAAAAAACTTGGCAATGAAAAAAACAGGAGCGGGAGGGGAGGGAGCAGGGGGACAAGCGACCGGATGAAACATGCGCGCAAATCTCAAAGGGACAAGAACGGCACACATCAAGAGACTCACAAGAGAGAAAGTCAGCAGGATGGGGGTTGCAATAGAGGAAATCATCTGTTTAGCCATCCCACAGAAAAATAGCCGTCATGCTGGGGGCGCCAGGCAGAAAAAGATCATAGGAGAAGGGGTCAATCCTCAAAGGTAACCGCGGAAGGACTCAGACTTAAACGGCGTGCAGGATAGCGGACCAAAAGAATGAAGTGTCATGCCGTTGGGGGAATGATCGCGGCCCGGCAAAAAAAAATGGGGGGAGTAAGGAACCATCTAAAAAAAAAAAGGGAGAAAACAGATAGAAGAGGACGCACGCAGAGCACCAACGGCAAACCAAAAAGGGGAAACGTGCACCTCACGCTTACGACGATCGTTCAACGGACGTGGGAAGGATGGAAAAGCCGATTACGGGGGAAAGGTGAAAAAAAAAAAACACGGGGCAATTGTGATGAGAAGGGAGACTCCGGCCGCCGACACAGGGGGGCGAGCTCGGGAGTTGCCAGGGCCGTCAACAGCGGTGTAAGGAGGCGGTGGGAGGGGATCCGGGAGAAGAGAATGGAGAGGTCAGCCGTTCAGTTCTAAAAGGCGGAAGGCGGCTATTTGCCGGACCTACCTCAGCAGTCAATCCGCGAAAAAAAACACAGACATGGAGAAAACAAAGAAAAGGGAGGGAGGGAAATGAAACCAAATGCACAACTGGACGGGCCTTCGAAGAAGGGAAAAAAAAAAAAAAAAACACCGTCAGCGTCAACTACTGAGAAGAGAACACCTAAAACGTGAACGAAATAAAACAACAAAAAAACCCAACGGCGGGGTGGAAAGTTCACGGATGGGAAGGAAAGAACAAAAAAAAAAAAAGGAGAGGAGTAAAAAGAGGAGATTAAAACAAAAAAAAAAAGGGAAGGACAACCTGGGGTAACCCTGAAAGGAGAAGGAAAGGGCGACGGGGGAGAAAGAGGAGAAAACCTGGAAAGGTGAGAAGAAGGAACAGGGGAGCTAAGTGCCCCGACATTGGTAGGGGCAAAGGATAGCGTCTGCATGTCGTGTGTGAGCGTGATGACACGAAAAGTCGGCAAGGAAGAAGAATCCAGAAACCCAAACAAAAAACAGAGAAAAACGTGAACGGCGTACCGCAGAACGCAACGTTGAGTCGTCACCATCAATAAACTCACCGAAGCTGTAAGAGGTAGAATCGAACAAAGTTGCTCGCACTTTAACAACAAAAAAAAGAACCCCAGAACCCAACGTGGTATAAAAGGGAAAAAAGTCAAGAAAAAAAACAGACCGTCAACCCGAACGCCTAAAAGCAGAACGGAAGGAAGGGGCTGTGACTCGACAAGAACGGGGCCAAGGCGGTTGCAGGGGGGGGGCAACTAGGGAAAAAGTCAGAAGATGAATTACTTGGGCAGAAGGGAAGGGAAGAATCAACCACTTAAAAAAAAAAAAAGCCGTTGGGCCACAATATAAAGAAAACAACCGGGCATTAACATCAGTGCCAGTCAAGCAGGAAAAGAAGGACACGAAGATTAAAAGAGAGTAGGGGAAAGAAAGAGAGGGGGAAAAAAGAAATAGCATTAAGGAGGGGGGACTGGGTTGGATCCCCGCCGAAGAGTAGGCACAGAAAAGGTCTGACCATATTATAAGGGGGGGAAAGATGAAATGGGAGAAAATGAAGCGCACTGATGTGGCTGATCCTCCGAATGGTGCGCTCACATTCGCTCGGTCAGAAATTGGCGATGAAAAGCCGACGACTCAACCGAAGAAGCCGGCACGCGTCATGAAAAAGGTGTTGTGGAAGCGAAGGGAGACGGAGGGAAAGGGCGACCATCACAGGGGAGAAGACAATGGCGGAAGACCACTTAGCTTGTGGGGATAACGCTGCTTAGGGGAGAAGAGAGGAAAGGAAGAGAGGACTCCGGGAAAAAGTGGAAAACTAACCGCGTCAATGTGAGACAAACTGGAAATCCACATAAATCGTCCCGGAACGGCGTGGGGGGAAAGAAAGAGCGGAGATGGGCGGCATGGAGTTAAAAAGACGGCCAGAGCAGCGAGGACGGATTCAGGGGTTATTCAAGGGGGGGCAAGGGACCAAAACGTCCTGGTGGCGTTGGCTCGTTGGAAAGTAAAAATGGTCGCACTAAAAAATAGGAATAAAGCAAGCAGAGAGACAAGACACTGAACACAGGAAAAAGTCGTCGGCCCGTGAAATCAAGTCTCTTCCAGAACCGTAAGGGAAAGGGGTCGGGGGGACCACGACGAGCATTGAAAGAAGAACAAAAACGAACGATTCTCTCGTCATAGGCAGGATTCGGGGACCAGGGGAGGACGTGGGGAAAGAAGCCCAAAGGGGAGAAAGCCTCGATGTATTCCCAAGGAAGAGGGGCCAATGGAACGCTCGCCAAACACCATCCAAGAAAACGGACTCCGAAAAAAGGCGATAACCATAGGGGGGAAAATAAGCACTTAAACTGGCCGTTCAAAGAGGGAAGGGGCGTACGTAAGTGAAGGGGAACAGAGGATGGCGAGCAGAAAGTAAGAAGGCGGGCAGGTGGGGGACATCGTGGAGGGGGGGGGGGGAAACAATAAGCGGTGCAGAGGGAGGGGAGTTCACCGCGAGGATTGTATGCAGTTTAGGGGGGGGGGGGGGGGGGAAGGAATAAAAGGATGAGCAGCGCGGTACGAAAAAAGAAAAAACACTAGCAAAAAAAAATCCATGAGCCAAACGTGTCACGTAGTGCAATACCCGACCAGAAAGGATCAGTGACCAGAGGGCATGCAGGAGAAAAAAAGAAGCCGATACAATCGGGCAGCAAGAATACTGAAAAAGACCGGAGCCGGTCCTCAGGCAGGGGGGTGGTAGCATCGGCCCACGTGACTAGGGTACATGCGAAAGCTGAAATGAGTAACAAAATCAAAAAAACCCGAAAGAGGACTGGAAGGAGAAAAAAAAAGATAGACGAAAAAATAGTGATGGACGGATCAGTCCCCACCCCAACCGGCGCGTAAAAGAGAAAGTCGCTGAGGAAGAGAACAGCAAAAAAGGGAAGGAAAAAAGAAGAGAAAGAGATTTCTGACTGGACTATTGTTAACTTTGGGAAAAGTAAAAACATCTCCCAAAACGCGTCCATAAAAGGAAACTGAACGGGGGGCTTCGTACAAATACTTCAACGGGAGGGAAAAAAAGAGGGAGAACTGCCGACGATGAGGTCCCAAGAAAAATCAAAAGGTCTCGGGGGTGGTTGGTGGGAGGATCAAAGCTACGTGCATTGCATTACGGCAGGGGGTTGGCAACTGATGCCTGACACGGAGGTGGGGGTTACGAGACGTAGCAGGACGCCAGTAACTTCCAACTGCGCAGGGAGTGGGGTCAGGAAAGACAAAAAAAAGTTTTGAGGGGTCCGGGAGGGAATCATAACACTGTTGTAAGAACGGCGTTGGTAGGGGAAAATGTCAGAAGGAGGAGGACAAGGACGGAAAAAGATCTCGCCACGGACTAGGTCTAAAAAAGAAAATTTCGCTTCCACGCTTAGGAAAGAAACGAGCAAAATAGTGTAGTCAACAACTCGAGAGGGCCAGGAGACCCTGGAATTCAAAGGAACGCAGAGGGGGAGTTTAAAAGAAAGAAGAAGGGGACTACAACGAAAAAAAAGACGGGAACGGGAAGAAAAAAACAAAAACAACAACAGGAGGTGAATACCAAGCAACGGGAAAGACGAAACTTGAAAAAGATCACGAATGGGGCATTAAAAATTGCCCAAACGGACGATCTCCACCAAGGGAAAGTTGGGGGGGGCGACAACAAAAAACCGGTGTTAGTAGCGAATCAAAGGGGAGGGGGAAAAGAAAAGATCAATCTCAAAAAAAAAAAAAGGGGGAGAGGAAAGAAAAGGAAGAATTTAGCCCAAAAAGAAATCCAGGACTGGCGCTACTAGAAACAGTGTGTCGAAAACTCCCCACGATAAAGGGGGGGAAAAAGCCCGGAGGGGGGAACTTGAAAAAGGGTGGGCCAGACAGAGAAGAAGATAGAGGCCATGGACTGGGAATTCCCGCAGTCGGGGGCTTGGGCGAAGTAGAGGGCGGGGGGAAAACAAAAAGTGGGTCCGCAAAAAAAGCCGAGGCAGACTCCGAGTGCAGGAAAAAGAACAATCTCGAGGGACAGACCTACATGAGGATCTGTAGTAGAAGCCAGTGTGAAGCCAAACCAAAAGGGGGGTCATGGGGGAAACGAGCTACAGGACTATAGCGAGATAAAAAAAGAAAACGGGGAACATAATAAATGGGCAAACACATAAAAAAAGACCGTTCTCCACAAGTACAGGATCCACACGCCCCACCACCAAAACCAGAAAAAAAAAAACCACCTCAAAACGAAGAAGACAACAGAAGGAGACCCGAAAAAAAGCGACAATTCAACGCCGGGGACCATACTCCAGCATCGAACACAAACACTCGTAAAGCAGCGAACAAACGAAAAAAATGACGTAAGCTGGGAAGGGAAAAGGAGTAAAAGGGAAGCCATCTAGGAAAAAGAGACCGAAGCCGTAAGAGATTTCACTGAAGCACCTTACTTTTTCGCGAAAAAAATTGGCCGGCGGATACGGGTAGACGTCACACCGGCAAAGGGTCGCAAAGAAAAGGTAGAAAGGAGGGACGTTCGTCACGGGAAGCAAAAAGAGAGGTAAAAAAGGCATATAAAAATCAAAAAAAAAAGGGGCATGGAGTCTCACAAGGGAAGGAATACTTGAGGCGCCCTACCGACTACTCCGAAAAAGGGTCAACTGGAATGGAAGAGCACGAGCCTACCGTACCCGCAACGCCCGGCGCCCGGTCGTCTGAAAGGGTTGCTCACTATGACGGCCCCTTAGCGAAGAAAATAACCCGAACTGGGAGGAGAACGGGGGGGTAAGGTCAGGGATTAAAAAAAAAAAGTCGACTTGCGTTAAATTGGGAAAGCTCAAAAAAGAAGGTAGAGGAGAAAACCTCAGAAGCTAGCAAATAAAAAACGAGGCGGGGACCTAACTAAAACAAAAAACCTACCTCCTCGGCGGTGGGGGTAACTCCCTGCCCTCGCCGATGGGGGGGGAGGTACCGAAGTTCTCGTTTACTATGGGGGGGGGAAAAAAAAAAAGGGCGAAAAAGTTTGTCTGATCGGGGGGGGGGGGGGGATTGGGTCAGGCGAAGACGTTCCGGGAAAAAAAAATCACGAAAAGAAGCTCGCGCAAGAGAACAAGAAGAAAGAGGAGACATGTTCCCTCAGCAACCCGATGACGCGCGGCGGAGGGCTGTGCGCTAGGGACCTGAGAAGGGGGGGGGGGGGAACCACACACTACACAGGGTAACGGAGAGGCAGACCTTTCTCAAATTAAAAACGTCGGCAAGGCCCGTTAACAAACGAGCAGGCGGGGAGAGCGCACTGGGGAGAAGACCAGAAAAAGAGACACAGACCAATCACCAGGGACGTTCCATGTAACACCTTGAATACAAAGACCGAGCAAACAGGGGGGGGAGGAAAAAAACCAAAAGGGGAAGCTCCGCGAAGGAGGAGGCAAACCGTCAAAATGGGTGGACGCCGTGGGTCAGAGGATCGGTCGCCGAATGAGACACGAAAAGGTAAAAAGTACCCGAAAGTACAAATAAACAGGATAAAAAGCCTACACACACAGGGGGGGCGACAGTGGGAACGGAACCACGGGGCGGGAGTTCAGAAAAGGTGAATAAAACGCCGAAAGGGGAGGCAAAGTAGATTGAAAAAAAACGGGGCATAAGACAAAGGCACGCACCAACCGGGCTTGAGAGGAAGGGTAAAAAAGGGTGCAGACGACGGAAAAAAGCGAGCAAGAGAAAGAAACATCTCGTAAAACGCCACGGAAAAAAGAAAAAATGCAGTTGTCTTCACAGCAGGTTTTCAAGTCGCAAAAATTCACAGCTTGGGGGGGTCGCAAGCGCCCGGTCATGGCCGGCAGCAGGAGAAAAACGCAAGGCCATAAATAAAAAAAAAAAGAGGAAATAGTTATAATCCAACCTTCATTCACCCCCTCGCAAAACACAAATCGGTACGCAGGTGGCAAGGGCAAGGAGCAAAATGGACACTAAGGGTTCATACCGGTTGGGGGTACTTGCGACAAGGGGGGGGCCACACTAGTGATTGCAGGGAGGACCCTTTAAAAGAGAAAAAAGAAAAGAAAAGAAATACTATCTGGAGAAGACACCTGAAAAAAAAAAAAAAGAAACCAAAAAAAACCCGGTTGACCGTCATAAACCACCGCACGCTAAGTAGACGTTAAGGGCTTCGGAAGAAGGCAATACAAAATGACGTAAAAAAAAGGGGCGATGGGAATAAGGGCTAAGGCGAGAGAAGAAAACAGTTGGTGTCTATTCTAGAAGGACCAGGCCGGTCAGCCAGGGGGGGAAGGGAGTCTGTTGACAGAGAAGGTTACAGAATAGGGTACGAGCAAAGTTCTAAGGGTAAAAAAAGCAAAAAAAGGCCGCCGACCCGAGGACTGGCATCCGCTCAATACACCTTCAACCCACAATAGCTGCGGGAGAAAAGGAAACAAACACCAGGAAAAGAAAGCCCCAGGGAAAAGGGGACCTCACCTTAACAGTCAACGAAACTTCCAGGGAGAAAGAACAAAACGCCGGTCTATGGGAAATGAACAACGCTGGGTGGCCAAAGATTCGCAAGTGGGAAGGGGGAGACGAAAACAAAACGGAGGAGAGAAAGATATAAAGATTTCAAAGACGGAGGGAGGGAACTGCAAAACCAGACCCGGGGGGAGGTCCAAA
>Ga0179591_1163741_pt1 | contig 15443 bp, 21 predicted proteins | sample CZOMad2_1_08_16f_FD_182891 | JGI IMG/M metagenome (GOLD analysis project Ga0179591, IMG submission 182891) | Vadose zone soil fungal communities from Angelo Coast Range Reserve, California, USA - CZOMad2_1_08_16fungal (PacBio error correction) | ecosystem: Environmental > Terrestrial > Soil >...
TTGAAAAATAAGGGATCCGGGAAAATGGGAAACGAAACAGAAACCCAGCCAGGAGGGGTCTTGCCAAAAAGCCGAACGACTCCAAGCAAAGACGGGAGGACAGGTCATCCCGTACCGACGAGCTGCGGATCGATCGTGGGTTGTACTTGTGAAATCGAAAAGAGAGTGCGGATGGACTGCTGGGACAATTCGCTCAGGCTATGAAAGAGAAAGGATATAGCAACGGACCAATATCCGTTCACATGCGGGCGCCTGGATAAAGGAAACGGCAAGACCGCTATGATGTGGCGGGCGGAAATTCGGGTGAAAAACACAGTGGAGAAGGAACCGTTTACGTCCAAAAAAGAAGGTAAGACCCAAATCAGCCACAATCCAAGTGGGAAAAAAGCGAGGGGTGACGTGGTCGCTGCTCGGCATCGCCGGGCGATCAGATCAGTCCAAGTGGAAAACGAAAAAAAAAAGAGAAAGAGCGGAGATTGGAAATCCGGAATGAGAACGAGCCACGATCGAGAATAGGAACAATGAAAAAAGAAGAATTTCAAAAGGAAAACCTGTGTGGCTGGGAGTTGGGCTAGAAGAAGGCAACATAAAAGAAGGCTCCGCGGTAGATTGGGAAGTCTCGGGTAGCTCGGAAAAGGGGGAGATCGCATCGGTCAAGGGGGGGGGCTTCTTGCTCTGCGAGGGTCGACGAGAGTTGTTTCTAGAGCGGGAGAGGAGAAGCAAAGCTCCAAAGTGAGCAGTTTGAAGGGAGGAAAGAGATAAGAATTATCATGCGACGAGCACGCAGTTACTGTTGAATGGCTTGAAAATCTCCGGAAGACGAAAGAAAAAAGAGTTAGTGAAAAAAAGGACACCTGCGCGTTTTGATCTTTGGAAACAGAGGGAGGAGGGAGATTGACTAAGGAAGGTAATCCAGAAACGCCAGTCGTTGGGAGGGAAAAGATGCACAGAAGAAGAGTAGTACGCGATCGTTTGGCAATAGGACCGGAGGAAAAGAACTAGAGTGAAAAAGCACCGAAAAGACGAGCCACAAAGAGCAGTTAAAAGAGGGCCTAAATCTTTGGGAAAAAGGAACGAAGCCCTGCAACACCAAGTCGTCAAAAAAGACTTTAATAGAAAGAAAGCATGGATGGGCGCAAATGCGAAAAAAGCTCGTTAACGCAGGACTGAAGAGGTTCGAAGAACAACACCAGATACAGGAGACAGGAAGGTCAAGCCCAAAGCTCGCGCAGCATCTTCTGGGGGAAGAAGATGGACCAATTTCTTCCATAAGGTTCATATTCTCCCGATTGCTCTTTGAGAACTTGGAGGTAACAGGGCTAAAAAGCGAGTCCACTAAACGATTGAAATAGAAGAGCGCACGCAAATGGGCTGAACGAGATCGGGGTGGGGTTGAGGAAGAAAGGGGGTCTCGGCTCCAGCTAAAAAGCGCAGGGAAAGTTCTGAAAAGAAAGACCTTACTCCGAGGACCCTCCCGCAAAGGGAAAGAAGGGAGTCTAGAGAAGAAAAAGTGGATTGGGTAAAATAAAGAGGCAAAGACTCATTCTTCAATGGCGCCGGAAGTGGCGCAGAAACTGAGTAATATGGGTGGCCGAGGACAAGCGGGGACGAAATCATGGAGAGGGAGGCCGTCCAGGAAGGGGAGCGGAGACAGAGTCATCACCAGCGAGAAAAAAAGCAGGTGTGGGGTCATAAACCTAGAAGAATAATATCGAGGGGGGGGAGAAGGGGGAAGAAGTAGCAATGAGGACGCGGAGGCACCATTCATCCATAAACCTGACGAAGGTCCTTTAGCTGGTCACAGGGGGAAAATGGAAAAGGAGAACGGAAAAAAAGCTGTAAGAGAGAAAGAGGGCAGATCAGTGGGTGGGGAAAGGCAGATGGCCTTTCTTAGCGTTAGGGGGCTAAGCTTCGCCGGCAAAGGAGGGACTAAATTGAGGGGGGGGAAAAAAAACATTGGATCGGATTTGTGGGAGAAGACCTAAGAATCAGAGAAAGGATCAATAGGTTTTTCGCCCAAGATAAAAAACTATGGAAGTGCGGCATAGGAGAAAACAGCAAACGCGAACGATTTAACGAAAGAATGACAACGTCACTGGAGCTACTGGAGCGACTCCACAGGGGGGAGTGGGAGAGAAGAAAACTCAGGATTGGCATAAGAAAGAAAGCGGGACTGAACACGGCATGTTGCCGGCTGAAAATACTGGAGAGCAGCAAATTAAAATTGAAAAACGTTTAGGATTGAGGGAAGGAAAAAAAGACGTGACGAAAAGAGGGGCCTGGCGCGTCGACAGGTGCCTCGGGGTTGTCACACCGCAAGGGGGCATGCGTCAAAAATGACAGAGACCCAAATTATTCGTGGGCATCAGTGGAAGGGGGGCTAAACGAAGACCACGTGGAAAAACCATATGGAAAAAGGCCACCAAGAGAAAAGAAAATAAGGAAAAAATAGGGGGAAGCTCACCACTCGGCACTCCCCGTTGAGAAAGGAACAATTGTACAAGAAAAAGAAAAATGGTCACAGAAACCCGGAAAATTAAGACCCAAGTGTAAGGACTCCGCAAGCAAGTCTTCCAACCAGAGAGGTTTAAAAAATAAGGGTCGAAAAGGAAAAGGACTGAAAGAAAGCGGACTAGGAGGTCTACAATAAGCATGGGCAGCGGCAAAAGAAAAACCGATTCTCGCTGAAGAAGTGAAATTCCTAATCTAACGAGCCTGGGAGAGAACAGGGGACAAGGAAGGTACCCTTAGGACAGAAGTTAGTTGGGGTACGTGATCGCGGAGGGGGGGGGACGTAAAACAAAACTTAGTTTGCAGGGCGAGAGAAAGAAACGAAGCGACCCTCATTAAACGAGTAGGGGAGCTACAAGTTCTGGATGGTCGGAAAAGGGGGAGAGCCAAAAGCAGAAAAGATCCCTTCCCCGAGGCAAGCGAGACGGAGGTTAGACAAAGACACACTTTCATCCCACGGAACTTTTAACAATGGGAGTGCCGGGAGAAGAGTGTTGGGAAAAATGAAAGAAATTGCATGTGATCGCAAGTGGAGAAAAACAGAGAAATTGATCAATTAAGAGAGGGGAATTAGGCACGCTGGGCGTAAGGAGCCAAAACACAATAGAGAAGACAAACAACAACAACTGCATGAGAAAAGAGAGAAGATGCTGGGAGGGGCTCCCAGCCTAAGATATTTCTTCTGGGTACTCAGTGATTTTTTAACCTTGGCGAGAGAAAAAAAAAAAGGCAGGGCACCAAGCGCCAAAGGCCAACCGCTTACGCGGCAGGATAAATTGTTCGGGAACGACAAAGTATCAAACCTGCAACTCGTAGAAAAGAGGAAAGGAGGAGAGGCTGAAGCCAAAGCAAGTCTTCGCCACTACACCAGTCTGTCCTGGTTGCTTAAGCGTCAATTAGAGGGCAACCAAGGGAAAATAAGCAAAGGGTGGGGGGGGAGCCTCAAGAGAAGGGAACCGGCTCCTATGGAAAGGAGGGAAGGAGTACGTGAAAACCACTAACTGTTGGATAAAGGCAAAGCGAAAGATGGGGTATTACGTTTCAAAAGGCGGGAAAGGAAAGAAAAGGGGTCATGGGAACCTTTCTTGTCGCCGGAAAGGCGCGTTGTTGAAAGGAGACACATCTTGACCACAGTGGGGGTTGGCCCGAAGTGTTCGAGGGTTCATGAACTGGGGGAAAGAGAGGGTAGGTTGAGGTGGGAGGATTGCACGGTGAACGGGAAGAAGCGAGGTACGGCAAGAATTCAAGGATGGCCGTTCCTGACTGTTGTGATTCAGCTGGATTTGGCAGAAAAATTGAAAAGCGAACTTCAGGAATGTGCCTTAACGAGAAAAGGCGTATTCGTCGAAAAAAAAGTCGTTGATTTGGTAAAGGAATAATAAGAGACCGAAACGCGACACGGAAAAAAGGGGGACCGAGCGGCGGACGAAAGCAAATAACACGCAAAAGGGGGGAACGGGGTCCGCAAAGGTAGACGCCGACAAAATCAAAGCAATTAAGACGTTTGCCCGAATCTAAAGAATCAGCGAAGAAAAAGGGGGGGGAAAAAAAAGGCGCGAAGGTGAGGAACGGATCGATACGGGAAATACCGTGAGCGTTAATAACAGTTGATCGATGAACGCAAAGAAACGCAAAACTTGGGTCGCAAAAACGAAGATCGAAGATAGATGTTTCTCAAAGACAACCGAAATCGCAATGACAACTCCATAATTATTCGAATAAAATTCGTAGCTAAAGAGATAACCAAGCCAGAGCAGGAGCAACAAAATGGATCGGGTCAAGTTCTCGGGGCAGCAGGGCGAAGTCAAAAAACTGCTAAGGAAATGAGTTCTCCGGGGACTCATTCATCGACCTTCTTAATGCAAGTGGAACTAAGGGAAGGAGTTAAAATCGAAAGAGGTTTAGAGCAGAAAGGCCACGTGACTTTCCCACGAGATCGGAGTTATGCGGGAGAGGGGTCGGGTCATACAAACCACACGTCTTGAACTGAGAAAAAATCAGCGAATCCGAGAAACCGGGGGTAGACCGTCTGCTGAGGAAAACGCATTGGACGGCCACAAGAAGCTAAGAAGTGAATGCAGAGAAATGAACCTTCAAAAGAAGTCGCCGATTGGATAGAAAGCAGAGGCGTTCCCAAGAAACTGCTCTTCTAAATGGGGGCTCATTCGGTAGGGATCATGTCCAGACAGCTTGGAGGAACTTGGGTAAAAGACGAGAGGGGGGAGATGAGACGCGCACGGGTAAAATAAAAAAAGCGAGGCTGTCCAATTTGACGATCTATGGGACCAGCAAGATCGCTTAGTAGCAGTGGAGCAGCTGTGAAAGGACCGAAGGGCGAGAGGGCAAATCGGCATAAGAGAAAATATGATGTTGCGAGCACTCTCCCCAAAGGAGGAGTCAATCCTCGCACAAAGCGTCTAAAATGTATGCAAGAAGGGAGGGTAGATTTTCGGAGCTGGCCGGAGCTCGGCCTTCGCGGGGGAGAACGACAACCCCCAAATCTTCGCCAAGGGGGAGAAAGTCAGTTAAAGAGCGACAGGACGAAAAGTAGACTGATCGCGAGGCTTTGGGAGGTCTGAGAAGCAGAATAAGAAAAAGGAAAAAAAGCGAGCAACTGAGTGGGTAATCTTCTCCGACAGATAGATCTTAATTGCGCACTTAATCTTAAAAAATCATTGTCGGGATCGGATTATCTAGGAGAGAGGGGGGAGAAAGACAGGGTTGTGAAGCACGTCTAAAGAGCCTCGCTCAGGAGAAAGGGAAAAAAGGGTCAGACTTCCGGTCTTTCAAAAAAACAAAAAATGGGTCGTGGCCGATAAATGAAAGGGGCCTTTCAGAAACGGAAATGTTAAGGCGTGCTAAAGTTCGCACAGCTAAAGAGGAGGCGTAAGGGCCCTTAAAATAATCCCTGTCTTTGCCGATCCGGGCTGCTATCAGAATAAAAAGTAGTACACTCAGAGAGAACCCGAAAAGAAGAAAAGGAGAAAAGATGAGGAAAACTCTGGCGACTAAGCGTAGGAAAGTGACAGTGAGGTCGGTGCAGGAGGTGCTGCTCGTCCAATTAACGACAAGTGGGAGACAAGGTAAGTCAGATTGGGGGAGAAGAAGTGAGATGAGAAGAGTTATACAGATTTGATCTCTCGCTTATCGCCGGGCGGGAAGAATTGAAGAACCGGAGATTATCGCCAAAGACCGACTTAAGAGCACAACAACACCAAAGACCGAGGGAGGGAAAGGGGGGAAGAGTGGGCGAGTCTCTGAACGTTGACGGAAAGGCTAAACGGCGCAATCACCGGTGTCGGTTCACAAACGAAGCGAACACAAAGATATCAACGGTCTCCGTGGGGAATGTGAAGGAAAAACGCAAGCGGACACGGAAGAGGGCCGACGGCATATCCTAGAGAGGAGCAACGGAAGAATGCCACAGTGGGGATCCATCTCCCCATCACCGCTTTGGAGGACAAAGTAAAAATCGAAAGAGACGGGGGAGGAGGGAGAAAGGTGAAACGGGGAGGGTTATGCTCGGAAAGGGACAGACTCAATGTCAGGATGTTGGTGGAGGAAGTATCGGAAAAACACTCTGTTTCCATAAGACGAGCAAAAAGAATCGCCCACCAAAACTCGGGGACGAGTATGAAAAAAGAAAGGAGGAAGGGGGAGGGCGGCTCAGGGAAAACATTTGGTAGCAAGGAAAGCGCAATCAAACCAAATCCACTGAAATTATTACTGTCCCCCGGGGAAGAACACCCAAGACTGCACAAATCCGACTCCTGGAGGAAGTGAAGAGGGGGGCATTTTTGTGAGAAAAAAGGGAGAGGGGGCCTATGAGGAAGAACTGAGAAAATTCGCTCAAAGCTATTCATCAGCGCATCGATATGCGCTTAAATATGACGTAACTATGAAAGCGACATGAAATCAAAAAGGCAATACCGACTATCGGAGGGGGAGAAGGAGGTGGGAACCAAAAGGTCTTCAAAGACCGTGTACGTACCTAGAGACAGTAAGGACAGAAAAAGAGCAAACAAAAAAAAAGTAGAAAAGCGGGAAGTTTTTGTGCTGTGTGGTTGAGCGATCGAATACGTCCAGGGGGTCGCTTCAAGTCCGTAAGAAAGGAGAAAAGCCCGATATAAAGGAGGGGAAATAGGGTCGAAATCGTCGACTCAAAAAGTAACAATCGCATGGGGGACCAAGGGCGGGAAAAAAAGATTGGAAAACCTTTTCGGGAGGTGACTTCACAAAAAAACTCAGAAAAGAAACGCAAATTTGTAAAATGGAGAGAGGGAAGCTGGGGGAAGGTTCGAGGATCGTCCTGGTTCAGCATGGAAGAGAGCGAGGCGACAGTTTTCTAATCGCCTGAGACGCAGGCGGAGAGGATACCACAAAAAGGGGGAGCAGTTGTGTAAGGAGGGGCCAAAGACGCAGCAGGCGAAGAAGAGAACAACGGCCGCAGTCAAAGGGGTCCGTTGCTGCAGAGGGGCCAGCGAGGCGACCCAAAAAAGACTTGTAAAGGGGGGGGCAAATGAAAGGACGAAGACTGAAGGGTGGGGAAAATCTGAGGCAGCGCGAGAAGTGAGACTCGAATCCGGAAAAAGAAGAAAAAGAGGGGAGTGGGGAGCCAAGAAACGTCGTACAAAGAATGCATGCGTTGTGAAAATAAAAGCTGGAACTGCACGTCTTCTAACATTTCAGCGGACAAGAGGAAAAAGAGTGAAATAAAAAAGAGAGGGAAATCATATTGTCATGCATACCAAAAGCCAGTCACCAAAGCAGGCGATCAAAGAAAGACGTAAAAAGTATCCCCATCAGGAGGTCGAAAAGGATAACGTGGCTAGGGGGAAAAAAAAACCGCCGGAATGGAGTGGTCGACATAGGCATCGAAACCAGCGTTGAGGCCCCGAGCGCCCGATAGGGGAGAGAGGATGAATAATAGTGTCGCAATGCTGAAGATGTCCGAGTCCAGAAGTTGCTGCCTCAAAGGTTTCCTACGGGGACGACGTTTGAAAGGGAAAAGAGAAGAATAACACGAGAAAGTCATAGGCCTCGTCATATAGGAATCAAGGGGGGGTAAGGAGTCGAGATCCCAGAGTAATGAACTTTTCGAGGGGGACAGCGCCAAATCTAATTTCCAAGGCATGGAGAAGGAACTCATGGCAAAGCAGAAAACGCATACTGCAGGGAATGTAGAAAACTCAGGAGCAGGTTTGAAAGGTCTCAGGCGAAAGATCCATCGGCTAAGTGGCTGCATAGTCTCTCATAACTAGTAGATTGGCTCTCGGCCAAGTAGGGGTAAAGGTCAAAGTGACATAAAGCCCACAGCAGGGGACGACGGGAAGTGCAGTCAGTTCAGAAACGCAGCCTTTTTGGGTTAATTATCCATAACCTATCCACCATAAGATCTGAGGGGCACCAAAGATTGGGCAGGGACATAAGAACTGGGATCGTACAGAACCGCTTTAATCAGGGGCAAGGGGACTTCCGCCTTCTGGAGCCTGATTCCCGGTAAAACAAGAGGAAAGGGTTACGTCTACAGATGTAAATAAAAAGAGGAAGGGGAAAGATCAGTGGGGAAGAAATGCATCAACTTTCTTCTTCCTCGTTACGAAGGGCTTTCGCAATGAAGACGAGGCTATTGCAGCGGATTCCGGCTGGGGGATCGAAGAGACATCAAGGAAAGAGGTGGGGAAGAGAGGGCAGACAACGGGGTCAAGATAGGGGGGGGAAAATAGCGTTAACGCGCAAAAATCGATTTCACCCAGCCGAACAGAATGAAATAGAAAGGAGCGAACTCCCAGTTGTGCGCGATCAGGAACGGGATTGCGTGCAAAAAAAAAACGAAGAGAAAGAAGCTTATTTGCGGCGGAGAGTTAGAGAGGAGTTTGGGAATCCGGGGGAGAGGATCCAAAAAAAGGCAGAAGATAACGATTGCAGGTCTGGAAGGATCAGGGGAGCGGGGCAAAACGCTCGGGTTGCAGGAAAGGCAAGAGGAAAGGCGTCTTTAGTCACGGAGCAGGTTGATATCACGCTAACGATCAAGGGGCAAAAACTCCAGAGGGAAGCCACAAACAAAGCAGGCCAGAGAAATAATGATAAACTAGTGCCTTTGACGAAGAATTCAACCTCTTTCCACACCGTTGAGGAACAAAAGGCCAGACCAAGAGTTCACAAGAACCGTAAGGAAACACCAGGGTAAATAAGCGCCGGGACGCCCCTCGGTCCAACCGAGGGGGAGAAAGGTTGAGATCCAAGATGAAAACAACAACGGGGAGAAAAAGCTAACTGAAATAAGAGGGTCCCATGGAACCAGCTTGCTAGGAGGCAGCCGTGAAAGAACAGGCACATCACTGCTTCCTTTCTAACACAGTTTTATGGGCGTACTAGGTAGTCATAAAGAGGTCTTAAGAAGGAAAGCTGGCTTGAGGTCAGAACACAGGGGGGGGGTTCAGGGGACTAACCGGAAACGCGGGTGACGACCATCAGGAACCAGAGGAAGAGAGAAGGAGAGGGCGATGGGAAAGAGTGCGAGAGCGTAGCTACCAAGCCCAGAGACGGGAAATGTTAGAAGCACCGAAACAATTCTCGACTAAGGGTAGGCGGGTGGAAATGCCGCGCGAGTTTTGTAAGCGCCATTTCGGGAGAAAATTTAAACCCACAGAGTGACGTACAGACGGAATAAACGGTGAGAAGCTTAGGTAGAGAAACTCCAGCATAGATCTCAAAACGGAAAAAAGATATCATAGCGGGAGGATGATTCGCCAAGGCACGGTGCGGAGGAGGAAGAGAAATTTATCTTGTGTACTGGCGCTGAAAAGAAGAACATTTTATGAGCAAAAGCTCGAAACGGCAAGAGAGAAAAGTCTTACCCCGTATAAATAGGGGGGGGAGTGGGGACATCGGGTACAAAGGGATGGAAGCGCTACTGGGAGCGCGGGACTCCTCTCCATTCATGAAAGGAAATACTAAGAGCGGGGGCAATGGACGGAAAGGGGTACGGAGCCAGACCCAGGAAAATCGATTAACATGGGGGGATCACGTCCAAATCACGACTGCTCAGTCACGGCCATGGAAGAATGAAGGAGGGATCTGAGAAGGGGGAAAATGTGTAGAGGTCGGCCCGCTCTTACTTAGAACTTGAAAACTTCTGAATGCTTTGGGAGGGGGGAAGAAATTGCTGTGGAGGAAGGAGACGTGCGTTTTAGGGTCGACAAGCGTAAACACGGTGTGTGGTGTGGGGGTTCTTAGATGTCAGATGGGTGGGGGGGGGTGGGTTGAGCAGGCTGTTTGGGGGGGAGTGGGGGCGTGGGGGGGCCGGGTGTGGGGGGGGGGTTATCGTCGGTTCAGATGGAAAAAAAAGGTGAGGACCTGGTATCAAGACAAAGAGGAGAAGCAGCGAGGTACCGGGCACGAGACTTCCATTGCCCTTAATAGGCGTTGGGGTTTGATTCCTCTGGCTGGGGAAACTGCAGGGGAAGCGTCGAACGGACGTGCCTACGAAGGGGTCGTCAAGAGATTACTCACAATCAGTGAGGTGGCCCTTGCAGAGATAAAACAGAGAAACCATGAGAGAAAGGCCTTGGCAAAAACCGCTTGTTCATGCAAATCAAGAACGGAGACTGGTCAAAATAGTACTTATCTCAAATTGGGAAGGACTAGATACGGTTGCAGTATAAGGTCGGGGTAAGAATCTGAGAAGAGAAAATCCAGGGGGGTCGCGACGGGTAGAAGGAGAGGGCAAAGATCGTGAAATCGAGCGTTAATTCGCAGGTGCTAGAAGGGCAACTAAACAATCAATCTTGGTTTAGAAAAAATAGGTTCAGGAAAATCGAAAGGGTCTTCAGGCAGAAAGGCGAATCACCAGGCAACGCCTTCATTGGGTGCAGTCGACGCGGTCAGACATAACGATAGAAATAAATAGAAATCAAACCAACGAAGCGGGATTCGATCTTGAAAAACAGGGCGAAAGGCACTGAGACCTGAAGGCAGGGAAACCGTGAAGCATATTCAAGCCCGGATTAGCAATTGAACTTATGGAAAAGCGGGAGCTGGGAGGAAACAAAGGGGTCGAGAAAAGGAAATGCCACTCGCCGGTTAAAAAATCTTTAGACCGGTATAGGGGGAGGCATAAAAAAAACACACGTCTTGCGAGATTAAAGCGAGGAGGGTGCAAGCCGCGAGAAGGACGAAAGGCTGAGACGAGGGTCTCGGCACAATATCTCTAGAAAAGAGAAGGTGGCGCGAATAGCAAAAAAACTCGGCCGAATGGATATGGAGCCGAGCTGTGTCAAAGGGAATAGCATCGAAAGGAAAGAAAGAAGAATGAAATGATCGGGGAGCTCCACAGTGGGAAGAAAAAAAAACTGAAAGCTCTGTTTATCTTTACCATCTCACTGTCAACAATGCAACGATCTAACTCTCATGGAAAATGGTGGGAAGAGAAAGGGCAGAAGGAAACGCTGCGAAGGGGATCGCGTTTTAACTATCATTCAAATCAACTTCTAACTGAGGGCCATTCAGAAATATTGCAAAATTCGGAAGCATAAAAGAAGAAGAGACCACGACGATTGATCATAAGTGCGCAAAGATCGGGGGGGGAAAAGGGGTCAGCCAAATTAGCGTTCGATTGAGCTCGGGACTACATGAAATCGGGCGGTCGAACGAGTAACATAGGGTCACAGTTCGACACGAAAGTGGGGGGCGACGGCCCGAAGGTCTTCGGATCCGCAGCATGTGGTGAAAGTGCTTCGGGAGCTAACAAAATGATGCAAAAGAAGATGGAGGCATACTAGGGGGGGGAGAGGCTAAAGAGAGACAGAAATAAAAGTGCAGGGGCAGCTTGAAAGGGGAAACCCTCTGCTGAAGACGCTTAATCGAAGCTTAAAAATTGGCGCAAATACCCGGAGGTTTGTCCTGAAGAGCAAAGCAAATCAAAACGTGGAAAAGAAGAAAAAAGAGGAAAAAGAAGTCCTGAGCAACATGAGGGGAGAAGAAATCAGCGGGCGGGCGAGAACTGAAGTTGTCAGTGCAGCAACTGGGGAAAATGGGAAAAGTCTCACGCCTCTCTCATAGGAATAAGAATGAACCAATAAGACCTTTCTTTCGAAGGAAGGGGGGGGGAGAATCAAAGAGGAGAAAAAAAGTGATCGCCCTCGCAGACGCGAAGGGAAGAAGAAACAAGGAAAAATTAATATCTCAACTCTTCAGAAAAAAGTTCTACAGCACAATTTTACAAAAGGACGGCGAGTAGGAGGAAGGCTGGCTTGCTAGAAAAGAAAGAAACGAAAGGTTTCCCAGAGGGGGATCCGAAGTGGAGGAGGCTATTGTCGGGGGTCTCATTCAAGGTGAACAATGAATCTCCGGGGGGGGGGAAGGGGAGGAATTGAACACAGGAAAAATGCGCAAGCAGGAAAGATTCAGCGAAACACGCAACCAAACCTCACGCTTGGATTGACTTTTTGGGGTTTTTTGCGCGCGATGTCGTGAAAGGCTTTTGTGGTCCGACTAACAAACGCAGAAGAAAAAGGGGGGGGCCGGTAACAAAAAGAGACCGCCTAAAGAATAAAACTGGCCGTTAGAATGCGACCCAGCCAATTCGACACGAAAATGGGGGCCACTTCAATATCCGGACTGGGAGAGCAACTAGAAGTATTAACGAGAAATCAATCTGGGAAAAGAAGAAAGATTTGCGACAAAGGAAAAAAAAAGAATAAGCAAGCGGACGGGATCTGGAACTCTTGATGGGAGTCAGATCATGCAACGGGGTACGCCAAGGTTATTTTGTTTTGGTCCGTACGGGAGAACACCAGAGGGAATACGAGGACAGACATCTAAAAAAAACAAAAAAAAGGGGGGAAGGAGGAAAAGAGAGAAGATTTTTGAATAGAGATAACAACCCCCGATTGGGGGACTCCGTCAGATCAAAATCCACTGGACCATTGAGTTCTTTCAACCAGTTGACCGGACGACTCCCATCAGACCGTACTGCACCTTAGCCCTGACCGGAGAGAGAGATAGAAAAGAAAAAAGGGGGAAGTTGGTAAACGAAGCGGAGATAGGAAGGAGACGGCGGCAGGAGATCGGGCTTGCTCAGCACTAAAGAAGTCCGAAAGTACAAATAACGTGACGCAGGGAGGAAACAGTATAAAAGGCAGAGACGATATCGCAGGTGGGGAGGGAAGAGATGTGAAGACTTTGTTAATGAATGCGCCGTGGAGCGAAGAAAACAGCCCCGATCCGAGCAGCGCGCCAACATCCCAACGTAAATAAAGGAGGTTTGCTTGTTAAACGGTAGACATAGGACCGTTGCGCTCAATCCGAAGGACAATGAGAAGAGAAATTCAGAACGCTCAAAAAGGGGAAGAACAAGGATAAGATCACGATCAACATCTATCGGAACAAGTCAGAGGAAGCTAATGAAACACTTTGTCGTGAGGGTGGCAGCAGCCAGTCAAAAACCAGACGAAAAGCCTAAATAAAGGTTGAACATTGCAGAGTTGAGAAGGAGAAGAGTTTTGTAGAAGAGGAGAATACGTCCTATTTCGGCGCGGAGAAACGAACTGTGTTCGAAGAAGCGATCGCCTCGAAAGGGATACCAAGGAGAGTTTTTAAAGGAGAAATGCTAAGAAGGAGGAGAGCGAAGCACACAAGGCCAGTTAAAGGATGGGAAGACAAGCTCCGTAACGGAAGAAAAATAACTGAGGTGGCGAAATATTGAAGGCCTCTAGTGCCGTTTGACATCTTTAGAAGATGGAGGGAGAGGGAAAGGCTCTTCCTACAGCCATGAACTGGTGGAAAACAAGCAGCGTAGTACTCAAAAAAAAAGTGGGAGAAATAGACCAGGACTTAGGGTAACAACTATCTTCTCCTCGGGGACGAGCCGCTGCAAACGCAAGGACGCTCGAAAGAATGGCATTAAAAGCACCATCATCCCTTCAACCAAAGCTGTGCTCATAAAATCTTCAAAAGACCCCACATGATTGGGGAGAAAGAGGAGAAAGAGTGAAAGGCAGAAGGATCGAGGGAGGCAAGAGAGCAATCGACAAAGGAGTCGACCCGCAAGGAGACCAAGGAAGGCGGAGATTAGTGCATCACCGATCAGGGTGAGAGGCCGGGGAAGCTTGGAGAGTTTCATATTCATGAACAACGATTGGGCCAGCCGGGGAGAAAGTTTAACGATCTCTAACACGACATCCAGCGACGAAAGGGGCAATCGGAAGACGCTCATATTTCAAGGGGGGCGAGATCTGTGTGCATAGGGAACGTTGGAGAGGGGAAAGCACAAACGGTAGTTTCCAATTGGCTGCATAAACGTCAAAAGAACCAAGGGGTGGGGCCGACGCAAAACCGCAATGTGCCGGGACAGGAGAAGCGAACGGAATATGGGGTAAGAGAGAAGCGAAAATACACAAATTCTGCGAGGGGAAGCAGCAATTCGCGGAGAGAAAGAGACAGGAAGGGCGACAAAAGGAGTGAAAGAAGCAATCAACAGCGCCGTGGCGCAGCTTGCAGAACAGAGGACAGGCAAGTCGAAAGCAGTGGGTTGGATTATCAGAACCGATAAAAAGAGTAAAGAATTAGGGGGGGGGCAACCGGATTGGAAGGAGCATCGAAAAATGAGCGCGCCTTCCACGGCAGAAGAACAGAAGTTCAAGAGGGAACTTCCTCGTTCAATGGATCAGGAAAGGAAGGGAAAACGTTGAAAGAGAAGGAGAAAAGGGGGCTCAGACCGGCTGAAGAAGGCGAAGCGGCCATCCTTGGGGGGCGACGGCTCGATTTCTGGGGTGGCAGGAGCGGTTAAAGATTCGCAAAACAGGAGCAAAAGGGCCCTTGGGGGAAGGGAGGGAGTTGGAGGTAGAAAAAGACCAGATCGAGGAGAAAGGGTTTGACAACACAAGGAGACTCTTTCGGTCAGGAAACGGAACATTACCGCCAGAGAGGGACCGACGCTGACGCTAAGGAAGAAAACAGTCGCGCTCAGAAACAGGGTTGGAGTCTAACTATCTACGCATCCAAAAGAAGGCATTGCAACGCCACTCTTAGACTGGGCAACCTGATGTGGAGGGATGACGTGAGAAGAGAATTTTTGTGGGGGGCCATCCGTTAGGATTAGACAAAGGCCAAAGAGTTTTGAAAAAGATGGGAAAAAGGTGCGAGGGCTCAAAGGTTGAGAGAAAGGAAACACCGCAGAGGGGATCGGACGGTTTGAGTTAGCAACAGGCGCAGGGGTGACTATCCTCAGAAACAATTTCCCAACCTCCAGGAGGGAACACACCTAAATCCAGTACCAAGAAGATAGGAGAAAAGCTGGAGAAGGGACCTCGCTTCTAGGAAGGGAGCCACCGTGATGAACAGCCATAACAAAAGGGGAAAACAAAAAGAAGATTTAAAGTAAGACACAACGCAAGAACAAAAATACGGGCCAACCAAGCAGTGGTGACGGAGCGAGTCGATCCTTACAAACCACGCTCAGAATCTACACATGGCCCTGGAACCAGAGGGAGAGGAGGTCAGCCAAGGGAAGAAAATTTCAGTCATCGGGCTGAACTTGGAGACAACATGTTGAAGGGGGAAGAGTAACTACGGTCAGAGAAAAGGTTCGTGAAAGCCGTTAGAGAGAGCGGATCGGGGATCCAAAAACTCTTTTGTCATTGCAAGGACGAAGGACATAAACGAGAATTTCAGCCCAGAAGAAGAAAAAAGATATTCGGTACGAGGGCGATGGCGTCAGCATTCGAGAAAGAGGATCTCCAGCGACCCGAGAAAAAGGGGAGAGAAGATGGGAAAACGACAAAAAGCTTTCTCAACGGAGGAAGAGGTTGGAAGTGCAAGCGCTAGTTTGCAAGTAGGCCCATGGCCGTTGGGGGAAAGGAAGAAAACCAGGAACTAAAGGGGAGACAATCAGATATGCGTTAGGCCAGCTGTGCGTAAACTCTCTCAAG
>Ga0179591_1338516_pt1 | contig 15443 bp, 17 predicted proteins | sample CZOMad2_1_08_16f_FD_182891 | JGI IMG/M metagenome (GOLD analysis project Ga0179591, IMG submission 182891) | Vadose zone soil fungal communities from Angelo Coast Range Reserve, California, USA - CZOMad2_1_08_16fungal (PacBio error correction) | ecosystem: Environmental > Terrestrial > Soil >...
ACGGGGTGGGGCACTAAACGTGACCGGGACGTGCCTGTAGAGGGAAAAAGAAACAGAGGGATTGGAAGTCCTGAAGAAAGAAGTTGATCGATCCAGTAGCCACGTACTTGAGTCAGAAGACAAACGGTCGACTTGGGGACCCGATCGAAAAGATATGAGGGAGTCAAGGATCATTGATGGGGTTTGGGGGATATAAGTGGAATTGCAGTGGATGTAGACATATCTACGACTACGAGAGTGTCAGGACGGCGGTGCCTCATCCACTTGCAATTCGTCAAGCCAAAAAAAAAGGTATACACTGAAACTTTAGGTCGGGAAAAAAAAAAGTTGCACTATAGCAAAAGTCTATAGGTTAATGCTCTCGAAGGGAACTCAACCGAAAATGGCTTTCGGGCATAGCGGCGACGGAAAGGAAGAAACACACGCGGGGGAGTAACGGGTACTCCCTATAAAATACACGGTAAATACAGAAAAAAAAAGTCTCTAGGGACGGAGATACGGTCCGGTAAGAACACATGCGTCAAGTGGTGGAGATACTTGCCAGGCGATCAAAGGAAAATGAACACCTGGTCGAGTAAGGTATATAATACCAGGGGGGGTCAAATGCAGTCGATCTGATACTAAACGAAAATGCCGGGGGGTCAGATTCAGCCTGGGGGACTTCCGCGCCAAATAAAGCAAACAAAAAAACAGGAAAAACACGCTCGGGACAAGTTCCCGATTAACACGCACTAAAAGGTGGGGAAGGTAATTAGATCTTTGGAGGATGAGAGCCGGGGAAGGGGAGATTTAAATGGACTCGGATACGGGAAAGGTCGTGGGAAAAGGATGGGGGACCCCAAGTAGGGTAGGATTACCGCCGTCGGAGGGAACTGGTGGCCAGAACAAACAGCGGCAAAAAACATCGCGTACGTGAACTAGTCCGAAAAGTATACGGGAAAACTCAGGCATTGTAACGAGGTCGCGTACATGCGCATGGGGCACGAGCGAGTGTACAAAAAAAAAGAGCATACATCGTCTATCGAGAAGGGGAGGCAGAGAAAGGTCCGGGCGGTACGAAAAAAAAATAAGGACGGTCCAAAAAAAAAGGGAGAACGGCGGTGTGATTGCACGGGGGGAAAGTAGTGTGTTCTGGAAAAAAGAGGGAGACAGTTTCACATACGTAGGACGACCTTCAGCAATGCGACGGATTAGTGGGAGAAAAGTGCGGGCATGGGATAGAGGAAACGGCATCCCAAGGGCAGGAAAGAAAGTGAGTTGCTTGGGGGGTTGGAATGTAGAAAAGCTCCAGTGGAAGACACGTCCTAAGACTGGGGTCGACTGGGACCGGAAAGGAAAAAGTCCGAGAGGAAGTATAGGTGCCTGGAGGGGGGACGACCTAGTGACACAGACGCTGCCGTCAGGGGTGACTTATGCAGAGTGTGTAGAAAACAAACGGGACTAAGCGAAAAGACAACAGAAGAAAAAAAAGTAAACGGAAACTTTGCAAGGGGACGGAGACGGCGTTAAGCAAAGCGCCGTTGCTGTGAGGGGAAGTCGAGTGACGACGACGCCTGGCCGGGGAAATAAACATATGGAAACAGGTCCTTGGGAAAAAAGTCTGGCGTCGATCGAAAAAACCTAAGTCGCGCAGAAGATACGGTTCGGTACCGGGGGGCGGCTGACGGATCTCGAGAGGAGAGAGGTAGATCGTCAGAGGCCCCTAGCATGGAAGATGTAGATCGAAGGGGAAAAGAGGCCCGTCCTAGAGATCCACGCGGCAGTGTAAAACTGGTACGCAAGGGGGGAAGAGAAGGGTGGGGAATGGTTTGTACGGGGGGGGACGACAGACTGGCTTGAGGGAAGAATGCACAGGCGGTATAATCACACACAAGTGTAGGGGGGACATGTAAGGTACGTAAAGGTGAATTCTGGGGGTCGACCGCTTGACGAGCAGACCGGTAGTGGGAAAACATAGGGGGATAGAGAGAGAACACTTGGTGGGAACGCGGACTACGGGTGTAGTGGCGGCGGAAAACTGTGCTGGAAAGGGACGACGGAGGGGAGTGTTTCTAAGGGGCCGCCCATCTCAAGGACGAAGCCGATTTGGAACAAAGGGGGGGTTTCAGAGGGGAGCGGCGTAGCCGGATGACCGACAGAAAGGAGCGAAGTTTAACTTTAAGCTGTAAATTGGGGTCAGGATACTGTATGACCACGCTTAGGGAGAAAAAATCCGAGAATTAGAAAATGCACGCTCAGGAAAGGTACGGCGAAAGGGGAACAGTGTGTCAGGTGCCGTTAGTGGCTCAGGGTGACCTAGAGGAAGAGAAACAAAACAAGCATGACGCCAACGCGGGGCGGCGGTGCCAGAAGGGGCCGGGTCTAAAATACCATGGCTAAGAAACAAAACGCGAGCTAAGCTCTGTAAGTGGGGGGGGGACAAAGTTACAAGGGTAAAACAAGGTTGCGCGCCAAAAAAAGATCTCAACAGTTTGGACAAAGCAAGAACGATTGTAAGACCACATATTACAAGCGAAAGTGAAAAAAGACGCTGGGGGATAACACCACTGGATGGCGGATAGATTTGGGGACTAGGACTCGCACAGCAATGGAAAAGTAAGGAATAGGCTAAAAGATAGGACAGTGAAAGCACTAGCTTGAGAGGAGTGCAAGGTACGGGAAAGGAAGGGCCTTGCGACGCGGGTACTGATTCTGGGGGGAGGAAGGATCAAACCCCTAGTTGCAGGGCTACATAGACGAGAGACGGACAGACTCTGTTAGGAAGGTGGGGCGCTCGCAGGGAAAGGGGGGGTCGAGCGAGTGGCTCGGGAAATCAAGGTCGAAGGGGCTTGATTCGACAGGGGACTACACAATCGGAGGGGACACAAAAAAAAAAAAAAAAAAACGGTAAGACAGTGGGACACAGAGCGTTTAGTACATCTATATACGAAGCTCGTCAGATGTAGTGACAACGTGAAAGAAAGCAGGCAAAACTCAAAAAAAACTAAAAGGGAAGCAGGATGCCGGTAGTAGATAGGGGGTCCGTGGGGGGGTTGAGGGGGTAAAACGCACTGGTACCACAAAAAAGAAAAGGGGGTAAGAACATCACAATCCAGCGCCGCTATCGCTGCCGCGGACCGTCAGAAAGGATTGCGAAGGGGGGGAGGGGATAGGTCTAGGAAGAGTGCTTTCGCCTGGGGAAACTAAAATGGGTCTAAACAAACACGACGAGAAGATAAAAAAGGAAAAGAGGACGACTCCAAAAAAAAACCCCTGGTACGGGTAACGGAGAAAAAAAAAAAAGTGACGAAACTGTAGGATGAAGGATCCGTGCAACCGTATCCAGATGGCGTCAATGAAGGGTAGGACAAGATCGGCGAGTACTTTTCGGTACGAGGAATAGTTAAGAACTTCCTGTAAAGATGATGGATTAATGGTTCGAAAGAGAAGCAGCAGTGCCTTCGGGTTGAATGGGTGACGTATTGGTTGAACGGAGTCTCAGGTCGAGAAAAAATGATAAGTCTTGGATAAGGGAGGCCAAGGGGGGGAGGTCATTATACATCTAGTCATCTCAGGTGGCGAGGGGGGAGGGGGTTTCTTCGAGGGGGGGGGTTAAAATATCAAGAAAGGGAGTATTTCTGCAGCTTTAACTAGGGCTACAGGTGTCTGGAACCTTTAATAAATCACGGGACCCAAAAAAGAAAACTTCCAGTGCTTTTCCCGGGTGACCATCTGGGGTGGTTTGGACTCGATCGGTCGTCTACTTTTTTAAAGAGGACTGGGGGGTGGCTTCGGAATCTGTGACTTCACAAGATCGGGGGTTCCCTTTCCTCTTAAGGGCCTGGCGAAAGCTCGGTGGACGACAAGGAATAGAAGCGGTCGCAAACGAGGATAGGGGACTGCTGATAAAAGGCGGTGGGGGGGGGGGGGGGGGGGGGGGGGGGGGGGGGGGGGGGGGGGGGGGGGGGGGGGGGGGGGGGGGGGGGGGGGGGGGGGGGGGGGGGGGGGGGGGGGGGGGGGGGGGGGGGGGGGGGGGGGGGGGGGGGGAGGGGGGGGCGGGGGGGGGGTGGGGGGGGGGGGGGGGGGGGGGGGGGGGGGGGGGGGGGGGGGGGGGGGGGGGGGGGGGGGGGGGGGGGGGGGGGGGGGGGGGGGGGGGGGGGGGGGGGGGGGGGGGGTCAGGGGGACCCTTGGATTGAGGTATTGCAAAATGTGAAGAATGGGGGGTTGTGGATATGGTGCGGGGGGGAGTGGGAGGGGTGTAGGGGGGGGGGTGGGTGGGTCGGGGTGTGGTTCTCGTCTCTCCTGGGTTCGCTGGACATGAGGTACAAAATATCGCGCGTGATAAGACATGGGTCGTGGGGACATGAAATTCAAAAAAAAGGTGCATAGGCACGACCCTGGCCTCGTGTCTCTCGGTGAAAAGTAGTGCAAGGAGGAACGTCCAAAAAGCCTACTTAATGGGATTCTCTCTCCCCCTTTCGACGAGTCTCAAGAAGGTGCGTTAGCAGCCGGCACCTGAAAATGTCATCCGAAGTGCATTAAACCGAAAAGGATGTGGAAGGGGTGCCGGTCAGGACCCCAATACGTGTAGGGGGACTTGGTGTAACCAAAAATCGGGCATTTCTGCGGGGATAGGATAAATACGCGGCTTTTTCAAGAAAACAAGCGTTAAACAGGCAAGATGTGCGTACGGAAACACCGGACATAGACTCCCAGACTAGTGTCGTCAACCATGTCAATTATAGCCCATAGCATGGGGGGATGGTCGAGGAAAGGCCTGAAAAGAGACAGAGTGCAGGGTTGGCTTAGTGGAGCGCGAAAATGTAATCATAAAGGGCTCAGGAAGAGGAAATCGAGGGGAATGATACAAATCTCTAGAGGCTTTATGCCACTCGGTACGGTCAGTAGGAACTTACACTGTCAAAAAGGGCGGACGGAGAGCAGAGGGCAAGTTCATACAGGGGGTTAGAAAACGGTTACATTCGACGACGTGGCGAAAGATAAGGCAAAACAGGTATTGAGGAGTCGGAGGAAAACCGGATAACACCACGATGGGGAACGCTTGGGTCCTACTTAACAAAGAGGGGTTGGTCAGAAGCAGCGCGGTAGGTTGCATTCAAGGGAAGCACCAGGATCACTAATGCCTAATGGGTGCTTCGGGATCCATAGAACACACGTGGTGGGGTGACGGGGTTATCCAGAAGCGTTGCAGGTGATTAGCTGTCAACGAGTTCCGCGATGAACCAAAGCCCGAAAATTAGCCTTAGGGGCGCGCACGAAGAAAAAAAAGAGGCAGCATTTAGGGAGGAGGGGGCAGTCTACGTTGGCTAAAAACCCAACCCAAAAAAACTTTCGGTCTTGACCATCAAGGGTAATCCTCCCTAACATGTGGGTTGAGTCCAGTAGACGTCGGGACATTTAATTGAGGAGGGAAAAAAACTTTCAAATCTCTCTCTTAGCGGGGCCATACACGTGTTAGTAAGCAGAAAGAGGATACCGGTGGTTCCTTAGGAAGAGCAGGCTGATAGGAGAAAGGAAGAATCCTATGATACGTAGGGAGACAAGAGGCCTTGATTTGGAAACTGAACCACATTAGAAAAAAGGCTCGCCGCTGATGAAGAAAAGCAGGGTTTCACCGGAAAGTCAAAGGAGCGTGATGGGGGGGGGGGGGGGGGGGGGGGGTGGTGGGGGCACTTTCGGGGGGGGGGGGGGTGTAGGAACTGCCAAAAAAAAGGACAAAAATGGGGAAAGAGTCATCGTTTCGGCAGATTCTGACTCGAAAAATGAAATATGGAAATTGATCAGGGGGAACAGGATTCTAGTGCACGGAAACTGGCATGTATCAAGGTTCCGAAGACGGGGGGGGGAGGGGGGGGGGGACAATATTTGCAGGACGGTCAAGGAGAGATTGAATACGGCTGAGTCGTGCAAGAGACAGGGCATGGGGGGTATGGGGTTGGCATGAGAAGGAAATTCTTATGATTGCAGCAGGGAAAAAATGATGAATAGGGAGCAATTGGGGATACTAGGGGAGACCGAAAAGGGTAACTGGGGTTAAGCTGAAGAGTGCACAAAGGTTGGGAGTTCGGGGGGGTAAGTTACACATCAAAGGGGGGTACTATAAATCACAGAAAGAGGTGGGCATGCTAGATGGGAAGGACTAGGAGAGGAATAAAATGCTCAGGGGGGGGGACTTCCATCGAAAGGGAGTTCATAAAAAAAAACCTTCGTACCAAAAACACCCGAAAGGGGGGGTGCAACTAAATGATGTGATACAAGATAGTGGGATGGGAGAATCTCTTGGAAGCCATAACCAGGAGGTCGTGGGCGATCGTCAAAAAAGAAATCACCTCTTCAGGACACAATCAAAACATGCTGGGGGGAAAGAAAAGCTGTTCGACAAAAGGGTCGAAGATCTAGACAAGGTCAAAAGCACCATTGATGCAGAAGGGGTCTAGAGTCTTAGAAGGGAGCGGGAGGAAAAAAATTTGAATTTAAAAACTGCCGGGGACCGAGGGGGGGGACTTAGGGGAAAGATCACTAGAACATACAAAGCCTAAAGATGGAAGGGAAAAAAATAAAGAAAAAAAAAAGACGCGCTCTTGTTCCCTCGTGCCATCAACAAAACCACCGTGTTCTCCAATTCGGGGCGACAGGTGGAGAGGAGCTTGGCCAGTAGGAACAAAAAGAGTGACGTAAGGTGGTATTCTTAAAAGTCGTGGTCTGTACAGGGGGGGGGACGGAAAAAAAACCAGGCAAACTTATCACCATCATGGAAAAAGGGGGGGTTGCTTCGCTGGGGGGGACAGGTGAACCAGGAGTCCTACGAATAGAGCGGGGGGCCGAGCCCGAACTCCATCTGGCCCTGAAAATAAAACCAACCTTAAAGACAGAGAGTTTTTTCTTGTCAGACCCAAAGGGGCTATAGTAACCTTAGAGGGTGATAACTAGGGTATAACCAAAAGACATTCAATGCGTATTAGGTATTCAGAGCCTCGAAAAAAAGGAAACTAGATGAAAGACAAAACGTGGGAGGAATGGTACATCTGACGAGTCTTCGGAAGGGGGGGGGAAGCCGGGGGGGACCTTGGGGGTGGGGGGGCCATAAGATAGTGAATTAATAAAAAGAGAAAAAGTCGACTAGGAGACTGTACACTACGACAGACTCTGGGAAGGAGAGGTACATTTGTTTCAAAAAAAAGTGGCCGACAATTTCTATGAAAAAAAGAAAAAAGAGAGAAGAAGGGGGGGGGAAAGTTCTGGCGGCTTTACAAAAGAAACATGCGTCTTGACCGAATAGTAAACGCTAAAAGGAGGCCGTCTAGAAAATGTAGAGGAACCTAGGGGAGTTGGTTTTACTTGGTACGAAGGGTGGCGGGTTGCAGAAGAAAGAGTACTCAAACAGAGTGGGGAAGCAGGGTCAAGTTAGGGGAAGGACGTGAGCACTTAGGGGAATACTAATCGTGCAAAAAGTGCAATCAGGACTTCGAATACGAAAAGAAGCTAATATTGTCCAAATTGGAGCCACGGAAAATGAACGGGGTCATCGACAAGAGGGGGCGGAGCAGTAGGGCAGAACGCGTGGAAAAGGGGGGACTGGCGCTAGGGTACGGGGACGAAATAACTGAAAAAAGGGACCTATGTACTACATTTTTGATGAAAGTGGTGGGGAATAGGTGTACTTACAAGAAAAAAAAGGGTGTGCGGGAGAAAAAAAAAAGTGAGGGGGGGTGTGGAGGAATCAAAAGTCAAGGTAAAAATGGGGTGGAGGAGGGATAGAAATGCGGACTGCGGTAGGGTTCGGTAACCAGGAAAAGTCAAGGCGCAACACTCCTGTTTTCTCTACCTCGCGTGGGTTACTTGACGGTCCCAACCTCTTAGTCGAAAGGTTGGAGGGTAACTAAAGCACGACGTCCATCTTTTTGATTTTAGCTTGGCACAAAGTGTCAAAATTGAGAAATCAGGAGGGAAAAAAAGGAAGTAAATGTAAGCGACAAATCGAGGAGAGACGAAAACAAATCATATGATCGCAGGAAAGGGTCTGATGTTAGGACGGAGCCAGTTGCCTCGGCCGGGGGGGTGTCCAAACAGTTTTCATTTGATGGGGGGGATCGGGCCAGTGTATGGCCTCCTTGCAGAGATTCTAGACTGAAAAGCAAGGGACGGGGGTTCGAGCGTGGCAAGTTGGACAGGCACTAATGAGTGTTCAGATCGGACACCCAAGAACGTTGAGGCGCGAAAAAGCTTTCGGGGGAACTTCGAGGGAAAGGGCAGGCACCTTCGGGGGGGCAAAAGAGGGGGGTAGGGACGCGAAAATGAAGGTGGGGACGTCCTTGCGCCAACGAGAAGATTGGCTCGGAAAGGGGGGGAGGGAAAAAAAGTCATCAGAAAAACTACCACAAGGCAGCGTCAGTCGGGGGAAGAAGAAATCCGGGAGTCTCACGTAAGAGGGGCGAGGGCCTACGCCGCTTGCAATAGATAGAAAGCCCGGTAAAAAGGGGGACATGCAAATGAAAGGGCAGGCGAGAGAGAAGTTGAGAGCACGGGATCCTAGTGAGCGCGGAAAACAGAGATTGGGTTGCAAGCAACTTCACGAAAAAGGGGACTCAAAAAGGGGTGGGTAGGGGTGTTGACGTTTGGCAGGCCAGATTCTTTCCACTTCAGTTGGGGGGTTTACTTAGAGGGCGGGGGAAAATCGGCTTTCTTCAAGCTAGTTGTCTGACGTTGTCCTACGACGGGGGGGGGCGGCGTAAACTCCTATGTGTTTTTCAAGTGAGTAGGGATTAAACGGGGGGTCATGCCATGGAACGACAACGTCTGTTAGCGAGGGAATAAACGAAAAACGTCCTGAGGAAAATGCATGGGCGACATCGCCGCATACGCAAACAGGGCACGGCGTGGGGAAATGAACTTCGGGAAATGAGTCAGCAGGACGGGGGGGAAAAAAAAACCAGATCGGGGGGGGGGGGGAAGGGCTAAAAACGGGCCTTCTTAAGATAGACGGGACAAAGAGGGGGGGCAGAGGAAAAGACCACCGCTCTGTACATGCAGTGGAATAAAAGTTCTCAAGGGGCAAAAACAAAAAAGCGGATAGCTCTTGAAGGGCTGCTTATGCGATATAGATCGGTGGGACGGGGGGGCCGAAAACACCGGCACAATGGAGTGCAAGAGTGCCAGTGAAGACGTGCCTACCGGGGGGGGGGTTCCGAAGGGGTCGTTAAGGGGAAACTCGAAAACAGAATTCCTTTGAGGGGGAGAGGGGACATATATAAATACAACCAGTCGGGAAAAAGGTTTCATGTCTAACGAGCTGTCGGTAGAAGGGTCGGTCGAGGGGTAGGAAGGGAAAAGAACTCATTTATCAAAACAAGCGGTAGGTCTGGGAAAATAGGTATGAAAGGCCTTAGGGGTTACACGCGACGAAATTAGCCGAAGCATCGGAGAGGGTTCTCGAAAATTCAAAGAACCACGGAGGCGGTCAATCCGGTCTACAGGGGAGAAAGGGCACGTGTCAACGCATGACTGCACTTCCAAGGGGTAAGGGAGGAAAAAGAGTTCATGGCGACTGTCTAGCCGGAAATGGATTCAGGACTTCACGGGGAGCAGCGGAAACTGTCATAAGCTTTTTGGGCAAGCGGGTGAACGAGACCTAAATGAAATGAGACATGAGTGTGAGGGAAATGCTGCAGAGGGAGGGAGTTGGGTTGGGCGGTCTCTGGGGGGGGAAAGAGGAACGAGGGCAACCCGGCCAGGCGGAGCTGTGCGAAGGATGTGTAGTCGGCGGGAATCGTCAGCGGGGTGAATATCAGGGCATAACTTAATGTGGTCCAAGGGGGGGGAAGTGACGGGGGACATGCGTGCGATTCAAGTGAGGCGATGTCAGCCTTGCGGGCGTCATGAGTTAGGGAATCTCATACATAACTCTCGAGAAGGGTGAGACGGGGCGCAATTATTAATGCGTAAAGAAAACAGGCGGACAAAAAAAAGTGAAACAAATATTTCACACGCAAAAAGAAAAATAATTAGCACGGGGGACCACAAATACAAGAGGTTCGAGTAGGGCCGGCCGAGAATAAGAAAAAAGTGGATACTGGCTTAATAATAATGGAGGCATTCGAAAGCAATATTATTTCTGCAGTGTCTGAAGAAAGGGGGCAGTTTTCTTCTATAGGGTCAAAGAGAACCGGTTCTACTCCTGCGGTATAACCTCTTTAGCTTGAGCTTGGGGACGTGTAACGTAAGACACTGAAAAAATTGTGGGGAGAAAGAGGGCTACCGAACGAACATAAGGAAGATTCAAACGGCGGTGGGGCAGGCACATAAGACGAAAAAGGGTAATCGTGTCAGGAAGGGAACATCTGAGGTTGTAGGAACAAGATTCATCTAGTGAAGAGGGAAGCAAAAGGGTAGGGGCGGAAGGGCATGGTGTAGAGAAGAAGTCGCAGACCTTCCTTAGCCTATCGCTCGCAATACGACAACAACGGGAGAAGAGGGGTGGGGAGGACCAACCAGCAACGGTTAGCTAGAAACGAGACTACAAGAAAAATTGACCTATTACGATAGGGAGGATGATCTGACGGGGTAATTCTCACTACTTCGAATAACTGGATAATCTGGGAGGGGATCTTAAGGAAAGCAGGAGCAGCCTCGTTAAAAAGGGGAGGGTGGTACTGGCGGAGTCAGGACGTACAGGTTACAGTACGCAGGGGGCTTTGGGAAAGATCTCTCTTCCAGAAAAAGTTGATGAACGAAAACGGAAACTAACGGATACAATCGTGGAGTGTCCTCCAAGAATAAGGGGAAAAGGTGAAGGGCTCTACTGGGAAAGAGGGGGATGGACCTACAACACAGGACTAAAGGCAAGACACCGATAGGGGGGCTTCCCGGAAACAAGGGGGAGAATATCGTGCGACCAAAAAGGTAGCGCGTCGAAGGCGGGACTTGGCTCGAGGCATTTTCAAAGGAGGGGCCAAGATACATGAGAAGGGCGATAGTGGGCCTGCCGGGGTTAGCATTTAACATCTTTCTCTCCCAAAACACATCTGGGGATGCACCCCTGTTTTAACAATGGTGCCCGGAAGGCAACGTATTCAGTGTGTCTACTACAACCACTGGAGACTCTCGGGCTCCTCTAACACCGACGAACGGGGAAAGGGGGAAGGAAGAAAAAATAAATACAACGTTAATCAAGCTAGTCGCTGGACCAAATGTTAGGAGGGGGGTCCGTCGCGAAAAATGGGTTCGTGGGGGGAGCTCTGTCATTTAAAAGCGGCCGTGTTTCTAACTTCACCTGAGTATAGTATATAGTACGCCTTTTTAAATACAAACGTCGCCTTCAAAGAAAGTGTCAGTGTTCCACCTTACTGAGGGTGAAAGTAAGTTAAGTCAGAAGGGGGGAGAGGGAGGATCTAGTGACAATTTCTCCATGCAAGGTCTCTGTAAGGACTACTCTCAAGAACTTGGGGGTCGATGAGGTACTTAAAGCCATTCTCATGAAAGGATAGGGGGTTTATTGTGGGGACATCCCCGATCATGACAAGTTGGTATTCCGAAGTTTTGCCAGGAACACCTGGTCAAAGGTTGTTGGACGAAAAGCGCTGTGAAAGTTCGGTAGTCAGCCTTCTCGTCTCCTGCCGGCTACCATCTGCGGAACGGCTAGCGGAATTTGCTACAAAACTCAGTTCCAAAAAACCAAAGCTGGGCAAGAAAAACCGCGCAATTGCTGGTCTCATGCCAATCGAGCCGGAAAATCGTACATCTTTCTCTGGTAATAACCACTTTCGGCAATCCTCATGGATTAAAGGCAGGCGCCAGTAGCTGAGAAAAAAGGATCAGTAAAGGGAATCGACTAGTCCGTACACGGTGGGAACTGTACAGAACGGCTGCCTATAGATGCGAAACAACAGGGTATTAAAAAGAGGGGTATGAACGTTTGCTTGCGAACTACTTTGGTGCACGAAGGGGGGACTCAAATGTCGGGGATCGACTAAAAGGGGGAAAGTGCGAAGGGAGGACGGCTTTCTTAAGCAAATAGTACGAAGAGTTTATCTATCTCCAATTGCGGCTGATGGTAGACTGTGCGTAGAACAAAAACTCGGAAACAGTAGGTTCCCTGACAAGTCGGGGGTTTGCACATAGTATAGGTCACCACAACACAAAACTAGGATGGCCCAATGGGAAAAAAAAGCTCACAAACACTACTACGTCAAACTCCCTCTGGAGGGGGAGGTCGAAAGAATGCCCATCACCCTAAACCCAGGGAAGAATGGTAAAGCGAGCTTAACAAAATAGAGATCACGAACAAAGGATGGGGTGGGGTTGGGGGGGGGGGGTTGTGTGTGGGGGGGGGGGGGGGGGGGGGGGAGTTAAGAAGGTGGTGTAGGGGGGGGGGTTGGTAACATGGGTGGAAGGGGGTGTGTGTGGGGTAATGTAAAAAGTTAAAACTGAGCAAAAAGAAGGGGTCAGGGCAACACAAAAAACAAGTTGCAATATGGCTTCCAAAGTCTGGGCTTAAATCAAAGCGGAGGGAAGACAAGTCGCCTATTGCCACGAGACAAAACAACCCATGGGAGGTTCGGTGCCGTGGAGGGGGAAACTTCGTATAGACAAAAAAAAAAATGGAAAAACTCGACTTCAGCGGGGAAAATCGAAAACTCAGCCTCATGGGGAAAGGAGAATGACGGGTGGGCCAAGGGAAATAATGCAGGACATCCTAAAATCTATTTCCGGCAAGGATCTGGGGGGAAATGTAAGAAGATACAAAAAAGTAATGGTGATACGTAGAGGTATCAAACCCTCAACAGAAGACTGGAAAGATAAAGGAACGCGAGAGACAAGGGGTGGACTTTCCAGGGCGCGGGGGGGGGGGAAAGGAGGTGAAGCGATGTTAGAGGGTTAGCAACGAAGCTTTTCAAAACCGAGGACGTGGTAAAACGTTTACGAATGGCTAGTACACAAGAGGGCGGGGATTTGGGGCCTATTCGTGGTGTGTGCCAAAAGGAAGGGAGGGTATTCTCTGGTTCATGAGCTAGAGTAGGGGGACACTTTGGGCAAGGGGGAAAAGGGCTGGGGTCGGTGCCTGGTAAATAGAGGGAAAAGTTTAGAGGGTGTCCGGGAAGGCTTGTTACTGAATTCTGTTCGGGAGAAATGAACATTTCGCTGAAAGGGAAAGTGGGTAAGCGAAGCTAGGATAAGGGGAACGGGAGGAAATAAAAAAGGCCGTGACGCCGTCGCTCAAGCGCGAAAGGGGGGAAATGGTTTTTGTGGACATGGGTTGGGGAGGGATGGGGCAAGAAGAAGAATAGCTAGCCACAATCGTGGAGAGGCACGGGGATTCGGCAACATATCAACGGGAAAGGAATGGGGGGACGACCTGGAAAACTACTGATCTAGGGGGAAAGAGGAACATTAAACAAAAAAGCTGATTGACACTGAAAGGCGGCGAGGGGGGGGGGGGGGGGGGGGGACTAGCTTTGGAGAAAAAAAAAGGGAATTGGGATGCACGTGGAAGAGGCGCAAAAAATGAAACAAAAAAGTCCTTACGAAGTTGGGGGGAAGAGGAAGTGGACAGGGTAGTTACTAGTCAGTATTACTTGAAATGAGTTTAGACTCATGAGGGGGCACGTCTTCTGGAAGAGAACGGGGCTGGGGGGGTAAAAAAAAGGGGGACAGAAAAAAGAAAAAGTGAGCTGGGGGAAGAATTACAGTGCACGGTTAACACCCCTCACCGTGTCGTCAGCAGAGGAACACTGTCTGTTAAGGGGGCCGGAGTGGGGAAAAAAAAAGGGGGGCCGTCACTACGAAAAAAAACGGCGATCCGGAAGGTTTGCCTAAAGGGAAAAATTTTGCTAAGTACACGGGGAGCAGTCAAAAAAAAGGGGGGATAGGCCTCTACGGGGGGGGGGAAAGGTCAAGATAGGAAAAAACAAAAAAAAAAAAGTGAGCAAACAGTCATGGTGAGGGAAAAGGGGGGAGGGGCGTAAAAGGTTAAAGGGGCTATGAGGAACTCCCCAAGACGAAGTAAAAAAAAACTTAGGTTGGAGACCGCTCGTAACGAAAATAGTAGCACGCATTGTAATAGAAAACTGCAAAAGGAAAAAGGGAGCAGAAAAGAATGTTTAACCGAGGGATTTTCGGAAGTGATAGTGTGTCTGACATCTCGGGATTGGGGGGGGCGTATACAAAATAACACAGGGAATTCGAACACTTGAAGAGGGGGAGTCTCGTGAGGAAGTATAATGAGAGGACGTAGAACTTACGCGGGGGAAAAGGGGGGGGGCATACTCCGGGGAAGATACGCGGGTGGCAAACTAGCAACTTGCAGGTCCGGGGCAACGAGAGGCAGGGAGGGGGAATACAAAGGTCAGTCGATGGGAGATGCGAAGCCGAATTTTGGTCACTGAAGGGCCAGACGTGACGAGGGCAAGTGATCTAACAGAAGGGAGAATAACAAGAAGCAGTGGGGGAAAACCCACGGGAACCTCGTTTGGGGAGAAAAAAAAAAAAATTGGTCGATCTTGAAGGGGTGTTAGGGCATCTGGGGCGGGTCCTCTTTTTCACGGGGGGTTCTCACGGTAAATGTACTCCCACAATTACACACACTGCTACGCAGGGGTCTTCTGTTGGATTATTCGACGGTGCACCTGCTTCAGAACGTAGTTATCGTAACTGCCAGGGCCGGACTGTACGAACTCTCCTTTTGAGGGAAGGTGAAAAAAGACACGTCGAACGTGTGCCCATAAAATTTTGGGACTGACTTTAGCTTGGACACGCTGGTGACGAGGAGAAGACCTGGCTCATTGGAGGGGAAAGCGGGATCATTCTTCTTAGTGGCAGAGTGAGAATGGTAGGGGTTAAGGACTTTGTGTGGATCCCCCTGGGAAGACTTGTCGGTCGTCCTTTACTTGGGGCACTGAACTAGAGCTTTTTGGTACAAAGACGTGCAAAGACGCTTAAGTGCAAAAAGGGCCGCGTGGGGGGGGGACGGGGAAAAAATGTGCGAGCGGTTGTGGACGGAGGTAAGGGGTTGACGTCGAGAGGGAAAAAGTATGGGGACAGGGGTGAGAGGCGCCGTGGCAAGGGGGGGTCCAGCCTTTATGAGAAAGACGCAAACACACACGCGACGAGCACGAGTAAAAAGCAACGGTCTGCAACGGGGGGGGGGGGGAATACCGTAGGACACCCATCACGCGCTAGGGGGGGGCAGGGGGAAAATGTCAAACAGCATTTTCAAACTTGATATAGGGTTAGGGGGGAAGAGCGGACCTTCATAGCAGAGTCGGCTTCCGGTGGCGGGACAACTGGAGGGGGGGTGCATCAGGGCTATCGCTAAGAAGATTCGCCCCATGGCACTGGGGGGGGGGGGTTGCGACCCTAGCTTCAACGGCCTTTGGATATTGCGATGCACTGGGGTCCCCGTTGGGGGACCGGGCTGGAATCGCAGACAAAAAAACCGGTGTGCGAGG
>Ga0179591_1311676_pt1 | contig 15441 bp, 15 predicted proteins | sample CZOMad2_1_08_16f_FD_182891 | JGI IMG/M metagenome (GOLD analysis project Ga0179591, IMG submission 182891) | Vadose zone soil fungal communities from Angelo Coast Range Reserve, California, USA - CZOMad2_1_08_16fungal (PacBio error correction) | ecosystem: Environmental > Terrestrial > Soil >...
TTAAAACTTCATGAATGCACCAAAGCCTCAGCTTCTGGGAGCTTTCCTATAAAAAAAAACCACACAGGGGGGAAGAAACTAGGGAAAGGAAATTGGTAGCAAAGGTGGCAAAGGGGCTTAGTTATTTCGGTAAAAAAGGTTCACCCGGGGAGAACTCGCTTCCCGATGATAAAAACGATGTGAAGTGTGACTGAAAAGGGAAGCGGAGGTGGATCCACAGAAAGGGACACAGGATCGTTTGAACAAAAAAGAAGTAAACACGCACGGCCTTCGCAATCTGCAGTTTGCCGAAACTTGAGATTTCTGGGGGGAAAGGAGGATCGCCGCGAAACCGGAGGATTGGGGGAAAAAGTGTCCAAAAAATAAGCGAACGGAAGGGGGGGTGGAAGATTCAGGGAAAGTACCTGTTCAATTACATCCGGCAATAGCGCGAAACGGTGATTTCAAAAAAAAAACAAACCAGGGGGAAGGAAAAGATTTGTCTCGGAAGCGCGAGACTCGGGGGGAGAACAGGTGGGAAAAGGGGGGGAAACTTAAACGGGAACAAAGCCAGAGAATGGAGCCGAAATAAAACTGAAAAAGAAGGTGTGATCACTAATTAACCGGGGAAAAAAAAAAGGGATGAGTCACAATTACCAGGTAGGTGAATACATTTGACTGCTTCCAAGGAGGTGCAGATTAAAGGAGCATTCCGGTTAAGATTGCCTGAAGAAATTACAACAAGAAACTTCGGACAAAGGTCTTAACCGTGATCAGGGAGAAAAGGTCAACAAAGGAAGGGGGGGTTTGTTCTTTAGGATGAGGAGGAATAAATTCAGGTGAAGCCTCCCGTCCTGGGGGAAGGATACCGCCGTACTGTATCTTAGGAGAGAGTTTGGAAGGGGTAAAAAAGGGAGGGAAAAAAGGGAAAATAATTGGAACGAAATTGTGCGTTTAGGAGAGCAAAATCAGTCGCGTACCAGTTCCAGCGCAGCTGGTTCAATGAAATTCGGAGGACGGATGACGGACATCCTATTATCACGATTCAAGGTGAGGCAACGGAAGGGAAAAAAACTTAAATGACGTTGTTGTGGTTATCCCGTGATACTTCGAGACGACCCAACCGAGGGGGTAAAAAGCAGACCAGGGAGGGGCTGAGGTGAAATTATAGAAGTGCAGTTTTGGGGAAGAGGGAAGGAAACTCCCTCAGATCAGTTTGCTGATTCGCTGATGAGAGCCAGACTACGTAAAAAAAAGCCCACATCTCACACAAAAAAAAAGCAACAAAAAAGAACAGCTAGAGCGTTGGGGGGGGGAATGTTCAAAGGGGGGTAGGAAAAGAGCCGAAGGATCAGTTGAACCGGGTAAGTTTGTACTCGTGGAAAACGGCGGAGGGACAAATGGGCAAAACAGAGCTAGCAAGATAACGAGAGAAGCGCCGATAAATAGGAAGGGACGGCCGAAAGATTAGGCGCACCCAACGCCTTTAAACGTCTGAAATGTCGAGTGTTCTACACAAGGAGAACGCCGTACCGCTAGGAATACCGGGGATCAGCGGAAAAAGGAAAATCAAAACGCTCCAGAGGGACAAAGGAATGCGTCTTTAATTTGGTAACGAGGAGGGCGATGAGGAAAGAAAAGGCACGATCTAAAGCGAGTATTGGATAACTCCAAAAACGACAGAGAGAAAGAAGGGAAAAGGTAAGATAACGTAATATCTGCGTCCGTTTCACACCAAAAGGGGGGGGGGCAATCACAGACACAAAACGTAAGACCTATTCGTTAGAGGGGGCGAAAAGAGAGAATACTAGCAAGCTGCACGAAAGAGGTGGTCAGTTGGATACGGAAGTTAAAGGACAAAAAAAAAGCTTACGCCAATTAACTTTGCGAAAATGGACTATAAGAAAACAAAAACCGGAAAAGAACGCGAGTTGAGTGTACTACAATTGGACATCAGGAGTGGTGGGAACCTTCTGTTCCTGGCTGGGGGGGCGTAAATCAGAGGGGGAAACCAAGGGAGGAAAGACACGAAAAGATTATCTAACACTCATATCATAGAAAATGAGAGGGGGTTTTGGGATCACACAAAGGGCGTACGAAAAAGGTACAAGAAGGCGCATGTTGGAGTCGAAACCAACGGGAAGATTAAAGGAAAATAAAGGGGTGGGGAGGCTAGACACTCAGAAGGGCTACATTGGAAAAATCTCGTCACCGTTTAGGAAAATTTCGGAAAAGGGAGAGGGGGGGGGAAAAAAAAAAAAAAAACGGCGAAAAGACGGGGATTAAATTGAAAACGAAAAGCCGCGTGGGAAAAACGTGCTCAATGGGGGGTCTCAGATTTGACACGAGGCAAGAAAAAGAAGAGGAGAACCACAATCTAGCGTACTCTACCAACGCGATGGGAAGTATCTTGGGGATCAGGAGGGGGGGGGGGTTTTGGAGAAGGGGGAGGAGAACTCGAAGTTGTAACATCGATTCAGGGGAACTTCGATTGAAAAGCATTGGTGGCATCGAAAACCCTCAAGGATGTCTCAGGTAAGGGGTGGATGTAACGTCAAAAAAAAATCTTTGCCAACCCTCATTTTGGGATGAACCGGCTATTGAGAAACAGGGGTCTAAGAGCTCAAAAAAGGTTAAGAAAAGAGTGAACCACGCTTCACCGAGCACTAAAAAGTTTCGAGCAAGACCACGCAAGACTGTGAACTAAACGGAAAGGCAAAATGGGAAACCGGGAAGAAACTGACCTTTAATTTTGGCTCGATACTTGCGGTATTAGAAAGGACTGGGGGGCTGAGATGTTCAGAAGGGAGAATATTTTACATCAGCATTCAGACAGTCAGCAAGAAGTCAGATGTCATACTTCATGTCAAACTCAGAGGAACGATCAGATTAAAAAAGAAAACCGAAAGAAAAAGTAGAAAAAGAAAGGGCAGGGGGGATAAGAGGTTACTATTGTGACACTTACTACTGGAAAGGTTCTTAGTTCGGATCTAGTCGAAATCCCACATGAAATCATGAGATGGAAAAAAGGGACATGCGTCTCAAATGAAGAGAGGTTAAAAGGGGACAATCGAGGGGAGGAGGACTATGGAATTCTAGAGATCCGCTTGGATCAGCAACCAAACTGAGGAAGAGGGGGACTCGTGATGGAATCAATTTCTTAAGGGTTACCGAAGGGAAGGAGCATAACTTGGGGTAAATCGGAAAGAAGATTTTCATTTAGGCCTTCCGATGGTACGGGACCATGAGGCTCAGCGGGGTTGGGGAGGGAAACCTACAGTGAAGGACCGGAACGGAAGAAAAAAAGCTCAGTCAACGCTTAAGAACTATGTGATCATCCCTCCTTCTACTTGACCCGAGGGGGAAAGGGGGTTGGAAGGGTGGCGTTTTAACTGACCACGAGGAAGGACTGGGGCGAGGAAATTCCTGAGATAAGTGCCTGTAACAAGTCGTCCGTAAGAAGGAATAGAGGTCAAACGAAATCAAGAGCTAAAAGAGCCGCCTAAAAGGAAAAAATCAAGAAGTGGTAGAAGGACGAAGTTGTGGGAAGGGGATTTCGGAGAAAGGATGCGTGTTCAAGGAGAAAAAAGACTTAGTGGGGGGCTAGCTCGCAGGGTAGTGGAATTTGGCTCGGAAAAGGTGAAAAGGAAAAGGAAAAAAGGAAATCACGTCAGGAAGGATCGGGTGCTCTTCGCAGGGATTCAAGAGCCGGTATCACGAAAAGGGAGTGCCAGGGGGGGGGGGTCAAATTACAAGGAAGGATAAGAGGGAGTTTGGAAAAGACAATCTCTGCCCTCCAAGACCATCGCCGCGAAAAAACTAACACGCATGATCGTGGTCGGCAGAAACGAAGGGAATATCAACCATAACGAAGTACTGCGCTTTCTAAAGACGTGCAACGTCTAATCTCTGGTAGATTGTCCATTGGAAGATTGAGACTTAGTCCTTCAAGGTTAAGTACTCGCGACAATTATACCGGAAAAACCACTTGAAGAAGGGAACCCGGGTGAAAAAAAGACCAAGTGGGAAAGGGAAAAGGCAGTTTGTCGAATCATCTACCCGCGAAGGGGCAGCGGAAAAAGGGATCTTCACAGGACAGGCGATTGATGGTAAGAGGGACGCTGGAAAAAAGGAACCGCGGAAAGGGGACCGCCTTTAGGCCGAACTGGTGAATGTGGGAGAAGTGCAACGAAGGACCTGGGCAATACGTCATAAGCGGGGGCAAACTGCTGAGGACACCTGCGGGAACTCAGAGGAAAAAAAGAGAATAAACGTCCACTTTTTTTGAGGTTCACCAGTACTTTCCAACACGAGTTTTAGCCAGAGAATGGACATAAAGCTGACCAGCACGGAAGGATCATGGGGAAAAAAGAAGGGAAAACGGGGGAGTAAAAAAGGGGAAAGGGGTCTGTCCCTGAAATCTTTGTGGGATAGCAATACGGCGACCAGAAAAAATAACGTCAAACGGGAAAAGTTCGAGGGGGTGGGGGGGGGTACTGAAAAAGCCCCAAAAGGAAAAAAGTGGGCTTGAACCACTTTCGTAAAGCGGTCGCCATCAGCTAGGACACCTTCATTGCCATCTAGATTTTGGGGGAGTCGCTGTTGGGGTACGTAGGAAAAGGGAACAAAAAACTGTAGTCGGGAAAAGAGGTCGTGGTCAGATCAGTCGAAGGTCCCAGTGGGAGGAACTGACCGAACAGAATGGGCAAAATTCCTGTCGGTGGCCGAAATCGGAAAATCGACGAGAAAAGAGCAGCTGGGGAATATTACGGAGTAGGGGGGGAGAAAGACGATCGGTCCAAGAAGGTACCAAACGAACCCGACCTGGTATGGCGCGGAGAGGTGTCAGCCGGATAGGGAGAAAAAAAAGAAGGCATTTGCAGGGGGGAAATGAGGGACTGCGACTTTATACCAAAAAAGGAAAGCCTTGAGCCCGCCTTAGAGGAGACTGTATTCATTTGTTCAAAAAAAAAAAAAACCCCACAACACATGGGGAATTGCTAATGCCTTGGGGAAGGAAAAAGGGGCGAGTGAAAAAAGAGAAGTTGGAGTTGGGTAAACGTATCAAAAAAAGACTTCTTGCACCTCGCCGTGCTCAGTCCACAAAACAGCAAAAAAGAAAAGGAACAACACACGGAGGAGGGTCGGAGGGGGTTTTGCAAAGCGATGGACGACGGGACGGGAAAAGGGAGGTGACGACTCTTGGGGGGAGAGCTTTAAAACGCGGGAAAAGGGAAAAAACCTGCAGATATAGATCACAGAGGCCGTATCAGAAAAAGAGAGAGGTAACTAGCGGCCGACCGGAACATCCACGAAGAACCACCTCCAAATGGGAAAAAGGGGTAGGTCTACTTTGAGAGGGAAGGATTAAGGGGGAGAATACTCTGGAAAGGAGGGTGCGGGTGGAAGATAAATCGAACTAGGAGAACCTATAGGAAACTGCGCTTGGAGTGGGTAAAAGGGGGCGAATTTTCGCCAAGGGGCACGATCGAATCTTGGAGAGAAGGTCTGTTCCGGAGCAACGCAAATCTCGCCTGAACGGAAAAAAAGAACAGTCAAAGGGGGGGCGGAAAAAAGACATTGTTCAATCAGCGAATCTCCAAACAAAAACGACCGCTGATGGGCAAGACTGGGGTGGAAACGGGAGGGGGTAAAAAACTTGCCGAAGAACGTGGGTCAAGAGCAAAGTAGGTAACAGGAACAGGTATGCAAAAACACCAACTCCTTGGGGAATTGCGCCTTATTTGAGATACCACAGAGGGAACCTGAAACAGGGCAGGTTACAGGGGGGGGAAAAAAAAACATGAGGTGGTGCTGGTAATACGTACCGTATTTGTCTTTGGAGTTAAATAGTTCTGGGCTGAATTAAGGAGGGGAGGCGGTAAAATTTCGGCTAAAAATGGAGAGTGTTTTTTCTTGCTGGTCACGAAGGTGGGGGGAAAATTCTGAACGACGGATTTGGTCCAAAGTAAGGAAGAATCGAAAGCACAAACTGAAAAGGCGGTCCCACAAAAAGGGGGGGTGGAGCGGGTAATCCCTCTATTCCTGCTAATTGAAAGGGAGACAGAATCGACGTCCGTTAAATTTTCTGGACAAAACAGTGGGGGAGTGCCGTCTAAAAAAGGAAAAAAAAGCGTATCAGTGGAGTAGGAGGGAAAAGAACCTACGCGGTCATCAGGGAAAAGTTCTCACTCGGCAAATCGGGTCCCTTTGGAAGAATAGGAAAAAGCACCAAAGAGACTACTAATATCAGCGGTTGCTATCGGAAATTACATGGCAAATGTTGCTCTTTCTGGAGATGAATGGTACAAAGAGCGAATAGAGTATTAGTTTAGAGGGCATCGAATTATCTGCAATCTACTCGTATTTAGGCTGAAAAGTGGAAAACCAATCGTGGCCGGTTTGTAAAAGAACTTAAAAATCAAGGGAGAAAGGGAAAAGGAGAGGGAGAAAAGGAGAGTCTTAATCAAACAAGAGATTAAAAGAGGGGAAAAGAGTGACACAACTTAAACAAGAGAAAAGGGCGATGAAAAACAAGAAAAAAGGTTACCGACTCACTTAAGAAAGTGGCCAAAAAGGGGGGGGTTTCGAACCTTAAAGAGGGGCATGGGAAAAAGAAAAGGGGGGGAGGATGAGGGAAGGAGAAGGTGGTATAGAGCTGAAGAGTCTTGGTCAAAGCGTGACGGAGAATAACGGGGGGTACGAATTACGTCCCCCATCATAGAGAATACGTAAATAAGAACTGAAAAACGCTCACGCGATCCAACAGTGGATCACTCAAATAAAAGGGGGGATCACGCTGGCTAGGAATCTACTTTCCTGTGCGTAACAGAACAACATCAGGAATCGAGGGGAATATTCAATCTTAAAAAAAGAAATTAGAAGGCGATACGCGGTAAGAAGGACACAAAAATGGAAATAGATGGTGTTGACGCTTGAGGCGTTCACAAATAAAAAATAAACTTAACGAAGAAGTAAACTATTCAGAAATCTTATAGAGGAAACTTAAGAGGGGAGGCAGGATAGCAAGGGGCCGCTCCCCGTCAGCTGAACTGAGTCGACCCTCGACTGTCATTGAGCGCGGGAAAAGAAGTGATCAGCAGGAAATGTTGGGAGAAAAAGAAGAAATAATTTATGGGGGAAAAACACAGTAAACTTCCAGGATACCTCTCTTCGCCTTAGCACAACCACTTGAGCGCAAGGCGGGAAGACCGAGTTTGAGGAGGAGGGAGGATGAGGAGCGGAGGACGTCTTACTGCTGAAATATGAAGGTATGAAATCTGAAATGATGTCAAAAATTCCGTGCCTCTCGCGAACGACCCAAAAAAAAGAACCTGCAGGTTAAAGAAAAGATTATCGAAAACAGCCTTCATTACGAATTCAGGGGAAAAAAAGTTTTGGGGATCTCTTGAGTGGGTCGTTAATTCTGGGAGGGGGAAGGGTTTGCAGGGGGGGGTTGTTAGGAGTCTCTTTCATTTTGTCAAGGTACAGCGATAGCTGATAGAGCCGGTGGGGCTCAGCGGAGGGTTAAAGGGGAAGGGGGGAGCCGGGGGGAGAGAACACCTTCGTTTTTGGCCAAGTTGTTTCACTCGAACACGAATTGGAAAGAAAAAAGCGAGAGGGGGGAAGGAAAACACGACTGAAAAAAATCGCCTCGCATCGCGTCAACGGAATGATCTTGAGCATTGGGAATAGACAGTAAGGCATGAAGAAAAAGGCCGGAAGAAGGGGAGAGACTGTGGAAAAGGGAGGGAAAAAACGGTTTACTATAACTAAGGCCTTTGAACGCTGGGGAGTGAGGTGGAGACAAGAAAAAAAGGGAAAACCCTCGAGGTATACAAATTCAACAAGGGGGAGACTTCTGAAAACTGACTGGTTGTGTAAACCTCATACAAACTTTTCTCGATGTATCCCGGCTCGTTGGGTAGAGACCGAATACTACCACGAATGGAAGAAAACAATCAGTCAAAGAGGAAAAAGCCAGGTAACGAAATACATGATCTCCGGACGTCATCAGGGAAGGGATCGATGAAAAATGTGGTTGTGAACTTCTCCAGAGAGGCCTTTGGAAGGAGGCTAAAGGAGACAATAATTCGAAGGGGACACCGTTCTTTGTCATCCACGATCAAAAAGTCATCCCTGGTACGAGAAAAAAGCTCGTGGATGTAATCGCAAACACTTGGGAATTAGAACGGGGGAAGGAACGAGAAGGAAATCCCACAACTAACGAGTCCTGAAATCCGAAACAACTCTTGGAAGGAGGGGAGGACCGCTGAAATGGGTCAAATCCTTCGGAGAAAAAAAAAATTTCCAGTTCCATTGAGGGGTCAGGGAGTGGCAAAAAAATTGACGCCAATAGTTTGAAAAAGACACACTGGGTCAGGGGGAGGGGGGAACTTTTCGGGGAATTAGGGGCGAATACAAGTTCTTCAGGGAACGGGGGAAGCTTAAAAGAAACTCGAAGAAACTTCACATTTCAAAAAAAGATACCCCACCATTAATTTTGGTCGGCTTATGTGTGTTAGGGGACGGAACGGGAAAGAAGGGACTGGTTACTTTCAGGGTCTGTTTAAAGGTAGACGGTCGTGGGAAAAATTCCGGTAGGTTAGAAAAATGAAAAAAAAGTAGTTGCGAACGGAAGAAATTTCCCATAAGCAGCGGTGAGGAATTAGGAGTCAAAGTTTAATCGGAAATTCACTGGCGCGTGACAAAACGGGGAATGGGTAGCCGCGGGTACGGATCAGGAAAACGTGTATAACCCGGAGGAAATTCCAGACTGGGGTCAAAGATGGTGGGAATTGACGGTATAAGCTAACAACATGGGTCGAAAAAGGCCTGATAAGGGAGGGGGGCACGATCCGTTAATATAATTGAAAATCGGAAGGGGGGGGGATTTCCACATGGGCTGCCGACGTTTGACGAAAAAAATCATTGTCGGTTAAAAAGGGGAGTCAGTCGATCCTCCATACAGGTGCACATAGGCAGGAAAAAAGCCCAAAAGAAAATCGAAAAAAAGGGAGAGGAGGGAAGGTTGGGTATGTGGCAAGGGGATTTGTCACGACGTCCTGAGATCCGCTAATGAAAAAAAACCGTGAGCAACAGAGGGGGGAAAAAAAAAAGGGGGAAGCCAAAACACGGACAGATGCACTTCTCTCACGAGGGGACACGAAGATAGCCTACGGCGGACTGACAATCGGCAGTCGCAGTGGGGGCATCAAAAAAAACTGAAGGAGGGACACAAGTTCCAGGCTCTCCGCGAAAAGGAAAAGCTAATACCAAAAGCGGTGTCAGGTAAATCTGAAAAAAAAAGGGCCAACCGGGGGAAAGAAAAGACGCGAAGGGGAAGGAGGAAGAGGGGCACAAGGATCAAGTAGGGGAAGAATTTCTGGTAAGGGAACGGCAACCACTGGAAGGATAGAAGACACGAAGAGAATCATTAAAAAAACTCGAGAAAAGGTAGTACAAGGGTCAGAGGGAAAAATACCAAACACGTAGGGGGGGTGTGGGGAAGTATGGTTAAAGAGAAATACTTGGGGGGGGGCTAAAAAAACCGAGGGAGATAGGCAAATATTGAGGAAAAGGACCTCTTACGCCAGGGGGGGTGGTTGGGGGGGGGGGGGGGGGGGGTGGGGGGGGTGGGGGGGGGGGGGGGGGGTGGGGGGGGTGGGGTTGGGGGGGGGGGGGGTGTTTGTTTTTGGTGGGTGGTTTTGGGTTTGGGGGGGGTGGGGGGGTTTGGGGGAGGGTATTGGGGGGGGTTTTGGGGGGGGGCTGTTTGGGGTTTTTTTGTGTTTTTGTGGGGGGTGGGGTTGGGTGGGGGGGTGGGGGTTGGGGAGTCTGGGGGGGGTGGTACTTGGGGTGGGGGGTTTGTGGGGGTTGAGGTTTTGGGGGGGGGTTGGGGGTTGTTGGGGGGGGTTTGGTTGGTTTCTGTGCAGATTTTGGGTTTGGTGTTTTGTTCTTTGGGTTGGGGGGAGGGGGGTTTGCCTTGGGGTTGGGGGTGGGGGAGGTGGGGAGCGTTGGGGGGGTTGTGTAAGTTGGGGGGGTTTTGTTGTATTTGTGGGGGGAAGGCGGGTTGGGTTAGTGGGGGTTTGGGTGTGTGTGGGGGGTTTTGGTGGGGGTTTTGGGTGGGGGGGTCGTGGGGGGGGGGGGGGGGGGAGGTTTGTGGGGGTTGGGTGTGGAGTATGTGGGGGATCTCTTTGGGTTGGGTCTTTCTTTTTTTTGGTTTGGGGGTTTAGGTTTGGGGGGAGTTGGGGGGGGGGGGGGTTGGTGGGAGGGGGGGGATGCTTTTTTGGGTGTTTTTTGGTGTGGATTGGGGGGGGGGGGTGGATGTGGTGGTTTTGGAGGAGGAGGGAGGGTAAATGGGTTTCGGGTGTGTGGTCTGGGGTGGGGTTTTTGTTGTTGTTTTTATTGGTTTGGGGGGGGGTTTTGGGTGGGTGTTGGTGTGGTAGGTTTGGGGGGGGGGGTGGGGGGGTTGGGGGTTTGCGTGTATCGGCAACTCTTGGAGCATTTATCTTGATGATCTAATCACCAGATTGGAAAGAAGAAGACGGATGAAACAGGTTCTACTGGCCCATTTTGGGAAATACTTGTTAGTCGCTTTTTGACTCGGGGGAAGGAGGGGGGGATGTTCTCATCGTCTTAAAAGAGTTTTTAAGGGGATTAATCGGTCATGGGGAGTATCGAAAGAAGTACAAATGCGAGAAAAGGGGGGGGGTTATCTTGGTATGACAGCCACGGGCCGCGCTCAAAGACCGAAAAGATGTGGTCAGAAAGTCCCATCACTTAAGTATCGAGGAGTCTTCCACACCGGGGACTGGGAATCATGCGGCACGGTGCAGGCCATTCATTTAGAAAGAAGAAATTTGGAAATATCAAAGAAGGAGGTGAGGTGACTCTAAGCCTTGGAAGCTTTGTCGAGGGGAGACCTGCTCAGGGGGGGATGAAAGGACTCTGGTCAGGGAAGGGGCTAAATTTTCTCAAACACTTGTAATAGCTTCCGAGATCGGTAAGAATGCAAAAACTTAATGAGACCAGGGAACCATCTAAACTATAATCTAGAGTAATTTATAGTATAAGATTTTTGCTAGTCACTGAAAAAGATGAAAGCGCACAATGAAAATTTCTGAGGGTGCTCTTTTGGGGGAAAAAAGGTATCAAAACTCTCTCTTATTGCGTACAGGGGAACCGAGGAAACAGCGTTGGGACAGTTTCGGAGGGAAGAGCGTAGCAAAAGGGACCGATAAGCGGAATTCACACCGTCTAACATATCTGCAGATGACACACTGAACGAAGAGCCTAATGAGAGGGGCACGAAAGGAAGAGTAAACGACGCACTTAAAGCTAATGACAAAATATGGTAAACCTGAAAAAGTCCGTGAGTATAAAGGGGGGGATTAGGGGAGGGGAAATGGCGGGATGTTCCTCTTGAAGAGGACGCGGTAATAGAGGTTTACATCAGGTAAACGCATTCGAGAATCAGAACATCAAATCATATGGAGAACGCTAAGACCCAAACTAAGAAAAGGGTGCCTTCATACGTTCGTGTCTAAGGGCAGAGGGAGAAAGTTCTAAGCTGGGACGAGGGGATCATCAGGAGGGAATCAGGTTGCCTCAAAACGATCCAGCTGAAATTTAACTGGTCCTAACTGTATCTGGCACAGTTTTAAGGGGGGAAGAAGGAAGGAGGCCATGAGAGTATAAAATTCAAAAAGGATTATTAGGAAGAAATAATATATACGCTGAGGGGGTTGGAGGTCTTGCCGGTAAAGTTAAATTCGCGAAAAAAAAGGCGCGAAGGGAAAGAAGACGGTGGACTCTGGGAGAGGGGGTGTGATGTTGTTATATGAAAAGGGAAAAATCCCGGCGATCAAAGTCCTTGAATCTGGGGGCACCGGAAGTTGCCAAGAAGAAAGGAATTGATCGAAAAAAAAAAGAAGGGCACGGGGCGGGGGGGGAAAAACTTTTGATCTTTTAAGTTCCCTCTAAGGGGCTGACCTCTACGTCTGATCTGACAGGGAGGCTGCTGGGGCTACTGCGGGGAAGGTGTCCCCAGGGAAAGAAAAGCTGCAAAAAAGAAGCACCGCAAACTGCTTGAACAACAATTATCTCGCCACCATCCTGCCGGACGACGATTCCGTGCGACCAATCGTGGTTGGCGTTTCGCGTCAGTGCCTAAGGTCGGGAGTTGCGAAAGGGTTGAGAAAAAAAAAATAAATGGTCAAAAAAAACGGATAATCGCCCGGGTTTTGGCCTTAAGAGACGCGCGTAGGGAAACAGGTGTGGACGTTTCCAACATGATGGGGGGACACGGGGAAAACGGCCACACGCAAAGCATACGAGCGTGTTTTCGGAAAGATCATAGATGCCCTCAAGCCACCAATCAACTTCGGCGCAGAGAGAAAAGGAAATCAGTGCCGCTCAAGGACCCAGAAAGAACTTAACTCGAGAGGTTACTAAAGGAACGTGTATGAAAGGGCAATGAAAATATTTGCGACTAGTTGACGGAAAGGCGGGACCCAGGTATGAGGGCGCCACTTGCGCCCTACTTCAGGAAAAGGGGCGGTTTTTTCAACAGAATACTAACCAGAGAAAGGCCAGAAAAAAGGAAACAGCAAAAAAAGGATCCATCGCGTCCATGCACTATCTTAAGTGGGAAGAGGTGAAGGGGTCTGGGATCGCAAGGCCGTGAAAGAATGAAAAGGCGCCAGTTGAAAGACTTTCGCCTCATCCTTGGGCTGACTTGCGGAACACAAATAAAATACTGGGAGGGGAAGCTGAAGAAGGGTATGTTCCAAAAAAAAGGCTCCCCTTTTATCTAGACCAGCTCGTGGGGAGGAGAATGATCGCAGGGAGAAAATATCACCGAACATTACCGCTTGGCTTTGGCCAAATCAAAATCGAAGAAAGGGGGCCTCGAAAAGAAGGGATCACATTTCGTTAAACACTTAAAGCCCTCCAAAGGATTGACAGCTGTGGTAGGGGACTAAATCTGTGAGCAATACGGAGGGGGGAAGGAAACGTAAGAGGGAGAAAGGACTGCCTGAAAAGAACCACGAATAAAGTAGTCATATTTGGAAGGAGCACCAAGTCGGAACACTTAGAAGCTATTGAAAGGCCAGGGAAACCCAAGGAAAAAAAGGTTGGTAGTGTGTTCTAGGGAGTTAATAATTGAAAATTTGTTCAGTTCCGCCGAAGAAGATGACTTGAGAAAGTACTGTGGAGGATGGAACTCCCCGTAAATCAGAGAATCCGAGGCGGTTCCTTTATCCCGTGAAAACCAGAACTTTCTGAGGGGGCCCATATCTTTAAGTTGTTAGGGAGGGAGAGCCATCGGCGCGTTCCAATTCCGCGCAGCTTTGAAGGGAGAGTCGGTTGATGAGGAACTTAGAGGGGGGGTAGAAATAAGAAAAAAAGCAAGTGGGGAGAACTCGTAGATGGTAGGTAGCAAAGCTCATAACAAGGAAAGGGAAGAGAATGGAATCACAAAAATCACTCACCCACCATCTTTTATCCTGGAGCAGGTAGACCGGAAAGAGGGAGGGTCCACGCTCACGTGACGAAAGGACAGGTGGGGGACCTTTCCAAAACAGGACATCTCCGGCCTGGAGGGGACGTTGATCAAGGGTGGAGGATTATGCTCCGATCGTGACACACAGTCCGCAAGAAAGCATCTAGAATAAACAAGAGGGTAAAGAGGAGAAAGGGGGTGTATTTTTGGCGCGAAAGAGGTTCACGAAAGGAAAGGGGGATCCGCTAAGAATGATCAACAGGGTGACGAAAGAGGGTCAAAAAAAAGGGAGCAAAAAAAGAACTAAAACCGGAAAGACGTATCAGTTCTAGGGTCTAAGGGAAAGAGTTTGTGTCGGAACAAAGTCCCGGCGCGCACCGGGGAAAAGGGGGGAGTAAAAGTGAAAGATCCAAGGCGAAAAAGAAGATAATAAATTCTGTGAGATCACTCGTGAACAAACATCAAGAATGCGACATCCGGGTCAAGATTCGCTGGGGGGGAGGGCAGGAGAACGATTGAAGAAAGGGAAAGTTAGAAAATCAACCACTTTTACTGAGCGCCTTAATCTAAAAAAAACGGATCAAGACATCAGAAAAGGCTGTAGAAGGGGGAGGCGTCGACCTGCAGGGGGGGGAGAACAATCAAACCAGCATCTGGGGGGGGACCACTGATTTCAAGTGCAGGAACTCGAGGTATTTTTCAGACTTTTACGAACTTGAAATGCCCCATAGGTATTGAGGGACATTGAAGATGGGGGTAAAAAAGTGTGAAGCGTCACCCCTCGGGGAACGTTCCGGGCACTTAAGGGAAGCCAAAGAGGAGAAAAAGTGACGTCCGACGGCACGGGCGTCTGGGTGACCTTGGAGGGTTCGCAAAGAGGGACATCGGAAAACGGGGAATTCGGGGACTTTGGGATTCCTCGGGGGAAAGAGCAAACATCGTGGGTTGGGGATATGGGCACCCAAAACGGCGGGGAATTCAGCCCAGAAAGTCCAGCGTGGGTGGTTGTCTCGTGGATGAAAGCCGTGAGACCTCCCCCCAACCTTTACCTCCTGAGGGGAAAAGTTCACGACGCAAAAAGATAAAGGGGAAGCCCAACTTCAGGGGTCATCTGTCTCTAATCCGAGGATGCCGAAATCGATCAAGGGTCGCGAGGTTCTAAAAAAGGGTAGGGAAGACCGGAGGGGGGGAATGGGGGCCCTGCGAGCAAACGTAGCCAAGATAATCGTAGCAACGGGGGGGGGGGAGGTGTAAAAACCGAAGGGGGCAGGGAAAGAGGAAGGTTTCAGGAAAAAGTATACATCGAGGTAAAGGAGAAGGGAACCTAACTAAGATCGGCAAAGAGAAACCAAGATTGGAAAGACTCAAGAGAATTACAGTAGGGACCGATCTGAAAGGCGGCGGTCGAGACCCTTGCGGGGGGAATACTGGTGAAGGACCATTCCGTTGCGTAGAGGGTCATTGCGAGGCGGTTGCTGGCGCGGGGGGATCACTATCTGAGGATAAAGGTCGCAGGGTAACCATGTTTGTGCCAAGAAAAAGAGACTATTTCGCGAGCAAGGGGGATCAAAGTTGATGGGGGGGAAGATCTGAGCTAGGGAAAGGCTATTATCAAGACAGTGAGGAAAGGTAAAGCGGCAGGGTGCAGGAAAGACTTCCAAATATTAGAACAGACTGAAAGAAGTCCAACACCGATTGTGGTCGCAGAAGGGGAATGTCCGAGGAATGAATTTCTGCGGGGGAGGGAGATGGGAAGAGGAGGAGGGTACTTTTCACTTAGGTGGGACCTCAGTCAAAAAGAGAGGGCATCAGCAGAAGGAAGCAAACATAGGTAAAAAAGAGGTCGTCAAAAGGAGAAAGAAGCGAGGAACAAACCGTAAATCGGTCCGTAAAGGAACGGGGGCCATTTTCAAGAGCGTAGTACGACTTGAAAAAAAGTCAGCAGCTTGGTATAGTAT
>Ga0179591_1285777_pt1 | contig 15437 bp, 10 predicted proteins | sample CZOMad2_1_08_16f_FD_182891 | JGI IMG/M metagenome (GOLD analysis project Ga0179591, IMG submission 182891) | Vadose zone soil fungal communities from Angelo Coast Range Reserve, California, USA - CZOMad2_1_08_16fungal (PacBio error correction) | ecosystem: Environmental > Terrestrial > Soil >...
ATCTGACCATGATGATGGGAAAACTCGTCCGGCGAACAGGACTGTTGAAGAAACCTCCTAAACAATTTGAGTCAAAGAAGAGTTGTTACAGGGGTATATAGGCAGAGAGAAACAATGAAAGCGCCCCGGAACGGCCCGTTTTGGATTAAGGTCAATAGATAAGAAGGAGAATCAATAGGAGGGTTCGGAAAAGGACAGGAAAGTGTCAAAACAGTGTGGCCTACCAAGGGAAAAAGGAAAAAACGTGGATAAGAAAACATGGGGGGGGCAGTTGACCGGTGAAGGAATCGAAGCATCAGTGGAACGAATCGCGAAGAGAAACTCAAAGGGGGGGGAGCGTCGGCGGGAGCAAGAAAGAAGAAGAAAAGAAGAAAAGAAACTAATTACTTCAGGGAAAAGACGGTCAAAAGGGCAAAAAGGCAAAGTCACAAGGTTCTTATAAATCACAAAAAACTGCCTTTCTAGGAGCCGGCAAAGTACGAAGGGGAAAAGGTTAGTACTGGGGAAAACACGTGCCGCGTGGAGGCAGGGAAGTGCGAGCTCATTATGGGGAGAAAGGGAAAAAGGAGAGGAAGGAAAGAAGAAGGCGGAAAACACTAAAGACCTCGGCGCTGCAAATGGCGAGGAAAGCAGAGATCGAGAAAGAAGAATGCCTGTAGGAAAAAGGGAGGCAAAAAGGGTGAGGGAAAATTAAGAGAAAGCTGCCGCATCAAGTGGGGGGTTCAATCCTCTGAGGAGTATATTCTGAAGAGAACAGGAAAAATGGTGATAAACAGAAAAAAAAAAGTAGAAAAAACGTCCAAGACCCTCAATCAATCGGGGGCAAGTGAAAACGAAAACAGAAATGGGGGAAAAAATCAATAGGACTCGCGAAAAGGAGATCTGAGGGGGAGAAAGAGGCGGTCAATTTGCTCTAGCTGAGGTGAGGTTAAACTCAACCTCAAGGGGATTAAAAAAAAAACGAAGAAGGAAGAAGTAGTAAAAGAGAAGGAGAAAAAAAGAGGGCGGTGGACGAAACGAATGCAGGTGCTAGGGGAGGAGCAAGGGGGAAGGGGGGAAGACGGAAACTCAAATGCAAGAGGGAACAAGGGAGAGCAGATAAGGGTAAACTGACAAGGAGAACAGGAAAGGACACAGCAGACGATGCAGCTCATAGGAGAAAGAAAGAAGGGCTTGTCGACATGTAAAGGAAAAGAGGGAGAGAATTGGGAGGAATAGGGAACATGGTGAAGGAGAGGTGAGATCAACGCAGAGGAAGGGAATGGGAAAAGGGGGACCTTTGAATCTGGGGGCTCGCGAATCGGGGGGGAAAGGGAGTGAAGGCTGGGCACAGAGGCGAGAGTAGGCTGGGGCTAAACTTGCGGACAGTGGAAGACAAAGAAAGAAACAAGGGGACCCGGACTGCTCAAGAAGAAAAAGGATGTCAAGACGAGGAATAAAAGGAAGGGGGAGGTGAGAGAGCCCAAAAAAAGGGGAAGGAAGAACACGAAAGGAAACAAGCTGGTGAGCAAGGAAAAGGGTTAAGAGGTTGTTTACGGGCGTAATACTGATGAAAAGAAACGGAGAAAAGAGAGGGAAAGAGAAAGAAAAAAGACCTCCGGGGTAGGCAGAATTACTACATCGACAGACCAAAGGGGGCCTGCGTGGGGGGGACAGCAAGAGGGGAATCAAGTTCTTTGCATACTCCAAAATGACCAGACATTGGAAGAGGGAAGGGTCAGGATGCAATGGAGGAAGGGGTGGAAAAGAAGTGACGATCGATCTTGAAAGTCGCGAAGAAAAGAGAGGAGAAGCTGAAGGGGGGGGGGACTATAGGTATGCGGGAAGACAGAGCTCTCTTATGGAATGTCCCGGTTAATGCACGGAGGAAGGAGGAACGGGATGCTGAAAAGGGGATGGGGGAATAACCGGCGAAGGGGGAAAAGAGAGACGGGTCAAGATCAGATAGGAAGGTATGGGTGGCGCATCTCGGGATAGAAAAGTGACAATAAAAAACGAGGCAAAAAAAAAAAAAACCGCTAAGTAAAAACCAAAGGAGGCGTGGAGAAATTCTCTTTGGGCGGAAAACGAAGGATCAGCGCGAGAGGAATCAGAAGAAAGGAGGGGTTGAAACTTCCTATATTGAGAAAAGATGGACTACTATAATCAAGCGAGCGAAGGAAAACGAGGAAAGAGGAGGTTGACCTAAAGTGGGGGAACACGAAATAGGCGGGGTAACGCGAAAAGTAGGGCATAACCTACTAAAGGAAAAGAACTAATAAAGATATGATCTGTCACATAGGCGAGGGGAAGAAGAAAAGGGCCACTGACCCTCAAAATGCAAATAAGAGATTGGGAGGTATTCTTCGACTAAGACACTTTCACGCAGTGCTACCCTCGCTTAACCCGGGAAAAACGTTAGGGAAAAAGACAAAGGAAAGAGGAAAGGACTTACAGGCGAGAAACAGAGCCTGCCAAAGTGTGACAGAGGAGGAAAAAAATAGGACGGACGTGCGGAGGCTTCCGCCGCAGATCGGCCAAGGGACGACAGGAAGTTTCGCCAGCGTTCAATGCCTGTGACAGGTGAGAGAAAGCCGGTCTAGCGTCCTCAGACGGGTAGCCCAAAAAGTAGTCTAAAGAGAAAAAATAAAACTAGGAAGAACCGGGACCCCTTCCCAAACAGAATCAGTGAAAACGCAAGGAAAAAACTCAAATGGAAAAAAAAGAAAATTATTTCACCCCGATCAAAAAAAAAAAAAAAAAGAAAAAATAGAACAGACGTAGGGGCATGGGATTGAGGACCGCAAGTGGTAGACGAAAACTGAAAGAGCAGTCTCTAAAAGGGGGGGAGAAAAGCGAGCATAGGACCGAAAGAAAGTGCCTACGAGGGATTAGACAACCAGAACATACGAGCTGAAGGTCCGTGGAACGGGAGGAAATCTTGGACGATAGTCTTCTTAGGGGCGACCAAGGAAGGTACGAGAACGCTATGTAAATAGAAAAAAACGGTGACGAAAAGAAAAAATGTTGGGGGGGGGTGACTGTATAAAAATTAGGGGGGATAGGGAGGGTGTCCACGGAAAACACATAAGCGTGGGGAATTTGTTGTAAGAAGGGGAGAGGGTGGGGGCCTAAGGGAGGAAAAAGAAAGTCAGGAATAGTCGGGTAATGTTTTAAGAATAGATAGGGGTTGGTTATTTTACGAAGGGTAGTGAGTATAAATTGTTTATTGAAGACACACACAAAGCGGAGAAACAGGTCTCTGAACTCAAGCAGAACCTAGAGGTTTCTCGCGCAGGACCTAAAAAACCGCATCCAGTAGAAAAGAGGCCCGCGTATCCTAACATTGCTTGACGAAGGAATGGACTGAAAAAGAAACTAGGCTCCTCTTCAATCGAGAGAAAAGGAGGTCCTCTACGCGGAAAAAAAAAAAAAAAAAAGGGGGTAAACAAGTGCTTCCGAGAGACCGTAGGTCGTGCTAGATAAGCTAAATACTGCCTCATGAGAGGTGTAAAAAAAAACGAATAGGATAAGCTGCTCTTACTGGTAAAAACGTAGAGGAAATAAAAAAAGCATCGTTAGTTAAAAGGAGGAGCGGTCGATCGCGTCAAGAAAAATACGAGGGAGGAGCAAAATCTGTATATTAGATATCAAGGTCAGAGGGGGTAGGGGACAGAAAACATCTAGGGGAAGTATTAGGACCAGCAGGAACCAGTAAACGAAGGCTAACTAACAACGGTTGCCATGGGAAAGGTATTAGTAGTCTCGAAGAGGAGGCACATAAGGGTCGACACAGGGAAGGGGAAAACGGATCTTCTGGGTGGTTTTTTCCGTGAACAAAAAAAAAAGAAAAGAGGAAATCTAACCGAGGGAATATTGAAATAGACTATCGAGAGCCCCAAGGGGACATTCCCCTCATAATATTCGAAATGGAGGGTAACTGTGGTTGGGGACGACGAAACATAATGCAGGAAGGAGGGAGGCTTAAAACTGTGCATGAGTTCCTCGACATCAAAGTAGTGATACTCCCAAAGGAATCCGAAATTGTAAAGATACGCCGGGGATTCAGGGGACTGGGAAAAAAGGGAGGGTCAGTGTGGAACGTAACGAAAGGCAACCGAATGAAGGGTCGGCTCCGACCCGATTGCGGCTCACAGAAAGCCTGACAGAGGATGAAAAAGGATAGGAAAAGGGGGGAAGGAAAGGGGTGTGCAAGGTGAAAGAAGTGCACAATATCTGGGACTAAATCCGAGAAGCACGAAAAGGAGGTTTCAGTTGCAGCCGAAATTAGAAGAAAACGACGACCCGCTCTTAGGGGGAACTCAGATAGGGGAGAGGGAAAATTAGATGGCAACGCAAAAAGGCCACTAGAGGGCCGCTTAAGGAGAGTTCTAAAGTAAACTGGCCACTGAGGAAGGACGATTCCAAGCCACAACTCCTACCAAGAAACGTAAGATGATGCCGTCAAAACGCCCGTATGAAAAAAAACGAAACAGAAGGGGCAGGCCCTACATTTCCTTGACCTCAACCCTAAAGAACCGGCGAGAGCATCTGTTGTACAGAAGCCGGGATCACTAGGGAGGGTAGGGGGAGAGCCTCTTTCAGATACCTTGGGGAGACAAGAAAGACCTAAATGGCTAATTGAGTGCCCGGGATAGCAGGAACGTAGCGTGTATCGCAGTTCAGAGGAAAAACGAACCGGGTTGGACGGAGCTCTACAGCGCGCGAAAGCTGGGCATAGGTGGAAACTTGGGACAAGAGGTAGAAATTCTCTGAGGTAGCGTGACTTAAGACTGGTCCGGAAACAGGGGCTGTCGCGGTTCCTCGGGATGTAACTCTTTATGGCGGGGCTACGAGGACTGTAGAGGAAGGGTCAGGGACTCGTGGCTGCCATCGGATGGAGAAAGGCGGGGGAGTCAGGAGGGCGTCGTACTTGAGAAAAAGACGAGTGCACTTGAGGGCGAAAACGTGGTAGCAGCTGATAAAAGGTTGACGTGAAGGGGGGAAAAAGGGAAACAGAAGCCCCATCATCCTCTCAATCGGGGTTACGGGGAGGACACGCGGGGGATGGCTCGTAGAGCACTGCTCCCCGGTGAGTCCAATAATCGAAATCCATAAAAATCATCGAGGAGGCAGGCGATGGCGTCGTGGTTAAGAACAAACTCCTAGGTTCGGAACGAGGAGGGAGGGAATCGTAGGGGGGAGAAAATTGGGAGAGCCGGGAAAAAGTCGAGCTGACAACCAGAAAAGAGCAGAATTAGAGAAGTAAACAGAGACGAGGTCGGGGAAATGTCAACGGAATCAGCGGAATCCCCGGGAACAAAAAAATATACTAAGGCAAAAAGTCGTAAGAAAAAACGAATGCAAAGGACGGGGGGCGAAGAGAAGAAATTACTGGTGCCCGGTACACGGTTAACGAAAGCTCAAAGATAAAGCAAATAATGAAGGCAAAAGGGCCAAAAAGAGAAGACTGAAACCAAATGTCGGAGAATGAGGTGGGCAAGAATTGGAGTTCTGTGGGTAAAGCGAAAGAGCGCGACGAGAAAAGTAAGCCAACAACGAGACTCCTGCGCGGTGGCGAGCTGAAAAAACCTCCATAAATTGCCCTCCTCACGGGCGGAGCGAGCGACGGCCAAAGGGGTCCATCGAAAACAAAAAGAAGTATTCCGAGAAAAAAATAGATAAAGGAAACAGACCTAAACAAGTGCAAAAAACAGCGAGAGAAGTGACTGAAGCAGAGCCTCGTAAGACGCTCCGGAACGAGCATACTCTTCAGCGAAATGGAATGCGGCGCAACAATTCTCAAAAACTAGCAGAGGTAACGTGACAACCCGGGCGCACAAGAACTAACTTTCAGGACCACGCAACTAAATCTTTGCGGCGTGCAGGAGGCCGCACAAAAAAAGAAAAGGCGAGACCCTACCCAGCAGTAGCGCGGTTATATCATGGAGGAACAGAGTACGAATCATAAAGAAGAGACAAGAAACGCAGGGAGTAGGGACTAAAGCTCAAGAAAGGATGCTTTAGTGACCTTACGGGTCAAAGCAAAAGGGGGCCTTAGGTAAAGAGATAAAAAAATTACATGCATTCGACAAGAGAAGTACGGGATATAGCGGATGAAATTGATATAAATGAAAACGGAACTGGGAAGCACATAACACGTATGGAGCAAAAATGGATACTAGAGAGCAGTCCGAAAGGGTATATCACTGCCTCAAGGTCCAAGGTCCACACCTTACTATTCGCTACGCGAAGAAAGGGAGAAACCCCGATTTACTAGCTCGCCTGCAAAGGTAAAACAGTAAGAAGAATGGACGTGGGTGCAAGGGAGGGGAGAAGCGTTAATCAAAGCAGAAGAATCGCATGGAATCAAATGCTGCCCCTAACAACGCATCAATGCTGAACGGGGACAGGTCAATTAAGGATACAGGGAAAGAGGAAAATAGCCTAGGCTTATCAAAGACATCTTTGCGCCGGAAGGTAGGTGGATGGAGAACCCCGACGAAAGGATCCGCCGAGTGAGGGGCCCCGAGCTCAAGAACAAGAGAGTACGGAATAAAGAGCAATGAGCTCTCCACACGGTAAGAAGACGAAAAAAAAGCAGAAAAAGCTGGTACCACAACCCCCCCGAAAATAGAAGCAAAGTACTTAGAGGGGCTTCGAAAAACGACAAAAAAAACCAGGAACCTCTCACGGCGTGGGATCAAAAAGCGGCTGCGAACCATGGATCGGTAAATAGAAGGGCGAACACGGGAAAATAACTCCCAGGAACGACTACAGACACCTTGAGCTGGTGGCGTAGGAATTGATCTATCAAATGGGTAAGGGCTGGGAATGGCTGAAAAAATATTTCACACCAAAGTAGGAGCGGGAAACTCGCACAATTCGTTAGCACCCGCCGGGGGGCCGAAGAGAGAGCGCTTCCGAAAGGTTTTAGTAAGGGCCTGCGAGTTAGCGACAACAGAACCAAAAAATTGGAAGAGGGGGCCTTAGATCGGAATCAATCCGGTAGGAGGGGAAAAGAAATAGCACCGAAAATAACGCCAGGGCGAACGAAATCACAAGGAATCGAATAAAATAATCGAAAAAACGACCACATTCATGTTATTTCCATCAGGATGGGGTCGGGGGCAAGCTACGAAACAAGGGGGGGGGCTAGTGGGGGTCTATCTTGGACTCCGAGCATTGGCGAAGGGACGATTTGCTCGACGAGGGGACCTAATGCACGCTTCTAGCACAGGCAAAGGCCCAATTTCTGACCAGACATAGTCACGATACTAACCATGGTAGAAAAAGAGAAGAGCTTGTAATCTACTACTTAGCAAAAAAACCACGAAACCTGAGGCTAAGTCCAAAGCGGGCCGTGTAGGGTGATACGGCAAGTGGACTAAACCATGAGAACCTCTCGTCCGTCAACCGTAAAAAGAAAGGTAGTGCTGATTGGGAGGGAGGATGAATCTCGGCCGTCTCATCTTCATCCGTCTAAAAAAGCAAAAGGCGGAATTAGGTCAACCTCACCCGACCTCGGAGGGAATGCAAAGGGGGGCCCGAACTGCGAGCGCGGTAGACCTCCACGCGAAATGCCCGCGCCCGCTCTGGTAAAGAGAACGTTCCGCAGAGCAAAGCACAAGGAGGGATACTCTTTTTCCACCGGCCAACTAAAAGCCGCGAGGAAACGGTGTTCGCCTTAAAGGAGACTCACATTACAAAGCTATCGCCCGATCAAGACCGTCACAGCTCTCTCTCACGAGAACAAAAATAAATAGGAGAAAAGTAGCGGGAAAGAACCGGGGGGCTGTCTGTTGCATAGTTCGGCGATGGGGGCATGTGATGGTTACTAACTAAGGGAAAAGAGAGAACCGAACCCGCCGCGCCGGGGTCAGCGAACGGGAGTGCAACGAGATAGCGAAGGGAGGCTCGCCGTGAGGACGAATGATAAAAGCACCGGAAACTTTCGTGGGTCATCGTGTCGCGAGATTAACGCGCCTGAAGGGAAAAGAGGAAAAGGGCATCTTTTGAAACCGATGACGAATCTTACAACGACAACTGAGTTGACGCCGGGCGATGCACCGGGAGGAAGACGAGACGGGGGCCGACCGACCGGGAATTCCTCGAGGAAGAGTCGGACTCTGCCTTCAGGAGCGAAAAAAGAAAGGGTCAGCCGCTGGTGAGGAGGGAAGACAACTCATTTAGGGGGAAATAACACGGAGGCGTCGCGCGACGAAATGGATGACAAAGATAAGGCGAGGGACTATTCAACGGGCGAAAGGGGATCTGGAAAATGTGAATAATCAGTCACTCTTGAAGATCCCGGGCGAGAAGCAGGAAAGAAGGGACCACCTAAGTGAAGAGCCCGAGACGACAAAGAATAAAGAGGAAAAAAAAAGAAAAGGGGGAAAAGAAACTTTAATGAGAACTCTAGAAAAAAGACTGAAAATACCCGTTCAGTAAAAGACGTCCTTGAAAGAAGACGGATTTCTTCCGCAAGAAGAAAAATAGAATTTTCATTGAGGACCAGTACCTGCGAAATTGTAGGGGAGAGGACAGAGTAGGATAGTTGGTGCAGCGGGAGAAATATGGATGGCACCGGGCCTCAGGGGAACGAGTCCGCGATGTACAGGCCGACTCAAGGGGGCTGCGTTCGAAATCTCGCTTACCTGGGATGTCACACACGGGGCAAGGAGAAGAGGACGATCGGGGTTCTCATCTCCTTTAAATCGAGAGGAAGGTAGAAGAGGTGAAAAATTCGCATCCAAAAGAACAAAAAGAAACGAAATAAGAAAATCTGTAACCTCACCCGAAACGTGACAGGAAGACTCCTATTCGGAGGAAAAGGGGAGGCAGGAAAAAGTAGGTGAATGGGCGGGTTACCCTCTTTCATCAGGTGAGCGGTTCCGGGGAAAAAAATGAGGAGGAAGTCGGGAGGTTAAACCCTAGTGTTAAAAGGAAAGGGTAGTTTACATCTATGGGCGATGTCGGAGGGGGAGCTATTCATCTTCTATGTACAAGTAAAGAAGAGGGCAACGAGTACAAAAGGCAAAGCGGGTACGCTCGTTGAAGGGACTGCTGAATCACATGCAACGCATCAGGGGGCTGGAAAGCAATTCCATACTCCGGAGAGCTCGCGGGGGGTTGAATAAAAAGCCAAGTCCGTCCCTTGGGTAATTCGGGGCCGGAGGGGGTGCTTGAAATATGCGTGATCGGAAACCATTTGTACCGGACTCAAGGATCTGAACCGGAGGGAGGAAACGGACATCGGGAGGGAGACTCGTAATGAATGAACGTCTTTTCTCGGGTACGGAAGAGGAAAAAACGGCGATGAACTAATTGGTAGAAGTTATAGATGAGAGGCTGGACGAAGTAGGTTAAATACAAAAAGAAAGAGAAATTGACTACTTTTCAGGCAGTTGAACATCCCATCCCCGCCCGAGACTGAATGCTAAAGGAAACCGGGAAAGAATATAAGGGAAGAGCAGCGGGGCTAAATAACCTCCCACTTCGGAGAACGATCAGTCAGAACAAGCTGGGAGGAAGGGAGAGTGGGACGAAGTGCTCAATTTTTACAAGAAGAAAATCAAAAAAAAGACGGAAGAAACGCTGGCAAGAACAAACTCCGGTCGAGACGATGAAGACCTAACCGGAATGAAAATGGCAAGGGGGCGTCGCATCAGTTGCAGAAAGCAAGGAGGAGATCCACAGCTGCTTCGTTTGTCCTGATTATTCGATGCGAGGGGAAGGGAGGAAAACAGATCCGCGCTTAAAAGGCGACTAGAAGCGCTGCCGGAGACGTAGGAGAGCTGAAAGTCGTAGTACATAACAAGCGTGGGCGGGGCGTTCACACTGAAGTACACAGGAAGGGGGGGGTCACTCGGATGGACTACTACTCAAGGACCAGAAAAAGAGGGGAGTCAGAAGGCGAGGGCCTCGGCGGGAGGATTAATATCGATGGGGGTGGGGGCGAGCATCACGGTAGCTGGTACACCTGGGGCACGAAGACTAGAAAACTCCTCGGCAGCTGCCGTACAAGGAGTAGGTGAAAATCGGTTCTTCCCAGAGAGAAGAGAGGCGTCAAAAAGAGGGAGAAATCCGTGTAAGCTGGAGGTACCCGCGGAAGGAAGGTTCTTTGCCTAGACCGGGTGACCGAAGGTGTCGAAGGGGAGAATCAAACCGTTTACCAAAGGGGGGGAACTAAAGGTCAGGGGGAGGGGGGCCTAAGGACCAAGGAACAACAAGATCAAGAGTATTCTCTGACAAAAAAATGCCAGGTTTGTTACACTAACGTAATCAGACTGGAAACCATAGCGCGACATTGGGAAGGTAGTTCTTCGGTCAAACAAGAAAGAGAGGTCAGGGAGAGGTGGTCGAGCAAGCTCTTCAAAAGGAAAGTATAGGCGCAGGAAGGGTAGGAAGTACAGCTCTACATTGCTTGCGGGAGAGGACGATTGTCACGGTAACGCAAAGGCTCCATGGGACAAAGGACCAGCAGGAATACGAGAAGGAAGATCATCACAATCAGGGCTGCGATAAGCCCGAACATATTGACTGAGAGAGAAACCGAGTACCGTTCTCACTGGGTGGACGCCGGAATAAGAAGCCCCGTAAAAGAGAAATCGAAAACTACGAAAGAGCAAGATCGGAGGGCAGGGAAAGCAAGAATCAGCCCCGCCAAACGAGAATGAGGGATCGACATTCTAGGGACAAAAAGGAGAAAGACAGACGGCGCAAATTTGGAGGGGAGTAGGTGATCTGCACGCTAGGACGGAAGGATCCGCAAACCGGGAAAAAAAGGGGCGGCCGCTCGACAGAGGCCCTACTTCCTCTGTAGGGCTTATAGGCTCAAAAAAGCGCTAGCGAGCCAGGACGATACCGACCATTAGAGTCTTCGAGCCAAAATCTATGAAGAAGGTGAAAAAGCGGGGATAGGTCGGGAAGGGGAATAGGGCGAAGACCTGCCCACCTATGTGTATCATGCTGTTCCCTACAATCTGCCATGCGGAAGACCGGGGACGGAGGGGGGACACTCGGGAAGTAGCTAGAATCACTATGACTTCATACGCAATCAAAAGGGACAGAAAGGAGAGGAAAACAAAAGCGAGGGAAAAGGGGAAAAGAAGTGACCTACGCCCAGAGACGGAAAAGGCGAACATCACTCTCTGAATAGTCAGTTCAACTATAGTACGCAGGCCACTTACAGGCCGGACACAACCTAGAAGGAGGAAACGTCTTCGATCATCTTCTCCTCAGGGCAGGTGCAGAGATCAGACGGCCACTCGAGGTGCGGTCGTATGGATTCATGGATGATGAGGTAGGAATACATAGTTACTAAGACAAGATTGGGAATCTCCCAAGGCTTCGACCGGGAAAGGACTGTGAAGGGGGAATAGAAAAGAGTGCGCGTGACCCATTCCTACCCATCGCGGGTAAAGAAGGAGTAAGGTTGGAAAGCCGGGAAGACCACGCACTCAGGCGTCGAACACAACAAAGGGGAGGGAACATTATGATGCTTGCCGTCAGACTTCAGGCACGAGAACGTGCCAATCGAAAAGGTGGAGAATGGGGCAGAGCCCTATTTTATAAGAACACACGTGAAAGGGAAAAAATGGGAGATGGACGATCGGCATTCAGGGAGAACGGAAGGGTACGTCGCCCTTTCGCTCACCGGCGAAGAGAACCATCGAATCTTTCCGGGATCGGAGGAGTCACCGCAGATGACGAGGGGCTACGCTAGACAAGGCGCTCTCCTACACAGGAAGGTTGAAGGGATAAGGGCCAGAGGGCCGATACTCGAAAGCAGAGACGCTGGGCTGCTATAAAAGGAAAGATAGAGAAAGGTGCCCGTCGGAAAAGGTGCTCGGCAAAACAGCGGAACGAAAAGAAGGCGATTTTCTTCTTAGAAGTGGCAGGAAGACAAGGAAGGGAGGGACTCAGCCCTCTCAAATCTACGTCACGAACATCTGGGATAAAGACAGTAAAAAATGGGACGAGAACAAAATATTTACACACACCAATAGAAAAGACAGGTAGTAGTAGCCTCCAGCAATTGTCCAAAACAGCACAAATTAGCAAAATCTTAAGAATAAAAAGAGAGGATGGGGACTCCGAAGTCAAGGTCGAGTAAAGAAATTCATCTTCCTTAAATCTAGGCGGGGGCCGTAACTGAGTTTGTAAACAATACGCCATCAGCTTAAGTTCATCAGGGTACGAGCGGTCGGATGCCACGTTCCTAAGGACCAGGAAGCGGAAAAATCATAACACTCGAAATCGAAACTATGTCTTGCACAGTTGGTCCAAAGGCGACAGAGGACGGGGGAGGCAGGGAGGAAACGGCCCCAAGTTCGAGAAAAATAAGAGGAAAAAAAAAAGACTCGTATGCGATGTATAACTAGTGGGCTAACGAGGCGGAAGGTCTTCGTCTGGATAAAACTCAACTCATCAGCCTAGCATGAAGGAGGTCCGGAAAAAAATGATCGACGATTCGGGGGGGGCAGAAGGAAAGTCGAAGCACTCAGTCAGCGGGAGATGTAGGGTCAAGCCGAAAAAACTAGGCTTCTAGAACGCCTGACCAGACAGAAGACTCAGAAGAAACTCGAGAATGGAGGAGCAGGAGGAAGAACGGGAATGGATCAAATCAAAAAAAAACGGATAGAAGACAAGGATGATGTCGCTTTTAAGAATAATTCAGAACAACCAGCAACGGGGGGCAGAGTGCGTCATTGTCAAAGATAAAATAGGGAGATGAAATGAAGAAAGCGGATCTCGTACGGAAAGGTAAGGGGCGAAAACTGGGGTCTTCACTAACCCGGCTCCTGGCGAGAAAAGGTCCGAAAAGAAAAGATATTCAAGATGGTCAACCAAGAACCGGAGAAAAGAATAGACCAGGAAGTCTAGGGAGAGTAGGGAGAACGAAAAAGCCGATCATAAGGAGGAGGGAGTGGCCCGACAGCTAAAGAGGGGGGGAAGGCCGAGAGCCTGCGGGCAAGCAAATCTGAAAGGGAAACAAGAGGAGGAGGTGCGAAATTCGTTGGGAAGATTCAGTGTTTGCCGAACAGGCTGCGACGGGGAAAAAGTATAACAAACTCTATCCCTCAGAAAAAGAGAAGAATAGAATCGACGCCGACGGCGGAGGAAAAACAAAGCTCTTCCTAGAAAATACGCGCACGGTAAAAGGGAACAGAAGAGTGCGTCTCTAGAGGAGAGCACCTACCCGGTAAGAAAAGATAAGAGAGGAGAGAAAGAGAGGAGGGAAATCCGTTCCTGCTCTAGACAAGAGATGGATTAGAAGAAACTGGGCGACAAATATCAATGGAAAAACAGCGGGACGCGCAAGATAAGGGAAGGGAAAAAAACGCCTAATCTTTAGTCTTATCAAAGTGACAAAGCTGGCACGGAACAGAGCACGACCGGCTCTATCGCGATGTTAGGTACAGAGTCCGGCATCAAAGATAAGAAATACCCCCGGAGTGGGTAGAAAATCAATTCTGGAGACGTCGTTCCGATCAGGGGAGAGCAACAAGCAAAACTCTTCAACTATCTCGGGAAGGACAGCAGACTAGGCTAATGCTCTATCGGAAGGTCTTTGAGGAGTGTAGGCTCCTAAAGAGGGAAGAAAGCCAGCGCGAAAAAAATAGGGTCGGCTTCAGGCGCTTCTAGAAGGGTTCCTTTTCGGTTCCCCAAAAAATGCCATAAAAAGTCGAGACAACTGCGAGAAAAAAAAAAAAAAAGAGCCGATTACGAGACCAAGCAACGAACACCTGGCCACCGAGGTACACGGGGAATAGGCCTGAGGTTCAACAACACATGAAGTAGGGAACCAGGGAAAGAAGGGTGCGGAACACATCTATCTGATAGTCAAGGAATGCCTATAGCCTTGACAAAAAGGGAAAGACTGAGTAAGAAAAAAAATCAGTCATCAAACCAAAACAGCTACACAGGAAAAGAGAAGGCTAACAAAGAGTCATACCGAGACTGCAACAGGAGTAAGAACAAACTGCTGGAGGAAATTGGCAAATAACTCTCAAAACACTCCGCGGGGCCGCCGAGTTAAGGGCGGCAGGAGATGAACCTCATCGGTGAAAAAACTAATCGCACGTCGGCCACTGCGGAGGAAAAAACGACAAAAAAAGAAAAAGAACAAAAAAAAGAGAGCGGAGAACCAACCAGATAAACGTCCCAAGTGGACAAACAAGCATCAGGTACAGACCGGGATACGGGATTCGCAAAAAAAACGAAGAAAGGGAGGGGGACACGAAACGCAGCACGACTCCATTGAAGAACCAAAAGGGAAGTCAGAACAACCGAGCAATCGAAATAAAATTCAAAAATCCTGCAGCTAAGGGGGAGCCCTCTAGGGAACGCTGCTAAGACAACAACTGAAACGGAAAAATGAAATGGGGATCAGGGTATAGAATGCAAAGAAGGAGGGAGTGGCGAAACGACGAAATTAAAATCCTGCCACAGGGATGCAGAAGCTGAGAAGAAATAGCTAAGTGAGACACCGAACGGGACCCTGGGGAAGAAAAAGGAAAAAAGAAACCGTATCCGAAAACAGGGGGGTTGAAGGAGCTGCGAATGTGGAAGAGATTTCTTCTCCCGCGACAAACGAAGGCGATGAGTCGAGGAAACTCGAGGGTCGCCAGAGGACGACGCCGGCACCACCCGCCTCTCATCAAAAAAAAAGGAGGAGTGATCCAAGCGCAAATTCAGATGATTATTCAGGGGAAGAACGAGAGTTCTTCCGGGGAAGGGGGGGGGGGTTGACGAATACTCATTTGTGTGAGGCAGGGGAAGGCAGGCATTAAAACGTTTATTGAGAGGTAAAAAGGGAGCAGCCGGGATCGTCACGGATGCTAGACGGATGGAACCAAAGGGAAGAAGCCAACGAAGTGCGACAAACCTCTCAAAGAGTCTTTAAAGGGGTAAAACGCCAAGAAACAAAATCCGGAGCGGAACTCTACTCCTTCTCACGGGAAGGGGAGGAAAGAACAAATAACAAGGAAAACATGACAGGGAATAGGCGTGGAAGAATAAACAGGAAGGAGTGCGTGCATCGCTCCAGGTCTTCCACACATATGTAAGTACTTGATCGGAGGGGCGGTAAAGGGGTATATCATACACAACCTTCTCGAGGGGAGGGAAAAACAACAAAAAAACCGCGGTACAGGTCGACTGGAAAAAGAAGAAACGGGAAACGAAAGGGGAGGTCTGTAAGGTGTCCAACAAACTGAGAAAACCGCGTACAAACTTCGGTCAAAATAAAAGCACGAAGAGAGGAACGAGCACACGACTGAGGAAAGGAGTGAGAAATCTCAAAAAAGGGGGCGGAGGCTCACGGAATGGCAAGGAAATGAGAGTGAGAACTGGGGTTCCTAACGGGAACCCTAAGAGGGGGCGTTTGTTTACATTCCCATATAAAACTCACATGACCAACCTGTATCGGGCCGAAGAAGAAGCACCAGATG
>Ga0179591_1295020_pt1 | contig 15437 bp, 19 predicted proteins | sample CZOMad2_1_08_16f_FD_182891 | JGI IMG/M metagenome (GOLD analysis project Ga0179591, IMG submission 182891) | Vadose zone soil fungal communities from Angelo Coast Range Reserve, California, USA - CZOMad2_1_08_16fungal (PacBio error correction) | ecosystem: Environmental > Terrestrial > Soil >...
GTAATGAGGGAAGGGAGGCCAGATTGAGATGCCTTCTCTCGAGTCGAAGTAGAGGGGGAAGAAATCGCTGTTGGAACTGCATCTAGCAAACATAAACATGGAATGCTTCAAAAGAATAGAAGGGCCGGCTTCGAGACCGAACGTAGAGCTTGAAAGGGGAAAGGAAACCATTGCATTTCAAAAGGAACATCGTTCAAGGAGCAGGAAAGAAAAGAAAAACCAAGAGGACCGGAATACTATGTCGCATTACTTATTAAGACACTAAAGGTTGCGGCAGAGACTTCCACAAGTGGTTGTCATAAATAGACACTCTGTCATCCAAAAGAAGAGTGCGGCGGTGAGGTCACCCACATAGAGGAGGGCAAGAAGTTATTGGGGGCAATCCCAGAGAAATTACGAAAGATGAATAGACAAGTGAGAGGTCAAGGCAGTTGGGGGATGAAATCGTGGGCAATCAGGACTCCGCCCTTCAGCAGCTTTTCGCTAAAGTACGCTTTTATAAAAGGGGAAAAACAGGGGGGAAGGAGGGCGGCTAGACTGGTTGAAGAATTCAAGGATTTAGGGGAAGAGCTTGAAAATCGTCGATCCTCCATCCGTAAAAAAGTCTCAAGATAACAGACGCTTCAAAATCTGAAGATTGTAACTCCAACTGGGTGAGATAGGGGAGTAGTTAAAACCCCCTAAAAAAAAGGAAATATCCTATTCGCCTCGGTCCCCCGGGGGTGGTTAAGGGAGACGACAGAGGTCCGCAACAGGTCTTTACTAAAGTAGACAAACTAGGTGCTCAGAGTGGAAGTGTCCCGGCCCAACATCTCTGCTTAAAAAGAGGGTGGAATCCTTTGACTTCAAGATGTCTAGAGGAGGAAAGAGGAGTCCTACCATCAAGGCTAGCCGGGAATGGCTGCAACTCCGTCTTGGATAAGGGGAAACTGCGAATGGGCACAAGAAGGAAAGAATCGTACCCTACGATATTTTCTTCAGAGAGTCACAGGCATCAATGGGAGCGGCCTGCCATTGAACTACATACAAAGTAATGGCAGAGTCGCCAAAGAAAAACTTACTCTGTAAGCTGTACGAGAGATGATGCCCAGCGTCTAGATCTTGGGGGGGTGGATTGAACAAAACCGAAGGATCAGGAGAATGGGAGTTTCATCCAAACAAAGGGAGGTTCTAAGGTGCGGGGAAAAAGTAGACACATTAAGGAAACTTTCAGCTGATCATACGACAAAACCCACTGAGTCAAGGAGTTCTCAAGTACAGGAGGTCCGGTCGAGTGGATAGTTCCCGGGATACAAAAGAACGAAAAGCTGAAAAAAATCAATCTGGCAATACGAAAACCAAGCAGGAAGTGGGAAGGGGGAACACCAAGGTTCACTAACTAATCAACTGTCACAATAGGCCTCCGACGCTAATAGTAAAGACAGGGGAAGTGATAAGACGGCTCAGGTTATCCTAAGGCAAAATGAAAGTAGTCAGGAGCGGCGGGAAAATCTCAACAACAAGAGGAAAGGGAGAAAGAGATCATCCCGTGATTAGCCATGGGGAGGTTTAACACGACGAAAAAGAATGGTCAGAAAAAAGGGCGGTGTACAAGAATGGGAGTAATGGGAAATAACAAGGTCAAAACGTCAGAGACGCACAAGAAGGGGGGGTGGGGGATTCTTAAAGTAGGAGGTTTGATGAGCTGGGCGATTGACCTGGCTGGCATTCGTATTCTGGAATTGTTGGATGGAGGGGGGTCCAAGAAGGTGTACATTCGGCTCTAAATTTGCGGAAGGGTACGGGGATTGCACAAATCAGGGGTCCAAAATTCGATTGTTTGGCCGTGCTCGAGGGAGTTGGGGAAACGAAGAGGGATCAAAAACGGGGGGGTTAATGGCAAATTGGGGAAAAAAATACCTTTAGCTTACTATTCGACCTCCAATCCCCAAAAAGAGTCGGGGGGGACGGAGACTAGGCCGGTTCAAAGGGGGGGAATATTTACTAAGGTGCTGGGGAAGAAAAATCTTTTTAAGGAGGGGGGTAAGGTTAGAGCACTGGCTGGACGTGCTCGCGTGCTGGAAAACAGAGACTCGAGGGTACTGCCGATTCTTGTCATGACGGATCGGGGAAAGAAAGGGTTGAAAGACACAGGCGTCGCGAACAAGAGTTCCTAAGTCAAACACGTTCTTGCTTGCTCGTGGCGACATCGTACACGAAAGGATGGTTCAAAAAAAGTTGCTACGTAGCGACCTTCAGCATGCGCCGTGAGCTCAAGAAGGGAGGAGAAAAAAACGCTGACGTGAGTGAAGAGCGAGGTCTTCGATATCACAACCAGGCGATTGTTGAATGCGATGTGTTGTGGGTGAGGGGGGGGAAGAAGAAGGACAGAGGGAAAAAACTGTGACACGGAGCTCGGCCTTGGGGGGGATCATGTGGTATCGAATAGTCCCTCGGAAGGAGGTTGAAAACCTAGGGAAGCCCTGGCATCCCCTAAGTCGAGGTCAACAAGGGCAGTAAAGGGCCGTGTTTACCCATTGAAGGCGCTAGTAACAAATTAAGGGCGGGGAAGGGGGGCGTGCTGCGTGGTAATTAATAGAAGTACCATGCGGGCCCAGCAACTATTCATGAAAGGAATCAATTGAAAATCTGGGTCCTCGGATGAAAGGACCGGAAGCTAGGGGGGGGGATTAAAAACTCCGAAAAAATAAACCGGAAATGTCCAAGAACCAGTGGTTAAGGCCGGAAGGAAAGAGGTCATGGCGAACAACAGTCCCTTCCGTGCGCCATGAGTTTTCTTCGGAATCTCCCATTGGGTTTGGATGTCAGAGAAACTGTAAAACCATGGAGGGGGGGAGGGTCTGTGTTCAAAAAAAGGATGACGCGCATTGCGAATGGGTACCAAAAGTATAAAAGAAATTCGAGCGGGTCAGGCTTGTGACACGGGTTTGAGGGAAACTGCGCAGAAGTGAATGATGTCCAAAGGAGGGGAACTGATGACTAACTCGAAAAAAAGGCTCACGAAGAATGCTATCTCTCTCCACCCTTAGGGGAGAAAAGGAGATTATCGGCTGATCCCCGATGTATCTTCCTGGAGGAGTGCAAAGGAGGGGGGGGAATAAGGAAGGAAAATCACGCTGACTGCAAGCTGAAAAACGTGTAAACTCTTTGCTTCATGCGGAAAAATATGGAGAAAGGATCGAGCTCATGGGGGGGGAACATACATTGGCAGAGAGAAGCAAGGGGAGGGGGGGAAAGACGGCTAGAGAACCGAAAAAGTGGCTTCCGAACTCGGGCGCCGAGAAAAGTTTGAGGGGGGCGAAATAAAAAGAGTCTCGGGGGGAATGGAGAGGCTTGGCCATGGTGGTCAACCGGTTCAAATCTAGTCGGAAAACAAGAACGAGGCAGGGGTCAAAGGGACTTATTCTCCCGGAGCCTGTGCCTGTTCAAAGCATAACGTCAATCGATTGGAAGAGGGGGGGGGCGGTATGAAACAAGGGAAAGAGGATGAAGAAATTCTTGACAGTCATTCAGGGGCCTTGCGTACTATCTTTTAGGTTTTAGGAACTGGAGGCAGGGGCATTTAAACGTGAAGACCAAAGACGGGGAAGCATTGGAGGGGAAGCTCTACCTCTTTAACGCGCGATAAGTAAAGAACACAGCCTATATGGAACTGGCCACACAACGAGGGGGCACACCAGGAGGGATCGCGGTAAAAAACAAGCTGATCAATTGTAGGATGAATGCCACCTGCCACAAAACACGAAAACAGGACAACGACAACCACTGCCAAAAAGCGTTTGTCGCAGCGAAGGACACAGCTTAATTTATCAGAAAGGGATTAAGATCCCGTAGAAAAATGGCCAGAACAGTGCCGGAGGGACAGAATCGCTTCAGGTCTCCCGAAAGGTTGAATCACACAATTCGCGGAAGGAAACGTGGAAACAACAAAGAAAGAAAGGGGGGGGAGGCAAGCAGGAAGAAGGGGGGGTGAGAATCGATGTGAGCCGAAACGGAAAGTCCACTAGCCGACGGGACCTAACCATAAAGATATTTAGGGGAAAAATAGTGTCGATTGGCCACACGAGGGAAAGGGGAGAAAGGGAAGAAGAAGAACATCCTCCCCTCTTGTCGCAACGCGCAAAAAATACCAGCTAGGCTTCGGGAGGAATGTACCGTAGCAGAAGAAGAGCGACTTAAGATGAGGTTCCGTGATGGTTCTCAACACTAGAACAACGCGATGGGGCAGACCGAAAGGAAACCGTCCGAGTGGGTAATACAATTCACCCTGGGGGGAGAAGGATAATGAGGACGAACAAAAAAAAAAGGAATAGCGGAAAGGAGGGAACATACAAGTATGCCGAACTTTTCGCCGGAATCGATTTTGTTCCAAAAACAGGGGCGAAGAAGGACACACAGAAAGATGCGGAGCATCGGCCAGTCTCAGAGAAAACATTCAAAAGGCGTTGAGACGAACACTCCACGGATTCAGGTCTTTCATGACAAGTTTGGGGTAAAACTGGGTAATGTAAAAGACAAGATGAATGAAAAGAAAAGATTCGTAAAACGCTGTGAAAGGCTCGGGAGAAGAAGTGGGAAAGCAGGGGGGGGATCTAATTCATTGCCAGGCTAAACACTAATGAAAATATAGCAGAAATAACGCAAAAAGGGGGTGGAAAAGGGGATTGAGAAAAGGGGGAAGGAAGCCGAAAAAGGAATGTGGTCTCATCCGTCTTGACCGTAAGAGCTAAATCTATTTTCGGGGAAAATGAAGGAGTTAAGGAAGACTCGTGAGGAGCACATTGGAGAGGTTTGGTTAGGATTTCGCTTTCTTGTCTTCTGGGGAGGGGTTGCTGAGACGAGGGACAGACAAGGGGGGGGGGTGAATATGAAACTTCGAACTTCTATGCTCTTCAGAAGCACTTAGTGATGGGACAGGGTCAGGCGAGGGAGATGTGTGGGTCAGGGGACACCAGAGGGGGGGGCCAGTCCAGGTCAATGTCAGTGTACGCCCTGGGACGCAAAGGTGTATTAGCAGTCGGGTAGAGGACAGGGGCAGGGTCATGAGGGGAAGACACAGGCTAAGGGACAGGATCTTACCTCTGATAAGGAATTAAAAAGGACAAAGCCTTACGCTTCAGTGGGGGGATCCGGTCAGGGGGCACCATAAGGAATTAGTATAAGGGGGAGGGGAATACGTTAGAGAAGGAAGTTCCCTCGCAACTCGTAACGGAAATCCTATTGTTGTAGTGTACGTCGTACGGGGGGGGGGGAGATTGGAAAAAATTTGTCAGGCGAGGTCGATTAGGCAAACAATCGGGAATGGGGATTAAAGGGGGAAATCTTAGGGAGGAGGTGGTGGGGGAGAAAATCTGAGACAGCGGAATGATGGAAACACGTGGAAAAGCCTTGACTCACGAACTCCCTTAAGCGCCATGGGCAAGGACTGAAAAAGCTTTTGAGAATCCGGATAAAACTTAAAGGAATAAGGTGCGGGATCGGCTCTCGGAAAAAACCAGGGTAATAGTTGGGAGAAAATGGGTTGTGTGAAGGAGTGGGGCGGGTCGAAGAATTACGATCCAGAATGGTCTGGAAGCGATCTCCGCAAGCAGGCATCGTTGGGGAATGAGGTGAAAAAGAGGCTGGAAGAAGAAGGAGGCCGGCGGAAAGGGAGGAAGTTAAGAGCTTACTAAAAAACCTGCCCGATCTGAGGAAGGGGACCTTGGACCGAGTGACCGCCCAGGAGAAAAGACAAAAATTAAAGGGGCAAAAAACTAGAAGGAAGGGTACAACAATCGGAGCCGCTTTGAAGGAAGTTCCGAGGAAATCCAAAATAAAGCCCTCAAGAAAGGCCGAGGGAAGGCTTTTGGGGAAAAGTGCGACGGAGGGAGCCCCAAGTTCCGGAATTTTCAGCGATTCTTGTTAATTTCAACGCCTGGGAAGTCTTCGGGACGGGGGGACCGCGACGTGTCAAGCAAAACCGGTGGGCCGATGGAGGCCTCGACTTTGAAGGTGTCCTTCAGACAGGGGGGGGGCCATGAGTGAAAAAAAGCGAAAATGGGGGGCTGGAGGAACTGCTGGGTGGGTAAACATTTGGTGGAACGTCGATTGAAGAAAATTCCTGGGGGCACATCCATAAAACTGAACGTTCGCTCGAATGTTGCCCGGAAAAAAGGGGGGGGAATGGAGTAAAAGAAGCGGGTTGACACGGGCTGGGGGAAGAATTGAGGGGGAGAAAAGAAAACAAAAGATGTATTCCACCATCAGAGGATTCCTCAGAAAACTCGAAAAGGCATCTGACAAGACCGCCCGAGAGATCAACAAAAACAAGGAGGAAAAGAGAGCGGACATGGCGGAAAGAGGGGAAGATGCTCACTGAGAGAAGATAGTACACAAGCAAAAGTTTTTGAAGTGCTACTAAAGGCGGGAAACAACGGGTATCTGAATTGCAAGAAGTGCTTGGAAGGGGGGGCCGCTGATACTCAAGCTTTTCAGGAGAATGGGCATACGGTTTCCATCCGAAAGCCTGGTGAAAAAGAAAAAAACGGCCGTGACTAAAAAATGGAGCAGAAAAAGAGAATGGAAAAAGGAAATTAATGATTGCCGAACTGGATAAAAGTTCAGAATATATTCGAATTCTTCCGGTAAAAATTTGGGGGCATCCAAGGAAATCTGAGAGAAGTTAGGGAGTACTTGAAAAAAAAAATAAAAAAAGAACGGAAATACACTTAAGGTTTCTAAAACGCTTAAGTGATCACAAGAGGAAAAAAAATAGGCACTTTGGGGAAGTGCAAGGGGGGAAGGGAAAGGTCCATACTTAAACTTCTGCGATCCTACTAACAAAAGTCCCGTTGGGGACGTCAAGGGTAAAGGTTGGGGGGGAAACAGGACGGTAACTGGCTATACCGTGTTGTTCAGTGCCGTTAAAAATAATCAGTTGTAGGCAACGCTTAAGGAGAAGCGCAAGAAGCGGAGTCACAACAGAATAGAGGAAGGGGAGCCAAGATAACCAACTCTAAGGAGAAACAAGGCTGTCACCAGAGCTTGAATCGGAGAAAGGGGTGGGGGGGTTACATCCAACGCAGCAACCAAAAAAAATCGCAAAAAGAAAGAGCAAAACAAGCGTCCACCTCGTTGTTTGCCGTTCTCCGAGAATATGAAAAAAGCAATATCTTTGTCAGGAAAGGGGGGTCGAAATACTGAAAAAAAAGTGAAAATCAAAGTCGGCGTGCATAATCCGGAGTTCAGGCGGCAATCGAAAATAAATAAGGGGTCCAAAGTAAAAGGAAAGGGGCCATGGCGCAAACAACGAAAAAAAGGGAAGCAAAAGATGTGACAGCCGGACTTTGGGGGCGCGAAGGTCTGTCAGTCACAGGCGCGTTCAAAAACCAAGGAGCCGATCTGGGAACCTCCAAGCTCGGGTCAGGGAGCAGGTGCGGGAACATGAAAGAGAAAGTGAAAAAAGCCCAGTATTAACGACAGTAAAAAGGAATGGGAAACCTAAAACCGGCGCCTATCCTACAAAACTATTCGGAACACTAATTTCCTAGGGAAAGCAAGAAAGAGAAAAAGTATTGGAGTGATTGTTGCTGCTAAAAAAGGAAAGCTATCTACCTTTGCGTGAAAGCGCATCTGAACCGTAAAACAGAAAGGTGCGTTTCAGAAGCTGAAGGGAAAAAAGGAAAATTGTGCACACACCCCAAGGGCGCCGGGGAGAAAAATAAGCAGACAAAAGAAGAGAAGAGGTAAAAATATTTAAAACTCACAGTATTCTAAGCACGATAAACGAAGTCAGAAGGAAACAACCCTGGTACACAGAGAAAAACAGAACAGAAGAAGAAAGGAGGCCATAGCAAAAAGGAGACAACAAACACTCAAATTCTTAACTAAGAACAACTCCAAGGGGGGATGAGGGAGAATGTTGTGCAAATGGGTAGGGGAAAAAAGAAGGCAGCGCTTTGGAAACTAAGAAAGGAGGATGGTAAGGGGGAGTCCATGTGGGAGTGGGAGACTAATAGACCTAGGGAGAAAGACCATGGGAGGGGTTCTTGCTTTATCTATCAAAAATCAACAACAAGAGTAGGATTAAAAAAAGGCCATTGGACTCAAATTAGGAAAGGGGTACAAGGGCGATACAAGTGTAAAGGAGAAAGAAATGAGCAATTCTGACAACTTCAGAGGCTAGTTTAAAGGAAAACGGGAATACGGACATACCAAGTGGACAAAAAAAAAAAAAAGTCATAAAAAAAGGGAAGGCAAGAGGGGGACTGATTCAACGACCATTCGTTGGATTGGAGGAGATTGGGGGTCCCATTCGTATTCCGTCAGTTTGTCGAGTGCGACACAAGGGTGGGAATCGGAACTCATAAAAGGGGAAGCTAGGGGAAGAAGGAAGGTCGCAGGTAAGTGGGGGGGAACAATTTTCGAAAGATTTCGAGTTTGTGTCTTATTACCCTGCGAGGGAGGGGGCCTTTCAAGTGAAAAACGGGGGGGGAACCCGAAAGAGGAGAAAACACGAAAAACGGTGTTTAGGGAGGCCTGGCAATGACAAGGATCGGAAATTAAAATAAGGGGAAATTGCGGACGCAAGAAAAGAAAAATCGTAAGCGAGGATCGGAGATGACAGGGGGGGGGAGGGGAAAACTCCTAGGGGATCCTTCAGGTTTTCTTTCAGCGCGTTTTCCAAAGGACGGTGAAGGTAGTTATCAGGGAAGGGGAGAAGGGCTGCGTGCCTGGGGGATGTCAGAGCACTAACCTGAGAAAGCTACGGCCTTGAGGTGCAATATAAGGCTGAGTTGCCAAGGGTCGCGGCGAAGGATTCGATTCGCAAGAAAAAGTGGGCCTGCTTATACCTGTTTCATGGTGGGGACTCCAATCTTCAGAACTGAAAACTGGGGGAATGAGCATACGGGGGTTAACCCGGGTCTAGCGACTGAGGAGATCATGGCACAGAAAAAAACTCTGTCTCTCAATCCAGTGTCCCGGAGAAGGGAAGGAAAAGATCAGGGCGCCTTACTAAGAAAAAAGGAAAGGGGGGGGGGGGGGGGGGGGGTAAGGGGTGGGGGAAAAGGTGGTTCCAGAAGTCGATGGGGGGGGTGAGGGGGGGGATTGGGGGGGAAGGAAAAGAAGAAAGGCACGGCTCAGATTTGGGACGGGGACCGATCAACCCTTTGTGAAGGCGTGGTTTCGATCTTCAGTGCCAAGGTACAAAGTAACGGGGGAAACGACAAACCGGAGGGGGATGGAGGAAAAACAGAGCAAGTCAGCACCTGTTCCCTTTATCAAGAGAGCCAAAGAAATGAATGGGAGGAGTAAGAAGTAGACGCGTTCTGAAGGAGAGGACATAAAGGGCCCTTGCAGGCCTCTAATGGTATGTTCGAAGGTGGGAAGGAGTAGAGAGGCGGGGGGGACCAGAAGGGGGCAGTGATTTGATGAGAGGGAGGGGGATTTCAAGAGAATCGGGGCGATAGCTAACCGCGTTGCCCAAAGGGGCCCGAAGGAAAAGGGGGGCCGATACGCGACGGAATGATTTCAGGGGCCTCAATCATTCCCTTGCTCGGGCGTCCAGTAGAGGTCCTGGGGGGGTCAGGGAGGGAACGGACGGAAGGTTGGGGGGAAAAGAAAGAGATTTGAAAAGGAGTTAAAACTCGAACGCGAAAGGTTCTTAGGAAATTCCCTGCCAAGGAAGATGTGATTGGATCGAGAAACGGATCAAGGGGAAAATGAAGTTCTGCCAGCCTTGCGGGGCGAATCAGAGGGGAAGGAGTAACAAAGCAGAGGTACTCGAGTCCTCTCGAGAAAGGAATAATCGGGAATAATATAGCCAGAGAAACAAAAACCAACGGGGAGAGGAGTATCAGTTCGGAAGAGGGGATTGGGGAATGATCTAAAGGACATCCCTCTGCTGGTGGGTAAGAACTGACAGAGGCTATTTGGGAGGGGAAGAACCGAAAACGTTCAAACAACAAAGAAAGGAGAGGGATGTAAACATCATCCTTGCCGGGTAACAGCATACTAGGCGCATCGAGCTCGTGAGACCGGGGGGAAAAAAAAGGGGAGGAAAAGCGAAGAAAGCTTTGGACCAAAAAGACGAGGGAAAAAAAAAACAAATAAGAGGACAAGAATACACCTTGCTCAATAGACGTGTGGAGCCGCCCCCTTAAGTCTCGGAATGAGATGAGAAAACAAGGGGCTGGGGCCAAGGGTGGCAAAGAGGCATTTGTAGGACTTGAGAGGGAGACAAGATCTGATGGGGAAATTGAAAAGGTCACGGGGGAGATTGGACCCGCCTCCGTAGACGGAAAGAGGCAAATCCATTACTCTTATTCTATGCCTGCAGGGTCATTTTAGGTGCCTCTTAATTATTCAAGGGAAGAAGAAGAGAAAAAATCAAAAATAAAATTTAGAGTTGGGGGGGAGGGGGGCTCTGCTGGCTTTTGAAATCTTTCAACCGGGGAGTATGCTTTTTCAAGGACCATAGGAAGAGGGCAGGGTAGGGAAGCGCTTAACAAACTACGGGAACGCGAACTCAAAAGTCACAAGCACGGGAAAGTTAACGCAAATCAACAAAAAGACGTGAGAAGGACAAAAGGGGAAGAAGCGGGGAATTCCAAAAAAAGAGTCTTCTGAGAGTTTGGAGGGAAAGCAAAACAACGCCGTAACAAAAACAATAGCAAAGGAAGATCAATTCGGGGGGAAACCGCGTTTTGTTGCAATTGAAGAGAACGGACAAAGGTCACGAGGACGGGAGCTGGATGAGGGAACGTGAAAAAATAAATATCAGGGTGGATGGTCGTTTCTCACAAAATTCAGGCCCATGGGAGCGCTGTAATGGCTAAAAAGAAGAAGGGTTGAAAAGAATGGTCACCCTGAAGATTATCCTATGGCCAAGAGACAACTCAAAGAAAGAAAGTTCTTGCCATCGAAGCTTGTGCGGGAGGGGATCTAATCCTTGGGGAGCCGGAAGGCGGGACACTAAGACGGAACAGAAGTTGCAAGACACAAAGCAGAAGGTTGAAGCAACGTTCTATGGCCAGACTCAGAGCAAAACTTCTAGAACTCCAGGATAAATACGGGTCCCCACTCTTGGGCCGGAAAAAGCGGGCAAAAGATCTAGACTTACGAAACGGAAGGGAGAAGGTCATTAGATAACGTACGCAAATATTTTATGAATGCTCCGGGAAAAAATCGCATCCCTCAAGGATACTCATTTAAGATAGAAAGTAAAAATCCCGTTTGCCCGGGGGGGTTCATCATGATTTCTTTTACACATGGAGAAGGACCCGGGGCGCCGCGAATCAAGAAAACAAAAATCAAGCGTCGGAAAAAGATGGGAAAACACTAACCGGTGGTGGATGCTAGTATATAATGGATCGGTTCAGGGAAAAACGTGGTCACCGCGGCAGAAAAAAAAAGAAACAGAAAAGAGGAAAAGCCAGGCAAGCGCAGTCTCAATCCGACAGATTTCTTTTAAGAGAAACTCCAAATTGCCTGCTTGGAAAGCCGGCGGGGGGGGAAAATTGGTGAGGTCAACCCATGAATTCCGTCCGAACGCAAGAGTAAACGATAATATTGATAAAGCCATGGCGTGCAAAGGAGGTTAAAAAGCCCTAGCCAATAATTCACCGTGATGCTCGGAGAAGAAACAACGGAGGAGAAAAAGGATCGAACGGGAGCCAATTAAGGGGAAAACCTGTGGCTTTGAAAATAAGGTAGTTATTATCACGCCACAACATGAGCTTACTTATGCATCTCGGGGGAAAGAATTAGGGACGGGGGGGGGGGGGCAATAGTTCACAAAGGGATCCTATTACAAAGAAAGAAGGGGGGGTGCTTGGATGCAAAAAAAGTAGCGATTTTGGGGAGACTTTCGATGGGAATTGCTGGCCAATTCGATGAGGCAGGGGGGGGGTTCTGCGTAAAGCAGGGTACAGCAAGGGGGGGGGGAGTCAGAAACCTATCGGGTCTTCTGCAGAATGCAGTTTGCCTGACGGTTGGGGGGGCAACATTTTTTTCCGACGTGGTCGATGGGGGGAGTAGGGGGGGGGGAGAAGGGCGCGAAGCAGGTAATGGATGAAAAAGCAAAACGAGAATGACAAAACCTCACAAAAACACTTGATGTGGGGGGGGTTGTTGGTATTTAGGAGTGACCAATAACGTCTTCATAGCTGGTGCAGGGGGGAGGGCTCAAAGAAAAAATGAAGAGTAAGGTAGAAGGCGCTTCAAAGGACCAGGGGTACGTGGGGGGGAACCAGGGGCCTATTTTAAAAAGTTTCTGTCGCTCGTTAACGTGTGAAGGAAAAAAGAACGGGAAGGGGACGTATGAAAACTGGCGTGCGGAGCCTTCGGCAGCTGGGAACGTAGCAGCGCTTGCGAAAAGACAATTTCTGGGCTATTCTGCGGACGGATACGGGGGGTGGTCCAGAGAAGGGTTGAAAGGCTGGGACACAGATGATTCGACAGAAAAAAAGAGGGACCTGCGGGAGACACTTTCGCTTTTGGTTCTTTCTCGTGGGTCGCATCTTATAAAAACGCTACTTGGATGGAACATTGTTCAAACAAGTTGGATCGGGGAGCCAACGAGAGAGACATGTAAACGTTCTCATCTCTCAATCCGGGTTGAAGGTCCTGAAATGAAGAAATGAAAAAATTGACATCGAAAGGGAATCTTAGAGCGGACGTCACCCTTCAATATTTTGATCGTGAATTTGCGGGAGTTGTGGGGGGGGCGCGTTGGGGTGAAGGGAAGACACCTTGATCCAGCGCGGGGGCTTGGACAGAGATCTCCGAACCTGTGGGAAGCGAAAGATTGGGTGGGACGATAGTTTAGCACTGTCCGAGGGGGGATTGGAAGAAAAAAAGATAAAAACGTATTGGGTCAGGGTAAGAGATGAAAAAAAAAGGAAAACGGGAAGATCGCAGAGGCCCGGGAAAAAAGGGTTAAGGAAAGAAGAAATTGACATTTATACAAGGCAACAAAGCCAGATTACTGCCAACTCGTAACATGGGTGAAAGCTATAAGGAGGGAGGGGAATAGTGTGAGAGGGGAGGGTAAAGAAAAGCAATGAAAAAGCCTCTAAAGTCGATGTCATTCTTTTGGTAATTTCCGAAGATTCGGTAGTTAAGGGAATTGGACCTGAAGAGAGGAGTGTGATTTTGAAGAGACGAATATTAGAGGCAACAGCGGGAAAACGCGTGGAAACGGGGCAGAGAAAAAAAGTTTGACGAATCCGGACTCGAAAAGTTCTTCGGGAGCCTTAAAGAGTGCATCTCGGGAAGGGCTGACGGAAGCATCAGGGGGGTTTGAGGGGGGGGGGGGGGGGGGGATGTAAGAACGTCGGGTTGGGGAAAAACATTTCCTTCGATTGAAAAGTCTTGTTCACCAGAGAAAACGGCGAAGATGACGTTCATTCAATGTTAAAGAAGGGGGAAGGGATTTGGAGGAGAGCGGAGGCGTGTGAAATTTTAGGTTCTTGGAAAAAGAAGTGCACGCGAGAGAGGGATCGATAATTATTCAAACAGAAGATTGATGGGGAATCGAGAAGAGAAGCGGAGACAGGCAAGAGGGAGAGAGAGTAAACAAAAAAAGGAGGGAGGGAGAATAGGATGAAGGATGCCCGGGGAAGGGAAGCAGAGAGGACATCCCGAGGCTTTTTGAGGTCAGGAGAATCGCTAATGCGCGAAGAGGAAAAGAAGAGGGGAAAGGAAAGACAAGAGAAGGGCTTCATCAGACTGGCAGGGAAAAATTACACCACCCTAACTGAAGCATACGGCTTCGGAAAAATCCTTTGTGGGAAAGCAGTTTCGAAGATAAAGCTTGGACAAAAAAAAAGGAGAGGAAAACAGAACCAAAAACCACATGAAGACGTCATAACGGAAAGATTCGCAAGTGATTAAGTTGGAGTGGATCCCTTAAAGGACTCCTTATATTCGACCCAAGGGGGATAGGCAAGGGGGGGGGGGGGAATAAGCGGGACACAAAGGAATCGATATTCGGGCCGTGAAGGATCTCTTAAGTACAAAGTAAAGGGGGGGTCCCTCCTCCTTCTCTCACTGCTTAAAAAAAGGAGAAAAAGAGAAAGTGAAAAGGAGGGCCATGGCATGTTGGCAGTGGGATTTTCGACATCAACGCCTAAAGAGCTGCGAATCAATTACAAGTCCATTTGTGGAGGAAATAGGAGTTTTGGTAGGGGGGAAGGGGACACGGGAGGCTGTGAAACCTGGGGTAAGGGAAAAAAACAGGACGATAAAATATCTTGGCATGGGAGAGATGATTCCATAGGGGAAGATCTAAGATTTAGAATCCGAAGGGTAAGTGAGCACTTAAACCACGGGCTACTCTTCAAAAAGGTTAAGGGGGCTTTACCGAAAGACTTCTTAGAGCGAGTAATGGATTGTACAGAACCAACTTCCTAACACAAAAAGACAGAGAAAAGAAAAGGGTTCAAGAATCTTACCAAAGAGGTTTGGGCTGTTTATCTATCTAATGGTCCCGCGCCGATATCTAATGTGCGGGTTGAGGAAAAGGAGACGGATTGCCGACTTGACTCACAAGAGAAGTGTCAAAAAATTTTCGACGTAGGGATATCAGAGACCATTTTGAAATGTGAAACAAAACTAAGGGGGATGGGGGATCCGTGAAAAAAACGACGCAAAAGAGAAAGGGAGGCCAGAAAGTCCTTTTAGAATCGAATCTTTAGAATCCACCGTCGAAAGGGGACAACTAGCCGGCAAGATGGTACACGAAAAGACAACCGATAGGTAAGGGAGAGCGGAGAGGAAAAAAACACGAAAGCCGTAGCGACGACATTATACCTCAAAAAAACATCCCATGAGGGGGGGGGGGTAAGGAACTCTCAGTATCTTAAAACTTGCAGGTGGGAGGAAAAAGAGAAGGGGACCGGTCCATTCAGCAAATCAGAGGTAACCTAAGATCTTGGGAAAAGTACTTTGGGAAAAAGACCAAGCCGCCTGTACGAGATTGCGCAGGGAACGGAAGGCCCTCCCCTTAAAAAATAACCGTTTATGTGGCATTCCTATTTTTTCGGGCGGAACAAGGGGAAACCAAGACCCGGTTCATACGACCCAAAAATATAAAATACATGATAGAGGAAAAAAATCAGGGGGGCGAACTGGGGACCGAGAAGGAAGGATAGGGGAGAGGAAGCCACCCTGGGGAAGTTAAACGAGGAAAACCTAACAACGAAAAAAATGCGCAGACCCTTCAATAGGAAAGGACTCAAATCAAAAAAAACGAAGATAGGGCGTGTGAAGAAAGACACGTACACGGAAGTGAGGCAGGTGAAAGGAAGCCTTTTTGCAAAGTTTTGAGGGAACTACCTCTGGAAAAACTCATTAGGGAACAAGAAAAAATAAAAGGGGAAGGGGATAAGGACGCTGTGGCGGGCTCCTAAACGTGTAAAAAACCTAGGTCCCCTTAGGAATTGTGGGACTCTTGA
>Ga0179591_1228499_pt1 | contig 15436 bp, 14 predicted proteins | sample CZOMad2_1_08_16f_FD_182891 | JGI IMG/M metagenome (GOLD analysis project Ga0179591, IMG submission 182891) | Vadose zone soil fungal communities from Angelo Coast Range Reserve, California, USA - CZOMad2_1_08_16fungal (PacBio error correction) | ecosystem: Environmental > Terrestrial > Soil >...
GGGCGCGGAAAGGTATCCGGTCGTCTCCACTGGGGGGGTCAGGTTACCTGTTGAAAACGGGCGCGTGCCGGTATCGGCCCCCCCTACCTTGGGGCACCTCCCTGTGACCTGGCCGAGCCCGTGTGAAAGGCTAGGAACCTTTTCAGAGGGGAGTCTACCGGGCCGTTCCGGCCTTCACGCGTTTTGGTTGGGGGTAGTTGAACAAGAGCAAGGCTCCGGCCGGAAAACGGGGGGGGGGAAGGGGGTAAAAAACGGGGGAGGACGCAGCAGAGATTACTCTTGGGACCATCGTCCGACTCCCGCTGGCACGCCTGCGAGGAAAGAAAAAAATAGAAGACTTTCTTGGGGAAAGACGACACCGGAGTCGGGGCACGCAGTCGGGTGTTGACCAAAAATTAGAATGCCACGCGTCTCCAAACGGTACGATCGGGGACTCTTGAGCCGAGCCGTTCCAAGGGGGCACTTTCTCAAAGTTCCCATTGTAAAGAACGAACACACGAACGGACGGCCGGAAAGGACGGTGCCAAAAAAAAAATAAGGGGGAGCAATCGGTGCTGAGGGGTGACATATGCTTGAGTAGGAAGGTCGCACTCACGAAGCTCCGAAACTTAGAGCCAAAAAGGAGGGGAGGAGGGCCAGCGCGAAGGAGGCCAAGCAAAAAAATCGAGCATTGGAACCGTTCGAGTGACCGACCCGAGAAGAGGCCAAGAGGAACGGGGCAGATGGCCGGAGATCATCTAGGGGGGACCAAAGGAACGATGAAGGCAGGGTGATCGAGAAAAACAGAGGCCGGGGGCGGAGCGATAGAGTCACGCGGCGCGGGCCGCCGGGGAAAAGAGACTTAAAGACCAATGCCTGGGAGAAGAGCACGGAATGGAAAAAAGCGGAGCCCCAGCTGTGTAAAAGGTTCACGGCAGATTGTCTGGTTCCGGATAAGGAGAGAAAAGAGCCTCGCGTTAAAAAAGGTGGAGTGGGTCAAACATCGGTCATGTCCAGGGTGCCGCAAAAGTGGGGGGAACCGTGTTATGGGGGGCTTGGGGCGAGGAAGGCAGGAAAAAAAAGTTCTAAAAGGGAAAAGGGAGTTCTGAGGTCCGGGAGCACGGCCGCGAAGTGCTCAATGAGGGGGGTGCGTGAGGGCCGTCCGCATCGGAAGAAGAAGAGTGCCTCCACGCAAGAAGCTTTCCAAAGGGAAACGGTGGCCGCTCACCCCGCCACTCATGGAAAGAAATGCTGAGAATGTAGAGGGAGGGGGTGGCCCCCGTTGCAGATGAACGAAAGGGGGAAAGAGCCCCCGGAAAAACGCCCAACGAGGAGGACCGGAGCCCTGCCCGAAGAAAGAAAATAGCGCCAAAAATCGTAGCACAATGCTTGCCCCAAACTTGGGGAGCAACAGGGGGGTGGCGTCTCATTGGTGCCAGAGGGTATGGTCCATTTCCGGACGACGGAATAGTTAGGTTTTTCCTGCCTGGCGGACGAGTGGAAAGAAAGCTTTCCTCAGGTAGCGGGCCTCGGAAGGTTCCAATTTGAAGAAGATGTCAGGGGGTCGCTTCGCTTGATAAGACGCCCGAGGGCCCATTAACTGGGGCGTGGCAGGTTGGGCGCGTCGGGCAGGAGGGTGAAGGGGGGGGAGGTTGGGTTGGACGCGGCGACCCTGTCGACTCAAGTTCGGTGGGGGTTTCCGTCGCTACCATCGACGATGCGTGCAAGTTCAATGGGAAAGACGTCGGCCTTGGGGAGATGAACTGAACCGAAGAGCGGAACCGTAATCACGGTCGGATAAAATGAAGCACTGGGATCGAGGGTTAAAAAATGTCGGACTCGTCGGCACAGTCAATCGCATGGAAACTCTAGCTCTAGCAGTAGGGACCGATCGTACATAACCTTATGTGGGACACTGGAGCAAACTCACGAAAAAAAAAGATACTAGAAAATGCTGGGGGGCACAGTCCTCGACCACCTTTCCTGTAGGGAGGGACTCGCATGACCGCGCCGCGGGGAAAAAGAAACCCGGAAAGGAAGAATCGGGGCTGTCACATCAGGCTGTCTCGGGTACTAAGGAAAGGGGGGGGAGAAAGCATTCCCAGTAGGCCAAGCGGAAAGGTACCGCAGAACATCTTCAAACAAAAAGAGGACTCACTTCGGCCGGGAAGAATCGGAAAGGGGGAGGTCCAGGAAACGATTTTGAAAAGTGTCAAAAAACTCGGGTCCCGTGGAAAAAGCAAACCTTTTTTTGACGGGAGTAGTCAACCGGGAAGGAGGGTTCGCCGGTTGCTGACAAGATGGGGAATCCTGCACTAAGGGGGGAAGAAGGAGAGCGTTCCGCCTCTCATTTTACGTGCCGCGGGGGCGGGGGAAGCCTATAGGGAACGCGCCAAATTACAATCAGGATACTCCGGGGAAGTCTCAGGGAACGGAAAGGCTCGGTCACCATCCTCAAGGGGTCAAGAAGTCTAAGCAAGTCACCTAAAAATGTGATTTAAAGGAAGCGTACTGGGAGCCCCGCGCTCCCACAAAACCTTGAACTACCTCGGGTAGGGAACTTCGCTTAAAAGGCTGCGCTCACAGTAAAAAAAGGCGGAAAACAACTTCAAGACTTCCTGGTCCTTAGGCTGGAATAAAACCGGGACTACCAGAAACAGGTAACTAACATCAACGAGAATTCGCGGGGATAACTTGAGGAGGGGAAAAAAAAATCTAGGAGCAGGGAAATGCGGGGACACCGCATCAAACGGGGGGAGGGTGTGACCAACGGAAGAAACAAGGGGGGACGACGGCAGAGAATGCGGGAAGGGAGACGGGGAAGAAGTTCCTCAAAAAAGACTAGCAGAAGGGGGGGAAACACCGCCAGGCGGCAGAAAGACTTGTAGGGGGTAATGGGCGGCGGGGGCAAGTGGTCGCGTGGGGAGAAAGCCAGAAGTCCAGGGAAACTGGCGGGAGGAGAATCAGGGACCGGGAAACCCCGCTAAAAAGGGGGGGGGAGGGGGTCCGTCCCCCCTTCGCCAGGAATAAAAGAAGGGGTCGGACAAGAGGCCCGAGGGTATTTAAGAGGAAAAGAACAACAAACAGGTAAAAGGTCCAACCCCGGCACAGGCTCCGTGCAGACAAAAGTTTGAAATACTAATGAGTAAAAAGGACTCCAGGAGGGGGAGGTCCGATGCACGACCGAAATACGGGTGGAAGGTGCTGTATGCAAAAAACCGCTTACGAAAATCAAACGCACTCTGGGATTCAAAGACTTGACTCATTCCAAACACCGCCGGGTCATGTCCTGGGACACCGTCCTTCCTCTCGTTGACCAGGCCGAAGAAAAGGCTGAAAGAAATCAAGCCGTTCGAAACAAACTTCTAAGGGGGGTCGGAACGTGGCAATCAAACTCAAAATACGGGAGGGGGACAGAGGAGGAAGGGCGGGACCTTAAATCGAAACCGAGAATGCATGAAAAGGTAAACGCCGACTCTTGAGGGGTGGTGAAATTAGGGAGATCAAGGGTATCATATTTCAAAGCTTCGAAAGGAGTACTGCTTCTTGGCAGCTGCCCGAAAGATCCACCATTCCTGCTTAAAGCCCTCCGCGATCAATCAAGTGGGGGGTGGGGGTGCGTCGTTCATCCTGGGGGGGGGGGGACATACATTCAGTCGAAAGAGGAGAGAATGAATCTTTACGACGTCCAGAAAAAGAAAGTCAGGAGTCCTTAAAAGGGGGGAAAAAGAGGGGGGGAAGGGTCGGAGGCGACCTTCACGGAATCAGAAAACTTGGGCAAAAGTGCCCTTTCCGGATCGGCCCCGGTCATCCCGGGAGGGGAGATAAAGAAACCCTCGGGTCACGAATCCTAGGTGGGGACGCAATAAGAAAAGAACCGGGGAAATTTTTGCTCGACTACATAAGGAGGGAAACGGACAACAGAGAAAGTTCTATTGTCAAAAAGGGATCAACAGAGAAACCTTTAAATAGGAACCGAGCGAGAAATTATCCGTGTTCAGCCTGGTCTCTTCCTGGAGAGGGGGGGAAAGACTGTAAAAAGGGGGGGCGTAAAAGCCGCTGGAAGTAATCTCAGGAGTCCCCCTTAGAGAAAAAAAATTATATAGCAAAAAAAAAACTGGGTCGAGGGCCACCGTCGAGACTGCCCGTTCTACTTGAGAGGAAAAGGAAGTTAAAAGAAAGAAAGGGAAAGCTCTAGCTCAAAAAGGTAACCCTGTAACTAAGAGTAGGTAATAAGCGGCTACAGGGAAGGGGCTAAAAAGAAAGAAAACCCCCTTGGTTGAGCGACGTGGCGATGTCTGCTGCGAGCTGGGGAGGGGACTGGTTAAGCTTCGGTTGCCAGCCGAGTAAAGGGTTCCACCCTCGAAAAGAATCCTACTGTCAGGCGATTGGGGTAAAAGTTCTTTTCTTGGAAAAGAAAACTGGGTAAGAAAAAGAACAAACTTAGATCAGGGGATGAATAGCGGGGCACTCGTCAGGCCGGGACAACCCGACCCAAGGAAGTTGGGTAAAAACCCATATCGCGGGGACTGCCCACCGAGAAAAGTTCCAAAGGGAGAGAAATCACTTCCGGCGGCATCTACTTCCGGAAAAGAGAGAAAAGCGCAGTGATTCACATCTATCGAGCACTTCTCACACTTAAACTGGGGAGGGGGGAAAAAAGGTACGACCGCAGAGACCAAGGGACAGTCACAAGGCGCAGGAATCTGCCCGCAAGAAAGGGATTCAAAGGGGGGAGGAAGGCGAAAAGGGGACTTATCGCAAGGGGGGAGGGAGAAAAAGAGGGACGGTTGATCGCTCGGCCGGGCTGAAGGGGAAGGACACACTTTGGATGCAGCCCCCTCCGCACGAGCTCCATTAGTCCATTATGGAAGGGGGAAGAAACGGAGATCAAACCGACAAGCTTCCGGGACGTTGGAAAAAAAAAGGTAAACTGGGTATGGCTATAGAACTTCAGTAAAGACACTCCTACCCCCTATGGAATTTTCGGAGGGAAAAAACTTACTCTCAGATAGACCCTCCGGGTAAAAAGCCTTTCCTTCGAAACCTCCAGAAGAAACAAGGGAAAAAACTTGCCAGCAACTGGGGGTGGTACCGGGAAATGTGTGTTTGACCACCCCTCTCAACTTCCTTGGGAAGGAACCTTTACACTTAGAGGACAGGGATCTCTTAAAATCAAAAACTCGTCAGGGAAGGAAAAGAAGTCGTAACTGGGGCGGATCTCATCTCGAAAAAAGGGAAGCCCAAACTGGTGGGGAACATAGGCGAGGTGCTCATCGTACCTGGAAAGCTCACGCGATAAAAATTGCGAAGGCAAAAAGGGGGCCAGCCCGAACAAAAAACTCGGGGGTACAGGCGGTAAAGCGTAATGGGGCAATTAACCGCTCTGCCGGAAAACTCTCACTTCAAGGGAGGAAAAACAATTCGGGTCGGTCGTAGAAAGTCGAAGGATCTTTGGGAAGTGGGCGGAAAGTTCTGAGTGAGGCCTTTGCACAAGAGGAGGAGGGGAAACGTTGGTCGAAGAGGAGACCAGATAGTAGTAAAAAAAGCTGAACCTAGTATCCCAAAGGATGTTGCGCTTCCCGAACGCGGAAAGAGACGGAGGTTCGTTCGTCAGGGGAAGAACTTGAAAACCAATGGAAGAAAGGTCTGTCGCCAGCGCGAGGGGAAAGGGGGGTGAGGCGTGAAAAGGGGGATGCACATGGTCAACAACGTACGCGAACGGCCCGACAGGGCGAGCCGGAAAAGGTCCTTGCTATAAGATGGGAGGGAAAAGGTAGGAGGGGCGGAATGAGTCAGGATGCCTCATCTATATCTTGTTCGAGTTATTACAGGAAACCGGTATCCCCTTGAACCTTACGGGAAAAAACGCCTTGTTCCGGGACCATGCCGGAAGGAGTCGCCTGCAAGGGAAAAAAAATCAGTTAAAGTGAACCTGGGGAACCTGTCCTGATGACGGCACTCGGTACAACTTTTAAGGCCAAAAAGGGGGGGGGGAAAAAAAGGAAGACCTTGCGGGTTCGTACAGTTATTAAACCTGGACGGGAATTCCTCTGACTTTTTCCCCTAAACAAAGGATAATACTCAGAAGTGTAGGAGGAAAAGATATATAAAAAAACCGGGAGGAGATAGGGGGGCTCTCCGCCCGTTAGAAGTGAGATCCCTTTAAGGGGAGGGGCCGAGGCGGAAACTTCCTTCCGTATCTGCCTTCCCTTTTTGGCCACCCTAAGGAGAAGGGGTATAGGTCCTGTGGTACGTGTCGGCTTGGCTCCTTGCAAGGTTCAAGGTCAAAAGTCACAAGGAGGGGGGGGGCCTTGCCCGTCGACGGAGAGAACCTTTAAGGAAACTGGTGAAAGTCGACAGGGGGGAGGGGGAGGCATCAAAAAAAAAAATTCAAGGGAAAGGGTCCATCTTCCATGCTCGAACGGGCGAAGAACATGAATCACCATCTGGGGAGGACGAAAGGGAAAAAGGGGTCAAAACCGCTGAGTCGGAAAGCGTTTTTAACCAGGTCGGCGGTCCCCGGCCTGACACGTGTGAGAACAGGGGCGGGGAGCCCGAAGGAGGGGAAATGGCATTCCAGGTCATCGCAACGACGCGGCGGTCCTGCCGCTGAGGTACTCTCCAAAGGAAGGGTTAATCGTCAGAGTGGGAATATGCGATAAAAGGACGGGATCTGCCCAAATCGAAAAGAAAAGTCCCTTGGAAAAAGGAGGGGGAGGGCCGGACGGGCGTCAACGAAAACGCCTTCGCAAAGACAATCTGACTCGCGGACACTTTCAAAAACCGCCCGATCTCATCCAAAAACCGTAGCGATTTGGGGACGGGTGAAGAGAGTTTGCCTTTTCCGACCGGCGGGCACAATTGACCGCCGGGAACGGGGGAAGAAGATCACGGCTTCAGGCGATAACTGTCGCCAAGAATATACAAAGAGGAGGGTCTGTAAAAAAGGAAGGGGAGGAAAGAGCCGATCATGGAGATCGCGCCCAGGGTGACATATTAAGGGGTAAGCGGCCGAGAAAAAAGGTCTAATTGGCAGGGGGAAAATACGTCCGTCAACTCGAAGGGGGAAAGTCAGAATTAAGCGGTGAGATGGTGGCACCATCTTAGTCCAGGGGGGGCTCTCAAAAAGGGTGCCTGTGCGGCCGGTGAGGTTGTCCGAGACGGGTCAGTAGGGGAGGGGCCGCAGAGGGGAAGGTGATGTCCGGGGCCCCGAGAGCCCGCGGGGGGTGAGCGGGATGGAAGGGCAGAGGATAATCAAGGTCCATCCAAAGAACCCGGAAAGAAGGTCAGCGTGTTCTGTGTGGAGAATCGCCGAAAACCAGGCCGTGAAGAGCATGAGGGAGGGGAGGCGGTAGGACCCAGGAAAGAGGGAAATATTGAACCCGGACGCCCCGAAGCAGGGGAGCCAGAGGCCTCCAAAAAAAGAAAAATGTGGAACCGTGGAAAAAGAGTAAAAGTTAGACTGAAAAAAGCTTTGGAACTCCGCACGAATAAATGCGCCACGGGGACCCTTTTTCTCCGGGGGGGGAACCTAGTTGTAGTCCTTCCCGCCGAAAGGGGTGGGGACCCTTAGACAGAGAGAATCGCAGCATCTGCGGCAGATGATTTGAGAACAGGAGAGGAGACGGAAGGTATGATCACAGGCCCGTCGATGTGGGACGGGAACATGACTAGGTCTTTTTCGGATGGGAAATTTTTTCCAGGGAGGAAGGGCCACGTGCCTTGCCATTATAAAAGGACGGGAATTAGTAGGAACAAGAGGTCCAACGTCACCTTTTAGGGCAGCCGGGAGGGAGAAGCCAATTAGGACGGGTCGTCTCTGGAGTCCCTGCGAAGACTTCAAAGGTCAAAATGGCGGTCACCCGCCGAAGAAAAAAAAAAATAGGTCGGACAAAGCGGCGGGCGCATATTTCCTGCCAGCTCGATGAACATGCTTGGCGGGGAGGAAGACCATCGGCAGCGGCTTACACGAAGAGGGAAATGGAAATTAGAAGAGCGTATCGAGCTACTCGGCTGGGCCTAGAACATGGATCTCCTCAGTAAAAAGAAGAAGCGGGCGTCAGCCGGAGGGCCGTACAGGGACCGGGATTTTCTTCTATCACTGGCGTCCTTGCTGGAACTAACTAAGGGGAGGCAAAAGGAGCGTCGCAATCAAGAGCCCTGGGAAAAAAAAAAGAGCCCAAAGGGCGTCAACATCGAGAACTTGGAGATGACCGGCTCGATCGAGGGAAGCCCTGAGTATGGGTGAGGCCGTTGAAAACCCGAGGGCGGCCGTAGAACAAGCCGTTTTTTCTAAGAGGGGGGAGTTAAGCCCTGGCAGCGGTGGTTAGGGGACACGTATTGTATACAGCGGAAGCCTTCAGAAAGGGGTGGGTGATGAAAACTGGCCCCTCTCCAGTGATGACCATAAGGGGATCATGAGATCGAGCCAGGCAACGGGACCAGCAGGAGGGGGGGGACCCTGGAATTTCGCACTACTGAAAAATTCTTTCCCCCTAAGAAGGGAAGCCGATACTAACCGAAGGATGAAAATGTCAGGACAGGGAAGAAGAGTTCCGACGGGGCCCTCTGAAAGACTAGCTCACCAGCAAGGAGGCGAGGGTAGACGAGGCAGAATGGGGAGTTTAAGTCAAAAAAAAAAGCGCGAACCCAGAAGAGAAAAAAAAGGCACAACAAAAAAAAAACAAAAACACCACAACACAAACGAGGCCATGGTTAACATCCAAACATCACACCCCCAGAAAAGAGGGAACCAACACAAGCAAGGAAAACAAAACCCAAAAAGGAGAAAAAAAAAAAATTGCCTAGGGGGGAGCCGTGAATGTCTGAGGGGCTGGCTCCTCCAATGCCGCCGACCTGGTCGTTACTCGCGTTCTCCACATAGCGGAGGGTTTAAGGGGACGGGATCTTGCGGCTTTGCGGCAATAAAGTAATCTAAGGTGTCAGATATGCCCCCTCGATCTCTTGCGTTTGACATTAAAGGAAAAACCTCTCATGGATACAAGGAATTTCGTTGAAGAAATGAACATGGAAGGGAAAACGGCAAGAAGGAGGGGCACGGGGTCCAGCCGCCAGCTGGAGGGGAAACCCTTCCCTTTAGTGGATAAGGTCGAGGCGGCTGCGTCCGGGAAGTTGGGGGAGACTTCAAAACCAGTCCGTCTCGTCCCCATCATCACTTCCTTAAGAGCGAGGCGTTAGACAAATACCCCTTCCCGTCGTTCACCCGAAGTCCCCGGTGAGGAATCGATTAAGGGCGAGTAAGCTCAACACAAACTGATGACATGAAAAAGGAGAAAAATGCGAGACCGCCCTTCATTTTCCTCCGGGGGGCCTCAAACGCCATTCCCCGAGGTTGGGGGGGGGGAGAAAGTACCATGGAAAAAAAAAAAGAACTCGGCGGGGAGGTCCCGGACTTGCAAAATGGGAAAACGTAATTGAGGCGCGACCACGGGAGAGGCAGAAGCCCGCGAAATTCTAAAAAAAAAAGGGTCACCGGGGACGTGAACCGCCGCGTGGGTCTCAGCAAACACCTTTCCTAAGAGATGGTGATTCACGGCCCGCTCTCTTCACGAAATAAAAAAAAACAGGGCCAAATGTATGGGGGGGAAGGACCAGGGGGTCCAGTTCACCAGACAAGAGATCTGAGTGGCGCAGCGAGCCACCTTTATGGAGGGGAACTTGTAAGATTACTAAACGAACGAAAGCCAGATCCGCGGGACACGCGTGATGTGTAGAAAATAATCAAATCGGCCCGGTGAGGGTTCCCATGCTGATTTCGCCCTAGACGGAACGCTTCCAGGAAACGGGCTGGCCGGAGCGCGCCCAGGGCTTAAAATGCTCACAACATATAAACCGAGGGGTCCGCGAATCACGTCTTTCCTCCGGGGAAGGGGCGGGACAACGAAGGAAAAAAATAACGAAGGCAGTCGGCTCAAAGTTCCGTAGCCGGCCGACAGAGGCGGCAAGGGACTCCTTGCCGGCGAGGCTACCTTCAGAACGGCGCAAGAACCAGTGTCAAGCAAGACTCAGTCCCGGCGAGGTCATAAACGGCGCTGGGGGGGGGCAGGGATAAAACAACCCCCGGTGTCCGGGCGTGAAGACACAAGGGTGGTCGCCAAATAACGTCACCCGCCACGGTCAAGGGAGACTAACTAAAAAAATGCGGAAAGCGCACTCCTGAGCGGACTTTGAGAACATTACGCCGCGGGTGCACCTGACAAGAGACCGTCAGGGACAGGTGTCGCTCTTCCCAGCCGAACTTGAGGGGCATCCTGGGAAGGATGGACCGGGCGCGTTGTACGCGGACATTCTTCGGGAAGGGGAGGCCGCTGGGAGGGGGTGAGACGCGTTCGCCAGCCCCTTTATACATTCCTTGAGGAAAGCCCGATCTCTGAAAAGTTCGGACTGCCCCCGGAGACCGCGATCCTGTACATCAACATCATCCATGAAGGGGAAGAGGACTTACTAAAGGGTGAATCCTTTAAGACGAGGATACTGGAAGACGCTTGGCACGTTTTACTCATCCGACCGCCTGTCGAAAAGAAGAAGAATCTGAAAGGCGGTGACGAAGCAAGTTTCAAAGAAGGGGACGGGGTCGAAACGCGATTGATTCCACATCGCGAAAAACCCTAGAGAAAATTGTGCTCCCTACCTGGTGATCCTGCCTGTGGGAGCCAAAAGGGGGGAAAATAGAGGCCTACTTCGATCTAGGATTAAGCAGAGGTGAAATCGGCCATTCCGTAACCGAGACCTAAATGGACGGGTGGCCACTACATGAAGATAGGTACTTAAACCTACATGGGTCCGGGACGGTCTGATACAGACACGACTGGAAGGCTCGCGTCATGCACCGCATACAAACCGCAGCGAGGGGCAGGTAGAGCGACCCGGCGTCAAGACACCGTTCTCGTAACAAGAAACTACTCTTAAAAAAAGGCAACCAAACGGTCGAACAGAGGACCTAAGAAGGATGAGGTCAAAAGATTTGGCAGCCTCACGTGTCGCCTACAGTAATTTGAGGGGGAAGGCGGTGGGGAGCTTGCGCCTGGCATCCCGGTTCAAACTCAGGAAAAATACTGTGTCCAGAGACCCCCGCAGACTACGAACGTCCCTGTCTGTAGGAAGAAGGACCTTTTTGGTCGCGAGGACGCAGTCACCCACGACGAAGAGAAAAGTGGTCCTGGGAAAGGGGCTGCTCACGGGGGGGTGACGTCCCGGCATCCCACGTAAAACCAAACGAGTGTCCGAAAAATAGAGCACCTTGTCCAATCATCCCTTCACTAGGGAACGTTAAGCAAGCAGGACATCGTCTACAGAAAAGAAAACAAGGGGAACGTCACACTTTTTCCGAAAAAGGAAAGGGAAGGGGGGGTTTCCCTCCTAAAAAAAACGTGAAGGGGATGGACAAAATGTCGTAAGCGGAGAGATCGTAGTCCTCCCTCGACAGAGCGGCCTATACATCCGCAATAAAATGGGCGCGATATCAACCGAAAAAAAAAAAAATTTGTGAGGAAGCGGGACTATTGATCCACCGGACCTGCAAGCGCACTCAAAAAGAGGCGACTGCGGAGCCGACAATACTGGGGAGGGAAGGAGAAAACTTCGGGAAACCGGACGTTTTGCCAAGTACAGTCTGCCCTTCAGAATCAAGCCCGGAATAGATGAGATGAGGGTCTGTCAAAACTGGAAGGCAGATCAGAGCAGGGGGGGTTGTCATCCTGATTTGTCCTTCCGGGAAAGTTTCTCAAAATTGGGAGAGTAGGGCCCGTGCGCTATGTGACAGGACGAACGCTCATTCCCCCACAGCATCATACCGACCCCTCCGGCCTATTTTGTTCGGAACCGTCATCTTCTAAGAGGAAAGGTCGGTTTCTCGGGATTGCCATGGAAAGAGGGGGAATTTACAGGAAAAAGATAAATCTCCCTCCTCTTCCCGGGGAGACTTTTACAAAACCGTTGTAAGCACATGTCACGACGAGCGCCGACAAACAGGACACTTTACAACCTGGCGGATCGAGGGGGATGGGAGAGATTAGCCGCCCGCGGGCTATTAACAGAAAGGGGGGACCATCTCTCCTTAAAAGGGTGAGTATGGCGACTCTTCCCGAAAGTCTCAAAAAGGAGGCAAGAAGACTCTAAAAGGGGGGAAGAATGGGAGCCCAAAACGCTGTGATTGCCGCGTTAACCTTTGCAGAGGCTAGAGAGAACAAGGGTAAGAGCCCTGGAAAAAAACGGGAGAGGAATTATAAAGGGAGGGGGGGCCCCAGGGAGGGGAAGTTAAACCCGATACCTCATTGCCTCCACGGGGCAACCTTGAACGAAAAAAGGGAGAAGACAGGAGTCCGGAACAATCCTCAAAAAACCGAGCTCAACAAGAGAAAAAAGGAAGTATTAGGGGGGAAAAGAGATATATTCTCTTCCCTGTACCTCTTCTCTAAGGGTTCAACTTTCGGGACCAAAAGGAGGAGCTTCGGGGCTTACCTCCCAAAGGAAGAAAGGGAGCTTCAAAGGTCAGGAGATTAACCGTGTCGCGGCTTTTCTCCGTGCCATCGGCCGGTCAACCCTGGGGGGCAGTTCCAAAAGGAACGGCGATCGCCGGACCGAAAGGGCCGAAGTTAAGGAAAGGCTTCATCCAAAGATAAGTAGCGCTGGCCCACGTCGCTCGCCAGAGGGGGACTCCTCTATTACCGCAAAACATCGCCGCACGGTGAAACGTGGAAGACTCAAAAAAAGATGGAGGGCAAAAAGAGGGGGGGGAAAAGGTCTGGCCTGCCGGCTCGGACACGGTCGCCCAAAGGGACTCTCTTCAAAGGCCCGAGCATTGTCCCAGTAAGGGAGCCATTCCATTGAAAGAAGAAAGACACAGGGCTGGTCAAAGCCGCTTCGGCGAAAAAACAAACACTTCCTTTGGGGAGAGGGGATTCAGAACAGGGGGGACAAACTTCCTCTCCCCATAGAAAACCCAGACTACCGCACTTGACCATTCCAAGCAGAAGGAAGAAGGAAACGGGAAGGCTGAACAGAAAGCAGATCGAGCTTAACCTTGCGAAAAGACCCTTCCATCGTCCATGATGCAAAAAAGCTAGGGAATACAATATAGGTGAAGGGGCCAAAGAACGCGTTCCCTCATGGGGTCCAGAAAGTAGACGGGGGCTTGGATACGGAGGAAGTAGCTTAGAAACATCGCGTTAAAAGGGTCGTGATGCCAGTGAAGCTGAGACCCCTAGCCATTCGCCATCTGGGAAAAGTCCTAAAAGAGAGGGATCGCGATGTCATGGCAGGTGCCAGGGGGAGGACTGGGGGACTATGTGTGTATTGACCCTTCATGTCCTCGAAGAAAAGGCCTAAAACAGCCGGGAATGTTGGTCACAAAGACAAGAGCGGAAAATGCCCGTCTCACCGTGTGAGGGCGAAGGGGACTGGGGTGGGGTCTAGAGAAAGGACTGTGTCGTTGAGGGCCGGGGCCGTTGATGGGGACTTTCTGGTCAAAAAGCCGACCCGGCCCGCAACCAAAAAACAAAAAAAACAAGAGGGTTTGGAGGGCAGGGGCCGTCCAGGATCTCAGGACCAGACGTGGGATCCCTGTGCAATAAAGAGGGGGGGGTCAGAGACGCCTTGCAAACAACACTGGGAATAAATGGAAACCCTCGCATTCGGGGACGGCGGGGTCAGAAAACAGGGAAGAAAGTTCCTTGCGTGAACAAAAGACATCAAAAGAAAGAAAGAAGCGAAAACCCACGCTCTTCCTCCTACACACTTTTTTGTAACTTGCATACAGCGCCACGTGTAGCGAAAAAGGGGGTCCCACAGCTGTACAGAGGAAGGACTAAAGTGAACGGGTGCCCATGTGGTAGATTCGTTTCCCTTGGCCGACACCGAAGCCACTGGGGAAAGGGAAGGGGGGACAAGAGGGCCGCGGGAGCGCATTATGGTGGAAGGGGGGTGACCCTTTCCAGAGAGAAAAAACGGGGCCGCCTTTATTATCAGAAAAGGGTCCCTAAGATAGAGGGACCGATGAGAGGGGGGGGAAACAACCTTCCATTATTCGGGGTTCCCGCCTGGGAGGCCCGATGCTCTTAAGGAACTGAGAAAGAAATCGGCCTGTTGATGATACCAGTGGGAAAAAAGAAACGCAATTTTATCAACAGCGGGAGCCCCTCGTCGTAGGGGCGCTAAAGGGAACCGTAGAAGCGCTTACCTTACCCCGCAGGACCATTCGTAGGACCCGCCCTACGCATGGCTTCCTCAAGAGGGCAAAAAAATGGGGTTCAGGCGAGACTTAACGTCGCCAGAGGGAACCCGTACAGCAGGCTTAAAGGGAAGGCGGCTAAAAGTCAGTTCAGAAGCTCCTCCTTTCTGCTGAATCCATTTCCGAGCTCCTAGGGGGTGCCTGGCGCCCGCTTTCCTCTCCCTCTGGGAGGGTCGCGAAGAAAAAAGTGGACTCCTCTTTCCGCCGCGGGCAACCTTAAGAAAAGTTCGCCTAAAGAATCCATGCCAAGGTAAAGACCCTCTCACCTTCAGAGAGAATGCGGGAAAGGACCGGAAGGGGCGTTTCTAATCTTAATGCGGAGAAATCGTGTGGGAGCCAGTGAACAACGCGGCTTCATCAACGCCCATCTCAGGGTTTGGGGGGGGGAAAGAGAAGTGGTAGTGCGACCACCGGCCGGGCGTTCGCCGGTATGCGACCATCGCCAGTCAGAGAACACGTTGGGGGATGGCAACGAAATGCCTTGGGGGAAGAGTCACTTGGGAATGGAGCGAGGCCCGTTACTGGGACAGCGCTTGAACTCCGTTCATGTCCCGCATTACCTGGGAAGAAATCAATCGAACGTCACGACATTCAGGACGAGGTCGGCCAACGGAAAGGAGAGACGAAGGGAGGATGTGTCCAAAACGACGCTCTTCCCTCAACTCCAAGAATCACTACTTTATGAAGGCGACCGGATCGGGGGATGAGGACTAGGGAAAATGAGCCGCGCTCCCTACAGTAAACGGTTGCCATAAAAAGGAGCCAAGTTAACAGACCTTCATGCTAGTGCTGGCGAAATCAAGATGCTGAACCTAACCAAAGAAATGGCAAGTGTAACTAAACATAAACGCGTCGTTTCTGCTGGTAGAGCGGCAGGGTGCCTGTAAGGAAAAAATCTACGGGGTCAGCGGACCCCAGTCTCTGGCGTGTGAACAGACAAAAGATCACAAGGGGGAATACCTTCTTAGGGGAGGTGAAGAATTTCTTCATGCAGTGAAAAAAAGTACGGCCAGGGGAAAGGGCCTACAAGAGGCGAAGGACAGAACTTTCCTTGGCCCCTAACGAGGGTTTCTTCATAGAGTTTATCATGTGTCGCGTCACGAAAAACAATAAGGACCGTTCTCAATGCACGAACCTCCAGCGAGATGTGATACCCAGGAGCACCTTAAGAAAAGGCGGGGCTTCCCGCCTAAAAGGGGAGGGAAA
>Ga0179591_1258851_pt1 | contig 15436 bp, 16 predicted proteins | sample CZOMad2_1_08_16f_FD_182891 | JGI IMG/M metagenome (GOLD analysis project Ga0179591, IMG submission 182891) | Vadose zone soil fungal communities from Angelo Coast Range Reserve, California, USA - CZOMad2_1_08_16fungal (PacBio error correction) | ecosystem: Environmental > Terrestrial > Soil >...
ACGATCCCGGAAGACCGTACGGTTATTTCATGGACGGGCGAGTCAAAGGGGTGACACCCGAGGGCGAACGGGGGCAATACAAAGGGAAGGCTAGACGGGAGAGACATTGTAGAAGAGGGGGAAACGCGGCGCGGAAAAGGGCTTTTTTGAACAAGAACGAAACACCCTCAGTCGCCCTGTGTGGGGGTCCGAGGAAACGACAAAAGTAAAAGAAGTATTCTATTCTGAAAGGGGAAAGCCCAGCCACGTGGATTGAAAGAGAGAACATGACGTCCGGTAAAGAATCACTGTCGGTAAAGGGCGGGACCAAATTAACCCAAGATGAACAAAGCTCTAAATTACTCCGTTCGGCAAGAGTAAAGGGAAGAACGATTGTAAATAAGGCAACGTAGGACCGCTTTGAAAGAGGGAAGGAAACAAAAAAACGGCACAAAAAAAACGAGGGGGGAAAAAAAAGTGACAACACAAGGCGGACAGATATACGGCTAACGAAAGTGCGGGGATAGGTTGGGAACGGGGCTGCGATCAGGGATGTAAAAATCGTTGGGCTGTCTGTTGTTCACCCAGAAAAAGCATATCGAGTGACACAGGAACGGTGTCAGCACGATCGTCACCGGGAGAAATGTTATCTAACCAAGGAAGAGGGCGAGGCAAGTAATCAGGATCTAATACCACAACTTAAGAGGGAAAATGTACGGGTACCCTCAGGTCAATGGGAAAGGGCTTCCCAGACGGAACAAAAAAACTATGCGGATCACGCCGTTCGGATAGGTTGCGTTATCAGAGATGTGAACAAAAGGTCGTAAGAATATCGGGAGCAATTGGAGTTCAGGAGGAACCGGGAGATCCCAAGGAAAAAAAGCTTCGGTGCTGGAGCAGGGGAAAAGGAACTGCAGGACCAGGGTGGGTTCTCTACCCTGCAAGTACACTCACTGGATTGGAGTCGGCTCGGGGACAGTGGGATGTTTTGAAAATGGTAGCTAGTAGGAAAAGGAAGACTGGGAAGGTCAGGTGGAACTGGAGAAATCCAGGGGAAAAATAGACTGGGGGATACCCGGAAGGGGGATTCTTCAAACAAAAAAAGGGCTATCTTAGATCGAGACACAGTGGGACTGTCATACGAGCCGGCACGTTAAGGTAGGGAGAAGGGGATAAAGCAAAGTGCTGGGGAGGAAGAGAGCCGTTAAAGAAGGGGTTGTTATGATTGCCGATGACAGTTTAGAAGAAAGTAACAGTCAGTGGTGAGGCAATGGCGCTCCCCGAAAAGCAGTGTTTGTCGGGGCTCAATGTGACCTTCCGCAAGAAAAAGGATAGCAAAACGTTCCGCGGCGCGATAAGGGAGCGGTGGCTGTCGAGGGTCAGAAGGCTTCTCTTAAGTTGGGGGGGGGGCACCGACGACCATGAGCGCAAGTGAATTTCCGCCGAAATAAGAAAACGGTAGTCCATGTGACAAAGGAACAGCGAGGGGGGAAAGGTAAAAACGCCAAACGACACGAGTCAGGGGGAAAATTGGTAAGAAAGGGAAAGGGGAAGGAGAACAGATCAAAAGGAGCGCTGGAAACTGTAAACACAAAAAAGCGACAGTAAACCTGTTTCGTAGAAAAGACGGGATCTTGGTATGCAAAAAGTGAGGCAAGAAAGGGGAACGGAGGGAGTTTGTTTTTAAAGAACTGCGCAAAAAGGGGCAAAAATACTGCTGGCTGAAAGGAAGACGACAAGAGGCACTTCTATACATAAAAAAAAAGGCGGGACCGGAGCGTTACCACGGGCGTTGAACAAAAGTCAACGACAAGGGAAGCAGACAGGAAGTTAGGTTCGAAACCATACAAAAGGGATTTTAGAAACTAGCGTGTCAATATAGAGGGTTGAGGGGAGCGTCCAGCAAACAAAAAACAACGAGAGGTATCGCAGAGGCAAACTTCCACGGGAAGGGGGGAAGGGATGCCGTGGCACATTCGGTGGGGTCCAGACAAATAGGAACAGAGTGAAGATCGCATCGACAGTAAGACCAACTTAAGAATGATCAACAATCGGAGAAATGAAAAGCATAACTACCGATACACGTGGGGAGATAAAAGAGTACCACAAATACAACAGCGTAGGCGATGAAAGAAGAAAATAGTTGAAGGGGGGGTTTTTGGAGATGGGGGAGGAGTATTTGGAGGGGTTGGAGAGGAAGATTTTGTAAGGGGTGTTGATTGGTCCAGGCCGAGAAACCGGCCCCGGATTAACTTAAAAAAGGAACCGGACACGTGAGCAACGTGGGGGGGAGGCCGGCAAGCCAAGCACCCAAAAACCCAAGGAAAAAGCAAAAACAACAAAGAAACACACCACAACCAACAACACCAAAAAACTCGCCCAACAAAAAGCCGCCACCCAAAACCACGCCCTCCCACCACCCCCCCCCAAGCGCGAAAACACGCAAACGCACTTCTTCTCAAAAGAAACCCAATGGAACACAACCCCACCAGAAAAAAAAAGAAATCCAAAATAAAACTAAAAAAACCACACAGCTGACATCCGACCCACAACCCAATTTAGCCACAAAACTTAAACCAAAAACCCAACGCTTCAAAAAAAGAATCACCACACTCCAACCTCCAAACCCCCCCCAAAGGGAATTCAAACTCAAAAAACCCAAGGAACTCTCAACCAAAAACAACACCAAATAACAGAATAAAAGACACCGAGTTAGCTCAACTTAGGATGAACGTCCAAGTAAGGTGGACTCCGAGGTTGGTTTGACCAAGGCTTTGTTGCCACTATCCGGCGGTCGATCTACAGACAGAGTCTCAACCTAATGGGGAATCAACTCAGAAGGGACTACCATTTTAGACCCTGACAAATTTGCCCCAACGGTGAGGAATTGGTTCTACACTCTTGAAAACGCTACTGAGAGGAATTGACAGGACTGAATCCTGAGGTTTTGTAGGACTGATGGTCGCTACAAACAACCAAAAGAAACTTTATAGCAACCTGGTGGGTAACGCGTAATTCGTAGGGGACGGAAGCCTTGGGTGGTTCGTCCTTAAGGGGTGATGGCTAAAATTTCCCTAGTAGTCAAGGTCCGGGCACCTCAACTTCCCCCAACGCTAAAAATCGTAGGTGTGTTATTGCAGGCGTCAGGCAGTGAAAGACTGGCACGAAGAGGAAGGACTCGGTGGCAATATCGTATGACTACACTTGGGGGGGGCGTGCACCGTTTCTTAACCAAGGGGGGTATCGACCCATGGGCAGGTGATCAAACACGGTCCAGTTCTCTAGGGGAAAAATGAGGCAAGTGGAGGCAACAATTGGCGGAAGGAAATCTATGGTCTTCGGGGGAGAAAATGAAGCGACATTTGGACATGTCAGCTGGCTGTTGATGAGCAAAGAGAACGTCTAGGAAAGGTGGGAAAAGAAGGTGGTTTGGGCTGCCGATGGGAGGCAGGTCGGGTAGACTACCCCTTAGAAACAGGGGCGTCAGAATTGGGTTGTCCTTCCTATAAGAGGAAGGGCGCGGAAGCAGACTGTCAAGGAGTTTAGGGGGGGAGGTCCGGGTCATCGGGATTTTATACGACGGAAGCCGACATAATTTCCTACAGGAGTGGCCTACGGGAGGGGATGTGGAGCACCGATCCGAATAGACTAAAAAAAGGAGTCGGACTCGTAGACTGCACTAGTATAGTGGTCATGGAAGGAAAAACCGGTCAGGAAGGAGAAGCAACGAGGAGGGGGGGAAAAAGGAAGTATATATTAAGGCGGAAACGGAAAATGGTACAAAACCGATGACTTCAAAGGAAGTGAAAGGACGGGACGATCAGGGGAACAATCGCAAATCTGGGGGGGCGGGTGCGAAAAAGAAATGCCCAGTCACTTGAGGCAAAGTAGGGTCGGACTGAAGTGACTACAGCTTAAGGCGAAGCAGTTCTACTTGAGGAACAGACAGGAGGGAGAGCCGGGCAAGGGCCGCAGGAGGGTCAGACAGGTGAAGGGTACAGCACAGGGCCAGCGGATACCCCTACCCCGACAAGAAGGAGGCCGCCCAACAAGGTAGTGAGAAAAGTTACGGAAAGTCTCAGACGTTCGGTTCTATCAACAGCGAGCGCAGGAAGACAGGGAGAAGGGTGCTCAGCGAACCTAATTGGAACGTAGAAAAAGGGAAGCACATGGGGTCATTGTAAATACTGGGGAAAGAAAAGACCGGGGTGATCAGAAAGCCCGAAAATTGTCTGAGAAACTGGTCAAAAGGAGTGAACGTCAAAAACAATTGGTCTAAGAATAATCGGCCCCTAAGAAAGAGGGGGGAATGAGGAACTGCCGAGAAAAATGCCATCAACAAAAAATCGCCGAAGGGAAAAAAAACAAAAAAAGACCGATTGAAGTTAGAAGTGGGAAAACGTCTTTTAAGAAAGGGGCCCGTAGACGTCCCATTTCGGGTCATAATGAATCAAGCATCAAGTATCAGACGAAAAACCACCAAGCGGGGAGGAACGGCCACCTAAACACGGGAAGGTGACAAAGAAACCGCCGGTTAAAAAAAATGGTGGTCGGTGGGGAGAACTCAGGGTAGCACGCCAACCATGTCTCCGGGGAGGGGAAGTAATGAAGGGAACCGGTCTCGGTTTTCAAAAAGGGAGGGTTTGTGACCGGACTGGTCGTCCAACGGGGTGAACAAGGGGGTCGAAACTGCGGGATTGGGGTAAAACGGTTCAGCGTCACCTGGGGTGGATTGAGTTGGTAGGACTAATAGCCAAAGCAACGGAGGTGTGGGGGGACCAAGAAAGGGGGAATTGGTCACAACTGAAAGAGATGAATTTGGGGATTAGTGATGAAAAAGAAATCATTCTCCTGCAGAGTAAAAAGGGGGGGGACTGTAGCAGAAAAAAAGCGGTTCGTACGAAGGTCGGTTCATTACGTCACAGAAAAAGGGCAAAGGTTACCGAGGGGGTGCATTTTCACGATGGGACTAGAAAGTTACGGCACCGTCGTCAATCGGCTGACGTCTTAATAAGTGTGGTAAGAATAAAAACGATCCAGGCGGTTTATTGACTGGAAATCGGAGAATGGGAATTTGCTGCTGACTTTGCGAGGTGGGATAGATGAAGACTAGAGTAAAACGAATTGGGCAAATCGGGAACAGTACAAATGAAGGGGGGCAAAGGCGATGAAAAGGCTCGTTGTTGGGTTAAAAGGGCGAAAAAAAACCACCAAAAATATCGACAAAGGGTCGATAAAGGGTAAAAGAACGGGTGGGGGATCAGAAACAACACCAAAGACTCCTATGACAGGAACGGGACGTGAAAACATTCCCTTGAAACCGGGTCAAAAGACTGTAAAGATGTAGTATATACAAAAACAAAGGTTCCTTCTTATTGGGGGGCCAAAGACGAGGACTGGATCACCTTTGGAACGAACGGACAACACAAAAAGATACAGAGGGATCTGGTAGTGGAGTCATGGGGGGCAATCCAAGAATCAGAACTAAAAGGCGGATGACTTGGGATTCTGTTTTGGTACAATACCACAAGCCAAATCAAAAAAATAGAGAAGAATTTATCGTTGTTGATCCCGCGCTTTTCGTCAATGACTCGGGTGTGCGGGTGTTGGCGTTTAACTTTAGGAACACACTACGCTGTCAAATTGGTGAACAGGAGGGCTCCCTTTAATGCGCTACAATAGGAAGGTCGCGTCGAGGGGGTGCACCCAACACGGTAAGTCAAGGAATTACGGGGAGCGCAGTTCCATCGAGATCCGGGGAGGAACAGACAATAACAGGGAAGAGCCACCTAGAAAAGAGAAAACCTGCAAAGGGTAGGCGAAACAAGTCACGTTACGTTGGGTTCGAACTAAAAATAAATGTGAAAGAGTCTAGAAACCGGCGAACGATAAAAAACAAGATCGGCGATCAAATGAAACGCCTCCAAGAGAACTCGTCTTACCGGTCACAAAGGGGGCTAAGACCGGAAGATTGGGGGTGACTTCAGCCCCCACGTTGAAATCACGACCTCAGTGGGCGATTTCTACAAATAACGGAGAGATATGATGACCCGCGGCGTGACACCATCGGGTTTGCCGTTCAAGACTATTTGACACCGCGTTCCACTGCGTTAATAACACACGAGAGTCAATGCGCTTCAAGCCCAGCCCCTAAATGAGAGACCATCGTGGCAAGGTTGATCACGACATACCTGGACAGTTTAAAACACTCAAAAGATTCCTACGGTTAGTCCCGGAGGGTTTCGGGGGCCGCCAAGGTTCCGGGAGATCTGCGCAGTCAAGGAAGGGCATAAAAAGACATCGGGTTGGGGGTAGATAGAGCTGGCCGCGGGGGTATCAAAGAGGAACCGGGGGGGAAGCTTGGGTTAAGTAACGCAGGGGGGGGGGGGGGGCTGAAGGGGCGGGTTTTACAAAGGTAAAAAAGGAAGGGGGGGGTGGGGGGGAAAAGCGGGCGCTCGCAGGCCGACCAAACATATAAGGGATCCTTACCTAGAGGCCGGGGGCTTTTCTGTGGGAAGAGTGAGTGGGGTCGGGGGGGAGGGCTCGGTCCCTTACGGTGCTCTGGGGAGCAGATGAGTATAAAGAAGGGATCAGAACGTAATTAAGCGGCCGCTGTTCTGTTGCAAGGGGCCCTCCAGAGAAAAAGTACGGGTAGACGCAGTGGTGAATGCGTGAAAAGGGGGGTACTTTGACTGGAGGTCGAAGAGATCGAAGGCAGGTTAAAAGGTGGGGTTCTTGGCGACCACCCATGGCGACCTGAGGGAGGTCGGCGGGAAACCAGCATTCATGAGAAGCATTTAAGCTTCGGCTGAAAGACACTGGTATACAGGGATGGGTTAGCTAAGGGCAATAGGAAATGCAAGGTACTCGCCGAAATAGAAAGGCATCTGTCTGCGGGGAGGGGCCATCTCAGACAAAAGGACGGAGACGCGGGAAGGAGAAGTGCTGGTGGTATGGACATAAGAAATTTAGCCGTTCGTCTGTGTCGGGTTGCAAGACCCGGTGTTCAGGGCATAAGAGTAACTAACCCCGTCTATCTTTTTCGTCAAAAACTGGGGACGACTGGCCCCATATTCGTTAGGTGGGAGTGGGGGGGAAAAGCTACAGACACATTTTAGGAATGGTGTTTCGGGGAAACAACGGCAAAAGAACATTAAGATGGTCTGTCCTGGACTACCGCGAACCACGTCGAACGCTGGGACCCTCCATCGCACTGCTAGGAACAGTACAAGAAAATGCAGGGTATGGAAATGACAAAGATCACTTTACGCCTTTCGGGGGCACTTCGGGAGATTGGAATCTAAATTACTTCGAAAGTTACGGTGAGGGGTTCGCCACCGCAATCACGACTCAAATTGGCTTCAGTGAGAGGACGGCCGGAGGGGGGGTCTTTTCTGAGAAAGGGAGGGGAAAAGGAGCAAGGGGAAACGTGGAGGTGTCACCCTCGACCCATATAGGGGACATTCTTGAAGGCACAAAAGCTTACGTAGAGTTGTTGAAAAACAGGAGAGGGATCTACATACCACACTCGTGTCCAAAGTCACACCTCAAAAGTCTACCTTGGGATGCCCAAAACCAACCGCTCAGGATGGGACAAAGGGTCGATCGGGGTTGGGAGAAGTGCGTCCATTATAGACAAATCAGTTTATGAGCGGAGCCGTTAAAACGGCAGGCTAAAAAGGGGAGAGTAGGGGACAGCTATTAAGGCCTGACCCAAGGTGTCATCTCTCTGTACCGCAAGTTCTGGTAAAACTTAACGGGAGGTGGTTCACATGACGTCTCATCAAGGAAGGGGGACGGGCTTGACGGGTTGGCGAACTCAGTGCGATCCTTTCTGGTGAGGAATGTTCTGTCAGGAACACCAAAGGAGGAGGGCGCACGACACCGTGGTACGTCGGAAAAGGAAAGCATCGGTCGAAGGGGGCGATCTTTTTAACGAGAAGGCCGTTTCACGCATTGTTTGCAGGGAAGGAAAAAGGTTTACAGACCTAAACAAGCTGACGCTGAGTGAAAAACGCAAACTGAAGGTCTAGGGGTGGCGCAGGGATGCTCCAGCCGGAACTTACGGGGAAGCGGAAGAAGAGAGGGAACGACGAAGGAACGGGTTGGGGGGGCACAAGACGAGAACAGTCAAGAGAACAATGGGGGAAAAGGCGCACACGACTTCACAAAGCCGGGGGGGAACACCTGTTTGATGGACAGAACGGTGGGGAAATCCAGACAACACTAAAAATAATCAAATTCACCGCACTCTGAAAAAACGGTTTCTCGAGAATGATGCCAGTCTGTAACGACCATGCCCTGTGAGTGCAGGACTTAGGGGCTTTATGCCAATAGAGAACGGAGCAGGTGGGTGGGAAGATGAAACAAAACGCGATCTATCCTGAGGCAAGACCGCGGACCAACTTTTAAGAGGGGAAAAGGGGGGGCCGAATGGAAGCTTTAACTGACGGGCAAGAAAGTTCCGCATCGCGGGGGGGGGGTGCGACCAGACCAAGGATGAATTCTCTTTAGGACTGGTGTTGGCGAAAAGCACGAGGGAGAGAACTCGGCCACCTTCGAACCGGGCGGGAGGAGAAAAAGTGAAATTTCGGGTTGAATCGGACCCGTATCGAAGGAAGAAAGTCATCCGGGAGGGGAGGATGAGGACAAGGGATAAAATGGAGCATAAACAGCAAGTCACATCTTTTTGCTGAGAGAATCCAACAGACACGCGTCGGAGGAAAAGAAGAAAAGGAAAGCTTGCAAATGTACGCCGATTGGCGACTTCCTAGCAGGACAGGAGCAAATGGTGTATGACGACCAGACCAAAAACTTTAGGCGAGCGACTGAGACCAGGCTGGCACGAATCCAACATCAAGAAAAAAAAAAGCCGGTTGTGAAGAGTATTGGTCAACACACTTTGGCCGGGGGCGATCGAAAAAATACACAGCGTGAAGAACGCACCAACGATGGCAGAAACTTTAACCAACGGGCAGTGGAAATCTTACTAATACAGAGAGTCACCTCGTCATGGACCAGAGAGCATCACAAGGGGGGTTAGAAAAAGCGTCGTGCTAAAACAGGTGAACTTTTTCCGGTATGGGGAAAGGATTCGAGATTAAAGCCTTTGGGTTGGGGGGGTCGGCCGTAATAGGAGTCGGCAAAAAATAAAAGTCAAAAAGAGCGCACAGGTTTCGGCAATAAGGGGGCCGCCAAGATATACGCAAAAGGATGGGATGAAGGCGGGTGAAAAACAGTAAAGACACCTCCGAGGGCAGCTCGTCAGATGAGTAGTACTGACGACCGGGTGAGGTTCACCGGGGGGATTAGTAAAAACAGGGGAATGGGAAAGTACCAAGTTCATCGCGGGAGGTGACAAATGAAAAACGAGGCAAAGGGGGGGGGGAGGAAAAATAGTCTTTTCTTGAAACCCGGACGTACCAGGAACGACTGTGAGCAAGCGAACTTCAGCAGGTTGGGGGAAAAGGACCTTCGGTTGTGGCTGACCGACGGAGGGGAAGGAAGGTGAACCTAAAGCTGGCCATCCTTCAGCGGGGGAAGGGGACGCGGGGGACGCTCTTCATACCCGGAAGGTGAGTGTGATGGAGGGAAGTTGGAAGAGGGAATTTCCTACATAATTTGTACCACGCTGAAAGACGTCTGTGGGAGCAGATCAATCGAAAGAAGGTTTCGTGGACGAGAACCTTCACTTTAAGGTGGAAGCATCTTTGTCAGTACAATCCTAATCATAGAAAAAAAAAAAAAAAAGGAGAAGGGAGTGAAAAGGAAAAAAGGGGATAAGGTCTGGGCCTGTCTCATGGTACGGAAAAAACAACAACACCACGATGCTTCAAAGAAAAGACACGTGTAAGGAAGCGAAAAGTCTCGCACTATCCTTGGAAAGGGCGAATCCCCAGCAGTAGGCCCTCGGCGGAAAAAAATAGGTACAGGGAAATGTAAGGTCGACTAAATCAGGGGGAAGGGACAAGCAGCACAGAAAGGAAAGACAAGGGATAGTCTACACAACGCCGTCGCCAGTTACGAAAAAGTCTAAAGCAAGCCCTGGGAAAGCCGGGGATCGCGCACGCGGAACAGAAAAAAAGGTTTTCCAGTGCGGAGAAATCGCCCGATCTCTCAACAGCTTCAGTGGGAGCCGGAACATCCGGGTGAAGAGCCCATAATACCTGAAAACCAGTTTTCATCACAAACCCGTGTCATGTGGGACCCTACTCTCTACCGGGGGGATCCAACCCCAAATCGTGGCGAGATGGGGGAACCAGGGGAACGGGAAAACCAAGGTAAAGGTCCCGACCGAGTCTCGGGCCGTAATCTGTGAAGTCAGGGAAGGCCTCCCGTAAATAACAAGAAGCTCGGTATATTCGGGGACCGAGGGGGTACGTGGAAAAGGTTAAGGATAGTGTGTATTACGGATCATTACTAGAAGGAGGAAGGAGGCAGAAAAGGGAGTTGGGGAAACATCTGGCGCCCCGTTCACAGGGGTGGGGGGTGGTGGAGAACGAAGGCAAGGAATGGAGGAAGGTTGTATATTGGGAAGGACCTAGGTGTCAGTACTCCAGCAGGGTCGGCATCTTGTGCAGACCGAGGGGGCTCCATTTGGAAGGGGGCGCCCATACGGGGGGTAATTGCTCGAAGGGGTATAGTTACTGGACCCCCGCCCTCATTCTTGGTTGAACCAAGAAAAATTCAAAACCCGAGGGCGCGGGTGAGGATTGACTTCCATTCCATTAAAAATCGCCACGCCGGAAAATGTTGGAGGGCATACAGGAGGGGAACGAGGGGGATGGGGAAGCTTACTAAAAAGTCCAGAAAGGAATTCGGGCGCTACGGTCCGGAGTCTTGACGGGAGGTTGTGGGAGCGAGAACACGATTAAGGACGTATGTTTATTGGACGGTTGGATTCCAGTGGTTCTTCGGAGGGGGGCGGATGACTGTGAGAGGGAAGTGCTTTGAAGAGGTGGGGGACAAACTATTTCAAAACACAATTAAGACGTTACCATGAAAACACCGGAGGCGCCTGTTTCAGCTTGCGATAACGCTCGTTGTTGGTGCCAACAAAAAGAATAGAGAAAAGAGAGTAAACCCGTGTTTATGTGGAACTCCCACCGCCGATGGCACTGGAAAGGGGAAACAACCATTCAGTGCAAGCCCCAGTCTGCGTTCACAAGTAAGAGAGAACACTGTTTCAGATGGGTCAAAGAGAATATACTGGCATAACCGGGGGGAGCCGGGTCTCAAAAAAGGGGGGCGCGATCGTGTCGGCCGTATTTCCATCCAATATCCGCCAGCCGCCGGATCAGTTTAGGGTGGTTACGCAATGACCGCCATCACAAATCGTGGGTTCTCCTAGGCGGGTGACAATTGGTAAGGGGGGCGGGGGGGGACCGGGGAAACAAATGTAAGTTGAAAGGGGGTTTAAAAGGGAGGGGCGAAGCGTACCAAATGGAGAACTAAAAAGTGGGGTTGCGCTTCAGTCTTTACACACCAAACTTTCAGAAAAGCCGGGGGGTGCGTTGCAGTCCCGAGCCGGTAAGAAGAGGCCAGGACTCAACCTCCCACGAGAACCGACACTGCCGTTTTGCTTAACAGCGTAGAACCTGACGGGTTAGGGGGGTTCAGGACGACATTTTCAATCGGTAGAAGCACAAGGAGAACGCTTGATAGGACAGACCTTCGATAAAGGGAACGCCAGACTCTCGGAAGAGCGGGAGTATCAACGGGGGGTCGATGAAACGGGTCAGAAAATGGTGCACCAGCTGTCAACAATCCCAAGTCGTTAGAGTACAAAAAGGACCTACCACGATATTATTCACTAAGGTGAGGTAACCCCAAATATTAGCTACGATGCAACTGCGGAGCTGACTGAAACCTTTCTCACAGAGGTCAGTCTTCCACCATCGCGGCAGAACGGGGCGGGGAAACATTCATCAAAGGCATGACTCAGTCTTGAAGAAATCATTCCAGTCAAAACTATGCAGGAACTGTTATTGGTGGGGTGGGCGAGGGGGGGGGGGGGGGGTGAAAAACCAAGTTGCCCAATGGAGAGGAGGAGGGCGCGAACGGGCATTTTCAAGAAACGTGGTTTGTATTGTCTAAAGGTGGGCGCAGTAGCAAAAAAAGAAGGACGGTTGAAGCGGGTGGAGGAAAACCGCCTGGCAAAGATCTTAGTCGTCGGGGGAACATCCATAACGTTAAGGATGCCGCGTTTGAACACTCGCGAAAAGACAGCCCATCCACGCTCCGCCTGGCCGGGCTGGTGGGCAGAAGCTTGATGGCCGAAAGGAAAACGGGGTCTCTGTACAGAATCCGTCGCCGTCACTACTCTGCGAATTTAATGGAGGGGAAAACTGTTTGTCATTTTTGAACGAAAACCGAAAGGTCTGGGGGGGGGAGATGGGGAGGGGGGTGACCAGGTCTGACGTCCTGGGAGTCTTTGACAACGCGTCTTTATGGTGGGTTTCCGAAACCAAAACAAGCGAAAGTGGGCGGCACGACTGTGAAAAAGCATGAGAAGATGGGAAAGGAGGAAACCACAGGATAACGGTGTAAGGGGGGGTAGATATTCCAGGCGACAAAAGGGGTCAAATGGACATTCGCTCCCACGGGGAGGCTCGGGTAGGACTCGGAAACACAAAAAAACTGAAAAAAAGAGAGGGAAGGAAAAAAAAAAACGAGGACTGGACAGGTTTCCTTTGGCGGATTGCCCCCGGGAAGGGGCGAAGGAACTATGTCGAAAATGTGCACGCACACGGGTTAACCGAGGAAGGGGGGGCTGTTGTTAAAAAAAGGAGGGCCCATCAGTGTCACGGGTTGGGCTCACTAACTTCAGCATCAAATGAAGTCAGAGTTCGGCGAAGAGAACGGGACACGGAGGGGAAACTCATCAGAAACGGGGAGAGGTCAATGCACGAGTCACTGTCATGGAGGGAAAACTGACAACAGATAAAAAAATATAACAGGAGTCAGTTCCTTGGATCGGGACGAGGGAGCTTGGCAAAGGACAGGGGCGGAAGCTAGGCACCGGGGAAGAAGGCAAACTTGACCAGGAGAACAGATGACATACAAAAAATTATCACGTTGGGTTGTTCGGGGGAGAAGCTCTCCGTCGGGGGAGGTTGTTCAAACCCGAAAGAATCCGGGGGTGCCAGCGTACACAAACAGCACAAGCTTCAAACGGAAGTTGATACGGGCAACGATAAAGAGAAGAAACGGTGGCAAAGCCGTAGCGAACGCTCCGAACTGGAGGCAACCTGTGCTGAAAGCGGGACACCGATGAAGGACGATCAAGCACAAGAGGGGCGAGCGATGTCAGTACGCCATACCGAGACTGGGCAACTTGCTGCCGAAGAAACCATAACGAGAGGTCTGATGGCTCGGCAGAGAGAACTGGAGCTATACAGCGGGACCGGTGTGAAAATCGTGGTAGTGTGGGCACGACGACTGCGCATGAAGATCGAACAGTTAGGATTGGGGAGAAACTCGTTTTCACTATCCGGATTGGATACATCGGGGTAGTCTACAGGAGAGAAGAGGTCACAGTCGCCACCCTGGGCGGCGTAAAGATTCGTCAAAGAGTTGAGTGTCTTTACCAGGTAAGAGTAATGGACGATCAATAGAAGGGGGAGTATTTGCACGATGACATTGCAGGGGCCATCCCGAAAATTCACGGGGACTCGTCGCAAGGCCAGGGAAGGTTGTCGGGTTCGGGTGGCTTGCAAGCGAGGAACGGAACGCCGGGGTCCTGTCAGGGATCAGACGCATCACAGACGCTGAACTGGGGGGTGGCACTCCGCGCACCATGGAAGCGCTCAAGGGCGACCAGGTTTTTACGGTTGGAGGGGTTGGGGGGGTTTTGGGTTGGGGGTGGTTGGGGGGGGGGGGGGGCAAGTTGGGGTGTTTGTGTAAAAGGCCTTGGGCACAATCACGGAAATAAGAGGACAACTTCAAACGCCCCAACGCCCCCGAGAATAACGGACAAAGCGCGGGTCACAACAAAGATACGCTCTGGCGTTCAACAGCGGTACCACGAAGTCAATCACGTTCTTCTTTATAGATGTGTCCAATTACTGCAAGACAGGGTGGGGGTGGGTCAAGCGGCGGCCACGTTCTCTTCATTTCGGAGACGGAACTCTACGGGCAACGTGTCTATACCAGGACGTTGACAGAGGGTCCCTGGCGTTGGGAATCAGGTGTTCACGCCAGGGGGAAGCATCAGTCGTTTTAAGGGGGGGGCGAAAAAAAACCGGGGAAATAATCTGTGAAAGGAGCATATGGTGGGGGGGGCCCAGCAACAAGAAAAAAAAATCGGGGCTGCCCGGCAAGTTGGTCCGGGTAAATTCTCAGAGGACCAGTGATATCGGCAGCGAGGGAACAGGGCCGTCATACAACATCCAGATTGAATTGAAAATACCTACATCGTTTTGTCGAGGCTGATCCACAATAACTTAAGATGACAGAGTAAAGACTCATTACAGGGCAAGTATCGTCCTGAAAAACGCAAGAAGGGGTTGTATGCCGAATCCAAAGCTGAAAAGGTCTCACGAAGGACGGCCTAATCCCAACAATCAAAAAAACCGTGTGTACCTATTGGTGGTAACAAACGTTACGCGGCGGGGATAGAACAGAATACCAAACGGGGGGACGAAACAACTTCACCAAGTACTAAACTTTTCGCAGAACGGGGCACAGACCGGGGGGGGGGGGGGGGGGGGGGGGGGGGGGGGGGGCTGAAGGAAGGAGACCAGAGATCAAAAATAGGCTAATCACAAGCGGAATACACCGTGTGTTGCAACGGCGTCCGTCTAAACCACCAAACGGTGAGGGGGAGCGGGGGGAAGCGTAATTGGAAAAATGGGCCAAGCAGCCGGGGTGGGTCTTCCGTAAATGACGGCGTTCGACCTAGCCACGGGCCGGCGCAGGGGGCGAAAAGCCAAGACACCCGCTAAAAAGTCAATCGGTTTTGTATCAGGGGACCTGGGGGTAAAGCCTAAGCTAAGGTCATAGGGAAGGTAAACGAAGGCGCTTTTTCAACGTAGGACAGTGTGCTTTGGGAGGGGTACCGACCTGCTCGTTCGTAAAATTACAAAAGGGTTTCTGCACACAGGGGGGGGCTTAACTTAAGGGGGAGGCGGACCGATGACGTCGTAATTCTTTCCCTCGCGAGTGGAGTCTAATCGACTTCCGAGACTCTCGCAGTTTGGGGAAACACTTTACTGGCCGGATCGTCCCGTTCCAAGGCTGCCCAGGGAGCTGGGCACTTCAATGGCCAACGGGAAGGGGAAGGTGGAAGGGCTACCTCTTCAGTCGTTGAAAGTTAAGGGGACCTTCATTTTTATAGGCGGCCGGGATCGAAATGACTGCCCTGCTGGATGTGAGAAAAATCAAGATCGAGAAAGGGTATCGCTGATCGAAGCAGGCTCAAAAAAGGAGAAATTAGGTCAACCAGAACGAACAGCGG
>Ga0179591_1264142_pt1 | contig 15436 bp, 16 predicted proteins | sample CZOMad2_1_08_16f_FD_182891 | JGI IMG/M metagenome (GOLD analysis project Ga0179591, IMG submission 182891) | Vadose zone soil fungal communities from Angelo Coast Range Reserve, California, USA - CZOMad2_1_08_16fungal (PacBio error correction) | ecosystem: Environmental > Terrestrial > Soil >...
AAGGAAAAGGCCCTGCCGTGGCAGCGGTTTCAGAGTCACGCTGCTGCGTTTTGGCGGAAAACTCGCTCACGCGAGGAAAGGGACCGCGTCGTCAAGAACCTCACGACCCCCGGAACGCGCTCGCAAAAAGGGCACGAAGGAAGGAAGGTTCGAAAAGACGGAAAAAAGGGCAAAGAAATGTCCAGTTTCGTCCTTCTAGCGGAACGGCTTTCAAACGAAATTGGCCTGCCGCAGGCCTTGTAGTAGGAGGAGGGGACGCGCTGAAGATAAAAAACGGGGAGGGGCGTCCACACCGAAAAGGGATGTAGGATCAGAGGGTCATTGGCCCGTTCACAATAGAGGAGGAACTTTCTTTCTAGGGAAAGATCCGGGGGATAATAGGGGGCTCGAAACGAAAAGGTAGGACATGTCGCGCGAAACGGTACCTCCCTCCCCTCTGTCGCGGCACCTTCAAAGGGAGGGAATGGAGGGAAACCACTTCGGGGAGGGGTCAAGTAAATACTTATAAGAACTGTCCGGCCCTCAAAAAACAACTACTCATGGGAAAAAAAAGAGGACAGCTCCACAAGTCGTTCGGAGGCGCTGGAAAGACGGATAGGGGAAGGGACGAGGGGGGCGGGTACTAACCTGTTAGCTCACTTCTCAGGGGAGAGCACTCTCTTAGGAATTTTGATTAAGAGCCTCGGAAGGGGGAGACTCCATGAGGGAAAAGGAGCAAAAGGCAAGGGGGGGGTTGAAGGGAAGCTCCTATCACAACTAAAAAGGTTAATGCTTCGGCCTTTTATCAGCTAACGGGCGTTGCATCCGCCATCGAAATCCGGGAACAGACGTGCCGGCTTGATAGTCTTAGGGTCGTACCCTTTTGGTAGTATAAAAAAGCCACTTGAAAGAGCTTTTCAGAAGGGAGAGGGTCCGCGGGGGGAGGAGATCTCCCTTAAGAGCGGCAGCAAGGCCAGGCCTAGAAAAAAAGGAGCGGACTTCTACATACCGCAAAATCGAAAAGAGCTTATAGGAGAAGAGACAAACCAGTTTCCGAGGGCCGAAAAGGCCTATCATGGAAAAAAGGGTTGTCCAAAGGGGGAAAAGTTGTAAAAGTTCGTGATAACGAAGCATCATTGTGTTCTCAGTTGAGAGGAAAGCTTTATTCTTTAAGAAAGGAGAGGTACTGGGTCAGTCGAATACGAGAAAAAAAATTTAGAAGGAAGGAACTTCTGGCGAGAAACCTCCGAATCAACAAGTTTTTTAAGGTTTCAGACCATGACGTTCCAAAGAGGGGATCTATTCCAGAAGAAGCAATCACTAATAGAAGAGAAAAAACCCGACTCCTACGAGAATCCTACCTGTATTTGCAGTGGACACTAAGAAACGAATCTCTTAGGAAAGAAGGGGGATCCGGGATGTGCAGGGGCGGGTGAAATTACAATCTAAAGGGTGGATTTTCCCTAGTGGCAGATAAAGAGGGAAACTTGATAGTGGATCTCTGGGACGGGAGGGTATTCCTTCCGGGGAGCGGCGGAGGGGGAAGGTTGGTGTCGGATCCTTTTCCTACATTCTTAGTGATTGTAACATTTCTCATAAAAACAATAGACACGCAGGGAAATTTACAGGAAAGGGGGTCTGCGAGTTCTCAAATTAACGACGAAAAGAGAGAGGGACTAATTAATTCCTTTGAGGGTTGGAAAAGATACACAGATTCTCTCTAGCGGAGATAGAACGAAAGCATTTAGTAACTTGAAAAGAAAGCCACTCAGGTACGGGGAAAAAGGGGGCGGGAGAAGCTTCCTTTCAATTTCCATTCCTCGGGGGAGACACGCCCTCCGGGGAATTTGTCAGTGAGCCGGCCAAAGAAAAAAGACAGCAGAGAAGAACAAGCCAGCGAGATGGAAAAAAAGTTACATCAGAACGGCAGGCGCTTTGGAGTCTACTATAAACACGTTGGAAAAAGGGGGGGAGAAACCTTAGGCGGTCGAAAGAATGCGGGGAAGGGAGTTGGGGGGGGAAATGGCTCAAAAAGGAAATAGACGTGGGAAAAAAATCTGTCGACAGATTTGGGGATCCACAGGGCAGGTCGAGGTCTCCAAAAAAAAAAAACGGAGGGGGGAAAGAATCGAAAGGAAACAAAGAAGGAGGAAAAGACGGTCTTTTGACAAACTTTCAGACGAAACGTAAAAGCGTCGCACAAAGGGAAAAATCGATTGCAGAAGGCGACATCAGGAGATAAGGGAAAGGGTTGATAAAGAAGCAGGAGGGGTTAAGGAAGGCTCGCTCCTTTGAGGGATATGAGTAACTTCTGGGGCGTATCTTGGAAGGGGAGGAAAGAAAACGGAAAAAGGGAAGGGCGGGGGGAAAAAGGAACATTGAAGGCCAAGAGACTAAATACAGGGAAACTTACTTTAAGTCTGCGTCTCAAGAGAATCATTCAGTTACAGAATGCTTACGAGAGGGGGGGAGGGTGACTGTGATCTTGCAAGAAAATAGGAAACGTAATTAAATTGAAAAGGACGCTAGTTGGGGGAAGGGAGAAGGGAAAAGAAAACAGAACTCCATCTTAGCAGATGTCTATTGGGGAAAAAATGTACCTCCTACCCGCACCTGTCCGAGCAGGGGGGAAAAAAAGACCAACAAGGCCGACGAACCGAAAAAGGGGTGGGAGGCGATCTTCCACTCGTAAAGAAACCCGGTTAGAGCAGGGGGGCCAGACTTAATTAAAGAGAGGGAACACGATATCGCGCATGAGTAGAGAGGTCGGGGCAGGGGGAAAGGTTCGGAGACAAGCGTCGGTTGGAAGGAAAAAGGGGAGGCCGGAATTTCAGAGGGTCGGTGCGGGACTCTAGCGGAGAGTTGAACCGGCAGTGGAGTCCCCTAAAAAGGGGGGGGGCGGCATGTACTGCAGCCAGACCGTGCTGATAAGGAAGGGTCGTCTGTCTGGAAGCTAAGATGAGGAGAACGAAAGCTGCTTCAAAAGCGGTTCTCCTTTAGAAAAACATACTTCGCCTCTTCCCAGGAACTCCGTTAGGGGAAGAGTCGCCGTGATCGGCCTGGAGGAATAAAACCTGTAAGGTAAAGAGGAATCCTCGATGTGGGGAATGACGGTTACTGAGAGAAAAAGATAGGAGATTTAGGGGGGAATTCTCTCTTCTCACCGAGAGAACCCCTCTGATCCGAAATCTAAAAACTCCTAGGTCACAGCTAATCAAAAGCTCACAGGAAAGGGGAAATTTACCTCAGGAAGGGAGGGGGATCCTTGCTAAAAAAGATTGTAAAGACTTGGCAAGGACTTCTCTTTCTTTTCCTAAGCGGTTTATCAACGTCGAAACGAAGAACGTCTCGTTTAAGGAGGTCGTCAGAAACCCAGAGATGATTGAAGTTGCTGCAGGGAGAAGGAGGGGGAGCAGGAAAAAGAGGAGAAATGGATCCAGATTAAGAGCTACGGATCTGTGAGAAAAAAGAGTACTTTCAGGTTGTCATAAGAAAAGGCTCATTGGAGGGGTCCGAGAGTAGGGAAACGTGGCCAATAAAAAAAAAAGGAACGCGGTGGAAGGAAGGGTTTTCTTCTGTCAGTTGGGGACTTCGCAGGAGGTCACTTAGAAGTCTAATTGAAAAGAATCAAGCATCTACTTGGCAGGGGGGGAAAATAAGGAAAGGTTAAAAAAGAGAAAAAGCGGAGGGTTTATTACCTTTAATTGCCACTGGGTTATCCCCTGAGAAGGGCTTTTTCCAACGAAACGGACTTCGAAAAAAGAGCACGAAAGGGAAAGGGGGGGGGGGGTGCAAAGGGGGCGGCTACTCTATTCCCAAATGACATTGTCGATGGCGGGGATTCATGATCCAGATTCCTGTGCGCTTGGACGCAATTGACGAAACCTGAGGACGCTTACGGAAAGAGGAAAAAGGGAAATCGGGACAAGGGGGGGGAAAAGAAAATAGTCGGACGGAAAAGGGCCAGCGAGAGGAGGGACAGGGCACCCGCTTTACATTTCGGAAGTCTTCTTGTTGGGGGTGAAAGGAACTGAAACTGTTCGAATCTAGGTCGTGTAAATATAGAGGGGGAAGAGCGGGGGGGGAGGAGTGGGAATTAAGGGGAAGGGAAGTACCGATGGGAGGAGCAGCAACAACTCTAGCATCGACTCTGTCATGTCAGAACCTTCGTTGTATGCAAGATGAATCACGAGAAAGGAGGAAAGACTTGTCTGGGAGAAAAAAAAAAAAAAGAGTATGGGAGGAAGAGTCTGGGAAGAGGAAGGTCGAGGCTACCCCTAACTGTGTTCCCCCTACCGTGAAGATTCCCTCTGCTCGCGTTGGACGCTGACTCCGCTCACCGAAGACGCATTTTCCAAGGAAGTCGTAATGAAACCTCCAACGAAAAAAAAAAAAAAAAAAAAAAGGGAGAAAGGCGATCTCCGAACGAAAATACGGAAAATTCATCAAGACGGTCACTGAGAAGCGGCAACCGTTTCCCATCTGGTTGAGCACGGGATAGAGGCTGACGGTTAGGGGAAATGCAAAACCGTGAAAAAAAAAGCAGGTAGCAGGGAGGATCGATGGACGTACGCTTACAAGTTCAGTAAGCGTCCAACACGGAGAAAAAATAATCTGTGAAGAAAGGGAAGTCGCCATAACAGAAACTTATTGAGGGGGGAGGTCTGAAAAATGGAGATAGGCAGCAAAGTCGCAAAGGAGAGGAACTTGATCCTACTGGGAAATCCGTCAGGAGGAAAGGGGGACGAAAAACGGAATCAAAGGGTCAAAGGGAGAGGGGTCGGAAGGCAACTTCAAATTGCATGGGGAAGATCTGGGGCGGGGGTAAGGGTCACTTCGACAAGGTCTAACTGGAGGGAACATGTACCCGCAGTCAAAAACTGGCAGACAGAAACTGCAGAAAAGAGGGAGGAGGTGGTGAAGATGCAAAGGTCGGGGTGCCTCCGTCAATGATCTAGTTCGAGGACGAACCGGAAGCGACTTCGCCTTGAGAGAAAGGGCTAAGGAAGAAGAGGTGAGGGAGGGGCGGGAGAGGGGGGATCTGTTCGTAAGGCACGACTGCCGTGCGGAAGGAAAAGTCAAGACATCTCTTGGGTTTTCATGGAAGGACCGACAACGGTAAAGGGCGGAGGAGGGAGGATCAACGGAGAAGCAAAGTGCGAAGGGGACAAGCTCTACCATCGTTGGGATTTTAAGGCAAGGACCAAAAGATGTTACTTAGTTCAAAGGGGAGAAGGAAAATGTTTATGATGAGAAAAATTGTCCCGAGGCGTGGGGAGAATGTCGCTGGAGAAGAGGAAGGGTACTCACGAAAACTTCGATTCAGGGAGGGGAACGACTGCGACAGTAAAAGTAAACACCAACCCAGGAAAAAATCCGGAGAGAGAAACTAAAGGTGGGCCGGGGAAGCCTATCAAGGGGAAAATCTTGGCTCTGAAACTTCTGTTCAAGGGGTGCTTCGAGTGATGGGGAAGGGTGGACACCTGAGCCAAAGAAAGGGGGGAGAAGTCCGGAAGGAGGATGGGCCTTTCATTAATTAAGATTACTATTTTTCGAAAGACTATCCCGCATGAGGGAAGACGCCCTGAGTCGGAGAAGTACCTGGTCGGACCGTTGGTAAGACCATGAAAGTCCGTACTGCTCGTCACTCACTACATGCGAAATTCACACTTCAAGGAATCGGAAAAAAAAAAAAAACAAGAAAGACTGAAAGTGAGAAGGATGGTATTAGGTCCTATCCTCCTGAAGATTCCTTCCGATCTCTTGGGCCCACGAATTCTGTTAATTCTTTGGACCCCAAGCTAAGGAAGGGGGGGGGATTTCTAGATCAAAATAAAACAAGGTATATCGGGAGGTACTTCGGTTTCTTCCTGCCAGAAGGCGGCTGATTTTCCGTCAAATTTGTTAAAAGCTTCGTTGGCATACAGGGGGAGGGTGGGAGGGAGGGAAAAAAAATATGGAAAAGGGCAGGTAGTTGGAAGCATCTTTCGCGGCACTACGCACAACTAGCGAGAAAGAGTAATTAAATAGTGGTTCCGGAGTTGGAAAGATCAGTCAAGGAGAGAGACTGCTGAGAAAATCTTGTAGGGGACGTGAACGGTCCACCTTCACGTCGGGAGGTCTGAAAGGAGATCCTCGGACCGGGACGACTTCAAGTTGGAGAGGGGGCAAAACTACGCGGGGGAAGGGGGGGGACGAACCAAGATCATCCCGCCCCGCAAGAAACTCATCGAAATACAACAAACGGAAAGGGGAGAACGGGTCTAAAGAAAGAAAGGCAGGTAAGTCGAGGGAAAAAGAATGATCGTACAGGGACTTTCCCTGAAGCGATGGTGGGGTGAAGCATGCATTCTCTTCGTTTCAGTAAACGTGAGAAAAAAAGAAACGGTCGAAGGGGGGCCACCAAGAAGAGGATCAGGGAACTCAAAGAAACGTATGAGGAAAATAGAGAGAGGTCCAGATCGACAGTTGGATACAAATCTTCTACCTGCGGGCATTGGGTCTCACTGGGAAGAAGAAAAAGGGGCAAATTGCAAACCTCAAATCTATTAAGAAGGAGGGGACATCCTAATTCAGACCATGTGGGGGGAACCACTTGGTGAAGAGAGACCTGACTCTCCTGAAAGGTAGTGTAACCCGTCCGGCGCATCTCGCTGGTTATTAGGTAGGGAGGAGATTGGGAGGAGTGAATAGGGTCAGGAGGGGAAAAAATCAAATCTTCGGGGGGAAGGAATCACCTCTTACATTGGGTAAGAAGATGTAGCATCCTAAAGCCTACCCTTACGTGAAGGAGGCGGACTCAATCTAACGAAAAGGAAAATGGGTTCAAGAAAAAAAGAGCTCGTGATGGGGGAAGGAACCTCAGTTACTTGAAAAATTCTCTCTATTTGGGGGAGGGACTTGCCGAACGGACTTCCCAAAGAAAAGAGGAAATGAAGGAGTATATGTTTTATTAGCAAGGACGGGGTCCGAAAGAACATCGCCAACTCCTTTTACAGACGAAAGCCTCCTGCAGAGAGGAGGACTCCACACGTCGAGCTATGAAGCAATTGAAGCTCTGTCAAAACGGACATCCACAAGGGGAAGGGTGTTCCAAACGTAACGCTCTTTCCATTAAAAGATCTCCTGCATCGTAAAAAGGGGGGTCTTCTCGTAGTACCGACCGTTTCTGCGACAGGGGGGCCTCGGAAAAGGGGGGGAGGAATTCTTTGCCGGGGGGAGAAGGGCGTGCCGGGAAAGCATTACGATCGTAACCTTCATGACCTACAACGGGTCTGGAGGGGACTGTCCAAACGAAAAAGGGCTGCTACAGCAAGCGGGTCGGCGGAAGGGAAAAAAGACGTAAAAGTACCCAGCATAAAGAGAAAACGGCTCCAAGGTTTTATTGTTTGGGGTTGGGGGGGGTGGGTGGGGGTGTGGGTTTTGTTTTTTTTGTTTTGTGGGGCGGGGTGCTTTGGTTTTTGTTTTTTGTTGGGGTGTGGTGAGTCATTATGTTTGGGGGGGGGGTTGGTTCAGTGTGGGGCTTTGGGGTACGGGGGGGGTCTTTTCATGTTTCCGTGGTTGAAGGGGCAAGCCGGGGTGTTTTTGGGTGCTTTGTTTCTCCGGGCGACATACTCTCCTCTTCACCACGTAACTCCTGGGAAGGGAAAGCCGCGGGACTCCTTGGAGGCCTGGAGGAGAGGGACACCTGTTCAGTTGAGATAGAAGACTATTGTTTGGAAGGGGATGTAGACGTAAAAGTCTCAGGGGTATTAATTCCTGCTCGAGGGGCTGTACCTATTACTAACCGTAGGATCAAAACATGACGAAAGAAGAGATAGCATTTGTGGAAAAGAGCGACAACAGGGGTGTCGTCGAACGAAGAATCTCTTTTCTCCTTTTCTAAGAACTCTGTGTAGAGGGCTCGCGGAGCGACCAGAGCAGTTTGCCGCCGTTCTCTTTATAACTTCCGGAACGAAAGGAAAAAAAGAGTTATCGAGAGAAACCAAGATGAAGGGAAAATGTGTGAAAGAAAAGGGGGCGTGTACTCCTTAGATCGAACAAGTCTGTAGGCCCGTTCATCAACGATGACTACGAGCGCGTGGGACTCAAGAGAAGTGCGGGAAAAAACGGGGTTCGTCAATCTAAAAAACAGGAAGGGAGTCTATCGTTCTACGGGTTCCGCCTCCAAGCCCTTAACGAGTTTGGAAAGAATTACCTTTGGTGGACTTCAGGGGTGGGGGAGGGGCATGAAATAGAAGTACCGTGTACGAAGGGGGGGAAAAAAGGGATCGAAACGGCCTTCAACAGGACGTGTGTCACTGGCGAAAGACGGGGGGTCTCCTGATTTACCTTTAGTGCACTTGGTTCGCCAAATAAGGCTTTTCAAAAAAGTCTCAACTGGCTGGGGAAAAAAAGTAGCCTGAAGGCGGAGGAACGAGAACGACAGGGGAAGGAAAAAGAAACCGGCGGGACAGTGGAGAATTTCTTCATGATCCAGATTGACTCGCGTGTGGACGCTTACAAAGGGAGTGTAACTCGTACCTTCGGACACGGAAACTTGGACCAAATACCCGGGAAGAAAAAGGGCAACGGGGAAAAAGGGGACATCACAGGAAAGAACTGCAACCCGCAGGTTTTCGTTTCGGATCATTGTTGGTTACGGCCCTTGATTAACGCGGAAATATCGTCCGTCGTGGAGTCGCCGGCAGAGAGAGAGCCCCAAGGGGTAGGGGTTCTTGAGACTTGAAGGGGAGAAAAGAGTCAAGCAAAAAAGCTAGCAAGCGGGACTCGTCAGGAAGGGCACACCTTCTTGGTAGCGGCGCCGGGAAAAACACTGTCAAGGACCTTCAGGGAAAAGAAGTGTCGGTGACTCTCCTCAAAAACGGAGGGAGGGGTGGATCACCCGGAAAAGTAGATAGTAAGAGTCAGGAGAGGCGCGTTCTACAAAGAAGGACCCTGACGAGTCCCTCTGCTCGCGTTTTTGTCGACTCCGCTCAAAATCGATGTCAGGGGAAGGGAGGCAAAAACCTCAAGAAAAAAAAGGGAAAACGATCTGAAGGGAGGGAAGAAACGAATGAAGTATACGTTGAGGGAACAGGCAACACGACTAAACCGAAACTGTCATGCGGGGGTTCTGCAGTGATGTCGGCTGCGGGCTGGGAACACTTACCAAGGGGGGGAAGAAGAGAGGCGGGGGTGGAAAAGGTCCCCATATAAGTGGAAAACGGAAAGGACTCGAACGAAGTTTCGTAATCGGAACCTCTATTAAAGTAATGGGATCATTAGAAAATTACGTCCATCCGCCAAAGTTCATGGGAAAAAGGGGGGGCAATAGCGTAATGCCTCAACTTGAGATCGGTCCATGCCTCCTCGGCTCAGTGTGTAGACTTATCCTACGGAGTGGAAAAAAATCAAGGAGGAGAAGTACAAAAGTGCAAAAGAATCGTCCTCAAAAAACGTGATACAAGATGTGGAATTTCCTTTGCCGAAGGTCTATGGCGGGATTCTTGTCAACGTCACTTGCCAAAGAGAACCTTTCCGGAAGAAGGACCAACAAAGAAGACACAAAAAGGGGAAAGGACGGCTTTCAGTGGCTTGATTGGGGGGGGCTATGCAAGTACAGACGCTGGGGGCGAGGAATGAGCGATCTATAGACCGGGGCACGTGAGGCGGAGAAAGCTATCTGAAAAAGGGGGATTTATCTTAGAAAAGCTGTTCGTCTCCGATCCACGAAGGGGATCATCTTAAAAAAGGGGAAAGAAGAGATGGTGTTTAGGCGATGATATCAACAGTGGGAAGAGCCGTTTGAGAAAACTCGACTTCGGAGGGGGTGTCCCATCTTCCGGCCGGAGAGCCAAGCTCTACAAGCGTACGTCTGTGAGAAGGGGGGCCAAGATTGAGGGCAATGTTTGGAGCCTGAAAGTTGGGAAGATCAAAATGTGCCCTAAGGTTCGAATGGCTCTTTATCAAGGGGGCTTAGTACTCGGGGACTCCCTAGGAGAGGGGAATCCTCCATCAGTAGAGGCTACTGCGAAGGGGGACCTCGGGCATCTCTTCTTGCGATATGGCTTCCAGGTGGCCGAGGAAGCCCAGAGCATAAACTGGGGGAAAAGGATTCCATACAGTGGCGGCAGAGGGGAGGAGTATGGGTCGTGGAAAAAAAAGCATTGTCTCCTCAGCCTCGGGATGAGGAAAGGACTTCGGAGGAGGATTTTTCGTCGACGAGATCCCGGCGGAGGGAGGCACTGAGACGTCAGAAGGGATAAAATCACCAAAGTGGCGTTTGCCTAAAATTCAGGGGAACGAGCAGTACTGCGCGAGTCCAAACGACCTGCTCACACACGGCAAGGAAGAGAGAAGAAAAAAAGGCCGAAGCGGGAGACAAAACATGGTATTTGAGGGAACGAATAAGGAAAAAGGACGATTCCGAGACCTCTTGTGCCGGGCACTATTCGTTAATTCGGGCTGGCCCCACTTTCAGAGAAAAAAGGGTGGATTTCCCGATGAAGAGAAGGAGAAATGGGGTAGATAATATCTGGGGGAGAACATGCAGTAGACTCCTTCAGATCGTCGGATGTCTTCTTGGTCCAAGTCGACGGGGGAAGGGAGGTTTAAGAGTAGCGGTAACAGGAAAGATCGATTGAACAACGGATTGTCTAGTTTTTCTCAGGTTCGCGGCCCTTCCACTACTAAAAACTATCGAGAATGGGAGGTAAGGGAAGGGGTCAGGGGGGAGAGCAAAAGAAAGGAAAAAAGACGGCGGACGGGAATTAGTTCTCTTAAAACCCGCAACGTACTTTCGGTCGTGAGGAGGATACTCGCCTGAATCACAGCCATGTCCGCGGGGGGGGGGATTAAAAAAGCCGACCTGAAGTTGGAGGGAAGCCAGAAAGACATCCAAAAGAAATCCTCCTGAAAATCTAGATGCGCCGGAAGGGGGGACTCATCAATAAGAAGGCGCTTGGAAGGGTACTTCGAAAGGAAAAGTGTGAACATGGGATAATAGCTGGGGGGAGACGATCGATTGGGGGGGGTGAAAGTAGCAGTCTCGGTGTTTTCAGAAAGCACGTGATAACAAGCCACGGGGTCGAAGAAAAAAAGGTGAGCCACCGGGACGAGTATAGGGATCGAGGAAAAAACAGTAGGATTAGGGGAATCCCGAGAATAGAAGGGGTTCTCACACTCTGAAAACGCGGGCTTGGGCATCAAATACTAAACGAAAGAGCTGCGCCAGACTTTCACCCAAAAAGAAGGGCATCAAGGAGAGAAAGGAAAAAGTAAAGATCCTGTGAAGGGGGAAGACGTCCTAAGAGAGAAAGGAAAGGAAACCGCGCATCTCGCTTTGCTTATCTATCGCTGCTGGGCGGTCTTGGCCTGCGTAAATACCAAAGGGCGTCGTGGGGATAACCGCGGAGGGTGAAGGAAACGAGGAAGTAAGAAACCGAACAAGGAGGGGGGGGGGGTAGTAGAAAAAAGGATACTAACGCATTGGTTTGAAGTCGCCGCCTACTATCGCCTGGATTGGTGAGGATGCAAAAAGAAAAGGAAGTAACTGACATTCTCCTGGGGAGTAGTGTGACGGGGCGACTCGCCCATCCAATCCGAAAAGGAACTGACAGAGGTATATTTGGGTGGATTTAAATAACAAGACGCTTAACAAAAAGTTGACCAAGACGACACAGCCGCCGCGCGCACAGGAAAAATACGTCCGCGAGCGGTAGAAAGTTCGCGGGATCGGCTAGGAAAAACGTTTAGAGACCAGGGGAAAAAGTTGACGCCGGAAAACTCGTCCGGCAAATCGCCGGCATCGAAGAGGTCGGCTACGGCGGTTCAACCAGGTCGTAGAAGGAGGTCGAGGGGGGGTTAGGAGGATTGAAGGGGGAATAGGTGGGAGGAGTCTTCGGACTCGGGGGATTCTTTCAGCCTGAATGGGCACCCAAACCTACAACGGGGGCTTCAGGGAAGTCGCCTACTCATTTCTAGAAAATCAGTCGGGAGGATAACGAAAACTACGTCATTAGAGAAGGAGAAAATGCGAAAGTGGGATCCTTTATCACATCTCTCCGCTGCACAAGGGGAACTCCTTGCCTGGAAGACGTCTCCTTTATCTGCCTGGGCGGAGATTCCACCTTTATTGGAAAAGAAGAGCCTCCTAGATGGGGGGTGCGTGACTTTAAGGGGAGGGAGCGATCAAAAGAATATGGGGGGTGGAAGGCTCCTCGGCGCGACCATTAAAAACTACTAAAAAAAACGAGGCAGCTACATTCGAATACTCGTAAAATATCTCACATCAAAATGTTAGAGGAAAAGGGAACGAAATAGAAAGCCAAAAAAATACATACTGCACTCGGGTATATCTTGGCGCGAAAGTCTGCCGATTGGAGGTGGACGTCCTTTAGGGGTAGAAAAGAACGCATCGAAGGATCGGATCGTCGGGAGAACCAAGATGGCGTTGGTGTCTCTAGCAAGGTACTCCTGAAGATCAACAGAAGGGGGACCTATTCAGAAAAGCCTACTAGAGGAGGGGCTCAAGAGCGGGAAAAAAGAGGAGTTCTCATAGTACAGGGAGAATAACCGGTCGGGGTCTACTTTTGTCCTGCCAATCACTCCCAACGCTTTTTATCAAGTTTGTGGATGGGCAGTCGTGTGGTGGGAAGAGTAAAGGAAAGGAAAAAAAGAGACCTTGGTCAGGGGGGGGATATAACCGACGAAAAAAGCCATTCACATCGTGGTGCACTGTCTACATCTGGAAGTAGTTACCTTTGAATTGGCGGGGAATAACTGAAAATGAATGACGGGAAAAGTCGGATCCTGTTTAGAGCCACAAGGGAGGCCGCGGCGGGGAAAACACGACTCAAGTGAAGCCCCTTCAATGACATGCGGTCTAATTTCCTTCAAAGACGATTCCTTTATAGTTTGGGGACGGAGGAAGAGGGAGTGGGGGAAAAAAAGAAGGACCGGTACAACGGAAAGAAGAAAAAAAAGCCGGGGAGGCAAAAAGAAAGTTGCCAGCCTCCAGCCAAAAGCATGCCGATGAAGTTCTGTTCCTGCTGTTCTGGGGCGTGACGTCCGGGGGCTCGGCGATCAGAGGAAGGAGATCTCGAGTAAAGGAGAGGGATCGTAGCCACCGGGGGAGGGGGGGGTTATTGAATTCCGGGGAAGGGAAGAAGACGCGTCGTCGCGAACGACGATCACGGGACTAGGGAAAAAGGTCCGGGCACACATTAGGGGGTGAAAGAATAAACTGCAGGACCTTATGGAAAAGAGACGTGTCAGGGACTCTCAGAAAAAAAAGGAGGAGGAAAAAGGAAGGGGAAAAACGTCGTCTTCCAGAAGGTAAATGAGGGGGGGAAGCGAACCCGAAAAGGACCGTAGTCCCGCTGCTGGGTGTTGCTCGCCAACCGCTCAAAGAAGGAACCGTACAAGTCATTCGTCAAGACCTCACGAACGGGGCTGGGAAGAGAGAGAGCCACTAGAATAAGAAGAAGAAGAGTTAGAAGGGAGAGAGGGAACACAAAAGAAGAGCCGTTTTGCGGCCTTCTCTCGGCTGCGGGGAGGGCCACTGCAAAAACCCTTTTTCTGCCTACTAGTGAAGGAGTGAGGGCCCAGATTAAGTGTAAAAGCGGACGTAAGGAAAGAAGGGGAGGATCGACAGGGAAATCTTGCATTAAGAAGGACCATGCCACTGATTTCCGTTGCAAAGATGTCCGCACTGCGTTCTCGGCAAGGCCGAAGACTTGGGGGATACGAAGAAGAAGACTGAAGCCGAAGCGTCATTCTACAACAGCACGGTAACTCAAACCCTCTTGTCGCAGTGCAGTCCACCTATGTGCATGGATGGCCGGCACGGGAAGGGGGAGATGCGGGGAAAGGAGGAAAGATAAAGAAAGAGAACGACCTGAAACAAAAGCGCAGCCCCAACATGTCATAAAGAATCCACCGGGAGTTTCAGGGGCGTTCATTGGCGATTGTCAAGGAGACCCTACTGAAAGTAAAGTCTCGGGTTGGGGGAGCGCAGGGCAGGAAATTTAATATCACAATATTAGGCCTCTTTTTATCGGGCGCGGTTCGATCAAGCTTCACTAAGTTGGAGAGAAGCAAAAGTAAAGGAATATCGTAGGAGGAGTCAGATAACGGGGTTCGTCTTAGCACGGGGAACGAACGGTAGAAACGCGGGGCCAAGGGAGAAGACAGCTATCTCTCAAAGCCTCTAACGTTTTCCGTCTGTAGAAAATTATCACAAAAAGATTGGGACTGATGGCAGGGAAAAAAAAGGGGGGGAAGGTGAGATGAAAGAAAGCTTTTCTACTTTCATTTTACCGCGGGGGGGCTTATTCTCGGCGCGCCGTGTCTCAGGACCATCTCTTGGGGGGGAAGGCCTGCGAAGTACAGCCGTCACAAGTAAAAGAGCGTATGCTTATCTCAACGTCCAGAGGATTCGCCCAGTGCCGATCAACGGCAACTCTCTTTCCCTCCCGGAGGGTTCCAGTGGGGAAGGGTATAGTATGGCTGGGAAAAGGCGGGGCGAGCAAGTAAAAAAAAGGGTGTAAGTAATTCTAGGCGTAGGGGTCTACGACGAAAGCTGCTTTAGCATCCTGCGTGAGGCTGGCAGGGGAGGCCGACACCGGGGTGCAAAGAAAATGCCTGTTCCAAAGAAAATTCTCGAGTCCCCAAGAACACTGCGAACAGGCAAAAAGAAGCTCGAAAAACACCCTAAAGCCGGACGGAGGGAGCCGCGGGGGGGGTAGGTCACGGGGGAAAGAAAAGAATCTCGGGACGGGCTATCTCTTTGCACGATCTTGTAAGTAGATGTGCCACTCTTCTTAACGGGTGGTGGAATGTAAGGGGGCATATACCCGGAGAACTTGTATAGAGGGGGGAGGGGGTAGACGGAAGGCAGACTCGCGTCTTCTTAGGATTCCTTGGTAACTGCACTTTGCCCGGACGCTTAGGAAGGGGAGTAAAGGCTCTCACAAGCCTCTGTCATTTCATGGGGATTGGCGAGGTTTTTAGGGGAGAGGAGGCCGCACAAAAATAGCTGAGAAGGCTAAGTGGAAAAGGTTTTCAGAGTTGGAAATCACTTCCCGCGCGCGGCGGAGGGAGCATGAACGAAGTGCGTTCGGAGATTGAGAAGAAACCGATCAAAAAAGGCGTTTCGAGTATATCCTCTGCCTTGCCTACAAAATTTCCTAGGTGATCACTGGCCGAAGGTGGGCCGTTGGGTCGGACGAAAAAGGGAAAGATCATCCGCCCAGCAAAGAAATCCGAGCAGCCAGCTATATGCTCCGGGGTCACTCATCAATAGTCAGGGACGCTTTCAGGGAGGAGTAAACAAGGGAAACAGGGAGCAATGAAAGGACTGGGGTCGAAAAGGGGGAGGACTGAAGAAAAGGGGTGAAAGGGTCTCATCTTCTTCGTTTGGGGAGTGGGGATAACAATCCCGCGGAAGGATATTTGGGAGCCGAGTATTCTCTGT
>Ga0179591_1278333_pt1 | contig 15436 bp, 27 predicted proteins | sample CZOMad2_1_08_16f_FD_182891 | JGI IMG/M metagenome (GOLD analysis project Ga0179591, IMG submission 182891) | Vadose zone soil fungal communities from Angelo Coast Range Reserve, California, USA - CZOMad2_1_08_16fungal (PacBio error correction) | ecosystem: Environmental > Terrestrial > Soil >...
AAAAAAAAGAAACTGGAAGGTTTGAAATGGATCGGCAAGGCCCGCCCCGGGGCAGAAGAAAGCCAGCGTTCGAGTCCTAAGCCGGTCTGTGCAACAAAAACGGGAGGGGGGGGGGGGGGGGGGGGGGTGGGGGGGGGGCAGGAGGGAAACGTGAAGGAGAAGAAGACCAAGCCAGAACCCCAAAGCAGGAGGAAGCCCGGTGGGCGAGGAGAGACGTGGTACGGACGTCAAGGGGGAGGAAAGGACCTGGCCGGGCCCTGGAGTTAAGGCTGGGACCTGAGGGGGGGCACTCAGGGACTGCGGAAGACGTCAACGGAAACTCCAAAAAATGCACAAGAACGAGGAGGTCCAAACAACGGGGGAGAAAAAAGGGGGCCGCTTGTCGGGGAAGGGTAATGGAAAAAAGGAGGGGGAGGGGGGTGGGGGGGACGTAAAACTCAACTGGTCCGTGGCTCAACCCGGTTAGCCGTTGCAATCCGGAGAAGGATCAAATCAATCCATAGACGGCATGGGCTACGCAGGCGTAAAGAAACAAGAACCGTGCTGGCACTCGTTCTGCTCAAACGCGTGAGGGGGTGCGGAGAAGGTGAGGATTGAAAAAAGGGAAAAGGAACCAGGTTTTATACCTAAAAAGGGTAGGTCAGCAGGAGAAAAGACGGGGGACGCAGCGATCTCTGAAAAAAAATCAGCATGAGCCGGAAAAGAGCTGTACTAAGACTTGCGCCGTGCGGAAGGTCAAAAGAGTCAGGAGACCCAGGACCTACAAAAACAAACCTGCCGGCAAGATACATAAATACGACGGGACCAAAGCGGTAAAGCAGAGGGGAGGAAGTCTCTGTTGGGAAAAAAGCGAGAATGGGCAGGAAAAGAAGGCCTCGCGAATGCGGGCGGGGGAGTGCTATCTACGGGGGGGAACACCTAACAGAGGGGAGAAAATGGAGAGAATTATCGTCAGTGAAGACAACCTGAGATCACCAAAAAAAAAGGGTGTCGAGACGTGGATGAGCCGCCGCGGGGGGGGGGAAAAAAAAATCAGACGCCGAAAGACCCCAGAAAATTTCGCAAACGAAGGGGGGTCGCACACTCCGGAGGACAAAGGAGGAAAAAAGAAAAGCGGGAGTTCCCACCATTTCATCAAAACTTCTGTCCCAGAAGTACACAAAAGACGCCGATTAAAAAAAAAAGAAAAAAACGGGGGAGTAAATCGATTGACGCGAAAACTGGGACTCGAACGAAAGGCGAGAAGATTGGGCAAATAGGCCTTAAAAGAGGGATGGTCACAGGCGCGAAACGCTACAGGAGAAGAGGACAAAACAGCTACCAAACAAATATGGGCCGGGACAGATCGGGAAGGAGGGAAGATCAGGGGTGAGGGCGCAAATTCTGGGTTTCTCAGTCACAAGGTAGAGTGAACTCGAAGGGGGGGGAAAACGACAGCATCTGATCACAAGGGAGGGGAAAAAAGGGAGATTTAGAAACTTAAAAAAAAAAAAAAGTCTGTACCGCCCGACGGAGGGCTGGGAGGACTCTCAAAAGGAAAAAACGACGAGGAACGTGGGGGGGGGTGGAGAGAGAGAGGGGGGCCGGATGGGTGAAGAGGGGGGAGAATGGGTTGGAGGGTGTGCGCAGGGAGGAGGGGGAGGAGGGGGAATAGGAAGTAATGGTGGTTGCGGAAATTTGGCGGTACGGGGATGGCCTAGGGGGGGGGGGAAGTCAGGCAGAGTACACCACCGAGCAAAACAGGAGCAAAAGGAACCTGCAGACATAGAAAAAGGAAGAGAAATTGAAAACAAGCCAAGCCAAAAAAAAAAAAAAAGAATAGTTGGGGGTGCCACCATCATGGTGGACGTGTACAAAGGGGATGTTTTTTCCCAACGAGGGGGGGAACGTGAAAAGAAAAGAAGGGTGCAAACGAATAGCAAGGGGGGACAAAAGCTGACGGGAAGCGGGGGCTAAGAAGAAGTCCCGTTGATTGTTCAGAAGGCTGAGCGTTGGGTTCAACGGGGTACAGAAAAGAAAAAGGAAGTCTCGAGAAAAAAAAAAACGAGCATTGAAAGGAAAAGACTCGAAAATGAGGGGAACCTTCATGCAGGCATTTAACGTCCCAGATGTACAAGCCCAGCCAGGGGGAGAGAGGATGAGCTAAAGCCACCGGCTCCCAACGAAAATGGTTGGACGAAAATCAAAAAAAGAGGGGAACAAGTAAAAGTCAGTGGAAAAAGTAGGGGTAGACGTCCCTAACTACTCGGAGTGGAAACGTCAAAGAGTAAAGCTGGGGATGTTAGGCCGTGGGGGGGTCAACACACGCAGACGTGTTTGGAGGGAGGGATGGAATGGGGGCGCGGATTTAGTTGTATCCTTGGGGGGAGCCGAGGAAGCAAGGAAAAGAAGAAAGGCTGACGGTCAGTGAAAAACTAACGGGGGGGGGGGTCATCGGGGAAAACCGAGGCGAAGCACCGCCAAAAGGAACTCCTTCAAAACGGGTTTTAGGAAAAAAGGGGAAAGACTGGGAGACGCCCTTCACATTCCACATTCACGGTGGGTTGTGATGGATAGAGAAGGGGGAAAAAAATGAGGGGGCACAAAGATGTAAGCTTTGGATAATGGGGGACGGAGGACTAGGGGGTGGGGGGAAAAAAGGGTATAAACCCAGAACTGGCGGAGTGCACTGAACATACAACTGGGGCCGTGAGCAAGAGATATCGAACACAGCGTGTTATACGGGTAAGGAAGGCGAGGCAAACATCAGGTAAGGAAAAAAGCGGTTTGGAAAATGACACTAGGTGGGCAAGAAAAGGATATGTCAAGAAATAGAACCAGGCTTGGGGATCCGGATCAGGCAAATTGGGGGGGCAAAACGGGTCGGCAGGGGGTCCAAAGGGGGGGACGAACCAAAGGGGGGGAGGGGGAAGATTCACTGGCGGAGAATAGGTGGGATTAAACTCCTGGGACCCGATCCAAACGGAAAGGGAAGGGGAGAATGACTCGTAATACTTATGGGGAAACCCAGGCCAAACCAACGTGCATCAATATCAAAAAGTGGGGGTCTGGAGAGAAGGGGGGAGGAGGACTAATGAACACAGATCTGGGGAATCAATGGGTTCACACATAAAAACGAACCGGAACTCGCTCAAAGTGGGAACAGGAAATAGGGAATCCACCAAGAAGAAAAAACAAATCAGTAAAAAAACCATCGATGGTCCAAGGATAAAATAAGGGGAATAATACCTTAAAAAGAGAGGGGGGTTGCCTTTGGAAGAGCACGAGAATCCACCAAAGAAAAAAGTTGCAGGACGTCAATGGTACGATGGCACAAACTAATTTCCGGTTTTTAACCATTGAATTGCTGAGGAGGAGAGATCGGGGGGGAAGTACGGGATTTAGGCGAGAAAATGTTAGACATGAAAAACTGGGGTTCAACAAAATGTTGTAAACAGGGGGCTTAGAGGACGCCAGAAAACCGATACTAGACACAGGGAAGGAGCGAAACGAATTTTGCCATTTATAACAAACTATCACGAAAAGCGAGGGATGTAAGAGGTGGTCTCCAAATAGTATTCCTTCGACAAAGTGAGGACTAAAGGGACACTTTACAACAAAAAAAAGGATAGAGAAGACTCAATTGTCGACAGAAACCTCCTGCCAGGGGGCCCACATGGAAAAGCGCACAGGAAAAATGTGCAACCGCAGCAAAACCGGGGTGGGGCAAACCGAGCATGGTGGACAAAAAGTGGGAAAATAGTCAATTAACTTGCCGGGGTAAGTGAGCAAACACACAAAACCAAATGGGAAAAAGACCTAGAACTAGTGAACGTCCCCCAAAACAGGGGAAAACGTTTACCACGCAAAAAAAAAGCCCCATAGAAACTAGCAAGCCAAGGCGCAAGGTAACACTGTTGCTGGATTCAGCAAGGAAAAACAATCGAAAGTCATATTTCAGGAAAAAAAAAGTCGGACAGCGGAAGCTATAGAGAACGGTAGGTATGGTGACTGCGCATGCAGGTGAGGACGAAAGGGAACACCAGACGTCAATGCCATGGCGGAAAATTCATGAAGGAAAAGATCAACTTACGGGGCTCCGGCAGGGGGGACGGGGGCGGAGCCAAAGAAAGACGTCGGGAAACACCGGGTGGAAGGGTGCGACACGAGTCAGGCCCAGAACAGGGTTAGCGACAGGGGGGGGGGGCGGGGGGTGGTATAATAACGGTGATTGCATGGGGGATACAAATGTGAACTCTCAGGATGGTGTAAAACTTCACAGGAGAAGACAACGAAAAGGGGGCACGTGAGTTGAGGGGAAGGGGGAGGTTGTCCTGGAAGAGGGTACAGGGAACCGCAAGGCGGGAAGAGGGAGTGGGCACAACGTAGATACCATCCAGAAGAAAAGAAAAACCGTACGGGGGTAGGAAGAACTAAAGTCACGGTCGGGGGCACCTGGAGGGAAGGGGGGGGTCGAGGAGTTGGGTAAGGTCAGAGCAAAAGTGGGTGACTGGAAAGCGGGGCGTAAGGCATGGCTGCGCACACATTGGGGAAAGGGTCAATTCTAAAAAACCAAACAAAACGGGTTGTTGAGAAGAAAGGGGGGGCAACTGAGGAAGCTCCTGGGGACGAGCCGACTTAGATCAAGTCAGGGCATTTATTGTGTAGGAAGTTGTCTACAGGTGACACCATCACAGTGGCAATACAAACAGGGCAGGAGGCGTTCAGGCTGGGGGCGAGGAGCATCCTCTGGAGGCGTTGGACCAGGTGGGGGGGGGTGCGTGAGTGCGGGGGAAAGGGTGCCCGGAAAGCATAGAGGGGAATCATCATCGATTGACTACGTGGAGGTGGAAAGGGGGGGCAAAAAGCGGACAGGGCTACCCATTCGAAAGAAAAAAGGGGGCTTTTTCAAAAAGAGAGGGGCCATGGACTGGGGGGGGTGGGGAACGTGGAGGGGGGGCAAGCAGCGCCACAAAAAAAAAACGACGAACATCCTTAAAAAGAGAACGGGGGGGGACAGCAAAGGGAGCCTGGGAACCAACCACCATCTGGGAAACCACTTGAAAGAACATTGGAGAGGATGTGAAAAAATGGGCGAAAAAATCATTTGGGGGGGGGGGGAAAACCGGGGCGATCCGCTAAGAAGAACGGCTCCTTGTGGACGGCTGGGTAAAATCTTTACGGGTTCGGTGGGGGGGGGGGTTTGGGGGGGTTAAACATGAACCGGAAGGGAGAAGATTGAAAAGGAGCGAAGTGGAAACGTGCCGTGATTTAGGGGAAAAAACGAGAGGGGTGGGGGGGAGCAGGGAGGGAAGAATTTGAGGAAGAAACTCGACAGGGAGAAAATGGGAAAGTAAACACAGTCGAAGCGAGCATATTACAAGGAAATAAGACCTGCCCCTGAAGTAAAAAGAAAACAGCCCTTCACCGAAACAGTGGTTCAAAATGAAAAAGACCACGGCGAAAAAGGCCGGCGTTCTCCCATGGGACAAATGGGTCGAGGTAAAAAAAGAGTGCAAATAAAGTTGGGGCGGGCGGAATAACCCCTGCCCAACCTTGGCAAAGGAAGTAAGCATCAGAGAACGGTGACTGGGTGGGGAATGAATGAGAATAACACCAGCCCAAAAGCACAAAAAACCAAAAAGAAAACAACTGCCTGGGAGCACAAAACGAAAGAAGAAGGCTTGGGTGATCGACGAAACCAACAAACGAGTTAGGAATGAAAGGGGAGGGAGTTGCCCCGGACTCTCCTGTTCGGGAAAAAAAAAAGTTTGCCCGCCAAAAAAAACGGAGGGGACGGGGATAGTACCGGGTACTTGCAAACGGGGGAGGGGGGGGGTATTTCCGTAAAAAAGACAAAAACCAGAACATGCAGATTCGGGCAGGGGCAATAAACCGGAAGGGATCGTCGCCAAACGGAGGAAAAACATGGGGGGGAAGAGGGAAGGAGGGTCATGACGCAGAGAAAAGACTGCGGGCACTGAGACGGGCGGATGCGGAATGAAGGGGGGAAGGGAAGAAGTAGGCCACCCGTAAACGGGCGGGGGACTCACGGGAAAACGAAGGGAAACTGAAAGAAAGGAGGGGGACGAAACTGGCGGAAAAAGGAAGACACCGGCGTGAAAAACCAACCAACAAGCCCGCCGAAGGGAAATCCCGGCGTCCATGCTCAAGGAGAGTAAAGGTAAAAGGGCAAAAGGCGGAAAAAAAAAAACAACGCAGGAGGGGAAAACAGGCAGGGGGATACGAGGTCAACGGCCAAAAAAACTGGTGTTCGTGGTGGGGGGTGGGGGGGGGGGGGGGGGGGGGGGGGGGGGGGGGGGGGGGGGGGGGGGGGGGGGGGGGGGGGGGGGGGGGGGGGGGGGGTTTTGGGCCGGCTTACGCTGAGGTTGGCAACGGGGATGGGAAGAGCTGTGAAAAAGTTTTATGCCTGAGGGGAAGGGCACCTCCCCAAAGCCGGGGTCAAACACCTACGCTTAGGAAAAGCAAAGGGGACGTCGGCGCAAGATGAGGAAAAAAGCCGGCCGAAAGAAAAGAAAGGCGGAAAAGGACGGGGAAGAGGTGGCTGGAAAAAGGAAAAACGGGAGAAACGCACGCAAAAAACCCAGGGAAGCGGTCAGGGAATAACTGCAGACGTGGCTACACGGGCAGCGGGTGTACAGGACGGGGGGAAATTTAAAACTTTCAAATAAGAAAAGGTAAGGTGAGGAATGGCAGTAAAAGGGGGTACTTGTAGGGGGCAGCGCGGTGGGGAGAAAAAAGAGATAGTGGGGAAAAGCACATGCGACAAAACGGAGATCCAACAAAGAGGACTGAATATTGTAGGAAAGAACACACTCGTCCCGCAAACTTGGAACAGTCACCCGGAGTATTAGAAGGGAATACAATAATCGAGAAGGGGGGGCAAAAACAAGACCAAGTCGTAACCCAACGGTCAAGAAACAGAACGACCAAAGACGGAAAAAAAAGGGCCAATTAAGACGACCAAGGTGAAGAGGGGGAAGTTGGTCACATCTTGAAAACACGGAAGCGGCACCGAAAAGACTGTCCAAACGTGATATGAAACCAGAAAAAGGGGAGGGACGGTGCAAAAAAAGGAAATCGGGATATTAAAAGAAAAACAAAGGCGAAAAGGTTGATGAAAAAAGAACGGGGGGGTGACCGGGGCCCGACCAGCCCGAGAGTGGGGCCCGCGCAGATAAAGACATGGGTAGGGTTGAGGGAAGCACAGAAAGAAGGGGGATAGGAATAGATCCGTTTCTGGATACATGTCATTTAGTTGGAAAAGGGGGGGACTGGCATCGGGGAAAAGGGGGCAGGCAAACTAAAAGGAAGCGTGCAGAAAAGGGGCTCGAGTGGTGGGGGGAAGCTATGTGAGGACCGGTGGGGTGGGGGGCCTGGGGGATTGGTCTTCAAAGGCGCCGGTAAAATATACCAAGTGGGAAGAAAGTCCCGGTCCACCTCGAATTAATGCATTCACAACCGGAAAGGAAAAAAATGGCAGAGGGGGGACATCGGGGGAAAAAAATGAAAATGGCACGGGGCGGAGTACGCACCCTTTCTGTGAAGGAACTGAAAGATATGGGAGTCAAAACATCCAATCACCAAAAAAAAACAGCGACCGGGGCAGAGAACATGGTACGGACTCAATCATCAGCGAAAACAATGGCTTGGGGTGAGGCCAGTTAAAAAGGAGAAGGACGATAACGGAGGAAACAAGTTGTGGAAAAAGCAAAATTTTATCATTACAGCTACAGAAAAAAGAATTCAGGGACTCACAGGGGGGGAAAGGACCCAGATGAAGAGGTATATCGCGAACGTGGCGCTCAAAAAAAAGGAAGAAGGACCAAAGGGGACACCATCCGGAGACAGGGTGACAAGCGCTGACGATAAGACGACTTTTGTGGGTTGTGCACAGGGGGGGGAAAAATCCAAAAAATGAAAGAAAAAAATGAAGAGGGGGGGTCAAGGCGAAGGACCAACAGGGGGGGGAGGCTTTTTAGAAAGACAACAAGGGAGAGGGAAAAAAACTCTGAACCACGCAACAGGGATCTCCGAACAGAGTTGATCGGTGGATGAAACCGAACCGTGAAGCGTTTGAAACAACAAACCGCAGAAGGGGTGTTTCAGCAAATAGGAAAAAAGGGGACTGGAATGTGTCCAGGGGAAGGAGAGGGAAGTTCCTGCACGTTCATCAACACCTTAAATTCATCGAGTCATAGGAAGTGAAAAAACACACTGCGGGAAACCCAACAACTGAAGGGAGGGACCACGCACACACCGCTTGTGTCAAGGCGACACCCGATAGGGTGGGGGCAAGGTACATCATTAAACCGGGACTTGCGCTGGGAGACGCGCAAAAACTAAACAAATCGGGCCGGGGGGGTCTGAAGCGGTGGGAATCGTACGGGTGAGTTCCAAGGGGTGTGGGATAAAACCAAATCGGCAGAAACAAAACGGCCGACGAAAATCTTCTCTGCATCGAGGGGAGATATAAACCAACAATTCAAAACAGGGGGAAAAGCTGCCCGCTGCACCCGAAGTCGGAAGCGCTACGCAAATTCAGCGCCCGGATGGGGGTGGGGGGAAAGGTTGGGAAAAAACAGAACGGAAAGGAATGACTTGCGCTCGGCGGAACAGAAAAACACCTACTGACAGGGAGCAATGAAAAACACCGGGAAAAAAAAAAGTAAACACGGGAAGAGAAAAGGGACCCCGCAAGCAAATAAGGGGGGGGGGGGGGTGGGGATATTGACCACCAAGGGAAAGGACAGGGGGGAGGGAAGAAAAAAAAAAGAGTGGGGGAAAACAGGGATTTTTCAACGGTGAGATATGGGGGGTCACGGACAGAAAGGCACGGGGATGAAAAACCGACGCGGGGGGAAAAAGGGGTCACAGCGGGGCAGGGTGACCAAACCGTCTGGGAAATAACGCGAAGAGAAAAATAACTCACACAAACAAAGGGGAGGGGGGGAAAAAAAGAATTTCTTCGGCGACGCTTGACGAATTTGGCAGCGAAAAGAAAGGTTGAAAAAAGCCAAGGGCCGGGGTAAGAGGTCTACGCCGCTGGGGATTCAATCGGCAGAAGGTCAGATGAAAAGGCAACAAGGGAAAAACGGAATTACGGGGGTCAGGAACAAACTGTTCACAGGGGAAACTAGGGGTCACCGGACATCGGGGGGGGCGGCAATTAATCGGAAGGGTTTAAGGAAGGGGTTTCAAAAACTGGAGGGGGACAGGGGGAAGAACTGGGAAAGAAGTAGTATAAAGGAAAATACCTGAACGCATGCAGAGAAGTGATGAAAAAGGGAAGTCCAAAAACCAAGGGGAGGTTTACGGTGGAATTTGGTTAAAAGCCGGAGGGGGAAGGGGGGCAAAATATGGGTCACACATATTCAGTGTAAAACGGTGCCCTATAAAAACGAAATGAATGCGGGGGAAGGGGAAACAGAGTGTGGCCACTTAAAAAAGGGATTACATTGACACTAAAGGGGGGGGGGTGCCGAGGAAAAGAAACTTTGAATAAACGAAAAGAGAGAGAATCCACCATAAAAACGTACAACCAAGGGAAGATGTGAAGTGGTAGTCCAATTTAAGTGTTCGAAACCAAAAAAGGGGGCCGCAGGCATCAAAGAACGCTAAAGGGTGGGCGGGGGCAAAGAGCAGGGGGGGGTGACGGAGCCAACTTGACAAAAAAAAGTTTGGATGAAGGAAAGGGACTGGAAAAAAAAGGAAAAGGGGTACGGGGAAGAATTGGGGTGGGGGAATTCAGAAATAAAAGAGGAAAAAATGTAAAGCAGGGAGATGGATCCTAGCCAGAGGGGTTTTCACGCCTTCTCGCGAAGAAGACTCAGGAAGGGTGATTGGGTAAAAACATCAGTCGTAACAAAAGAGAAACTATCATGGGAGGGCTAAAAAAAAAAGATTGAGGGGGGGGGAGAGGACCTGAAAGTAGGACAGAGGGATCGCGTTGCCTTCCCCATCAAAGGGAAACAAGAACTTGAAAGTGACAGAGGGAATCCAATGAGGAGAAATCCAACAATGGGAAGAGAAAAGAGGAGAAAGAAAAGGCAAAAGTGTTACGCCATTTATACCCAGGGGGGGGAAAAGAAGGCACTGGGGTCAACTTAAGATGAAAGAAGCAAACCGGGCGCCCGAAATTCTGAGAAGACGGGGTAAACGACGAGGACTGAAGATGAGGGGGAGGTCTCTCAAACCCTTACGATGGGGAAATGGAAAGGGAAAAAAGAAACTTTTGTCTCGGGGGGGTTGCTCAAAGATAACCAAAACGTGCGACTCAGACGAATCTGTCAAGGGAAACGAGGAATGTCACGAAAGTAAAATGTGTTAAGGAAAAAATGTCCAGTAAGGGGGGGGGTCCAAAACGTATGGAGAGACCCATGAGCTCGGGGGGGCGGACATTCCGAGTGGTTGCGTGAGATGACTCTTCAAGGGGAGAGGGACGGGACAATTATGAAGAATAAAGACAACGAGGAAAGAGGGTGTCCGTGGACGTACAGGTAAAGTTGGGCCCGATAACCCCAATAGGAACACAGCCCGATACCCGAGAAACTTTGTTAATTTACCTCTCTTGTTGGGTAGAATACTGCGAGGGGGGGGTAATAAAGATTACATGAATTGACCGTTGCCTCGTAAAAGGAACCGCGTCTCGGTAGGTAAAAAAAAACAAATCAAATATACATTCCCCTAACTTAGAGTCGCCTCGCTAAACAAGAACACGGGGGATAAGCATCTACGCACAACTGAGAAAGCACCCACACTTTGGCTGGAAAGGTTTCAGTGGTTAAACGCAGTTAAAGAGCGCTTAAAAATCCTCTGGAGTGGATAAGTATGGAATTGGCAGGCGCCACAAGAACGAGGTTCGGGTACGGAAAGAAATCGGTCAAAAAAAAAACACAGGGTACGTTTTCAGGGACGCCGGTAAGGGAAAGGGGCGGGGTCGGTCCGGAGGTACGGTGACAATACCGTAGCGAGGCGCAAAGGACGGGGGGGGTAAAGATGAAACAGGAGGAAAAAGGGTTGAAGGGGAAGATGGGGTGGAAATGGGGGGGGCAAAAGGGGGAAGGGGGAACAAAAAAAAAGCAATGGGGCAAAAAAGATGAACAAGGCAGGTAAGGAAGGGAGATGGAAATGGTGTCAGGGGTCCAAAGGAAAACGTGTCATCACCGCTTTATATTCAGTTGGGCCCAATGGGATGATGACAGAGGGGAATGAAAATTCATAAAAAATAGAAGGAAGGCCAGGAATGCTGGGGGGGAACATGGGCAAAAGAGGGGAGGGGGGGGCAGAGTTGAAAAGAAGTAGGAACACCAGTATTCGCAATGGGAGGGGGGGGTCAACGAAAGGAGACCACTGGCCGAATCTAAGGAGAAAAAGCTAAGCTGGGAGACACAGGGTCAAGCCACAGTGACAAGGAGTGGTACAATAGTGAAGGACATTTGTTTATAAGAAGCGCGAAGGGTTGGGGGCCGAAGAAGTAGAAAGCAAGCACTCTCCAGAAAAAACTGCAGGGTGTCAAAGGGGAAAAAGGAGGTTGAAACATAGGGTGGCGCGAGGGGTGCCCTCACCGGGGGGAAACCTCTAAGTTGAGAAAGCCAATCGAGTTAGTGTTGAAAGCAGGGGAACGCAACCCAATACGACCCGTTAAAAGACTCTTGGGGGACTCAAGGAGAAAAGTTGATTGGAAAGATAAAGCCGTTGGGCAAAGGGAGGGGGTGAAAAGGAAACGAAAAAGAGGGAAACAAAACTCCCAAAAAATCGGCCAAACGACGACGGCGACAAATACAAAAAACGGCAGAACACACCCGCCTCCCATGCAGCTAATCGTCGAGACCGAGAGGAACTAAACCGAGACACTTTTACACAACAAAGATGAGAGTTGTGACTTCGATATCTGAGAAGATAAGGCAAAAAAAATGTTGAACGGAATGGGAAAAAACTGAACCGTCTGGAGATGGGGCAAAGCGGATCCCAAAAGAGATAAAGGCGGGGAACAGAAGTGGTAAAAAAAAAAAACACGAAAAAAAACTGTATAGGCCCAAAAGGGCTAGGGAGCAGAGGTTCTAGCAGGGCGGGGGGGGAAGGCCCGAAAATCAAAGAACGGAAACACGAAACCGTTCAGGGTCCGTGGAGAGGGGGGCCTCCGGTCACGAGCAAAGGAAAACCATCAAATTGGGAAACACAAAAAGAAAGAACAGGAGAGCGACCCATGCAAGTGCGGAAGACGTGGGAGGCTTAAAGAAAAGCAACTCACCGCCCGTGACAAAAAGGGAGGACATCAGAGGGTAGCACAGCAAGAGGGGTTCCATGGGGGGGGGAAAAAATCTCGAATCTAATGTGAAATAGAAAAAACGAAGCAAAAAAGGAAAAAAACAACTAATCCGACCGGCGCAAAACAACAAATTTGAGCAGGCAGAACGACAATCGGGTCAACGGATGAAGAAAAGAAGGGGGGAAAAGATAGGGCGAGACGTCCAGGAGGGGACAACCTCTGGTGGGGCTCCAACAGGAGAAGGGGGGAACTGGAAATGGAAGTCTCACTGGGGGTGGGAACAGGATGTTAGGACATGAAACAGACCAGGAACACTACGGTGCACTATCCAGAAGGAGAAAAAAGGGGCCGGGCCTGGAAAGGGGGAGAAAGGTAGAGGAAACATTGAAAGAAAAAAAAAAAAAGGTTGACTCGGAGTCGGTTTTGACAACAGCTTTTTGGGCATAGTTGGGGAGGCGAGGGGAGGTATTGAAGAAGACGGGAAATTGAAAGGACAAAGGGAACGGGGGCATGTCCCGTTGTTCGGTCACAAACTTCTAGGTCAGAAAAAGCGTGAAAGAGAAAAATGGGATGTAGGAATCGGGTCAAAGGGAGTCAAAAAATGGTCAACATAGGTGAAGAGCTAAGTCAACGGGGCCACGGGGCTTTAACGTCAAAAGTCAAAGGGCAAAACATCAGAGTCACCGAGAAAGCAAAAGGAACAGCCCTGGAAAAGAAGAGACAGGGAAGATCGGGGGCGGATATAATCGTTCCATTCCTTGGAAGGCGGCACTGAGGGTCAGCTAGGGACAAGGATTGTCGGCCTTTCACCCGTCTTGCCTAATGTGGAAAGAACAAAAAATTCCTTCCACCTCGCAGGGCGGGTGAAATACAAAAAGGGGGTAAGTCCAGGGAGAAAAAGAGTAGGATGCACAGGCGGAGACTCAAGGGAGCAAAAACAAAAAAGGACACAAGAAGGGCTTTCAAGAGGGACACTCTTTATAAGCATCCCCAGCATAAACAGGCGTAAAAAGAAAACAACGAGAAAAGAAAAAGAAGGAAAAAACGTAAGCCAAATTTTACTGGTGGGAGGGACAATGGGAATGCGGGAAAAGCTGAAAATTACACTTTCCCTTTGAGGGTTCATTTAGGGATGGTTTGGTTCAACCGCTGGGGGGGAAAAATCACGTTGGGGGGAATGAAAAGGGTGACAAGCGGAAAACCAAACGGTCAATGGAAAGAGGAAACCTGCAAAAAAGGCACATCACACGGGAAAAGCAATGGGACGGAGTTGCCACTCAGTCTGAAAGGAGGAGAGCGAAAAGGCAGAAAACGCGCATAAAACAGGTCACAACACCGTTGGGAGGTGACGGGTCCAAAAATCTACATGTCCAACCGGGTCAGGGGACGACGGGGGGGTTATCAAAAATAAGGATGAAACAATAAGTACGGGGGGAATTTGGGACCTACGCACATGACAACTTCAAACTAATGAAAGTACAAAATCCGAGATGGCTGACCAAGCGGGGGGACGTTTAAACGGATCGGTGGGTTTAAAAGGCATCAGAAACAAAGAAAGCACGAGCAGAAGGGTAGGGGGCCTGTACAGCGAAAAGCCCGTGGGTTAATTATCCAGACGAGGGGCAAAAAGCAAAAGCAGACAAACATTAGAGGGTAAACCACACGCGGAAAAACATGATTAGAGTCCACGAAGACAAAAAAACGAAGAAGAACAGGGGGGTCACAGGAAGGCAAACGTGTTGGTACGTCACATGCGGGGGGGACGTGCCCACATGAGCCTGTGTGTCACGTAAGGGGAGGGGGGGGGGGGGAACCTTTCCACTATTACGGAACCCAAGGGAAGGGACCTTCATACGAGATTAGTCTTAACACCATCCGCCAAAGGGGGGGGAAGGGGAAGAAAAAACGGGACAGTTGCAAAAAAACGGTGAAAAGGGAAACATGGGGGGCCTGACGGGGGTACGGGGTAACACCTCTAGAGGAGAGGGGATCGGTGAAAAAAAAAATGGAAAGAAATCAAAGTATCCAAAAAAGATAGGAGCACTGGGCGTTTAGTTAGATCAGCGGGGGGGCCAGAACCGGCGGCAAAGGCTAAGTCCGGAGGGGGGTGGGCGGTGGGTCGCAACAGAAAAACAGGGGTTGGAAAAAAGATACCACCAGGGTGGGGAGAACAGCGGAGTCAATAAACGACTCAATTCGCGGGATAACAAAGACAAAGGGGGTAAGCACACAAAATATGGCAGCAAGACTCCTGGGGTGGCGGGGGGGGGGAGGAAAGACGTCACGTTGGTCACCCAAGGGAAAAAAAAAAACAAAGCACGTGAAAAAAAAAGGGAGCGCTATAGGGGACTCCATCACGAGGGAGGCGAAAGGGGGTGGTTGTTGGGGAAATCAGTGGGGGATACAAGACATGGCCTCACGCGAATGATGGAAACTAGCTGTAAAAAAGTTAAAGAGCAGAAAAAAAAAAAACTAAGTCATAGAAAGGGAAAAAACTGGAGCCGAAAAAAGCGGGCATCGGGTGATGCAGGAGGAAAATTTTCAATAAAAAGAACGAGACCGGGGGGAGGGGCGAAGGAAAAAAAAAAAAGTCCGGCGAAATAAAACGGAACCTAAATCTAAACCGGAGTGAAGGAGGGGGAAAGAAAAATAAGAGTACCCAAACGGCAATTACAAGAGGGAGGCGAACAAACCACTGAAGAAAAAAGGGACCAAGAAAGGGCCGTAGGCAAAGCCGGAAGGGACGGGGGGGGTGGTCATGAGACGCAAAGGGAGGGACGAGGAAACTAGAAGATCAAGAACCTCCAACATAGTAGGTTGCCAAGGAAAAGTTACAGGGACTGGGTGGAGAGAGGTGTTCGGATAAATGGCAAAATCAAATCCGGAAAAAGAGAAAAAAAAGGGGGTCCAATGAAAAAGGGCGAAAATTGGACCAAGAAGTCAGCAATAAAATTAAGTTACAAGCAGCTGGGGGAAAAAGAGGAAACCCCTACAGGAGAGGCGCGGACTGCAAAGAAAAGCTACCCCCAACAAACAAAAAACAAAACGGAGAAAAAACACACCAAAAGAAACAGGGGGGGTCGGTGGTGGGGGTGCACTTGGGGATTCAGCCTTAATATCCCATTTCAAAGGGGCGAGACGGAGAGAACATAACAAGCGAGGGTG
>Ga0179591_1160523_pt1 | contig 15435 bp, 31 predicted proteins | sample CZOMad2_1_08_16f_FD_182891 | JGI IMG/M metagenome (GOLD analysis project Ga0179591, IMG submission 182891) | Vadose zone soil fungal communities from Angelo Coast Range Reserve, California, USA - CZOMad2_1_08_16fungal (PacBio error correction) | ecosystem: Environmental > Terrestrial > Soil >...
TTCCGGCAAAAGGGGTAGGTTTGCAGTGTATTAAGTGTATCGTAGGGAGGAAAAGCGGTTGCAGGGTGACTAAGGAGGGAGGGGTGGAGGACGGGTGGGGTTTTTCGGGGCGACCCTCAGGATGAGGGAGGAAGGGCAAGAAAAAAGAACACGACAATTCTCGAACGGGAAAAACTGCTCAACCAAGAACCCGGGCTGAAAGGCATTAGGTGGAAAACGGCGTGATGAGAAAGTGGCCGCAGAAGCGGGATGTGACAAACAAAAGCACTAGGGCTAAGGCGAAAAAAATTGCGCACATGGTGGAAATTAATACTCATTTTGTGTGAGACGAATGGGAAGACGGTGAATGATCAACAGGGCCCCTTAAAAAAAGGCCAATGGGAAGGGTATAGGAGGCTGAGGTCGGGGGGGAGCCGAACCAAGGGGAAAAGGGTGGGAACAGAAGCCTCAAGGACAGAAAAGATAGGTGGGGGCTCGACATAACGAGGATGCGGAACAGAAAACCTGTTAAAAAGCAAAGGGGAGCACGGACAGGAGACCTCGGAAAAACAACGTTTAGCCGAGGACGTACCACCCGGAATGCGCGAAAAAACGCTCCGGAGACATGGAGGAAAAAACCGGAATTACTGGTCATCTATAAACACGACGCTCGGGCCGCCGAAGGAGACGGAGGGAAACAGGATCTCTTAAATCGAAGGCCTAACTAACGAAGGCGGAAGGTAAGGGTGGGGGTAAGCCTCTCCCAACGGGGGGGGTGGAAAAAAGTTGGTCCACAGGATTCAAAGGGTAAAGGGCCGGTTAGAGACCAGCTCACACCATATGGGAAGTTGGACGAACATAGTACCTGACCGAGGGATCGGAGATGGACCTGAACCAGTTATCATCAAGCAGAGCCTGATGGGGGGGTCATTTCGCATGAAAAGGGGTTGTACAACAGACGGGGACTCTAATTTCTGCTGGGGGGGAAAAGGTAGTCGGGCAAGGGGGAAGGAAAACCCGCCTAACGCGGGGCAATTCAAAGCAGACAAAGAGAAAAAGTCCAATGCACGCAGGCGTTGAAGGGGGGAAAGATCAGACAGCCTCTGTCGACGAGAACAGGAGAAAAGAGCGGACAGAGCCGTTTTCACGCGCAGATAAAATGGGGTCCGATTGCGATGGAAAGAGGAAGGGAGGTAGCTGGGGAGTAAAGGGCAGGTGTGTTGGCAGAAAAAATAAAATCAAGAGAACAAAGAAAAAAAAAAATTTAAAATGGAAAAGAAGGATATCGTGCAGGGGACCGTAAGGGAGGAAAAGTTTGACCCATGCAAGGAAGGAAATGTGCTTCCACTGGAAAAAAGGGATCATCAATACGGACATCGGTAAAATGTTCTGGAGGAGGGGGGGCAATACCGTAGCAGAAGCGATTAAAAAAAACGGAGTCGTCAAAAGAAAACATAAAGGGACCGAAACCGCCAGATTTTCGAACGCAGACTCCCTGTAGGTTGAGGGGGCACAACAGGCACAGGAGTTCGGAGAATCGTCAGAAAATGGGGTTGGGAGAGGAAAAATCAGTGAAGAAAAGGAATTGACACAGTGTCTGAACAAAAACGAAGCGGGTTGGGTCTGGGTCTGGGTTAAGGGTCGTATATGAAACCTTGAAAAAAAAATTTGGGGAGGCGCAAAAAAAAAGAGTAAAGGGAGCGGGGAAGGAAGAAAAAAGGAAAAAAGCTTAGGCCAAAGGCGAGAAGTCGAAGAAGGGAGAACAGGATGGAAGGTCGAAAGGAACAAGACCACCTTAAAGGCCTTTGGAAAGGGGGGGAAAGCACTCTGGTTAAGGTGTGGACGGGTGTTGATGGAGACGCGAAATGGGGAATCAGCAACCCATTTAAAAGCTGAAAAAAGGCAACCAAAAGGGTGGTGGAGGGGGGGAAAAAGGAAAAGTTTGTTGGGGGGGAAGGGGGACGTGGTGGCCCATGAAAAAGGGAAGAGAAACAAAACCATAAATAAAAAAAAAAAAAAATGACCCAGGCCTGTAAGGGGAGCAAACAAAGAAACGGCCGCAAGAGGGTAAAAAATTGCACGCACGTGGGGATGAACACCATGCCCTCGAGGGGGGGGGGGGGACAAAAAGGGGTATGCGCCTCCAAGTCAATCGCAGAGCGAAACGTAAAAGCAAAAAATACGAGCAGGCATCGATCAAAACAATGGGGTGGAAACGAGCGGAGGACTCAGTCTGGAGTTTTTGGGAGTTTGCCATAGGGGAGCATTTGAAGGGGAGGAACTGAAAAGTATGGACACTGGGAGCTGTTACGGAAAGATTTGCCCAGGCCGGCGGTGGGGGGGGTGAAAAATGGGGGGGGCAAGACTGATGGATACAAAACGGAAAAAAAAAAGCAAGCCGAAAAGGGGGGACAACAAACATAGTAAAATTAGTACAAAACGACAAAGGGGGGGGGGGAAAGTAATGCCATCATCTGGAAAGGAAAGGGGGAGCTCAAGGAGACGGAGAAGGCAAGGTCGTTGACCGGCTGGAATGAAACGGTGCAAGGGAGTTCAGGAGGTTCTATAAAAGGCAAAACAACAAAAAAGAAAAGGAAAATGGACTGGCACTAGTAAAAAAGTGCGGTGCGGGTGGGTAGGTAAGGGGGTATCCCGATATGAATGAAGGGCCAGTGAAAAGGGAAAAATTTTGGGGGGTAAGGGGGATTGGGGGAAGACGAAATGCACCGCAATAAAACAATTGGGCACTTAAAGAGGTGGGGAGGGGGGGATCTCCCAAAAAGTATGAGGCGTGTAGGGCAAAGGAAGAAAAAACCAGACCAAAAAGGGGGAAAAAAAAAAGAAAAAAGCCAACGTCCCCTTAGATAATCTGGGTGAAGGAAAGAGAAGGCGTGGACCGAAGAAAAACGGGGGGGGTGACTGCGAAAAAAATCGGGGACGTTTGCGCTGGGGTCCCGGGCGGCACAAAAATGCGGGCTGGAAATTCAAAAAAACAAAAAGTAAATAGCAGAAGAGATCAGTTCGCCAAAAGGGTGGAAAAAAGGAAACAAAAGAAACCCAGTTAAAGAAAACGAGGGGTGTCGAAAAACAAAAGGACGACAAGCTCCACGACGTAGGGAAGGGCACTTCAAAAAAAAACTCAGGAAAAGAGGGGGGAAAGGGGGAGGACGTAATTTAACCGGGTTTGTCGGAGAAATGCTTGCCGGTGCACATCAAAACAAAAGACGGGGACGAAAAAAAACCCCCCCCAACCAAAAAATTTAAGAAAAGGTGCAAAATTCTGGGCCTTTTCGTGGAGAAAAAAGTCAAAATTTTCCACATAAGAAATGGGCAATGAAATAGTTAAAAAAGAAGTAACGTAAAAGAAAACGCGGGGGAAAATCAAAATTCCAACAAAAGGGGAGTAGGAGGAGACGGTGCAGTTGTGCAAAAGTCAAGACGCCTGGGAAAAACGTAATGGGACGGAGAAGAAACAAGCCATGGGCAACGGAGTGAAATGGAGGCGACCCAAATGTCAGAGAGGGGGCGCTCGATTGACATAGAGGGAGATAGGTTTCAAGGACGGGCAGGATCAAATGGAAAAGCGGCATTGAAAGGCCCGGGGGGACAAAAAAAACGACGAAAGACAACCAAAGAAAAACAAAAAACTGGAGAAAAAACAGAAGAAAGCGGAACCTCAGGTACAAGCAAGAAAAAAAAAGAAACTGGCCAAATATAGCAACTTACCCGCAACCTTACGAAAAAAAAAAAAACGCCACGCACTAAAATGCAACCACGGCCTGAAAAAGGCAGAAAAATCGGCAAAACAGGGGGCCGGCACCCGAGGCAGAAAGGACTTAAACGGAAACAACCTTCGCAAAGTCCAAAAAAAAACATAGGGGAAAACACAACGGCCAGTTGCAAAGCGGAGGGGATCTTAACGTGAGAGAGGGAGGGCCGCCAGGAAAACCACATCGTCCAGAAGGCGCTCAATCGCTGAAAAATTACACAACAAAAAAAACACAAATGACCCTGATCGCACCCAGTCCAAAACAAGAAACCCCTGGGTCAAGGAGTTGTGGACAGGAACCAGTGCTATCAAACATTGGGACCGAGGGGCTACCATCAACCCGCAACAAAAAGGGAAACAGGGACCAAAAAAAAAGCAAAGAAGGATGCAGTCAAGAAGTCAAAATCGGAAAGAAACTAAGAAGGGGGAGACCTGATTATTCATTGTCTCAGGAAAAAGACAAAAAAAAGTTTTAATCAAAAAAAACGACTGCCAGGGAAGAGGAGGGGGCGAAAAAAAAAAAAAACACATCCCAAGAATTTTGAAAAAAAACGCCGTCCTCCAACCTGATGACAGCCCTTCCAAGGGCACAAGATTCCATAAAAGAGCAAGAATCCGGGAAAACAAGTTGGGAAGCAACGCAAAACCAGCAAAAGGAAAAAGAGGGCACTGGGGGGGAAGAGTATCCCGGCCCATCAGTTGGTGTACGGCGAAAAACAGACGTTGGCACGAAAAAGAGACGAAAGTAACCCCCGAGCCCCGGTCGAAGATGGGCGAGGGATATGAACTGAAAAGGAACCGGGCAAAAGAACCTAAAAAAAAAAAACGTCCAAATGGGAAAAGCATAATCCAAATGGGATCAACGTACCGAGCATATAGTCAATCGTTCACGGAGTCGAAACAGGGTGGAAAGAAAAAAAACTGGATTGCCATCTCAACAATACCGATCGGCTCCAGGACCCGGGGAAAGGGGGGACAGAACAAAAAGAAGAGAAAGGAACGACGAGATTGCAGAGTATTCTTCCAGGATTGAAGGAGCTGACACAGCCCCGCAAAAGCAGGGGGGGTAAGAGGCGAAAAAGACAGCAAGGGACAAAACTCTTGAAAGCAACTTCAACCGCGTGTAAATCGTCACCCAACACTCACCGTGCCAGAAACAGCGGGGTACACGCCAATTCAGCAGATGGGGGAGGAAAGAAACTGAGGGGCAAACATCAAACTGGTAAAAAAGTCACACACGCATGCGTACACTGAAACTGGAAACAGGGGGGAAAAAAAACCACGGGTGGTTCCAGAGAGCGGAAAAAAAAACACATCGGAACGAATGGTACAGGGAATTGGGGGCAGAACCTTCGCAACTTAGAAAAAAGGGAAAGAAGATGAAGGGGGCCCGCCAAGATATGCAGTCAAGGGAGAACGAAACGGCAAAGAAGGGCGGCCGCGGTATGATTTTGCCAATACGCGGGAAAGAACGCCACCTCCAAACAAAACGAAAAACAAGGAAATCCGGGAAGTACGCGGGCATAAAAAATTGGGTACCTTAGGGGGAAGGGGAAGGGGAGCTAAACTTGCCAAAAAACACCCCGGATGTTGAAAAGTCCAACATGGCCGCAAGAGAAAAAAGAAAAGCATAGGGACCCTGGCGGGAGGTCGGGAAAAACGAAAGGGGTCCCCGGGGTCATCAAAAAAGCCGAAGGAACATGGCAGCAACTAACCGAAGGATGAGGGTAGGGACAGACGATCATCCAAACCGTCAACATCAACGGGGGAACCCAACATCGTTGGAGACCTCACCAAAGACCAATTCGCTCAAACGAAGAACAAAATAGGGCCGGTACCACAAAAAAGCTTCTGCAAGGGCATCAACGCGGGGAAAACTAAGAAAAACGGAAAAAAGTATGGGGCAAAAAGGGGGCCCAAGAAACACCGGCCTTGTCGTAGGGGCTAAACGGAGGGCATTGTTCACTGCCCGACAAAAGGACAGCAAAAAAACCCAAACCAAGAAGAAACATACCAAGAGAAAGAAGACGAAGTAAAATCCCCCAAAAAAAAAAAAAAATACCGCAGAAAAGCCGAGCAGGGGGGGAAGCGCAGTAGCAAAACCAAACGGGATGGTAAGGAAATAGAGAAAGCTCGATTCCTGCCACAATTGTGGGAAAAGCACGGGGATAAGGGAGGGGGATCTAAAGCCGTCAGTTGAGTAGCGTTGGCAATGTTCAACACGGGGAGTTATGGGTGGGGCGGGGGGGGATGATGACTCGGAACCGGAGGTATGGCAGGAAAAAGAAGACCGGAAATAAAAAAAAGGCGGGAGCGTCCCACCCTGTCTAAACAACGCGGGCGCGGCGGTGAAAATGCGGATTCGGAAAAAAAAGAAAATGGTTCAGCATGGGGGGAATCCAACACGGGTCACGAGGGGGAGTCGGCGTAGAAAAAAGGGGCTAAAATGGTGTGAAGGTAATTAGGAAGAAGGGGGGGAAGAAAAAACATTGCGGAACGAGGATGTCGCCAGAAATGAAGGGGAAAGACTTGATAAGAGGGAAATTGAATGGGGGGGGAAGGGAAGGCGAAAAGGGAGTGGCGTGGGGACAGAAATACAGGAAGAAAAAATGCGTAGGGCCTTTTGGGGCTCGGCAATTTGTATAGATCAACGGCCAAAAAAAAAGGGGGCAACGACAAGGGAGATGCCTGGGGAAGCACAGATCATGTAAAAAAAGTGACCGAGGAAGTACAGGGAGCACTGCAGGTTCGAAGAAAACGGAATGGGGGAAGGGCCGATGACATGCAGGGGGGGGGGGGACTGGGACATAGAGGAGGGGAACGCAGACGGGCCGAGACAGAATTACCGTTGAAATACACTCACAAAATAAAAAGAACGGGGGAAAGTAGTAAACTATCAGGTAAAAAGCGACGTCTCAAAAGAAATCTGAAGTGCTGGAACACAGAATGTAGAACTTAGTAGCCAACGGAACGAATTAGATGGAGAAGGGGGGAACAGAATCAAAAGGGAGAAAAAAAGCAGAAATGGCCGAAGTTCGCTGAAGCATGGTAAAAAGAAAATTTTCCGTCAATGCCTGTGACGGATACGCGGGCAACGAGGGGGACCGCCTGGGAAAAAGGGCAAAATAGGGGAAGGACACAGAAAACGCGAGTTTTTCAGGAGAAGTAAAGAACAGCGCGCGTGGAGAAAAAGGCGGTGGGGGAAAAGACATCCGTCAAACAGCGAAGAAGGGGCGGAAAGAGGGAGGATGGAAGGGGGGGCCCTTTGGGGGGGTGGAAAAGACCGGTTAAGTGGAAAAACGTGTTGAGGGGAACAATGGGAGAAAGGAGGCACCGCGGGTGGGAAAACAGGGATCATTGGGGAGGGAAAAAAAAGAGGGGGGGGGTAACCATATAGATTGGGAAAAAAGGAATGAAAAAGTTGTGAGTAGAAACACAGCCAGGCAAAGAAAAAAGGGGAGGGGGAAGGAGGACCGGGCCCGGTAGACTAGCAAAAAGGGAGAAAAGTCCGTTCTGCGAACGGGAAACTGGGGGACAAGGTCAGCTCCCACCGAAAAAGTTTCAAGGGGAGGGTGACAACAAAGCCAACATGGCAAGGGGGGCGGCTATTTACGGAAAAGGGGGAAAACCTTAGATTGGAAAAAAAAAAAAAACAGGGGGGGGCGAAGCGTTCAAAACAAACAAAAACGGGATCTTGGGAGGGGGTCGGCGGGCCGGACAGATGAAGACGGAAAAACGATCATGGAGGCGGCGGAGTTGAAAAGGGAGGGGATAGAGAAGAAAAACAGTCAAATATAAAAGACGGGGGAAAGAAAGAACGACTTGTAAAAGGAGGGGGCAGATTGCTTCGTAAAAACAAAGACCCTGCTAACTGGCGGGAAAACGGGGACAAAAACCAGAAAAAAAGTGGATTCCTGGTTAAGGGGGGAAAGGGGAGAAGCGGCGAAATGAGAGAAAACGAAAAAAAAAAGGGGGTTACGCGGCTACCAAGGGGGGGGGAAAGGGGGGGACAGGCGTGGTTTTGGGTGGGAGGCCAAAGGGTATTTGCGGCAGTTTCGTAATTGGGGAAAACGCGGGGAAGAGTAGCGACAAAATATCACCGCCAAAGGGTGACCAGTCGCCAGCCAAAAGAAAAAGATGCAAAGAGACGAAAGGAATTGGGGCCAAAATGGGCCAGAGTGAAGGCCAACTCATGGGGACCTGAGGGGTGCTTCGCAAAACCAAAAAGTAAAAGTCAGCGAAGGGAAAAAGGAGACGGACAACACCGGCAAAAGAAAGATATCAAGATGGCAAAAGGGGGACGGGCCTGAATGAAAGTTGAAAAACTTTTTGGGGGGCGGAAAGGGGGGGCCAGGTGGTTGGAGAAAGACGAGGTGGAAGTGGAGCACGGGATTGTTTAAAACGGGACTGCCCGGTTGTGGTTTCGATATTGCCTTGGGGGCAAGGTCTGGGGGGGGGGGGGGGACCGGGGGGGGGGTTGGACGAGAACGGGGTAGGGAAAACAAAAAAACAGAAAAATCCAACGATCAAAAAAAAAATATGAGAGAAACGGAAGGAAAAAAAGGAAATCGGAAAAGTACGAAGCAATTCAGGGAAAAAAAAGAACAGGGGTCTCTCAGGAAAGATACTAAGGATCTGTGGGGGAACGGGAAACCTACTAATATAAAGGGTCACACAAGAAGGGGAGACGGTCGGGTGGGGGAGGTCAAGAAAAAAGGCAAAGAAAAGAAAAAAATTAGAAGGGACTCCGGGCACCAAAAAATGCGTGCAGGGTTAACGGATGAAACAGAGGATGGGCCATTACGGAACGGTGTGGGGGGGGGGGGACAAGTTGGTTCCCTACAGGGGGGGGCGACCCCGGCAAAGGGTGGAAAAACTGGGGCAACCTTCACGAGGGGGCCATGGTGGCCTTCCAAAAACAAACTCGGAGGGAGGTGGTAAAAAACAGAAAAGGAAGAAGCAAAGTAAAGGAAAGACAAGTACCTTTGAAATGGAGAAAGAAAGAACAGAGGACGGAGGGCCAACCCGACAGTACGTGCGGGGGGGACGAAGAAAAAGGACTTCCCGTGGGCAACTGCTGTTAAAAACACAGTGGCGGAACAAGATGACAACCAACAACAAAAAAGAGAGAGGAGGAGAGAGCAGGGGAGAAAAAGGGGGGGCAAAAGAAGGCAACCACGTCCTTGGGGAACACAAGTTTGTGAGGAAAAAGTCACCAGAACTAGCATGAACATCAGTCCTTCTCCAAAAAGAAAAAGGGCAAGGGGGTGGACGAACCTATGACCAGTCCCTGTACGGGAAGGAGGGGGGAAGGGGGCAAACATACAAAGACTGAACGGGGAGAGACAACAGAAGCAGCAATTCAAATGGGGGAGACACTTGGGGAAAGACACAATAGTAAACAATCCATCACAAACAGGAGGGGAACGGGGCAAGGAAGATTCCGCAACCCGGGAACAAAAAGACGGGGTTTGCATCAACTAAAAAAGGCAAACGTAAAAACGAGGGAAAAAGTCCCTGGGGAGGGGGGGATTCAAAAAAAATCACGAGAAACACATGTGAAAGGATGATGCGGCGTGAAAAAAACAGAAAAACAGGAGAAAAGAAAATCGAAAAAAAAAACCGGGAAGAGGAGGGAGGAGTAACGTCTAATGTAAAAGGTGGAGACGTAACTAAACCTAATGTTTCAAAATCGGAACTGAGGGGGGGAAGGGGGAAAGTGGTGACAAAAACAATACCCCCAAGTAACAAAAAAAAATAAAAAAAAAGACGCCACCAGGAAAAAAACAAAAAGAAGACAAAACGCGGAACCCTCAATAAAAGCCCTGCAACTCCAGCAAATGAAATGCTACAAAACCCTTAGCAAAAGAACGAAAAGCAAGAAGGGCACCAAAAGGAGAAAGGGCAAATACGATTCAAAAATCGCTGTCCCCAAAAATGGGAGAAGTCAAATGCAACGAGGCCTTGGAAAAGCTCAACACCTCGGCGTCCCCAAAGAGGAAGGTAACAAGCAACCGAACCAAAAGAAAACACTTCAGGCGGCAAAAAAAGCAAAGGGGGGGCGTGGGGACCAGCCAAGAAAAACAAGCGTCGTATATGGCCGACAGGGAGACAAAGAAAAGGAAAAGACCAAGCCAAGGAGAGGGACCAGACAAACGCAGAAAGGAACAAGCTGGGGAGAAGGTCCTGGAGTGAAGCACCGGCGAAGCTAGGAAAAAAAACCAGGAAAAAGAATCGATTCGGATCCAGAGGAGCGGCAGATGAAAAAAAAGAGAAGGAAGAAAAACATGAGTCGGAGATAAGCCCTTTGAGCCGGGGTGTCCCTGTATCAACTCAAACCAACACTGTTATGAAGACGGGGGCCAATTGATCTCTGTGAGCATAGAAACCCAGAACGAAAAGAACAACAGGAGGGGGGAAAAGTCAAAGCCAAAAGGGGTACAGGACGGACCACTTGATTAAAAAATACCAGGGAAAAAATCGGGTAGGGCAAGCACCACAAGGGCCGATGCTGTGAATCCGGTCCAGTCATGTTGCGGAGGAAAAAGAACAGGGCCGCAGATCAGAAAAAAGGGTAAAAAGACAAGAAGATAAAAAAAAAAACAAGGAGATGAAATGGAAATGACAAGAAAAAAAAAACCCTAACAGGATCAATGTGGAAGGGAAGAACAAATGCAGCCCTTGCCCCGCGGACTCTCAAAGGAAAGCTGGGAGATCGAACAGCAGTTCAAGCAAAAGCCCCTTATCCAATCAGGAAAAAGAACCTGAAGACGAGGGGAATAAGGATAGGCAAACGAGAACGAAAACGAGGAGGGGGCAGAGAGAGACGGGAGCGGGAAAGAGTGAAAAAAGCGAAAAGGTACTGAAAAACGCAACGGAAACAACTCCTGCAACACGCAACAAGCGCAGGTTGTGTCCTACGGAAAAAAAAACCCGAAGTGGACCTTTGCGGTCAATAGGACAAGCAGGAAAAAATCCCGAGAGAGAACCAGCGTCAACGAAGGACACCAAAAAGGTCAACGGCAAAAAGGGAAGAAACAGTGCATACTTTTGGAAGAAAAAAAAGCAACCTCCCGATCAAAATTTGAGGCATGAAAAATGCCAACAACAAGAAGTGTGGGGAAAAATCCAAAGAACGACAATAACATCCCGCGAAAAAGGGGAAAGGGATGGATCATAAAAGGAGCACGCAAGGGAGGGAGAAATGAAGACAAAAAAAAACCCGGCAAAGTCCCTACGCAAAGCAACCTTCTTTCTACTTATAGATGGGGGGAAACCGCGAACACGGACAGAGAAAACAAGCCCTGGCGGCCACCAGAAGGAAGGAAATACCCAGATGTGTACTGGAGATGGGGGAACTCCCCCAAAAAGCCGCTAAGGGCACGGAAATGCCAGCACAGATCCTCAAAAAAGGGTTTGAGCGAACGAAGCAAGCTCCCCGGGGTAGCAGGGGAAAAAGACGGCCCAGGTGGGAGAAAAATCACACACATCAAAAAAAAAAAACAACACTTGCAGGAAGTCATTCGACTGGAGCGAAATCAATCACGCCCAGTGGTAAATGGAAAAACAACCCCAAGACAGGGAGGGGGGGGCGAAACAGATTACCCCATGGGAGCAAACTGGGACTCAGGACGACGTACCAACTCGGGGGGGAAAAAACCTTTGGTTTCAAAGCGGATGAGAACCTCATCCACGAGACAGAAGGACGTTTTAGGGGGGGGGGAAAAAGGGGGGCACAAGCCAAGAATTTGTCGGCGGGGGAAAAAAAGTGAATGCGCAGCAAGAAAGACGTAAGCACCACCAGCAGCAAAAAAAATAGGAAAATGCCAAAGATAAGAAAGAAGACTAATCACAAGTAGACCGCGAAAAAAAAAGAAAGGGGGAAGAAAAAAAAAGCCAGGTGAAGAGAGATCAACAACAAAAAGAAGAAGAACCTTCCGTCCTTTCCCAGTGTCGCGTCTAAGGGAGGTTCTTTCTTATCAGTTGGAGTGGGTCGATAGGGAAGGGGGGGGAGGGGAACGGGGGGGGGGGGGTGCTGGGACCAGGGGGGAGAAAAAGCCAGGGACAAAAATAAAACAGACAAAAAAAAAAAAGGCGGAGCGGGCCACAAACTGCAAGAAAACGAAAACGGGAGAGGAACAAACGGCCAGAATGGGCGTATTCGAAAAAGGGATGTGACAAAAAACGGGGTAAAGAAAGGTGTGGGGGGACTGGGGAGTGAGAGAAGGCCAGGGGAGTATCTCAAAGTGAAAATGAGAACGGGAAGCAACAATCCCATGTCGTGAGGATGCAATTGGAAAGGGAAAGGCCCCAACCTGAGGGGGGGTTCGGACAGGAGCGAAAATAAGAAGGGCGATTCTAGGTCTCGGGCCAAGGGAAAAGAGGAGGAACGCACACCAAAGTGAAAAGGGGGAGATGGCAAGGGGACGCAAAGGGCCAAATGCAGGGGGGGGGGAAGCAAAAAAAGTCTCACGGCTGCCGCCAGGACAGGGACTCTTAAATTCCTATTAAAAGGAAGGAAAGGAAAGGGCAAACGAAGCACAAGGAATAGGTTGCACGGACTCATAACTATCGGGAAAAAGGGGGTTGAGGGCCAAATAGCAAGGATTTTCGAAAGCGGCCGTTCGATGAAAAACTGTCAGGGGGAAAAGGCTGAAAAAAACGGGTAAGGGCGCCCAAGGGGAAGAATGAAGGGGTGGGAATCAAAATTTGGCCACGGCAAGAAGAAAAAGGGAAAAATTTAGTGAAGCTGGTGCAAACGCGGGTCGATAATCGGGCAGGAAAGTGAAGGGGGGGGGGGACGAAGAAAAAAAAGGGGCAAGGGAACCACAACGTAACCAGAAAAGAAGAAGGAGGAAAACATCAGCAGTGGGAGCAAGGAGTGAGGTCAAAAGAAAACCGTCAAAGATAGGAGATCAGGGAGGAAAGACGGGGAGGGGGGCCGCATAGACAGGGAAAAAAATAGAAAAGAGGGGGGAAAGGAGGAAAAAGGGGAAAAAGAGGGGGTTCCTTTAAGGGCATCTTTGCGCGCGAAAAAGGGGGGGGGGAGGTATCTGACATCCGGGTGATCATGGGGGGGAAAAGAAAAGTTGTAAAACAGGACTTACGTGTGGGAAGGTGAAGGACTACCGAGGGAGGGCAGGGGGAGGCGGCGGCAACTTGTGTCAGGAAAAGAGGGGAAAGAAGCAGAAACGGGGGGAACTTGGGAAGAAAGGATTAGGAACGTTTTTCTGGGTGAATTTTGACCAAACAAGGGAACGGGGGGGACGGGGGAGAGTTCGGTCTGAAAAAAAACTTGTGGAAAAGGGAGAACGCGGGACAAAAGGCGGGGGGCAGGGTAAGGGAAGTAACAAACAAGAGAAATTGTCGGCGCTTTAAGTGGGGGAGGGAAAAGAAATACGCAACATAGGGCACAAAAAAGGAGAAAAGCGAAAGAATGGGAGGGGAACGCTTGAGATGATGACCCTGCAAGTAACTCATCAGAACCGAGGGGGAAAAACTGGGGGTTGGGGACTTTGAAGGGAGAAAAAAGGGGGAGATCAACGGGAAAGGTGTGGGGAAAAAAGCGTGAAACGAGCAAGGGGTGGGGAAAGATGTGGTTCTGGGGGAAACCGTGGGTGTTTCAAGTTTGCAAGGATCACGAAACATTACGGGCAAGGGGGGAAAAAAACAAGGAGAAAAAAACCAGAAAAAAGGCGAGACAGAAAAACTTTTGCAAGACAGTGGGGGAGGGGAGCAAGACCAGGGAGGTGAAACAGGGGGCGCGCCCTTCCAAGGCCTCGCAGGAGAAAAAAAAAACCCAAAAACGGAATGATCATGAAAATAGGCATTCCTGGGGTTCAGCAAGGAAGGGGAGTTGCCCATGGTGCTGGGATGAGGTTTGCCATATCATTGAAGGGGGGCGGAAAAACAGAAGGGGAAAGAGGGCAAAAAAGCTGGGGAGGGACGGAGCTATGTAAGGGGGGGACGGGGAGGGGTTGTCTTGTGGGTTGTACACTACGTGGGGGACAAAAGGGCCAAAAACAAAAGCCCGAATGAAAAAACAAAAATACTTACGTACGAAAAAGGGGGTAATCAACACATCCTCACCAACAAAATGACAGACGACCAGGGGGGTCGCAGCCAGACGAAGAGGAACAATTGTTTGCCGGAACCAAGGGGAACACCGGTAACGGGAAAATGGAGGAGTAGTTGTCCGAACTCAACTGCAGAGAAAAAAAAAATTATACTAAAAACAAGGCCTGATAGAAAATAAGGGGACGTTACTTAAGATGCCAAATAAGTTGCCAGGGAAGAAAAGAGGGGGGGGTGAAGAAGGGGGGGAGGGCTACTGGGGAACGAAAAAGAAAAAAAAATAATTATGGAAAGGGCGCGTAAAGGTTGAGGAGCAACTCACCCTCGGAAGGTAGTAAGGGTGAGAAAAAGCAAAAACACAAAAGCAAAAATGCGGAAAAAAGACAGGGAAAAAAGTTTGCAGGAAAGATTATAAATCGTGGGAGGGAAAACACTACTGGGTCAGCAGAGAGGTTACTGGGCGAAAAAAGGAGGGGAGAAGGAAGGAAGACGTTTTGACCTGACCACCACAGTAAAAGGAAAAAAGAGAGAGAAAAAAAAAAAAAAGAGGGGGAAGGGGGGGGGGGGAAGGGGAAAATGTCAAAAAAAAAGGGGGTGGAAACATTCAATGCACACAACGCCTTAAGTAAAAAACGGGTTGTTTAGAGATTCCACAAAACAAGTGGGTAAAAACGAGTATATTCCACGGAGAAAGGTTAAGATCTGAAAGGGTGAACGGGGGTCCTTCCCAAGCGCGGTGAGGGGACACATACAACCAAGAAGGGGGAGAGGCACCACAGTTAACATAAGGGAAAATGCTAGAAGTTCAGGGTGGCTCCCCAGAAGGAAAAAACATTACCACGTCCTGACTAAGTAAGAGGAGGGGAACAAGAAAAACCTGGAAAGGAAAGAAACGCATTTAACCCGAAATCCTAACCTTCTTCAAAGAATTGCGGCTGGGAAAGGGAGAAAAAAAGCCCATTACGACGCAAACTGACATTACAGTGGGGAAGGGGAGGGGGGACCGAAGATCAGAATCCTGAAGACCGCTGGAAAAGGGAATTGGCGATTAAAAACCTTTCGTGACAGGGACACAGCCTATCTGGGGACAACGGCTTCTTAGGCCCCGTTGGACTCAAAAAAGACCGAAAAACCCAAAGACACCAAAAAAGAAAAAAAAAAAATAGATCCAGGAACAAGAAGAAAAAAAAAACCCTTGGCAAGACACAGACACTTACAGGGGAGCAACCGACAACAGACGCAAAGGAAAAGAGCCCTGTCAACAAGGATGACAGAGATCGAGCGGCGAAAAGGAGGGAAGGGGAGTGACGGGTTGAAGGAAAGGAAGGAAATCGAGTCCCAAAGCAAGGAGGCGTACAGCAAAAACAAAAATCGGAGCGCTAAATCTCGAAAAACTGGTGCTTAAGGACCCGGAAAAAGCACGTGATATGGTAACTGAACTGAGAAAATAAAAAAAAAGGGAAAGAACAATCAAAGTGGACTCACCCATCACAAAAAAAAAGAAAGGAACCGAGGGAGAGCCTCAACCTTGGCTTAAAAAAACTCGCCGCTTCCTCCAGAACCCGAAAAAAACAAAAGAGGAAGTGCGGCCAGCCACCCAGAGCAGGACGATA
>Ga0179591_1155805_pt1 | contig 15432 bp, 17 predicted proteins | sample CZOMad2_1_08_16f_FD_182891 | JGI IMG/M metagenome (GOLD analysis project Ga0179591, IMG submission 182891) | Vadose zone soil fungal communities from Angelo Coast Range Reserve, California, USA - CZOMad2_1_08_16fungal (PacBio error correction) | ecosystem: Environmental > Terrestrial > Soil >...
TCTGCGAATCGAGAAAGAAGGTTACTTCACTGAAAATATAGGACGGCGGATGGGGGACTTACTCTTACAACGAAAAAAGAACTAAAGAGAAGAACACAATACCATTGGGGGTCGGCCACTTCGCCACACTCGTGTGCCCCGAGGGGAAGTGATGGGACGAGAAAAAAGAGCAAAGTTCAAAAAACAACTATCTTAAAAAATGGGAACGCCAGCCACTCCCACATATCAGAAAAAGAGCAGGTAAGGGAAAAAGCTTAGTGGGGGGTCGACTCGAAAAAAAGGCAGGGCAAACAAGCCCCACTCGAAAAACAAGCTGCCAACGAAGACTGCCCGGGTCGGCAATCAGATTAAAAGGATGAGCCGAGCGAAGGTTGATAGAGAGAGGGATCGAGCAACCCTGTTTGGGAAGCACAAGGGCGTTAAGGTGAGCGTGAAAAGTCGGTTAACTGACCGGGCTTGTAAGCGGAAAGGGAAAGAGGTAGCTGAAGTGTTTAGAAGGAACTACGGGGGAAGGCTTCCCGTCAGGCTGGGACGCCAGATCAGTTGAGGGAAAGTTATGCGGGGGGGTGTAGAAGACGTGCGGCCGGCACCGGGACTGAGATCCTGCGGGTCTTGTTCAGGAAAAGGACGGGGGAGGGCAGGGGGAGGCAGTTTAGGCGGTTCAGAGGACCCGTTAGGATCTCAAGGGATGGTAACTAGAGAGGAGGTTGCAATAAGGATCATTTCGATTGCAGAGGTTACTGAAAAAGGGGGTCTTGAACGTCGGTAGACTTTGCCCCCTTGTATCTCATGAGACAAAGGGGAGGAGGAAAGATTTGAAAAGAGCCGTTCAAAACCGCTTAAAACTCTCCGGTATAGGCAAGACGTGTGATACTCAAGAATGGGGGAAGGTAAGGTCAATGGCAGAGAGGTTGTGGAGATCCTTTGACATCTGGATAGGGGGAAGAAGGCGGGGGGACTTGTTGAAAAGTGTCTAAGCGAAGGGCAGGAAAGGGTACAAGGACTGTTAATTTCATCTGCAGTTCGACTGGTCACCTTCGTAGATGTGTCTGACTTTGGGGAACAGACCGAAGGGGGACACGGAAAACTTTGCGTGAGGAACTGCAGCGGTGCTTGTTTGGCGCTGGGCTAAAAGGCAGGAATTGTGGGGGCTAAATGAAAAAAACGGAAAGGGGCGGAGAAAAGGAAGGCACGGAGCTGGTCGTGCTGCGAAGTACAGCTTCCGATAGGAAACCCGGGACAACCCATAGGAGGGGGGCACAAAGGACGGGGTTAAGAAAGGCCCGGGAATCTCGGAGACAAAAAACACAAGGAGAGAGAAATATAGAGATGAAAGGCTGAAGTAAAAGAAAGCTACAATCCTTTGTCGGGTACGAGAGGATGGGAGGCCAAGCCTCCCCCGCCTAATGTCAGGGGACAGGTGACCTGAGCAAGCTAAGGGGGGAGGGGAAACCAAATTCAAAAATCTCTACCGAACGAAGCACAACAAGCAGGGGAGAAGAATCAAAAAACTAAAAAAAAGCCCGTAGGGGATCGATGGGAAACATTCGAACAGATCGGGGACGAACTGGAGAAGGGGCAAGGAAAAAGAGAACTGAAAAAAAAAGATGGGAAAATAAGAAAGGTGCGTCAACAGAAAACCCGCCCTATGCAAACAGCGAAGAGGTCGGTGAAACAGAGAAGTGACCAAAAAAAGAATTCTGACCGTTAGAAGAAAAAAACGAAGAAGGAGTAAGCAGACCGGAATGTCAGCGTCGCACGATGTGGTGCGTGCAGGGCTACGGCGTGGAGATCGAAAATCGTAGAAGAACGATGTAAAAAAGCAAGAGAAGAGAAACTGGGTTGAAAAGACGTCCACTCGTAAAGGAGAACGAGTATGCAGCGGGCAAGGGGGAACTCAATCGCGGAAAAGACAAACCGCCAAAAAAAACGTGTCAAACGCTTCGTAAGAGAAGGAAAGGCCAAGAGAATTCAACCGCCGAGGGTCAGGGGGGAAGCTGCAAAGAAGAACCGCAGAGAGGCAAGGGGGTTCGGAGAGGCCGACTATAGTATCTCCAACAACTCAGTGCCTAAACAAAGCGTTCTTCCCTCGCCGGATGCAAGGCTAAGGTGTGGAAGGAACTCCAAAGATAAAAAAAGAAAGGAGCAAAGCACCTTCAAAAAAGAAAAAAAAGTTCCACATAAGGGCAGTCTAACCGGCACGGAGGCCAGCGCAAAAAAAAAAGGCAAAAGAGACGAAACAGGTCATGCCAAACAACGCGCGTGCTCAAGCGTAAGGAATATGAGTCCGAACGAAATCGGGCAGCGGCGGCGCGGAGTTGGGGCACCAGGGAAATAGAAAAAACTCAGTCAGGATCACTTCGGGGAGGAAGGGATTTTCGGCCCTCGGGAAAGGGGAAAGCTGGAGGTGACAGCGAGGTTTAATTTTAAAAAAAGTCTGTACGCGAGCAGGAAAGAAGTAGGATTAAAAGGTTGGACACAAGGACTAAACAAACGTGGTGAACATGCGCGAAGGGTTCCGGCGGAGAGGGAAAATCAAAGGAAGGGGGAGAGAAGAGGACGAACCTGGACTTTCTTGGCACGCTGCGCCTGGAAAAGCGAGAGAGTGTAAAAAGGTGACAGATTGAGGGACAGATTCTCGAGCTCGGCTTAAATGAAAGATACAGAAAAAAGGAAGCGATCAAACAGTCCTTATGAAGCTTTTAATAAGTTGGTGGTCCGGGAAGAGGGTGGGGGTGGGGGTTCTCCAAATACGCCATCAAGCTACCCTAGAAAACAGGGAATCGCACCAGGGGGAAAAAAATAGAACAAGAATAAAAAGCGGGATAAAAAAAACTTGCGGCGTACTTCACGGGTCCGAAGTAATCTGGATGGCAGGCGCCACAGGTAAGGCCTCCCTATGAAGAACACTAACGGGTCCGGGGATTTCTAAAGAGCGGGGGGGGGGAAACGCAGGGGAGGGGCACAGGAGGATGGTTTGGAGGGCGATGCAAACTATCGTCGCAAAGCAAAGAACGGCCGGAGAGGCGTGCGGGGGAGGGCGGGAAAGGTGGAGTGTGCGGCCAAAAGGAGAAAAAGGGGATCCGAAAGAAAAGGAGAGGGAATCTAGTCTTATGGGAAGCGTCTCTGGGCCCGGCAACTTGAAGAAATCAATCAGAGAAGACGAAGTTCAGACCAAATGAAAAAGGTACAATCAACGCAGCTAGTTGGTAATACGCAGCGGGGCCTCCAAAGGAGGTTGGTTGACGTATCCGGCGTTGAAAAAAGCGAAATGGTAGAGAAAAAGAGAACCTGATACGGAGCGTAATTTCCCTTAACTCTCGAATGAAAAGAGGTGACGGGCGTGAAAGAGGGTATCCGCGGGATTCTCTAACTTCCCAAACTACTCAAGTCACGCAGAAAAAAAGATCAAAATAAACGCAGTGGCCCACTCCAATCAAAAGACCTGTCACCGCCCTCTTGAATCGAAAAGGATAGTAAGAGAAAGACGGGCTACAAAAAGGATGGAAAGTGAATGAAATAACATTCAACGAGAGGAAGATGATCGACAAAAGGGAGGAGTGATGAAAAAAGTCTGTGATCGGTTTGGGGGAACTTTTCCGAATGCGAAACGGGTCTCTGAGAGGAACGTTAAAAAAGGGGGGGGGAAGTGGCAACTCCCGGAAACCTCGCCATCAAGGACACTCGCTAAAAGTAGGAGATACAGGGCCATCGAGAAAAAAAGATCCGCTCTGAGGGAAGCTTTCAGGAAGAGAAAATTGCTCTAACAGAGAGAAGGACGTGGCGTCAGACATAACGATGGGAGAAGAGTGCGACGCCCTTCAGAGAAAGAATGACCTTGTCGAAGTAGGGAAACAGCACTTACGCGGGAAGCTAATCGGTGAAACAGTAGAAAGGCAGCCCTATCGATCTAAAATCAACGCAGGACCGAAAGGGGTCTCTGCAGCTACGAAGTTGGAGAAAAAGAGAACGCGACAGTCCCTCCCCCTCCTAACGCGAGAAGTTCTAAGGCTCTATAGGGACTCCCTCCCCAGTATTAACAAGAAACGGACCCGCGGCGAAGCAGAAAACAACCATCGGAGGTCCCCTTTGAAGGAGAGGAAGAGGCTGCCCAAAGGGACATCGGAATCAAAGCTTCAAAAAGGAGAAACGTGACGCAGCCTCAAGCTTTAGGACCTCGGCGGCTGTACTATCTTGGGAGGGATTGTAAAACACGAGTGCAAAAGGGTGCGCCATGCCTGTCTAGGAGTCGCCTTCTGGACTCTGGGCGCAATCTCACAACAGAGATGACCCGGAACCACACCTTCTCAGCACCAACAGCGAACAGGAGGGAATGGAACTCCTTCTTAGTGCAGATTAAGATTTATCAGCCGATGCGAAGGAACGGGCATCTAGCCTCAAAGCGTGAGTTGAAACAAGCAGGGCCGTGGGGGCGGAAGAAAATCCGAAGAGAGGGTGTGGGTACGGACTTCTAAGGAACTGCCGGACCGGAGTGGCTTCGGGTTCGGACAGCAACAAAAAACATGAAAGGGGAGTCCTAAAGAAGGGTTGGGGGAACCAAAAGACTCAACACAAAGGCATCGAAGCGGGTAGCCGCGATACAAGAAGAGCGGATCCCTAGATGCACCTCCAATGTTGGGGGGGGAAAGCCGGAAGGGAAAAACCAATCCCGAAGCCGGAGGAAGGGGGGGGGGTGTTGGGAAGAAGAAACAATTCTGGTGCAACATCGCCCACAGATCCGCAGAAGGCGCCAGAAAAGCTGCAAGGCGATCGCTATAATCTTCCTTAAATGTTACTGGGAGAGATCAAGGAAGCGGTGAGAAGGATGTTTCAGGTGGTGGTAAAGCCAAGGATGGCGGAAAAGTTCCGGGATGGGAAAACTAACTTTTCTTTTCGTTAGTAAAGAAAATGTTCTCAGAGCCTTAGAGTCTTCGAGGTGTATACTCAAAAATTATCCATATGAGGAAGCCTTCCAAAATTAGGGGAGGGGACAAAAAAAGGGGGAAGGGGTTGTCGAGATGGGGTAAAGGAGTGCATGGCCACGCAACGGTTGACGGAGATCTGCGGGTATGTTGGAAAGAAAAAATTATGGTACTTTGAATTCAGTGCAGGGGGGTTCAGAGAAAAAAGCACAAGAAAAATTCTCCATTCGGGAGTTGTAAAGCGCTGAGTCTTGAAAGGCGGGGACAGCACGTCGAGTTGGTGTCGAGAGACTCGGGCCTCTTTAACGAGCTCGTGAAAAAAACAGGCGGATGAAGCGGGGAAGACTATAGTTCGAGACTAAACTCAGGTAAACTGCAAAAAGAGGTCAAAAGGGTTATTGGCCCCTCCTTTGACAGGGAATAGTGAAGGGGAGGAGCACTGGACAGCATCGGTCTGAGGGGGCAACAATAGGGGGAGGACGGGCAGAAAAGGGCGGGGTGATTTTTGAAAGAAAGTAAGGAACTCCTTATTCAAGTTCAAAGGAAGGAAAGCGGCACAAGGCAACGTTAGACTTTGACCTTGGCGATAGGAAAGGAAACCATCGGACACCTATATCGAAAAAGAAGCGAGCACATTCGATTGAGTGGCGCGGGGAGTGACTAGACGAACGGAATGGGGCGACGGCACGCGCAGGCAATAGGAAAGGAAATGGCTAGGGAGTTCCGTATGAGAAGTCCCGCTTCCGATCGACCACTTTACATGCAAAGAAAGGGCAGATAGGCGTGAAGAAGAGAGATAAACAAAAAACGGAGGAAGGAAAAGAAGAAGACATCTTCACAGTCACCAAAACAAAGATGAATAACGCTTTCAGGGGACGATAGTAAGCTGGGAAGGCCAGCCCCACGGACAAGTTGACATGGCTGAAAGAAAAAGCTCGGAAAGGTTCTAATTCAGCGCTCATCCTCAAAAAAGGAATCTCGAAGACAGAAAAGAAGATAGAAAGTCGGCCGGCCTCGATGAACCCAGGGCGCAAATAGCTGGGATCTAAAGGGGGGGGGAATCTCAGCGAAAGATCATCGAAAATCTAAGGCGTGAAATAAGTGCAAGGAGTACAACCAGAAAAAAAAAAGAACCTACCAGAGTGACTTAGGGGGAAATGGCCGTCGGGGCCACCAACAGCTGCTGAAACAGCCTCACAACCTGCCCCGACGAAGTATTATCCCAAGGGTTAATAAGGAAGGAGAGAAGATGTGCAGAAACATTGAAGAGAACTCTCTATCCACGGCGGGGAAGCATCAGGGATCACTATCACGACGTTCAAGATTTTCCAGAAAGCCCGGGGTGACCAAGGGCTCGAAAGAAGAGAAAGCAGCACGTAAGAAGCGCTAAAATCAACAACCTCCCGGCTCTAAAGGGGTCCAGTAGCGGGGAAAGATCTGAAAATGCCCATCTAAGTAAAAAAGCCACAGAAAGTCAGGTAAAGCAACAAAAAAAAAATCGCAACAAGGGAGGCTCCTGACGATCTGGAAAAAAACCAGGGACGAAAATAACACCTTTAAGGGACTTCGTAAATCCGACGGGAAGCTGAGACATCGGCATGAACGAAAAAACCTAGGAAAAAATGTCGAAGAAGAAAAAGGGAAAAAGTCAAGTCCAATAAAAGGGGAATGTGAAAAAAATTCAAGATCACAGTAAGCAGAAAATGCGCAACAGGCCAAGGCGACTGAAAGGACCATCAAAAGTGGGAGAGAGCGAAGAAGAAAGTTAAAATGATAGAGGGAATCTGCAGGCGTCGGAGATGTGGGCGATAGCACGGTAGGGGAATCGACAAAAAAGCATTCACGGGAAAAAAAAGAGGAAGAATGTTGGCGCATTCAAATTAGTTCAGCCAAGCGGTCGGTGCAGCGGTGGGGGGACTGAGAAAAGTCTGTTAGGAGGCGAGAAAAAAGGACGGGACCAACTAGGGGTCGACATTGGAAACTGACCCAACCGGAAGGGGACCGCTAACTTGAGGGGGAGAAGAGGAGCAAGAAGAAGGGAAGAACGGCAAAGAAAATACTGAGAAAGTAAAAGAAGTGTCTTAGTCAGAGTTAGAGCAGCCGCAAACAGCGTAAGTCTCGGTTGGGGGAGGGGGGGTGAAGATCAAAGAATAGATTATGAAAGTAAAACGCATTAAAGACGATCCTAAGTACGCGTCCTGAAATTCGGAACGATAGCATGTGTAGGACCTGAAACTGTTTTGTTGAAGCGTGTGAAAAAGACAACGGCGGGAACCGAACAAAATAGGGAACAGGGGTCTATCAGAGATCAACTATGAGAGAATAGAAGCAGCCGGAGGTACAACATCTGCGGAATCGAAAAAGGGTAAGGAAGGGAGGATGAGCAGGGACACGGAAGGGGCACAAAAGAAGGACAGGCCAAAAGGGTCGGGAGGGCAAGACGCTTCCTCGGTCAGATGGTTGTTGTCTCTGAAGAGCACTATCATAAAGAAAAAAGTCCAAAGCGGGAGGGGGGGGGGGATTCTGGCGATTCGCGGTGTTGAGAAAGTAGTAGACTGCGACGAAATCTGCACTGGAGAAACTTAGAGCATGGGAAAAGAGATCCTAAGGGACAAGGTAATCGTCCTAAGAGAAAAAGAAAGCACGCGGGACGACGGTGGTGAAAAGAAGTAGAAAGGAAGAGCGAGGAAAAATGCGCGATTTACCGGACCCAGATTCAGGTGGCGAAGTAATCCGGCGTCCCCTGCTGTATAGAGAGAGATCGAGGAACCTCGGACTCTAGGAAACATAGGGGAAGATGGTGGCCCGGGGACGCCGGGGTGAAGGGAGTCTGGAGCGAGTTGTCAAAACGGGAGTAGAGGGGAAAGTCCCCAAACTCACTTCTGCGAGCAAGACCCGAAGAAGCTCCGCTCTGAACAAAAAATCCAGCTATCACATTCATCCATAAAAGGCGAATCAACGTGTCGATGAATAGCAAAAGAGGAGGAAGGTCAGAATCGCGAGATCACAACAACACGGGAAAGGAAATATATAGTCTTGAAAGGAAAAACGTGACCAGCGCTAACACGACAAAAGATGAAAAAAAGTTAGCACTGACGAAACCGGGGGGGGGGGGGCCGTAGGGAAGGAAGTTGGCCAGTCGGCGCAGCGTAAGCACAGTGAGGGGAGGAAAGAGAACCGTTATGGAAAAGGGGGGTTACGAAGAAGAAAGATGAAGAAAAAAACTCGTACCACTCCAGGAACGAGATAACAGAAAACGTCATGACATGGACAGCTATGGTAGCGCGAAGGGCTACGCTCTCACCCTGAGGAGAAGCAGGCTGCCGCCGGATCATAAGAGAACCCAGACTCTGGGAGGTCTCAAAAACCTGGAAGAGTAGGAGGAAGGTTCTAAAATTACAACAAAAAAAAGTCGCGCTTATAGGGGAAAGGTGTCATCAGGGGGGGAACGAGAGCTCGCCAAACAAAAAAAAAAAAACCACCAAAACCAACACCAGAAAACAGAACTAAACTAGAAAACATAGAACTGCCTCAGCTCGAGAGGAAAAACTGCCAACCAGGAACAAAATAGAAGCCGAAACCGTCAGCTCCTAAAGGTGAGGGTCAGGTCGCATAAAATAGGGGGACATCAATCCCACGGCCAAGGGGGTAACAAAAAAAAAATAAAAAAAACCCGCGACACGTTGTAGGAGCTGTGCCCCGAATTTGAGGAGCAAGAAGGAAGACTAAGAGGGACCAAGGGACAGATGGACGCCGCACTGTATTCACCTGCTCGTATAGAGGGCTAAGGTGGCGCCTTGGGGTTGGGGGGGGGGGGGGGGGGGGGGGGGGGGGGCGCTCGGGGGGGGGGGGGGGGTTGGGGGGGTGGGGGGGGTGGGGTGGGGGGGGGGTTGGGGGTTGGGGTGGGGGGGGGGGGGGGGGGGGGGGTGGGGGGTTTGTGGGGGGGTGGGGGGTGGGGGTGGGGGTGTGGTGTTGGGGGTGGGGGTGGGGGGGGGGGGGGGGGGGGGGGGGTGGGGGTGTTTTTTGGGTTTGTGTGGGGTGTGGGGGGGGGGTGGGGGGGGGGGTTTGGGGGGGGGTTGTGGGGTGGGGGGGGGAAAGGACCCCATTTTCGAAGCCTCAATCTAGGAGAGGTATGGCGACGGTGGCTCCAGCCCCAAATCTAGAGTAAAAAAAAAGGAAAAAACAAAGAAGCTGAATCCGAGGATGAGGGTAAAGTTATTCTCTAAAAAGTTTAAAATAGAAAGAGCTCACCGTGTCATCTAGAATCAAGTGCAAAAACGGAAACGAGAACTGATGGTTGAGAAACATACTCCGAGGGGACTTAAAGGACGCGAGTAGATTAATGCTTCTTCTATCTAATGTCGGACAGCTGTCCGACCTACCTCAGTCAAAATCTTAATACAACCGGGTGATCCGATTGTAATCGCCCCATACATGGGGGCCAATCTAAGAGTTTCCCTGCTCGCTACAATAAATTGACTAAAGTCAAAAAAGTGACCGAAATAGGGGGAAAAGCCGACTAGAGTACCAACCAAATCACTACCCTTTAAGTTACTGAGGGGGGGGGCACCTTCTCCCGTGGAAAAATGAACCTAAAGACCGGGAACAGAAACGGGAGGAAAGCTATTCTCTCAACCGACCATAGAAAAGGGCGGCATAAATCAGGGAGGAATCCTTGGGAGGGTGGTGGGGAGCCTTGGAGGAGGGAGTGATCCTGTTTAATGGCCCCGTTTTCTGAGGGTTCTAAATTGAGTCAAGCCGGAGCAATTAATGAGTGGTGGAAAAGACATGCAAACTTACCGGGAGGAGTTCGCTTCAACGGCGGTGGAAAAACGCTCATGTAGGGGGCTCCGGGCTTGGGAAAAAAGAAAAATCAAAGAAAGTCTGGGAAGTATTAGGGTGGCTTGACGAGCATTACAGTTTAATGGTCGTTGAAAGGGGCAGTGGAGTTCAGAGAGGGGGGAAGAAAGGGAAAAGGGAAGACTGAGGGTTTTCAGATGCTAGATTAAGTTGGACCTAAGCAAGCAAAGTTCGGGGGGGAGGAAGGGGGACTTCGAAAGAAAAGTGGAAACGTCGTGCTCTTAGAAAAGTGCGAGAAATCACGTGGAGCACAGCGAGGTTCGACATAAGAAGGGGTAACCAGAAGAACACATCGTCAGGAAAGGGGGGGGCAACCCGCTGGGATACGAGTAGCGGGGCCGTTAAGGTAAATTGCAGGCTGGGTGTGAAAAGACGGCCTGGCCGACGAGCTGAGTCTGAGACAGATTAGGTGAGGGGGGGGGAAAAAAAAGGGTCAATGCACAAAAAGGAGGCCAGTGTTGGCATCTCGACTGGTAAGAGACAGCTGAAGGAGAAGGGGACTTCGAGATTTTAAGTTCAAGATGAGCAGGAAGGCTTCCTGGGAGGATCGCGACCACGCTGTGGAGGGGTTTGAACTTAGGTCAGATACTCTTGAATTTGGTGTTCAAACGTGGGAACTCAAAAGGTGGCAGCCTTTAACAAGTCACTTTCGGGAGGATTCGAAGTCCTCTGAAAAGTACCCGGGAAATGAAGCGGAGTGGGCTGGGGGAGGTGGCTTTAATACGATCTAGATCAAGACACAAAACACAGGGAAGGGGAAAGATCTGATCCAAGGAGGTCACGTGACACCCGACCAGATTCACTAAAACTACACTGTGGAAATAAAGCTTGAAGAGCATTCAGAAAAAGCCTCAGAGGAGAAGAGAAGGGAGAAAAGCTCTGAAGGTCTCCCAAAATTCATCGTCCAGAATTCCAGCACGCAAAGAAGCATAAAGGAAAAGACAGAGCACAAAGAAGGGGAATCAAAAGATTTGCCCCCAGTCGAATCTATAGGGAAAAGGGAGAAAAAGGGCCGCTTCAGCGACCTAGCAGCAAAACGATGAATAAAATGAAATAAGAGAGGGGGCACTTAAACAAAAAAACCGCAGAAGTAGTGGCACTACCGAATCGATCTTCGGACTCCTGATGGCAAAACAAAGGGCTGACAGGAGAGAAAGAACATCCTAGATTGACGTTCACCACTGGAGGGGAAAAGTACTTCAATCGATTACGAAGGGGGATGGAAGGTATCCGGCGTGGAGCTAACGGAAGTAGACAGAGAAAACGAATAGAAAGCCCAAAACCACAATGGGAATATCACTACAGACGGGTCAAGAAGAAACGGTCCTGAGAACCTCGTTCTGCCGAAGGGCCAAGTAAGTCAGCTCTCCTAAAAACGAAAGAAGAGAGAAAAAAAACGGTCCTGTCATCCTGAATGTAAACGAAGTTACCCTCCACAGCGGCATTGGATAAAACAGAACACGATAAAAAAAAAGAGGGCAAGGGAAAGAACGAAAGAGAAGAGGATCACAAGGAAGGAAAAAACAAAATCAACTTATCTGTGTAAAGAAAATCCTCCGGGGTACGCACTAAGGGAAGGGCCGGAGAATAAACCAGCGCGAAGAAAAAAGACGCTAAAAAAGGAAAAGCGGGGGCAACAGAGTTCAAAAAAGTACAGGAAAGAAAAAAACAGTAACAAGAGATCTCAGCTCGGGACTATCAGAAGAACAAGGGGATAAGAGAGAAAAAAAGCCGTGGAGGATAGGGGAGGCAGCGCACTGTTGCGATTGATCCTAGAGAAAACACTCATGCAATAGGAAAGCGTGTCGTTAGCAGGGGTAGGAAAAAGCGGGTTCAAAAAAAAAAAGGCAAATATGGGGGGGACAGCAGATGGTACTTATCAAAGATGACGGTCGCGAAAAGCAATAAAAACTCGTGTCCAACGAAAGGGGGAGGAACATATAACAAAGGGGCACGGGATTTAACGAGGAGACCTTTGGGGAGTTTCTGAAGGGCCTGGGGAGCAATCAAACAGTACGAGACTAAAAAAGGAAAAGTAACAGAGTGTAATCTGAAAATCCTCAAAGGGGACTCGTTAGTGAGTCTTTGAAAGCTAGAGACACGGATACGTCTTAACCAGTACGAGAAGGAGGAAATGAAGAAAGAAGAAATAAAGCCAGGTGATGGGGTTATCGCATTTGTCCGGGCTAGGATTTTTTTAGAGGGTAGCCAAAGCTCCTATAGCACGCCTCATCGCACCCGTTGGGAAGACAAAGAACTCAGGAGAATATATGATCTCAAGTTCCTAAGGGCCTGATTCAAAGAGGGAGGAGGGAGGGAGGAAACGGGGAAGATCGCTGCGAGGAGTCACTTCGCAACGTGCAAGGTAATAAAGAAATGGATAAAAAACGGGGAGGAGGAGCGAAAAAATTACTTCTCCAGGGGGTCTTTTCCCTCTGATACAGGTTGGGGGGGGGACGCCGATGCAAACACTATCAGGTACAAGGGGAAAGAAAAGCCGGAGGGAGGGGGATTGACGGAAAAAGAGGAATTGGGCGCCACGAGTCGATGCTCACGAGAGAGCAGGGAGCGCCGTCAAAGGGAGGCGAGGGAGGGATATGGGGAAAAAAAAATGAGAGGCAAAAAAATCGAGCACGCAGAGGACATCGCGACTTAAACGGGGTCAATCTTCGAAAGTACAAAACGGTCCAGGCAGGGGAGAATGGCAAAATCACATCGTCGTGCTGGACTGACCGAAATTCCTAAACACTAGAGAAAAAGGGTATAAAAAGAGGATAGACCCACTCGTCGGGGGGGGAAGAGTCCTATTGCAGAAAGACGCTAGCGGTTCGGGCTAGGGAACGTTGGTCGAGGGTGGGTCCAGCTCTGAGAGTAAGGCAGCCAAGACTCAAGGTCTTGGCGCGCAAGAATAACAATCTAAATAGAGTTAACCAAAGTCCTCACCGGGGAAAAAAAACGGTAGCAAGCCGCCCTCACCAAGTGTTTGATGGAAATAAGTGGACTAAACGATTTCCTTTAAGGACATAAAGCTCAACTCGAATAAAACACAAAAGGGAAAGAGGGTTTCTGACTGAACGTTCCACGCTCTAACACGATAGCGTAGGAGAACGGAAGGCCGGAAAGTATTTTATACGTTTGGAAGGGGGGGACAAACTCTGAGGGCTCTCAGGTCTGACAGTGCGCGAAGACTGGTCAGGGGGGTTAATGAGGATCCAGCGGAGGGAACCCTAAAGGAAAGGAACCTAGACTAACCGATACTAATTAAAAAAATTAAGGAAGCTAGAAGACTAAGCCGCGCGAGACACCTTTAGAAAACATAGATCTTAGGATTGAGATAGCCAAAAAGGGTAGAAAAGAGTGCGAACGCCAGCACTTGACCGCTTGCTTATGTTTGATGTAGGAAAAAGAAACCGGCGGAGTGAGATGGAGTGTAGACCGATAGACGTGACCCCTCGATCGCGAAACCTCCGAGACGACTCGCTCCCAGGCTCAGATCGGAGGTGGAAACTGGAAGGGCCAAAACATCATCACCTCAAATCAACTCAAACATCCAATCCCTAGAAAGCAAGTTAGTGATTGATGCAATAAAAAAAAAAAACAAAGAGTGGAAGAAGCCATCGGACCGGGATCCATGACAGGTACCCCGGAGGCGGTGATAGACGGTCCTCTGGCGGAACTTTTAAGAAGATTCAGATAGGTGCTTGAGAGACTACAGTGGCTGAGGCAAGACTCTAAGGGCGGACCGTTTAAATCTCGCGACTCTAGAATCTTGAGGCAAAAAATAAGAGCTGGATAGGCGTGAAAAAGAGTGGGTGCGCATTAAGTTAATTCGGCTTAGAGGTTGGGAGAGTTAGGCCCGCAAACAAATCGCGGTCAAAAGACAACAAGACTAGAAAATCAAAAGTCATACCAGGAGTCAATTGGGAAATGTCGTCCTTCCAAAAATGACTTGAAAAGCCGATGCGACTTGAGGACTAGCCCAAAAGGGCTTAAGGGGAAAAAAATCAGACTGGGGGGGGAAGCGAAAAAATCATAAAACACATTGGAACCGACTTTAACAAGTTCAGAGGCAGAGGGATGTAAAATCAGCGGAAAAAGAAAAAAAGTCAAAAGAAACCTAAGGACATTTGCGTCCACGGGGGGCCGCCAACTCGGGGGAAAAGCTAAGCGGGGGCCGCGAAAAACGTCGAGCAAGACAGACAAAAAATTTCAATCAAGATGGAAACTACTGGAAGGAATCGCAAAAAATGTTCACAGGAAAGACGGGCGGGGGGATGGGAGTTAGATGGAAAGTGCTTGCAATAACCCAACTAAGGGGGCTCAGAAGAGCCCACACCAGTCGGCCCTGCGAGGACTAGCTTGAGACCTAGGGGAATCTGGGGCTGTTGGGGGTTTGGGTCGGTTGTAGTCCACTTCGGGAGGGGAACTGTCATGGGGGTGCTCACTTGGGGAGTAATTATACTGACAAGAGTTTAAAAAAGAAGGGGGCGTTCCGTGGCAGGAAAGCGTGAGCGTAGAAACAAGGGCTTTAGTGAGGTAGCAAGAAAAAAGTAGTTAGCTTTCAGACGTCCCGGCTGATTGAGCACAACATAAGGGTGAGGGGGTCGTGCCAGTGCGTGTGAGATCAGATCGGAGTTCAGAAGGGAAAAAGGGAGATAGAGGGTTAAGAAAACTAAAGGTTCTGGAAGTTAAGGATGGCGGTCATTTGAAAGGCTCTGGGCCGCATGAAGGACCCTGTCGCTAAAAGTGGGGAAGCATAGCTGAAAGTACTTGAAAACTTCGGGGCCAAAACTCAGAAGGGGGGCGAAGGGACGGATTTAAAAGGGGCGTCGGTTCAGGATCCCTCGGGAAGGAACCGGTGGACGACAGTAGGGTCTCTAAACAAGAAGTACCCGGCAGAAAAGAGTAAAGACGGGAAGGCTTCCCCCTTGTAGAGAAACCTGGAGAAGGCAAGTAAAAAATGGGGGTGAGAAGAAGGGGAAGGGACGAGTCGAAAAGCAGGCTGTTCTGGTTAAACAAGGGAGGGTCAGGCAAGGATGTCATCGTTTCATAGCTATTGGATCGGGTAAAAAAAAGATTCAGAGGGGGGAACTTGGAAAGGAGGGAAGGCATGGGTGCGAGCTAGAAGAATCTCGGCGAGCCTTTCTGTGAGGCTCAAAAATGCGCTTGGTGGGCGGGGTACGAAGAGAAGAATGAAGAGTACCTGGAGTGCGAGAAAAGTTAGTTCACAGGAAAAAAGTTCCATAGAGGAGTGGGCGCGCGCCTGTACCCATTTCAGAAAACGTTACAGCAAGAGGGGTAAAGATTTAGGGTTTTGAAGAAAATGAAAAGGAAAATAAACACCAAAAGAGGAGGCAAAGGAATACCCAGGGGAAGGGTCAAAACAGCTGAAAGAAAGAGGGCTGTCACGGGGTGAAAATAGCGGAATCTGGAAAGGAAAGAAGAAAAAAACGAGAAAGAAGGAAAGGCGAAGGATGTGGGCGCCCCAGGTAAGGAGCTCAAAAAGAAAGCAAACCAAGCAAGGCAAATTTGCTAAGCAAACAAGGCAGAACGATAAGGCAGGTCTAGGAGAAATTCAACAAACGAAAAGTGAAAAGTCAGAACGAAGCTGACATAACAAGAGAGAGGAAAAACGATTCAGAAGGTTGAA
>Ga0179591_1184199_pt1 | contig 15431 bp, 15 predicted proteins | sample CZOMad2_1_08_16f_FD_182891 | JGI IMG/M metagenome (GOLD analysis project Ga0179591, IMG submission 182891) | Vadose zone soil fungal communities from Angelo Coast Range Reserve, California, USA - CZOMad2_1_08_16fungal (PacBio error correction) | ecosystem: Environmental > Terrestrial > Soil >...
CAGAAGGAATCAAACTTGTGTTTTAACCTTCGTCTTCAAAGTGTCCACCGTTGGGCGTTTGAGTCGTTACGCCGATGTTGAAATTCCACCTCTTCCAAAATCCCTGAACAGTTCGTGGAGCTGTAGAGACATTAGTCCACCCCCTTGCCATCAAGAGGGGCCCCCAAAAAAAGGGGAAAGGATCCCCATTCGTTTAGAAGGTAACTAAAAACTAACACATTCTATCACCAACTCGTTGGTCAGTACTAAGCAAACGGGGGGGGGCCCGCCAGGGAACAGGGGAAAAGGACGGATTCAGAACCACAATTTTTCACTGCAACCGGAGGAAAAACAAAAAATGGAAGAGGTGTGTGCGGGGAGCCGGGGTCTAGAGTGGGGGCCCAAAAGAGGCCCCGAAAAATGCTTACCGCGGTACCGGGGTGGGGAAAGGCCGGATATAAAAAAAACGGCTTTGGTTTTTCAAAAAGCGTCCAGAAATGCCGAGAGCGCGGGGGACGAACGTGCCCTGTGTTGAGAAGTGGCCGCGAGAACGAAAAATAGAGACTCAAAAAGGGGGCCTGGTGAGCAGGAAAGTAAAGGACTCGAGACGGTTGAAAAAAGTGTTTTTGAGTTTGTTTGTCAAACGGCGGACCATTCAAAACGACCCGCCAGGGGGTTGCCAACCGCCTCCAGGGAAAAGACGGACGTCACGCCCACCTTCATTTGGCAGGGTTTTGACAGAGCAATGGGGGGGGGGGGAGAAAAAACTTTACCTCTCTAGATTAATCAGCGAGGGGGGGGGGGGATTGAAGCAAGAGGTCGGTTGGCTTTACAAAAGATGAAAAAAAAGGGCCCTTCCGTCCCACGAGATAACAAAAAAGAAGGCCGGAGTCAATCGGGGGAGCCGTGACCCGTGGCAGGTTGGATCAGAAAAGGCGCGTGAAAAAAAAAAGCGCGAAAAATCAAACCTGGCGACGGACTTGAACTGGGAAAAAAGGAAAAGACCACACAATGTTTAGGAAGGAGCAAAGGGGAAGGGAAAAAAAAGGTATCCTACCCATCGCTCCATCTTAAAGGGTGGTGAATGTTGACAGGACGAACCGGGGGGGGGGGGGGGGGGGGGGGAACGACAACCGAACAGGGGGGTGGACGTGGAGGGTGATGCGATAACGATAAGACACACAGGGGTCGAGAGGAGGGGAGGGCTAAGGGTTAGTTTGACCGTCGTGGATAGCAGGTCACATGGAGGGGGGGGCCGGCCAAGTGCGAATCTTCCCAAAACAAAAAGGACAACCACCTGGCCATCGCAGCCAACACGCGGGGTGGCACAAAAGTGTGCAGAGACCAAATCCGAGGGGACGCACCACTGAACGAAACTGGTTGGAATCACCAACCATTGACAAGTGGGCGGTTGTGTTTTACAGCATTTGACAACACAGAAAAGAAGGCAACCGGAACGAGAAAGTGGGGGGGCCCTCGGAGAGAGGGTTTCACGGTCAAAAGGGGTCCAGGCAACGGGGAAATCGAAAACACACGAAAATTCCCCCACTTTATTAAAGTGGAGAGACTCTGGACCCCCAGAACCGGTGGAGGTCGTCCCGGCAAAGGGGAACAAGGGGCGCACGTAAAGGAGGATCACAACGACAGGGTACGCAAAAGTCATAGAAGGTAGGGCCCCCAGAGGGTCCACAGGTGCCAACCCAGAAGGCGAGGGGAGGAAGCAGCTAGGCGGTGACCAGGTTTGTGGTACCCCAACATGGAAAGGGCCCAAAAAAGGGACACAGTTGCTTAAAACAAGGAAGACAGCCTAGGGGTGAAAGGTAGGGGATCGTAAACCACCGCACATCGGGGGAGAGACATTCTGTGAAACATAGGCCTGCGAGAACCCACTGCTGATGGACCAAAAAAAGTTTTGTTAAAAAATAAAGCTTGGTCAGGGAAAGGATTCTTGGTGCTTAGCTTAGCCCTACGAGCCCCGTTTATGGTGCTTGTCTCTACCTTCATTTTTGGGTCAGGCGGGGTTTCAACTTTTGGGGAAGGAGAGGGCTCAAAATGGGTGGTCAGTTTGAGGTTAAATACCAATGGACAGGAGGAACAGGAATGCACTACAGGTTGGAGCAAAAAACACCATCGCAAAGGATGTGGGCACCGAACACCGCTGAAGGAGACCACCTTGGCAGCCTCGGGTCGGGGGAACCAACTCCGGAGAGGTCGTACACCAAAACCTCCCCGGAAAAAGGGAAAATTGTGGACTGCAGGTCTGGGAAATGCAAAAAAAAGAAAAGAGCCAAACACATTCTAACGTCAGCGGAGGCAACCACCGTCAAACAAGGGGGCCTCGCGTTACCCCCCGGTAGGGGAACAGGATTCTGCGTGTATAGCCTTTGCATCTCTCGGGGGACCCTGCCACTGGCGGTCCCGTGCGGGGAAGGGGGGGGGTGACAGTTCCTATACCACAAACCCCCCTTTGGTGTGTTTGGTTGGGCCGACTTGGAAAATCCAGCGTCGAGGGTCAGATGGAATGGGCCCCGGGGAAGGAATGGATTCCAAAGAAAGTAAAACCTCACACAAATCCCAAAAAATCAACCTGAGGGAGTTTTCAGAAGGGGGCATCCGAGATACGAGGAGGGTCAAAGACTTGGGTGTTTTTTAGAATCATCGCTCTTAGAGGTTTGGGGGCGACCGGCCGAGAAGTATGAAACTGGAAAGTGTCCAAAAGCGCCACACTTAGGAAGGTACAGTAAAGGGTGCATAGAACTTCGGAAAGGAGTCTAAAAAGACAACAAAACCAAGAAGGATTACTTAAAAGAGAAGAGATATCCGAAAAGTCGCTTTGGCAACCAACCGCCACGGGTGAAAAAAGAAGGAGCGATGGCCCCTGTTCCCATGTCGAACACTAAATCTTAAGAAAAAAGGACTCAAAAGCCTAAAATGGAGGGGAGAGTTACAGAACCTCAACACCTCCTTAAACGATCCTAGAAAGGAAAGTATAACATCCACGTATTGAAGGAGGATGAAAAAGCCGTTAAGAACACACCCCCCTAAACCACCACAAAACCCAATCACTTGAACAAATTAGACAGGCTTTACAGCAGCCCGGGGGGAAAAAGGGTAAAATCACCACCGCTGGGGGAAAAAACCAAGTGCGAAAGCCAATCTAGAACCGAAAAGGACCAAGTCCCAAAAGCCCCCAAACACAGTCCGGACTAAGAAGAGAAGAAGCAAGGGGAACTCTCAAGGGAAGAAAAAAGGGGTTCCCCCTACAGCCATGAATCACCCAAAAAAGGGGGTGGGGGGCTTTTTGTGCAAAAAAAAAAAGGAAAGGCAAGACAGGTGAAGAATAGCCAATGGAAAAACCCCTAGAAGTGGGACCAAAACGCAGAAAGGCCAAAAGAAAAGCCGAAAAAAACAACACAAAGGGGGAGTCCCTTTGGGCATAAGCGTGTTGTCAAAACTCATGTAAAGAAACCAACCCCTTCACCGGAAGCTGAAAACAGGGAAACAACCCGGCCAGACAGTGAAATGAAAAGACTTCAACATTGTTAAGGGGAGATCACAACAAATCGTCACCAACGGAAGTTTCAATGGCCCACCTCAACAAGTGGCCAGGGAAACGAAAGCAAAAAGCAAAAATAAGCGGCTTCAGACCCGGGGATTAAAAAAAAAGGGAGACCTGCATCCGAAACCCCCGAAATTTGAGCCATAAACAATTGGTCCCCCGGAAGGCCGCCTCCTCAAACGAAAAGCACCCAGAAAGAGTTGAGGGGGGAGGAAATATCCACCTCAACCGCCCAAGAAAGTGGAGATATATCACCGGGGAGAAGAAAAAAAAATGGGGACCCGAAGAAAGGAAAAAGAACCACCAAAGCATCGAGGAACAAACAACAGGGGACCCAACTAACCGATACCTTGGGGCCAACGGAATATACGGAAATCAGTATTCAACCACTGTGTGAACGGTACCACGTAAAGCCATGGCAGAAGCGCACGGGGGGAAACAAACTTAACGCCCGCGGGTAAAAGGTGACGTTTCGAATGGTACGCCGCGCCAAGGGTGAACAGAGGTCAAATAAAAGATGTTTCAACGTCCGTTTCGTCCCACGGAAAGAAGGGAAAAGGGAAAATTGAAGGACTTTAAATAAGCTTTAATCCTCGGCCACACCCGGAGGATTCGTTTTGGACAACAGTAAAGGAAAAGGGGGGGAGGGTGACAAGCATTTTCACAGGGGCAAAGAGGGGGGGTAACAGTCGTCTGACGGTGGGGGGGGGGGGGCAACGAGGCAAAAAATGCCAGGGAACGGACCTGATGAGGCCCTATATCTCAAAAAAAGAACAATAAAAGGCGAACAAATGAGACGAAACTGGGAACCGGGGAACGAGTGGGGATTGCGGGTGGCAGGGCACGGCGTAGAACCATTTTTTAATAGGGAGAAAGGGGGGGGAGTGCGGGAAAGGCCACCCTCGTGAGGAAGTCCCAGAAATTCAAGGGAAGAGGGGGGTGGTTACCATAATCGCCTAGGCAAGCATCCGAGGGTTGGGGTCAAGGGGCCCAGGGACAAGGCCCCTTTTTAAAAGAACAGGGAACACGGTGCAAAAAGGCACTGGGAACAGAAATAGCCAGACTTCAACCATGCGGAACTACACCGCTGCCCTGAGGCCCTACAAGTGGGAGACGTCAAAAAGGGGGATGCCAAACCCGAAAATCAGAATCCCCCATCGACTTCTATCACAAGTTAAAGAAGGGAAGAAAAAGCCTAGGGGTGAACATGCCAGAAGCGTGGGGAGGAACGAGAACAAATAGTCAGTAAAAAATCGTACAAACCCCGGAATGCACAGGGGGGGGGAAAAAAAAGACTACACTTGACTGAATGCCCGTTCCCCCCAAGGGGTAGCCTGCTAAAAGGAAAGTAAATCAGGGAGCGCCCTCTGACCCTTCAACCCAAAGACAACTCCAACGTAAGGAAAGCACCAACAAACCCCTAGGGCCACAGGGGAGGAAGGAATCCAAAGAAGGTCTATAAGAAGGGGCCTCAAAAAGAAAAAAAGGGCACTAATTTTCCAGGGACGGCACCCGGAAAGCACTTTTCAAGCCAACAAGCCCCAATCCACGGGAAAAGGGGAACCCCCTCGCTATGAACCTCCCACAGGAAAACGGGGGATGAAAAGAAAGAAGGTACGGGTAAACACACATTACGAAAGACAACCAAGGGATGTAAAAAACAGTCCACCTAAACCAACCTACCACTGACAGAAACCGGGGGAAAAAAAAAACAGAGAAAAAAAAGCGGTGCAACCTAACGAAAATGGAAACACGGTCTTCACTTAAAAAATCGGTAGAACAACGAGAACCTCAGTGCAAAATTGGGGACAATTTCCTGTGAAACGGAACCAACAAGCAAACCTTGCCAACAAAAAGGAAAAGAAGTAAAAGGGGTTTAAAGTTCAATTCAACAAACCCCTTTCGGAGCAACGGAGGCAGGATCCCCACCCTAAAGAAGAAAAGAAAAAGGGTTGAGCCAGGGGGAGGGGACAGGATTTTCTAAGGAAAAAGGTCCCAAAACCTCCCAAACTAAAAAGGACCGTAAAAACGGGGGGTTAGGATTTTAAGGTTCCAAAACAGAAATTCCTCAAAAAAACACAAAACAGGGAAGGGAAGGTGAAAAGAAAAGGGATCTCTCTTGAACGGTCAAAAGAAAAAGTCCGGAGGTCAGTGTTGGGGGGTTGCACAAAAATTAGAACCGCTCCGTTCAAAAGGTGATAGGAAACGCCGAAAAAAAAGAGGAGATTCGTACGAGGGCCACGCTGGACATTTACCCCAAGTGAACCCAACGGCCCCACGAGTATGGAGAAAAAAAGGGGACAAAAAAACTCTTGTTTGTCATGTTGGAAAAAAAACGATAATTGAAAAGTCCCAAGACTTCTGGAATTCCCCCATCCACACGGGGAAACAAAAAGCAAATGGGATACATTTCCACTTTGAACCCGCAATCAGGAACGAAAAGGGCCAAAAACTGTTGACAAACTGGGGGTGAAAGAGGAAAAAGAGACCGCGAAGAAACCGGCAAAATAAAAAAACAGTCCCTTATTGCACCTTCGAGAGGGTGTATGGGAAGCTCTAGAGGTCCCCAGGCTCGCCAGGAGGCAAACATGTATCCGGAGAAAACCCCTCACCTCACGGTGAAAAAGAAGGAACGAAGCTGTGAAAAACTTACCAGGTCCCCGACCGAAGGGGACGGAAAAAAAAACAACTCGGCAAGGACTCCTCCAAAAAACACGCATTGATATGCGCTTGAAGGTCCAAACAAAAAAAAGGAAGGGAAAAAGAGGAAGGTCTCTGCCCCCTTTAAGAAAAAGCGGCGCGGCGACGAAGGGGGGAAACCACAGGGGAAACAAATGACGGGACCAAAAAACAAAGCCCCTTCAAGGCCTACAAGGGGGAACAAGAGGGGATAGAGACCGCCCCCAATCTGCTGAACACAACGGAAAACATGATTATGGATCTACGGGGAAGACCACATACCTTGCATGTTGTGGGGAATGGAGGGGAGAAGAAAGGGAGTCCCCTTTCAACCAGTGGGTTTTGGTTGAGGGAAAAAGAAAGACACATCCGGTCTGGGAGAAACTGGTCCATCAAACCCCTTTAAACTCACTGGGAGGGGTGAAGAAAGGGGGGGGGGAACGTTGGGGGGGAACGGGCAAGGCACGAAAACTCCATCTCGGGCCCAGATCCCCCTGAAACGCGGGGAACAAAAAGGGAACCGACCGTTTGCACGGGGGTGCGAAAAAAAACAGGTGCAGGGTTGCAAGCAATAATAAATTGCCAACCAACTTGGGACTCAATGGAAGAACAGGGGGAAAGTACAACCTAGCACAAAGCCCCCGCAGGGCGGGGAGAAAAGGGTAAAAAACGAACCCAAAAACCTCAGTAAAAAAACTTAATGGAAGGGCAACCGTCGAGAAGTTTTAGAACCTGCCACATTTGGTTGGGGGAAAAGAGAAAATCTCGAATCCGAAAAAAGTTGGTTGGGGCGGCGAGGAAGGGGAAGTCAATTTTCACAATTAGGCCAAAAGGCCAGGATTTGTCCGGAAAATGGGAGGAGGGAAGTGGTCTGGCCAGTCAGGGAGTATAAAACCAAACCGCCTTGGGGGGTTACTGCTCAAGGAAAGTGGCAAGACAGGGATCCAAACGGTGCATCTGGCAGCTGGGGGGTAAAAGAGGGTTGGGGTTTTCGTGTAATCTAAGTGAGAGAGGGGGGGAAAACCTCAAACAATCAAACCGGGCGTGTCATTCCACTCATAGGCAGGGGGGATCCAGGAGCCCCAAACGGACACACGTGCACCGGGGGGAGGGGCAACAACAAAAAAAAATTAAAGAATCGGAACCAGGTCCGGAAAGATATATGGGTGTGATCGACTTTTGGCAGACACAAGAGAAAAAAAAGTTGGGTCAAGCGTTTTTCTATGGCCAAAAAAAGCCCCCAAGGTGGGTGGGGGAGGGGGCAAATTCATTAAAATGGTACTTTTTCTTAAGGAAGTTGGCTAGGCGGGGGGGGGAAGTCCTTTTTCCTGACCGGAAATCAGAAGGACCAGGGAAAGTCACACCACGCGTGGGTGGCAAAAGGATATGAAAAGGTCGGGGGGACGTTCTGCCAGAGGGCCACCAAAAAAGGTAAGGGGATAAAGGGTGAGAGTGTTGAGCGGGGATGGGGGTGACTTCAGCGAGTACGAAAAAGAATTTGGTGAAACAGCGAAAGGCTTGGCCGATGGGGGGGAGGGGGGGAAGGATCCGGCCTAACAAGAATTCTTGGGCAGCAAAAAGTCGAATTTTGTCAAAAACAAGGGATTTTGACAAAAAAGGCAAAGGGGAAGAAAGTGGGGTTTGAATGCAAAATCTGGGGAGCGGTAACACCCTAGACCACAACACCAAGGAGGAGGTGTGAGGGTTGGGAACCACCCCGGGCGACAAAACAGGTAAACATTTAGATATCAAAGAGGGAAATTGAGTCCGGGTTACAGGGGCTGGAAGGGAAGTCCATGCTCTTTCGGAAAGGGGGGGCAGAGAAAAAGAAGGCCGGCCTGGGCGGGCTACCAGTCGTTTGACGTTAAATTGGAAAAAAAATTGGGAGGGAAAGAGGGACGAAGACCATTGCAAATAAAAAGAAAAGGTCTTAAAATCGGGAGAGGAGTAGCTACTGGGGGAAAAACCTGAATCCAGAAGGGAAAAAAAATAGAGTATCACAACAGTTATCAAGTCCACTGGGCAGGGAAAGGAACAAATGTTGGTGGGAAAAAAGAATCGTGCAAAATAGAATCACATGATCTAAAAAACAAAAAGGGAGTTCACTAAAAAAAAAAATTAGAAAACTGGGGTCGGTCTGGTGGTGAGTGGGAACATAAAAAAAGGATTCCGCATGGGGCGTAACCAGCATGAAGCATCGGACAACGAAAAACCGAAGGGTTAAAAAGAACCCCGGGGGCAAAAAGAGTGCAAAACCAAAAAAAAATCAAAGGTGAACTCCATCAAGTGTGAACGGAAGAAAAAAAACTAAAATCAGTCCAGACAACCCTGACAAATGCAAGTGGACAGGGCCGGATAAGGAAGTCCCCCAATACCAAAGTCCCCTAGACATCATGGAGGATACCCATTCGAAGGGGGAAAAAAAAGAGAACCCAGAGCGGGGGGAACAGTCCGGGTTTGATGAAGCGCGGAAAACGTGGAAAGCTGGGAAACAAAACAAGAAAAATTCACGCAACAAGAAGAAGGAATCCCCGCACAAGTAAAAGAAGGGGCAGGGGGCACCCAAAAGTTCCGGTCACCAAAAAACCCCCCAACATGAGTAGGACGGGGCATGAAAAGAAGGATCTTCCCTGTGTGAGATTCTGGGGCAAATGGGGTTGAAAAATGTCCCTTGCTAAGCGGAACTCTGAAAAAAAAAGGGTAAGGAAATCGGGGGGGGGGGAGGGGGGACGGGGGAAAACACTCCATTCCGCAAAAGACTTGTTAGTCGGGTTTGCTTTATGAGGTGGGGGAGAAGGATGGCAAGGAGGAAACCGGGGCAATTTTCACTTTCTGCAAAAAACCAATGCGGGGGGTTTGACCGTGGAAAAGATCATTTGTCTTTACCCACGGAAAACTTAGAGTCAGTCAAACACTCTGTGTTTTCGTTCGCAACTGAAAGGGGGAAAGGGGACCAAAAGTGGAAACGGTTTTGGACGAAAAGGGGTGTGGAAAGGTCCTTGCCATTTGCCCTACAGAAAAGGGGCTGGGCAGCAAAAAAGGGGGGGAGAAAAGGGGTCAAAGCGGGGAAAAAAAACCCGATATCTTTAAACCAAATTCTTCAAAAAACTGTAGAGACGGGAGGAAAAAAAATTCAGGACAGCCTTATAGCGGAAACCCATACGATAGAAACAATCTCCCACCACCTTTTGTCCGTCGGGGTGACCCTGCCAGAAGGGGGATGCCGTCCTATTCCAGAACCAAACCTATCCACACAGACTTTTTGTCGCTTGTACAAAAAAAGCCAACCAAACCAAGGGGCAACAGCCCAAATTGGGGGGATTTGCCCCATGTGTGGGAAATGAAGTCAATTTGGTAAAAAGAAGCCGGGAAAAAGCTTTCTTCTTCCAACCCACCCCCGGGTTGACTTTTTAACTCTGTCCCCGGAGGCTAAAGGTGGGGTGAAAGAACGGCTCCTTGGCCTTAAAAACGTGGTGGTCGGAGCTCAAAACCGTGCCACCGAGTTGCCCAGAAAGATCTGGGGACGGGGGGGGGGAGGACCGGTAGCTTTAAAAGCAAAGACAGCCACACCAACAAAAACCCCAACGGGGTGAGGGGGTTTGGAAAAAACTTAAAAAACGAACTTTTTTCAAAAGAGTCGGAAGAGGAAAGTTAAATTAAAGGGGGGTAGCAAACTCGTGAAGGGGGGGGGGGGGCCAACCAAGATTAGTAGCACGGGGGGAAAAAAGAAACGCCATCCCTAAAATCAGTGGAAACGGGGGCAAAGAGTCCCACAGGAAAAGAGCGAAAAAAAAAATAGCAAAAACACAAAGGAAGGAGGGGGATTAAAAGAGGAAAAAGTGATAAACAAAAGGACGGCTGAACCATTGGGGACCCGCAAAGGCCCCCAAAACAACGGAAGTCACTCGGGAAGTGAACAAAAAAATTTAGCCTATTCACGGCAAAAAAAGCAACCCCTCCTTTTCACACAACCCCCGAAGGTCGCCCTGGCGAACTGAAGGTAGGGGAAAGAACCGGCAAAAAAACGGTGAAACAAAATAAAGGGGGATTGAGAGGGCAAAAAAAAGGCAAAAGAGAGCCCCCTGCAACACCACAGCAACAACCCCCAACGTAAAACAGAAACCTCAAGAAAGAGGGGGAGTTTGTCCCGGAAAAGCCAAAAACGGCCTCAAAGGCCTTTGAAGAAAAAAGAGAAACAGCCATCCCGCATTCCAGGAAAAGACCAGAACCAGCCATTTCCACAGGAAACTAGAGGAACCCCTTTGGTTTCTAAATTTAAAAGCGAAAACACTAAAAAAAAAAACGGGGTCAAAACATGTGGGAAACACCTAATGTCACCCACCCAACACCCCTTTTTTGGCTTGTGAAAAAGGGAGGGTCAACCCCCTCAACACGGAAAACGTCCCATAAAAGAAAGCGGGGCACGTGGCCACAAAAAAGAGAAGGCCCCATAACCAAATTTTACCGCCCCCAGGAAGGCCCCTTTTCCCAGGGTGACCCAAAACCACACCAACTTCAACATTGAAGAACCAGAACCCAACAGAAACGAAAAACCCCTGAGATACGAGGAACACCACTAACTGTCCGGGCAACACTGAATCGAAAAACGGCAAATTTGGCCCTTGGGCAAAAAAATAAAAAAAAAATTCACCACACCAAAAAGGAGTTAAGGTGGAACCAAACTGCATTTTCCATGGTCAGAAGCCCAAAGAAAAATCGGAGAGACTAAACAACGGGCCTCCGACCCTCCCTTGACAAAAAGCAAAATCCCGGTGCTAATTGGCCAAGTGGGGACACCTCCCTAAAACACCCTATAACCAGAAAACCTCACCTGTGTAAAAAAGTAAAGGCAGAAACACTCTAACCCACCTCCACCGCCCCCCCAAAAAAAAGCCCCCAAAATTTCCCCCAAAACTTAAAGGTAGAGAGAAAAAGAAAAACTTGGTAAACCCTAAAAGAACCAAGAACCGAACCCAATAAACCGGAAGGCGGAAATACAATTTGGGACCGCAAAAAGAATGAACCATGCCCTGAGGAAGCGTTCAGAAAGTAAAGACCTTACGATTTGTGAACACCGAAGGAAAATCCCTCCCCCCCAGAAGGGGTCAGTAGCAAAAAACGGAAATCAAAAACGGGGGGGCGCTGGGTGTTTTACCACTCAACCTGGTAAAAAAACAAAGGGACCCTGGAGACAGAGGACAAATCGCTGACCCCCCTTCAAGCAAGGTTCACCCAAACACCACCCACACCCCAAATTGAACGGGGAAACACTTGGGTCCCCACGCCGAGCGGGGGGGTCTGGCATCCGTTTTCACCCAAAAATCATGATGTTAATTCACCTGAAAGCTGGGCGGAAACCCAGGGGCCAGGTGGGACAAACGGAAACCAGGGAAGGCATTGAGGGGGGGGTGGCACGTAAGCCCAACGGGGGGGGGCACTTTACCAAAAAATTGAGGAACCGTGCCCTAGAGACGCAAAAAACGGTCAACCGATTTCTTTTTACCACACTGGGGAAAAAGCGAAAGTCCAATTTGTGTGGTCGTGAGGTGGAAAAGTAAATGGACACGGGCGTCCCCCTGACACGAACCATGGGCCCAAATTTGGGCCGGATTAACCGTAACACCAGGGAAAAAACCCTTCCGTTTTCTTGAAAAAAATAGGGGGTTTGTGGGCACAGAAACCCTAACAGGAACCACCAGGGAGAATTGTTGTTCTGCAAAACAGGGGGGCCGAAGCTTAATACCAAAAAATGAAAAAAAAAACAAAAGGGGGACCCCCCCATGGTACCCTAAAAAGGGACCAAAATAGAACGCGGCGGGCTCAATAAAAAAGGAAATAACGCAAAACCTGGAGCCCTTGAAAACCCCTGAAACTAGCCAGGGAAACGTCAAATGCGAGAAAAGCGGGGAAGTTTAACGTGGGCGGAAAAAAACGCAAAGGCGGGGAACCCGGGAAAGACCATTTGGGGGGTGAAAGAAAAAACTTCCTTAAAAAGAAAATCGGGCTCACTCCCACCCCAAGCTTTCAAGAATGGGGAAGAAAAAAGGGTGTTGAAATGAAACTCTTCTAAGCACCCGTGCAACAAATGTTCCATTGAAAAATGAAAAAGGCAAATTGGAACTATATCGTCACAAAACACGCCGAACAACCCGGGGGACCACCACCCAAGGTAGAAAATCCAACAAAACGTGTAAATTGAGGCGCCGGAAGCCCCCAGACGGGGGAAAATCAAAAAAACAAACGTACCACAATTGCAAGGAAAGGGAAGAAAAACCCCCTGAAAGAAACGTCAGTCCCCCGTATCGATAAAAAGCATCACCAAAAAGGGACCACCTTCACAAAACAATTGAATCAGCTAATGAACTCAATGGTGTAGGGGCCGGACCCCTCTAATCTGATGGAAACTGGTCAAGAACAACTCCCACTACAAAAACATCCCTGGGCTATCACGTATCTAGACCGGGAAAGAGAAAAATCTAATTGGAAATCCAAGCCCAAAGGTTCACCTCACCAAAAGGATCCTCCAGAAGAAGTCGATAAAGACAAAGAGCAAGTAATAAAAAAACATAGGGAAAGAAATTTGTACGTCAGAACCGCCGCACTTCACCCAAGAAATACACCTCCAACTATGGAACCCAGGACCAACCCTCAGAAAAGGTTGGTTTTGGGATGAGGGAAAAACCAAAAAAAAAACCTACCCACTGAAACAGAAAGACCCGGCCTTTGCGGGTGTGAAAGGACCCCAGCCCTACCGGCGACTGGAAAGGAAATCAGAAAGGGCATAATGGGGGAGACTTCCGTTAACAATCGGAATAGCCCCCCAAAAAAAGGGGTTTTTAGAGTCGGGACTACAGAGCCCCCCTGGGTAAGTTGCCAAAATGAGCAGGTTAAACTCACACGGGGGAGGGTCGAGGGCGCTTAAGGAACGGAGGAGTTCGCGGCAACTGAACGCAGGAGTGATGGGACAAGAGAGGAGAATGCGAAGATTGGGACTTCGTATAAGGCCCCCACCAACAAAAAAACCAGAAAAGGGTTAAGGATTGGATCACCCAGTGAAAAAAACCGAGGGGGTGAATGAAAATTCGTAAAAAGACGGGGAAAAAGGAGGTACAAGGAAGTCAACAACCAACGGTAAAAAAGTTCCACACGATCAACATACCGGGGGAATGGACAGGGGCCGGGTGGCACCGAAAAGGGAGGAGTACCAAAACTTGGAATCCCCTAGGCGTAAAGGAAGCCCCCCCCCAAGAAAAACACGGACCAGAAGGTGGCCGGGGACGATCCATTGACTAAAAAGTTACACGAACTCGATGGGTGCGGGCCAAAGGAACTAAAGGGCTTTCGAAAACCAAAAGAAAAAACGGACTCCCAGGGCAGGAGTTCCCCTTGACCCAAACAAAAACCAAAACGGTTGGAAGCCCCCGAAACAAGGAACCCAACCCAAGGGAAGGGCCAAAAAGAGGGATTTGGGAGAGGTCAGTCTCGGATTCAGACAACCAAACGGGAGGAGAAGAAAGAAACAGAAACCTGGAGACCATAGGAGGGAACGCGCCGGGAAGGCAGGCAAACCAAACCGTTTGCAACAAAGGGGGGCAACGTCAACACCAACAGGACCAGCTATTGAGGAACTAAAGACAGGGAGAAATGAGGTCCTTCCAAGGACACTAGAGCCGGAACAATAAGACGACGAAAAGGAGGAAAGTGGAACGAAAATGGACGTGGGGTTGTCCCTGGGGAAGGGGCCGAGCCCCCAAAATGAAAAGTTACAGGGGGTTGTGAGAGGGGCGGAAACAGAGTGTGGGCACAAAAAACGTCCCTAAAAATATGAGGTTTTGAATGGGGGGAGAAAGGTACCGAGGGGACGCCCAAAGTACTCACCGCGAGTACTGAGGCTAGGGGAAGGGGGGAAAAAGTGTACACCTGGGTTGCACGGGGGGCGCAAACAAAATTCAAAATTGCCCCCGCCAGGAAGAATCCCTTCCTCCCTTCCCGTACGGACCACCCCCCAGATAAGCGAAAAGATGGCGGTCAGGACAATATCCCAAAATTAAACTAACCAGTTGAACTGTGAAAGCAGTGCAAACCTCTAAAAACCTACGGGGGAAAAAACTCCGTGTTGGTTGGTGGAGTCAATCACCTCGGAGGACGAACGAAACAAAGGAGGACAGGCGGGGTTCCCTTACCGAGAAAATCCGGACCCCCCCATTGGGAAATCAAGGCCCTGGGAACACAAAGGGAGAGGGCAGCTAAAAAAAAAAAGTGGACAGAGTTCAGTAGACCAAGGCCCTTTACCAAAAAAAGGTTGGAATGGCCCTTGCGGTCTACGGTTTCGGGGGGAGGACGTAAAGAAGTCAAAATGTAGGGACCGGTAACAGTGAGGGGCATACGTCTATATTAGAGCCGAGGCACAGAGGGGCACAGGGCAGGGGTTCCGAATTCAGCTGAAACTAAATTGTTTAACCGAGCATAATAGGGTTGGAAGAAAAAGGGCCCGGGTTGATAAATTATCACAAAAAAACGGGATTAAAATACTGTAAGCACACAAGGAAAACAGGTGCGGCCTGTCTCGGTCCCCTTAGTCTAAAGGGGGGGGAATTTAACTTTTCCGACAGGAGTTGGCAGTTAACTTATCACACAGCGGACGAAAACAACCAGTGTCGGGGGGAATTCCCTAAAGAAAAAACAGGAAAGTCAATTTTAATGCCACCGGCCCCTATCCGGGGGAAGTCAACAAAAAAAACAATGTGTAAGCGAAAGAGGAGAGTTTTACACGGGGGGTACAGGCAGCTCGATGTGAGACATGGGGGTTGTACAAAAAGGGGTCCCCCGGGGCTTTGGGTGAGCAGAAAAAAATGGGAAGAGTCCGGAATTGGAAAAGGCATAAAAATTGTTTGAACAAAAACGGCCAACTGTGCCACATTTTTCACGGACCAGCGTGGTGTGGGGGACGAAAAAAGACAGTTGATGTAGCCCTGTGTCGCAAGGGCAACAAGCCCCAGGAAAAAACCCATGGGGGGTGAAAAAACCCAGGTGTTAAAGAAGGTCTCAAACACCTTACACCCGAACAAATATAAAGTATCAAGGAAAAACCGTAGGAGTGGGGTCAGGTGAGTTTGTCAGTAAATCCCAGTCCCCCAGGGCTCCAATGGTTCCGTGAAAATGGGGGCGGAAAAAAAAAGGGGTCGCAAAAAACGCCTGTAAAAAATTCCGGGGG
>Ga0179591_1309861_pt1 | contig 15431 bp, 24 predicted proteins | sample CZOMad2_1_08_16f_FD_182891 | JGI IMG/M metagenome (GOLD analysis project Ga0179591, IMG submission 182891) | Vadose zone soil fungal communities from Angelo Coast Range Reserve, California, USA - CZOMad2_1_08_16fungal (PacBio error correction) | ecosystem: Environmental > Terrestrial > Soil >...
AAGAGAGGGCGGGCCGAACGACAAAGAGGAAGAGGGGGGGGACGACCAAAACTTTCGCAAATGAAAAGGTGTTCCATGCCTGGGAGGGTTTTGAAAAAGGGCGACTAGGGAAGGTGTCGCAGTGAAAAGGAGCAGGACTTAACCAAAACGAAAAGAAAGAATAGGTCACTGGCGAAAAGGGGGTGGGAATCACCAAAAAACATTTCCAAAAGGAGCAGGAAGGCCGTAAGGACAGCCCCGTATAACAAAGCAAGCCCACTCCTTGACGTGATGCGGGAACGAAGGGTGAAACGACAACTGGAGAATCAATCAAGGTTGGAAGAACGCGCTGGGTGGCCCGGTTGGCATCAAGAGAAAGACCGTTTCAAGGAGAAACGTCCAGCATCCCGACTGCTGGGGAATCGATGAAGAAAAAGGGAAACGGTGGTCAGACACTGAGAACCAGGAGGGACCCACCATTAAATCTTCCCCCCGTTCGCCCTTGGGGAAAGAAGGTTGAACCAGGGGGGAAAATTGTGAAGGAGCCTGTTTGCCTTTTCAAGGCAGAAAAAAAGCCTCGAAAGATCACGCACAAAAAGTTTACGTGACAAGAAAGAGGGAACATTCGGTGGAAAAGCAACTTGTGGCAACAGGGGCCCCCAAAGGGACCAGCAAAAAAGCACGGAGAGGACCAGATAGCACGAAATTGGCCCAAAGAATCCAATGTGGGGGGGGGAAAGGAAAAAGGGACGAAAAAAAGAAAAAGGAACTTGGCATGGAAGGATCAAACATGATCTGGGGAGGACGCTGGGACCCAGACTGACCATCCTGCCGACTCCGTATCCGAATCAACCAAACGGAACACGGGGAAATCACCACGTCCCTGTGAAAAAGGAAAGCCATCGAAAACACCTCTTCACTGTTCCCCTAAAAAAAGGGGTCCAGGGGAAACCAAAAGGGTTTTGCAATGGGGGAATCCAAAACCTGTACGGCCTGTCTCCACGTGTGTGGAACAACACAAAAAGAAGAAGGTGGGGGAAAAAAACAAAACTGACACCGAACTGGCTTTTGGGTAAAGGTTCCAAAATGCCCCGAAAAAAGAACGTCACGGGGGGAAGCGGATTGGACGTACATGACTGCAAGGGTCTGGCTTGGACGCCGCCCGGACGAAAAGTTGGTGGGGTGGGAGGTAGTGGTGGGGAATGACGACCGAGGCCCAGAATGGGGGGGGAAGGGGTCTGAAGTAGCAGGTGACCAAACCCCCAAAACCCCCAGGGGGGAAGAGTTGTGATTAGACAATGAAAGGAAGTACCGGCAAAGGGTAAAAAGCCCACACATACCTGGCAAAATTGGAAAACTACCTATATAAGCAAGGGGTAAAACCCGGCAGTCAGACAACGAATTATTACGCACCGGTGTTGAAAGGGATGACAATGAAAAGGATGGTTGGTAACCAAGAGGAAGGCAGAAAAGCAAGTAGGTCCCGGCCGAAGGGATCGTTTAAAAACCTTCTGCGGGGGGGGGGGTGGGGAAAAAACCAGGAGGATTTGGAGAGGGAAAGGGGGTTTTCTACCAAATCCGGGGTAGAGTGAGGAGTGCTGACAAAAAAACCACGGGGCAGAAGGGGAAGAGGGAAACGAAATTTTCCATGTTTGGTCAGGGTGGGGGGGGACTTTCTGAATGCGTCCAGTGAAGGAGGTGGGTCAACACCGGCAACAAAAATGGAAAGAGCCGGGGAAAAAGCGACAACTTTAAAACAAACTAGTAGAATCTGTACTAATTTGGAAATGGGGGGGGGGGGGGGTCCAGACCGGAACGGGACCTGGGGCAGGGTAAGTTTGGGGGGGGAAATCGAAACCTACTCCTAACTCGGCCCAAAAGAGGGGCTTACCCACAGAAAAAGGACATGGGGACAAGGATAGGTTGAAAAGAAGAGGGGAATTGGCCGGGCTCAAGAGGTCATACGCCGACCACCCCGGGGGAACGGGGAAAACAAAACCGAACAGAATCGAGACGGCTCGAAAAGGAAAAAGGGTTTAAGCGGGAATGGGGACATGTTTCCCAATCGAAACCTCAACAAGTCCTAAACCGGAGAAATTCAGGGTACGGGGGACGCCTTGAAAATAGGCGGAGGCACAGTAAAAAAGAAACCAACCAAAAGTACAGGGCATTCACCCCGAGAGGGGTCAAGATGTTGGGATCGGGTTTGTTGTTGGCAGTTTTCTTTCATGCTCTTGGGTTATGAATGGATGAGAAATTAGGGAGACGCCAACTACCATGTAAAACTGTTTTGGACTATCAAAGTGGAGAAAAAAAGAAAAAAAAAGGTAAATGGCGGGTCGGTCACACCTCATGGGGGAAGGGGACCATGCAGATTGTTAGGAATTATTCATTGGTTAGTCAAAAAGTATTGATGAAAAGTAACCCCTAAGTGGAAAAAATGGGTGTAGTGGCCGTAGGAAACCAGCGGAGGGGGGGCGGGATTCTTTAATAAAGGAGTCTTAATCGTCGGGAGGGTCAAAATATAAGGGTTGTGACCCATAAACTGGGTTTCGACCTTTGATGGAAGGAACTGAAATACAAAGGGAAAAAAATCGTTCGAAGGACGGTCAAGATGAAAAAGGTTTGGGCAACGGAAAAGTCTGGGGGGGACGCGAATTGTGCAGCGGGATTTCTCCGGAGACGGGGGGAAATTAACCATACTCCATCAGGAAGGCTGACAGAGGGAGGATCAAAAATCAGCCGGAAAAAGACGGAATCGGTCCGGCCCCTGGGGGGTGCGGTTATCTCCATGGGGGAACAAACTCAGGTAAGAGAACAAAACCAGAAACAAGGAGTGTAGAAGGAAAAAAAAAAAAGAGATCGGAAAAAGATACCACCAAAGCACACCGGGGGGTCATTTCGGAAATGAGGGGGGGTGGAGGACACTGAAAAGAAAAATCATGACGCAAAAAAGTCTCCCACATGGGAAAAATTCTGGAAGAAGGGAATTGTTTAAAACGGGAAGAGGGGCAACACAGGTAGCCTAAAAAGAAGGGGAAAAAGCCCCCAAAAAGCCAGCACATGACAAGGCGATGTCAACTCTTCAGTTTGGGGGTGGTCATGGTTGACAAAAAAATTGGAAGGGGAACTGGCCAACGAAAAACAACGGGGGTACAAATGGAACCAAGGCAGACACGGAAATGAAGAACACCGCCGCAATCTCTCAGACGTCGAAGAAAGGGTGGAACTAAGGAACGACAAGGTTAGAAAGGGCCATAATAGTATTCCCATGAATCCCTTCAAAGAAAGGGGAACGACGAAAGTGATTCAAAGCCTTTGTTTGGTCGCAATAAGAACGGCCAAGAGGGCAAGGCCATGGGTTGTTGCATGTAGCAGCCATCGGTGACCGCCCAGCAACCAAGGGGGTTGTGGTCGGGCGGGAAATACAAAATCCACGGGGTCCCCAAAAAACAAAGACAAAGGCATTGGGGTCAACGCTCGGGGGGGCGTTGGGCAGGGCACACCTTTTACAAGGTTCTAAGAGGTTTTGTACAAAACGAATAAAATCTTTTGGTGCGGAGGGGGTGGGGATCCGGTGGACAAATACCAAAGAAGGACCACAGACTTCGGCCAGCAAAAGGGAGAGGGGGGCTTTGAAGGGGTACAGGTCAGGAGTGGGTACTAGCAAGAGGCCGCACAAAAACGACAAAAGGAGGGATTGGGGACCAAAAATCTCAGAAAACGAGCGGGTCCGGGGGGGGGGCGGGAAAAAAAAGAATTGTTTCCTCAAGGGGGTAGGTAGAAAAAGAAAAGGGCCCGGTAAAACGCAAAAGGGTGGTCACGTTTCCGGGCTCATTGACAACCCCACAAGAAAGATGAAACTAAGCTCCCCTGTGAGGAGGGTACCCGTCAGGTGCGAAAAAAAACGGGAACTCCATAACTGAAAAGGGAAGGTTGGGTTAATAGGGAAAAGACCATTAAAAAAACTTCTTTGAAGCAGGACAAGCGGAACACGCTGCCAAAAATGGTAAAACTCAGGGGGGAGAAGCTGAATTGGCAAGGTGCTAAATCGAAAAGAGACAGGCCATGACGAGTAACAGTGGGACACAAAAGACGCAAAACCTGTCCAGAAAACGCCGACACCAGCCACGTAAAACACCCGGGGTTCACCTATCACCGGTGACGGAGACTAAGGAGAGAGGGGACACCCGTCATCTGTGGGAAAAAAAGAATGTCTACACACATAGTTGGGTTTCTGCTTGGGGAAAACAAGGATAATAACAAAAAAAGCTTAAAAGAATAAGAAGCCCGTCACGGAAGGAAGGGGTTAACCTGGGTGGAGGCAAAAACGGGGGTCCCGACTATTTACAATGGGAAAATGATAGCACCCACATTCCAAACTAACTCGTTCGGGAGGAAAATGGGGAAACCGGGGGCGTAGAGAAACAAAGGCGTCGTCCCACAAGGGGCAGGACAAAAACGTTAAAGAGGTAGGGGGGGCGTACAGATCCCACAGAAGAAAGGCAGCCAGGGAAGAAAAAAGCCAAAAAGAGCCTCGATGAGGTAGGGAATGTGTTAGGGAAAGATGCTACCGGGAAAATTTGAAGCAAGAAGAGTGCACAGAACAGCGCCAGGAAAAAGCCACATTTCCAAAGTTGGGCCTCCTTTAAGAACCGGAAAAGGGGAAATTATCGAGCGGGAACGAAAATTGAAGAGGAAGGCGGAGGGGAGGGGTTAAAGTACGTTCATTGGATTTGTGGAAGACACCGATCTCAAAGTCAGGTTTGATGAGGATCACAACGGGCATGTCAACCAGACGGGTCCAGAGGTCCATAAGTTAAAACATGTGGGAAGTCCGGAAGGATTTGAAGAAGATGATTCTAAGGTGGAAAAAAAAAACAGGGTAAAGGGTTGTTCACACAACGGATCTCGCAGGGGGGAAAAAAAAACAGGGCTAAGAAGATGAAAAAAAAATAAACCGACAGAGACAAGAGCCAACACAACACCCCCTGACAAAAAAACTTCGGATCAAGGCGGGGGTAGGAGTTGGGACGGAAATTAGACAACGCGAAAACACAGTAAAACCCCGGAGAAAAATAAATAGTCACGAGTCTGGTCTTTCTAGGGGGGACAACAGGCCGTCGCGCGAGAGGGGGGTGAAATAGGGAAGGGGCGGAAGAAACGAAGTGAATGAACGAAGAAACACTGCAAGAAGCAGACTGCCTGGAGGGGACGGGTGGACGCGTGGGGGGGGGAAAACAAATAGGGAGACGGGGGCCTAGGACCGGAAGGAACTCTCGAAGCAAGATATAGAACACAAACGGGGGGACTGGGTCTGAGAATCTCTTAAGAGGGGACCCGCTTGCTGACAAACGGGGGACCTCAAAACTGGGGAGAGGTTAGGCAAGTGAAGGTTAAATTAAAAAGGAGTTCAGAACCGAAAGAAGACCAAAACGCAATAGCGCGTGTTGAATAAACTGGATCGACAGGTTTGAAAAGTCATGGAATATAAGGGGGAAAGAAAACCTTCACCAGAGGGGTCGGCAGGGGCACATTGGGGGGGTCAGATTGGGACGCGGACCGGTTTCGAAAAAAAAAGTGAACGAAGGCCAAAAACCGGGGGGTCTTCAAAAGGTGAAGTGATGCTTCTTCGAAGCAAAAAAAAGAGATAAAGATGGTGGTTGGGATCCCTGCAGTATTCGAGAAACAATAACCCTTCTCAAGGGGAAGTTCCATTTATGACACGGAGACGCGAAAGAGGGTTGGTAAATAATCTTAGTGCAGACAAAAAAGAGAAAAAAATGAACAAAAAAAGCCGAAGAGCCATTCGAGCGGGGGGGGGTTTGGAACGGGTGTGGAACCGGGCACAGACGGCATGGGAAGGACACTCTGTAAAAAACACAAGAAGAAAAAGCAAAACGGCCCAATGGCATAAAGGATCAAAGAAACAATTTCCAAAACTCTTAGAGGGGGGGTGGGAAAAATAGATGGAAGAAGAAAACTCAAATAGAAACGAAAGATAGAGATGAAAAAGGAACCGTCGTAGAAATTACGTTCAAAGCTTCCACCTTTAAAATACGGGACATATTAATACCTCCCGTAAAGAAAGGATCTCCCTGAAAGGGGAAAAAACTCAACCGTCGAGCGAACACCATTACGGAAATTGCAGGGGTCTTATTAAAACAGGCTAAGTCAAAATCAAAATGGACGTCCGAAAAAGAACGACATTCAAGCGACGGGGATGAGAGAAGGGAGCGATCACCAAATCTCCTGTTTTTATGGAGAGGAACCCAGGTACGTGGTTCGCGGGAAGAGAACGTAGGGGACCCGTTAATCGGAGAATCTAAATCCTCAGACAGGCTAGGGGAACTTGAGCGGAGCTAAAGAAGAGGGGGGATTACAACTTAAAACGGGAACGGGAGGGGAATACACAGGTACTCGTCAGAGGTGGACACGGGGAAGACCTGAACTTTGTCGCTCAAGGAACGTCGAGCGAAAGGAACTCTAAAAGCCAAGCAGGCAAAAGACCCAGTATTAAGGAAAGAGAGGGGGGTAAAGGCTCAAGAAAACAAACAACAAAAAAAGAGGAAAAAGTTGAGAAGGAATTGAAAAACGAAAGCGAACAGAGAGTAATAAAAGGTTTGGCGAGGAGCGTCGAATGGACCGACTCGCGAAAGGAAAAAGGGGGCGTCCACTTAGGGATGGAAAAAAAAAACAGTTGAAACGGGTACCGGGAACCACGGGGAGAGAAGAAGTCGGCTTTGGTACTGGGGCAAGAAAAAATAGTGAGATTACGCTAAAGAGAAGAGTCCTCCAATATGCCCAGGGAGAGGGACGAAGAGCCTCGTGGTACCCCAGGCAATACCGGACTATAACTCCGGGGGTGCAGTAAAGAAAAAAACTTGATGGGGGGTCGGCGGGCGTTCTCTATATTAGGTCTCCTGTATCAGGGGAGGGTGGAGTAAAGATCATGTGGTGGGACGGAGAATCATTAATAAAAAATAAGAATGTCAATCTTAAACTGTGTCTTCTGGGGCACGCATAAAAGAAAAAAGAAAAAACTTAAGGAGGGGGGCTGGTGCTGGGGAAAGGAAAGTTAGAAAAGGAGAAAGAAAATCCAAGATGGGGGGGTCATGTGGGGCAAGCTAGAAAAAGGTAATGAAATCTCGGAAGACGAGAATACAGAGAAAAAGAGTTCAGATGGTCATGGAATCCGGGGTCGTATTCAAAAAACCTACTATTGTGGGGAAAATGGGCAATGGTGAGGGGAAGGGGAAATTCTCGGGGTAACTGTGGTAAGCGTGGAAGTCTTAACGTATGACCGATTGTTCACAGACAAACAGATCAAAGATCGAATGGCTAGACTGGGAAAAAATGGGGGGGGGGCTCTTGGACGGAAGAAGAGTGAGATTAAAGAATCCGTCCGAGGTAGCGGAAGAAAACCGGAAAGGACTGACTTTAATAGGTTCTTGGCGTTCCAATTGGGAAGTAAACAGACGCAAGGAAAAGAAAAAAAAAGAAAAAACCAAAATCAGGGCACGTCGAAAATCTTTAGAGGGACTACGACCAAAGAAAAGGAAAGATTAGAATGGGGAAAGGGTGGCAGCGAAAAAACGTTACGGAACAAAGGACCCAAGGAGGTATTCCACAGAAGCCGCAACCACCAAAAGGGGAAATTGTATGGAGAAAACTCGAACCACACTAAAAGAACTTTTAACCTGAGGGGCCGCGGTCCAAAACAAACAAAATACGATATGAAGATGCGGGAGGAAAGGCAACAAAAACGAAAAGAACACAGGGTACTTGGTCAAAAAAACAAACCACAACAGGAAGACTTTTCACAAAACCGGTCCCAGACGGAAAAGAGAAAAAAGAGGGGGAAAAAAAAAGGGCATAAAGTTGCACAAGGGGGGGAAATGTAGAGGAGGAGAAAGGACAATGGACGGACAATTCCGTAATTTGCACAAAAGAATGACTCGGAAGGGCAAGAAGTCAACAACAAAGGGGACCAACCCGCGTGAAAAAGAAAGGGAATGATGGGCAGCCGGGACTACACCATCTCAAGAAGAAAAAAAAGGGTGTAGGGAGGGAACATTGAAGAATCGCGAGCCTTGGAAGTAAGAAACTTGGGTGGGGGAGGGTGACAAGGAACCCAATAAAGAGAATATCTGGGGGAAATCGTACCCGACCAAGGGAATGGGAAATCGGCTGTTCAACAGCCATCGCCCCGAACGTCAAAAAAAGTATCGGGTGTTAAAAAAAAGCCAGGGGGAGCACAAAAAAAGGGGGGGTGTCAGGGGGGTGAAAGATGTGAGGCAGGGCCGTTCTTTCACAGCAGCGAACAGACTCGAAATTTTCGAGAGCTGTCGGGGGGGTGATAACTGGTGGTTCTAGCAAAACGACGCAAAGAGGGATACAAAACAAAGGGGTGGGACCTTAACCATGGTGTTGTGTACTATCTGGGGGCGCTGCGGTGGATAATTGGGAAACGACAAGAAAGAACGTGGGAATAGATCGGCATTGAAAACAACACCTAAAAAAGGCAATGAGTTACCGAACAAGATAACTACGTTCCCCAAGAAATGTGGCACACTGATTCGGACTTGAAATACCATCGGGAATGACGGGTGGGGTGTTTCCAAGAAAAAAGGGGAAAAAGACGGGGGGTGGGAAAATGCAGGGAAAATGGACGCCTGTCGGCAGGTTGTGTTAAACCACGAAAAGACACAGCGTGCTTCACAAAACAAGGGGAGAAAACAAAAAAGGGAAACGATACAAAAAGAGGGGCGACCTCTAGGCGGGGAAAAAAAAAGACCATGCTTAATCGGGGGGGGGGAAGCTTCCGGGAGGAAGCCAGGGGAAAAGTGGGGGTAAAAGGGGGGGACAGAAGAGAGCAGGAAGGGAACAGGGGTGACTCAAAGGGAAAAGGTTAGGGAAAGGGGGGCCCAGGAGCAAAGAAGGGGGGGAAAAAAGAGGGAGGGAAAAAAAGTGGTCCGAACCAAAAAAACCCTGACCAAAACCAATTTGACCAGGGAAATGAAACGTACACATCTTCAAGAACGATAGGGACGTCGAACTCGGTTCAAATGCGAAACATGGGAAAGAGTCTGTGTGCAAAAAGATGAGCAAGTAGGGACGGTCATTCAGTGGGGACAAGAAAAGGGAGAGGGGGGGAACCAAATGGCTGACGGGTGGGTGTGTGGAAAGGGTGGCAGGAGAGGGGGTCAAAACAAATAAACAACTGAGCGAGACCCGAAGAAGGAGTACCGCCGTCCAGGAAAGGGTAAAGGAGGTGGGGGGTACCCAGGTGGGTGGTCCACGGGGGTCCACCAAACCCCCCCTTGGGGGGCCCGTGAATGGAAAAAAAAGAGGTTTCCAGAGGGGGGAAAAAGTGAAAGTAACACTACGGCAAAGGGAAGGGACCGGGCGCCTAATCAAAGGGTTAGAGACCAATAAAGGATTGAAAGTAACGGTTTAGCAGGGGGGGGGAGCGAACGAAAAAGGGGAACGGGGTAGGGCACTTGTGGGGTCTGAAGAAGAGAACTAAGGGGTGGCACAAAGGAGGACCCGACGACCAGAATGGGGAGGTGTGGGTCGAGATGTTGAAAAAGCGCGGGCGGAAGGCCGGGCCGGGAAGGATAAGGGTGCTTGAACACGAAGGGAACGTTAAAACACCCTAACGCCAATGAAAGATACGGACTCTGGGGAGAAACGGGGGAAAGGGAGTGATGTATGTTTCCACTGGAGATAGAATCCGACCACATGCCTGCTACCCTCCCACGGGGGATAAATCCGGAGGGAAACCCGGAAGGGGATCTTTACGCTTTGCCCATGAAAAATCTTCCAGGAACCGGACAACCCCGGGAAGGAAGCAAATTGCCCCAACTAGAAGCAGGTGCACAGAGTGGCTGTAAATGGGGTGGTGTTTTTCAAGGGGTGGGGAGAAAAATTTAGCGGTGGTGGAAAATGGGGGGGAAAGAAGTGGGGGGCCGAACGCAAAAAAAGAATTTAAGATGGGGGCGATGAAAGGACTCTGGAAAAAAAGGGGGGGGCCGCAGGGCGGAGGGGAAGTGGGGGGGAAAGGAAGATTGCTGACTGCATTAATGAGGCATGAAGACAGTGGAAAAGGAAAGGGTGGGGCCTCCCTTGAAACTGTGGAAAGTCACCGCCGGACCAAGGGCATAAAGGGAGGAGAGGGCAAGGAGTTACCTGGCTTGGGACGGCAGCGCAGGGGGATCTTAATCGGTACGGGAAACAAGGGGGTTATAAAGGCCGGAAACGGGGTTTTTTGGGAAGGGAAGGCATAAATGAAAGGAAAAAGGAAAACCGGACCAAAGAGGGGTGCCAGAGATTGGCAGCCTGAATGGGGGGGGGGGCATACGTCGATCGTTCTCGATCGGGGGGGGTGCGAAGGGAGGGGCGGCACTGGGTAAAATTCCTTAAGAGGACATAAGGTGTGCCAGCACCGCCGGAAAGGGACAAGGACACCGGATTTCATGAAAATCCGCCAGCAACCAGGGGACGAGTAAAAAGAAAAAATTAATGAACAGGTTTTCAGTGGATGACTAGTCTGCAACAAACGGGGGAGGGGTGTAAGAGGAAAAGGAAAAGGGTAGATTCAAACGCAAACAAGGGTCAAAGGAGCTAGAGGGTGAAACTTAGATCGGAATCCAACGGGGGAGGGACAGGGTACCTTTGTCATTAGATGGCCTGTTTATGGAAAGGGACAAGGACGGATGCCCTATAACTAATAACCATAACATTGGAGAAGAGTCCCAACTCATCAGTTGGAAAAGAGATTCCAAACAGGGGGGAGGAGGCAAAGGGTAGCACACTAAAAAACACACGGGGATGTGCTATCACAAAATCTGACTCAGAAAAAAATGAAAAGAGGGAAACAAAAAAGAAGAGCCAAAGAGATACATAAAAGAACTCCTCGTGTACGGAAAAAAAGGAAATAAAAAGGTCACTTAGAATTACAAAAAGTAATGACAAACAGAATTAAGCAATGCGAAAAATGAAATTGGGAACGGGCCATAATGAAAGAAAGGAAAAAAATTTGGTGTTGAGACGGAGTAGAAAATCCGTCCGGGCCAAACAAACGTTTTCAGGTACTAACGACTTGGAACTGGCCAGAACCCAAAAAAGTAAAGAGATGAAAAAACCAAAAATAGAAAAAATCTGGGAAAACGCTCGGGAATCAACTAAGTCACACACCGGGGGGGTTTCAGGGGGCTCGCCAGAAGAAGTTGGGGGGGGGGGGAAATTGCCAAAAAGAGAGAGGGTCTGGTGGTTTCGTCGTCAGGGAGTCCAGGGGGGCAAACCACTCCATGCCCGAACCTTGAAAAAAAAAAAAAAAGGACAGGCACCGAAGGGGAAGAGGGGGTTAAAGGAAGTGAGGGGGGGCGTGAAACCATGGTAAGAAAATGGGCCATATGGGCGCCGGGGAGACAAGAATTGTGGGCAAAAAAAAGAGACAGAAAAACGCAATCGGGGTTCAGTCGGTCAAAAGCGGGGAAAAAGAAATTTACTGAGCTGATCTCACGTAGAACGGTTCCTCGGGGGACCGGGGGAAAGAAGAAAACCACCCGGAACTAAAGAGGGGGAAAAGAAGAGAGATGTCGAGTGTCGTCAATGCGTCCAAAAGAAACCTGTTCATCGGGGGAATTATGGGGGACTGAACGGGGAAAAAGACAAATCGGGCACGATCCGAAAAAACGGGAAACAACCGGACAAAAAAAAATGGAAACTGCTGAGACGGACCAAGGGGGGGGGCATGTCTCCGCTCTAACAAAAAAGTCCCGGTGAGCGCCCGGGGGAACGTCACCCTTTCAAAAAAAAAAAAAAACGACTGGAAAGATACAAGTTAGAACGGAAAACGAATGACGAAAAAAAAGGGAAGACAAATCGTTGGGGGGAAAACAAGCAACTGCCACAATAAAGTTCGGTGAAACACTAGGATCCCGTGGCCTTCGAAAGAAAAAAGGGGGGAGAGGAAGGAACTTCCGGGGGAGAGGTGGTAAGTTGACGGGGTTACAAAAAGGTTCCTACCTTCCCCATGGAAGGCGAGGCCACGAATCAGGCAAAAAAGCAAGGGGGGGAAAGGTAGGGAAAGAATTTTTAAAAAGGAGAGGGATCGGGGCGTATCCCAAAACCAGTCAGCCCAAAAGGAAACTTCGGTAAAACCAGGGGGGGGTCTAAATATCCCACGCCACATCTTTCAGATTTCGCAAAAAAAAAACCCCCAACCACAAAGCTGGGGGAGGCCAGGTAGAGGGAATCTGTGGGAGGAAGAGGGGAACGCCCAGGAGGGTCGCTCGGGGAAAAAAAGGTGGCACAAGGAAATCTCCATGAAAAACGCAACGGCAATGGTAAACTCTGGAAGCTTCAAAAAAAGAGTTTTCAGGGGGGAAAATATTCAATCAAAAGGAAGAAGAATCAAACGTGGTAGGGAAATCTTACGCTTCATTAGGGGTTGAACAAGATTACGGAATATTGCACACGGGGGGGACAAAATGGTTGGGCAACACGAGTGCCAAAATCCAATTACATCGGGGGACCCAACAATTGGGGGGCAGGGACAAAATGTCACGGAAAAGAAGCAAGCTGACAGGGAAGGAAACTTGGACGCACAACCAGGCTTGGAAAAAAAAACCCGAAGCGCGGGATAGGAAAGGGAAGGGCTAGGTACGCCAAGCCAACATCAGAAAAAGCGAGAACCCTGACCAACCACCTCCAAATGACTCCAGTCGGGGAAAGAAAAAAGACTTGGTTGAAGCTCCGATGAAAAAAAAAACCGTAAAAAACGGGGGGACCGGGAGGATAAATACAAAAACCCATCTTGTGCGCAACGGACCGTTAAGGAGAAGGGGCCTAAAGGTGGGAATCGGGAGTCTGACAGAAAAGGAATTTGGGACAACGACACGGAGGGGAAATACAATCAAGGCATTGGAAAAATATGCAAGGAGGTTGACCCAAACGGGTGGGGTTCATTAAAAGGCCGGGAAGTTCCGCAGAGCGAAAACTAAAAAGGGACGATAGAGTCCACCGGGGGGGAAATAGGGAAGGTCTCCAAGAGCGGAGTGGGGGGGGCAAAAAAAATGTCAGGACACAAAAAGGGGGGGGGGGTTCTCACTGGTTCAGGGGGAAAGGGGAACAGGCCATTAACTGGGAGGGGACCGGGGAAAAGAACAAAAAAAAAGCCACCTTTCAAGTATCATGAGAGCAGGGGGGAGGACATCCTCTAAGGTGAACAGGCAGGGGGAGAGCATGTTGCCAAAATAAAGAAGGGCCCCTTCGGGGTCTGGCTTGTGGAAAAGAATTTAGTGCCAAAAAAACAAGGGAAAAAAACTGTAAAAAAACAGACCTAAAACACAGGGGACTTGCAGCTCCGGGGCTGTTCAGGGGAGGGACATGGAGAGAGTGGGGAAAGGAAAAAAAGATACGGAAAAGAGAAATGGTGTCATACGAACCCTTGCGAAAAGTGGGCAATCGCAATACACCCAACTAATACAAACCGGGGGAAGGAGGAGGGGACTAGAACTTTAGTAATTAAAACTGAGGACCAGGTTCAAAAAAAGGAGAAAACAGGGCTACAGGGCAGGGTGAAAAAAATTCTCGATGTGGTTGGGGGAAAAACGAGGGTAAAAATGAATGCCGACACAAGGAACACCACTTAAAAGGTCTCCTCCACACCCAAAAACACAAATACAGAGGAGGCCCAAACACAAAGAAGAAGAGAAAAGGAAAAAAATTGACCTAAAAAGCCAGGACCAAAAGTAAAAAAAAAAAAAAGTACTGTGGTTTTGGAAAGAGGTGAGAGCCAAAAACAGCTTAACTATTATCTGGCGATAACGTCGAAGTATGGGGAGTGGCAAAACGTGGCCAGTGACCAAAATTCAAAAAAGGGGGAGCGCAAGGAAAAAAGAAGCAGTTCAACACAAAGACGAGAAGACTTTAAACCCAAAGGTAGGCAGACATAATTTTCACACGTTGAGGGGGGGAGGATGAACCTCGGCAAGCAAAGGTATAGGGGGGACTACCAAGAAGGATCCAAGAAAAGAAATTAAGGGGAAGCCGCATCTCTTCCATCATCCGGTTGGGGGCTCTGAACCAAAGTATCTTTCCCGGTAAGAAAGGTACATTGCAGTGATCGCGGAAAACGAAAAAGGAACTCGATCAAAAAAAAGGCATCTTGCAGCTTGAAGATTCCGGGAGAAAAAAAACATCTTGTTAGGAAAAAAAGGCCAGAGGATCATGGGAGAAAGGCATAGGAGAAAAAAAGTACTCGGGGTGTCCAAGGTTTTCATCCCCGAAAGGGGGGCCCGCTTCGGTCCAAGAAAACAGAAGGGAGGGAAGCGGAAACTCTCCTGGAAAGGGGGGAGGTCACAGGGAAAAGCAAGAGGTCAAGAGACTGACTACAACACAAAAAAAAACGATTAAATATATAATGAAAGGCTTCCGAGACTGGGGCGGGGGAAGACTGAGGGGGGGGGAGTTTAGATGGGGGAAAAACGGCAAAAAAGCGAGGAGGATGGAAAAAGGTGTAACGATTAACGAAGACCCCGGAGGAAAATGCAGAAAAAAAAGATAAAGATTAAAAGTCTGGGAGAAAAACAACTTCTCTGTAAGAAAAATATCAAAGAAACAAAGGCAGCTGGTGGAAAAAAAGGGAAGAGAACGGGAAGACAGATGAGCTAAAAACTAGGGAATGGCTAATTCCTAGAGGAAAGACAAAAAAACGGCAGCAAAAACCTGACAGGAAGAAAAGCAATTCGTAGAGGGGGCTTGGACCAAGGTCGAAGAAGATCACAGTGGGGAGGGGCCGGCGGGGGGGTATCCGGGAAATCCGCAAACCAGGGGGACGGTCAGTCCTTTCAGGGAGGGGCTGCCTAAAAAAGAGACACATGCCAAAGAAAAGGGGTCTCGCATTCAGCCAAAAGGAGCAGACACAGGAGAAAACCAATGGGGGGCATGGGGGGACATCAAAGAAAAAGACACAATTAGAAGACGGACGATTAGAAAGATAAGACACTGGTCCTGAATCGTCAGGAGTGTCAAACAAACACAGGAGAAAGAGTGGGTTAATTTGGGGGAGGGGGGGCGAGGTTTGTTTTGTCAGACAAGTACTCCTTTACGGTGGTAAGAAAGGGGGGAGGGAAGGAAACTGGCCTTGAAAAGAATTTTCAAAGCAAAAGCCTAAGAAAGAGCAGAGATGGGAGCCAAAAATGGGGGGAGACTGTTGCTGCCCAGGATTAGACTCCTCAGCGCGTTCTGGGTCGGGCCTAATACTGGGGAAAAGGAAGTCGTGAGCAAAGTTGACCAAGGGGGGGAAGGAAAATTGAGAAAAAGACCCAAAGCAGGAACCACACGCTCACTGGATATCTTGGGAGGGAGTTGACTGACAAAAAAAAGCGGGAAAGTCACTGGAGGAAGGGGAACGTGTGCAACGTGGGGAAACCGGGGGTGGG
>Ga0179591_1338304_pt1 | contig 15431 bp, 19 predicted proteins | sample CZOMad2_1_08_16f_FD_182891 | JGI IMG/M metagenome (GOLD analysis project Ga0179591, IMG submission 182891) | Vadose zone soil fungal communities from Angelo Coast Range Reserve, California, USA - CZOMad2_1_08_16fungal (PacBio error correction) | ecosystem: Environmental > Terrestrial > Soil >...
GTAACCTGCAACTTGCCTGAAGATCAGGTTCGGGAACCCTGTTGTAGGCCACAGGCCTGAAGGACATCAAAAGGGCGCGGGGGAGCATGAGAGAAAAAAAAGAACCTGTAAGCGTAGGGTGGCCGGTTCCACGCACAAAAGGCGCCGAGGGTAGGATTGCCGGTCCACTGCTGGAGATGTAGCGGAGAGATCAAGAAAAATCTCCAAAAATTAGGGGGAGAGGAAACATTGTTGAAAAACGCCAACAGGCCCATTTTGTACTGATAAGGGCCCAGAATCCTCCAGGAAATGACGCCCAAGCTCAACACCCATAAGAAACATACTTAGAGGGGTGGCAAGATGCCGGAAAAGGTTTCAGGAATGACGGTGGCGAAGAAGACGCTAATAGGGGTGTGATGGAGAGCTCTTGGGGGGGGGAAAAGGATAAACCCTGTGAACACCAAAGATAATTCGGTGATAGGCGTCAACCGAAGGGGACACAGACCATGAAGGGGAATCTTGTCCCTATGCATCGGGGGGGGCAAGATTCAAGGTGCCCAGAAAAAAAATGGGGTTCGGCACCCCTGGGGCAAAACCGGTACAGGGGCTGGGTAAAGGAATGAGCAGCTAAGAACCCGTGTGATACGCAAGTTGCAAAAAGGGTCCGAAGGACGATTTCAGGGCTCATTACCTAAAGCCGCGTGGCACCGATAGATGTGTTAACGGGTCGGACCGGAGGGGGGGTATCAGAGAAGGGTCCGAGGTGGGAATTTGCGGATTAGGTTGCAAAAAAAAAAAGGCTCCTCCCACCAAACCTTGAGGGGGATCACGAATGAAGGCCCGGGCAGGAACCAAAGACACCAGCAACACAAATCGTAGGCTCAAAACTGGGGGGAGCAGAAGCCATAACAAGTGGAAAAGGCCTTATTAAAATGAAACAAAGGCAGGAGGGCCTAAAAACGAGGTTCAGGGGGTGATTGCGGAAAGGGTGATATACGGGAAAAAAAAACCAACAAAGGAAGCCAGGTCCAGGACGCGGGGAAAATAAGAGAGACGAATTTGGGCCAGCTATCAGGGAGAAAGTCACGAATATTTCAGAGGGAAAAGGAAAGGAAGAAAAAGGGTTCACGGGGGGGGGGGGATGGCTGGGGTAAAGTAGTAGTCAAAGAGTCTTTTGAAAACCGTCAGGGGAGAGTGGGACAGCCGTACAGCGCAAAGAGAACTTGGGGGAAACCATCAAGAGGGACGAGCAGCAGCAACCCGGGAGCAGCGGAGGAGATCTTTGAATTGAGAAGTCAGGAAAGGGGGGGACGTCAAGGCACAAAAGAAATATGAGAAAATTTGAGTGCAAGGGAAAACATTTGGGAGTAAAAAAATTATGTGGAAAAACAAAAAGCCTAAAATACGAAAGACATCAAGAAAACACAGACAGGAACAGGCTACACCAAAAAACCACGCCGACCCGCAAAGAACCAACTCTAAACAAGGGCCCTTCTTGGCCCAACACTTTACTGCCCCGTGAACCATGGTATAAAAGTACCTGGAAAGGGGGGCAAAAAAACGCAAAGAAACGGAAAATTGTTTTTTTTAAAAAAAGGGGTGTAACAACGGCCAGCTACGAAAAATGGAAGATGGGAAAAAGTGCATTTTACTTGTCAAAAAAAAAGGAACACGGGTGGCCAGAACAAAAAAGGAGGAAAATAAGTTCACGCTCAAAAACGTGAGGAAAAGCGAGAAAACTTACAAACGGCAAAGGGGGGGGGGGGGGGGGGGGGGAGACAAAGGAGGGGGTCGGGGACAAGGAAAATCGGTATGGGACAACTAACAGCCGAACCTACATTAGTAAACGAAATTTGTAAACCGGGGGGGCGGAAAAGAAGTGACACTGAAAAGGGGAGGGGTCGGTTCAGGATCTGGATGGGGAGAGAGAGGGCGTGGATGGAAAAGGGGAGGCACCGGAAAAATGGAAACTAGCATAAAGAACACGGGGGGGGGGGGGGGAACTGGCGGACCATCTGAACACTAGTGATTTGAGGGTGTTCAAAAGAAAACCACCCTGATACCGCAGGAAAAAACTGGGAGTATTACTGCAGGCGAAGAAGGGTGCCTCAAACGGGTGCCTTTCTGGGACGAAAACGGAAAAAAAACAGGGCGCGGTTAGAGAAGCATCTCTCAAAACAGAAGAAGATGTGTGCTTTAATGGGGGAACCATATGGACGGACGGAAAGTTTGTCCGGTCAGAAAGGGGTGCGGGTGCCTGGGACCAAAAAAAGACCCATGTGTGAGGGGGGGGTCGGACAGGAGAGGGACAAAGAAACGAGAACGAGGTATAAGGGTGTGAAGGGACATTAAAACCGGTACAGGGAAGGAGAATCGAGGTCTACAAAAAGAAAATGGTGGGGTGCACTCTGCATTCAAAACAAACACATAAAAGTGGTCGAAAAAAAAAAGGCAGCCATGGCAGAGGGAGTATTGCAAATGTTCAGGCGCGGAGTTTATCGGTCTCTCAAACAAAAAAAAAAAAAAAGAAAAGGAGGAAAGGAGAAAAGGGGAAGACGCGACGCACCAAGAGCCCGGCAACAATCTGCAATGAGAAAAGGGATGGGACAAACGCGGCCACAAGGAGAATGACTTGGCCACAACGAGAGCGTCGGGGGTTACTAACAAAGAACTATGAAAAATCGACGGCAAAGGGGAAACAAGCTGGCAGAGGGACGTAAACCCGACCGGAAAAGGTTGATGGAGAAACCGCAGCCAAAACACAAGAGACACATCAGACCACTCAACGGAAAACTCGCCGACTGATGGAAGAAAGCCTGCACCACCACCGATTGAAGTTAAAAAAAAAAAGGGTAGGGAAAAATCCCTAGAGGGGGGAGGGACGTTCACGAAAGAAAGGGAAACCTGGGTAAAAAACAAATAGCTTCTAACGAATGAAACTACCGCAGGCCGAGACAAGTCCAAGTAGGCGGTGGGTGGGAAAAGGGACCGGGGGGGGGGGCGGACTCAAGATGTAGATCTATCTAAACCGGAGAGCAGAAAAGGGAATACCGGGAGAAGGGGAAAACTCCGCCGGGGGGCCAATGGGAAGAAACGCGCACGAAGGGAATATGGAATCCCATCGGGAGCGAAATAGGCGCTCGGGTGGAGGGGGGGGGGACTTGACAGAAGAAAAAAAACAAGGGGGCCGCTTCCAGGCCGTTGTATGCGATAAGATGTCCTAGGAAAGGTCCAAACGGAATCAGGGGAAAGGGAGGGTTCGGTCAGCAAAGGAAAGGAAAAATGACGAGAAAAGAAAAGGGGGAGAAGACATGGGGGGAAAATGGTAAAAAAGGAAAAAACAATTGACGGAGGGGGTGTCAAACGTCACGGGGGGAAATTGGTTCCTAGGTAAAAGGGGCGAAGGGGGGGAGCCACAAAAAAAACTCGAGGAGAAGGCCGCTTGAAAAAAGGTTCGCATTCCAGGGATGTGGGGGGGAGGGTTGGATGGGGAAACTTTCGCGGGTCAAAAAGGGACACTAAATAATGGAAAAAGGGACAAAGGGGTGGCGAACAGGTTCAGGTCATCCGAAAGGGGAGATGAACAAACAAAAAAAACTCAATATGAGGAGATGCCACAGGGTGGGGGAAGAGGGGTCGAAACATCGTCGGTAAAGAAAAAAATGGGGGGCCTAAGGAAAAAGAAGAAACAAACTTTGTCACAAGAGAGTTATAAAACAACCCAGACTTTGCCAGTTGGGCGGGATTTGGCCTTGTAAAAAGCGGGTGAAACCTAAGGCGGGACGTGGAAATCAAGGGAAATGACCAAAGGGGAAGAGACAAACTTGGCAAAAAGTCCGGGAAGCGGTTGGGTCCCGATAAAAGCTATCAGGGGGTTACAACAAAGCAGCCAAACCGACAAGCTTCTCAACCGGACTAGTTACAATGGAAGAAGAAGGGGGGCCTGTTAGGAGTAGCACAAGTGCAGGCGTAGGAAAAAAAAGAGGGGCCCTAAAACAAAAGCAGGGGGATACACGAAAGGGGGGGTTGCGTACAGAGAAGAAAACAAGCGCGAATCGTCCCGCTAACCGCGCGCAAAAAACATGGAAAGGGAACAAAAAACGGGAAAGGCAACGGGCGGACGAAGAAAGATCAACCATCACGGAACTAATTCGGACCCTTTTGGTGGGTAGGGCAGGGGGACCAGAGCGTGGAGCGATAGGGAACCGGATGTTAAAAACAAGGGTGGGAAAAAGCGAACCATTGTTAGACTTTCGAAGAACGTACGTAAATGGTGACAAAAATGGAGATGGGCGAGACAGAGGAAGAGAGGTTGATCATCAGGTTCTAACAAGAAGAATAAGTAGCACCCGGGCTGTGATACGGTCTATTCCCAATAAAATAAAACGATCACAGCAGCAATCCGAGGCAATTGGAAGTGATGAAAAGCGGAGCTTCCAGACAAGGGACGGCAGGATGATTGAACTACCCCGAATGTGGAGCTGGAAGAAGCACACTTCATGTGGCAGTTGAAAAATGCGATCAAAATAACTTGTCGAATAGGAAACTGAAAAGAAAGCCAGCCTATTGCTAACCACGAGAAAAAGGAAAAGTCAATAGGACAAAAAAAATTAGAAAAAAAAAGATCAGGGACGCTTTGGAACAGGAAAGGGATGGAATTGACTTCGGAAAAAACGCCAGTGGGAGAGAATTGGGAAAAGGGAAGAAATGGTGCGGGAAAAAGGGGGAGAAGGGGTTAAGGGCAGGAAGGAGAAAAAGGGCAGCGAACATGAAAAAGCAGCTGGCCTCCGAAAGCTTGACCACCTTCCCAAGGAGGAGGGGGACTTAACGTGGAGAGGGGGGGGGGGGGAGTAGAGAATAAGCCCAAGTATCAGCCTATATGCTCAAAAAGGGAGCGGACTAGTGAAGGGAAAAAAAGACTAAGAGTAGGGGAACTCAAACTGGGACTTTTAACCAAAAGCGCAGGGGATCGACAAACCCGGTTCGGCAAAAACGCAGGTCGGAGCTATTCATCAAAGGGGTCAAGAAGTCCCGAGAAAAGACAAGCGGATTGAAGAACAGCAAGTGAAGCAGTGCGATGGCAGGTCACAATAGAGAACCCAATGCCGTTGAAACCACCGACAGGCCTTCAGAAAAAAAAACCCGAACCATTCAGGAAGTCACGACAAAAAAAAGGGGTTTCCAAGAGCACTGGGGGTTTGGGAAAACAAAGCTTTGGGCAATGCAAACCTGGCCAGAAAAAAAGGATGTGTAAAGTTGGAACCAGGCACAAACTCTGAGGGAAATCAACAGCCGAGGAAGCCCGAGGGGGGACCCCGCCGACTTCATTGTGGACGGTAAAAGAGCTTTACGAAGTCAAAAAACCGGGTTCCTAAGTACCAGAAAGGAACGATGGCCTCGAAAGAAATCGAGAGGGGGGGGGGCCAAAGAGAAAAAAAAAGCGAGGAAGGCAGCGCTGCATCGCGGGAAAGACAGAGAAAAAGGTCCTCTCCTATTAAGAGACCCATGAAACTGTGGAATCCGACGATAGGGGGGAGGGAAAAAGAAGGGGACGAATAACCTGCAAAGAAGAAAGGCAAGGGCCAAGTAGGAGAAATGTAAGCCCGAGCGGGGGAGCCATTGGCTGGTCACTGTCGGATAGTCGACGGAGCACTGTCTAGCCAAGAGAAAACAACACTCAAAAAAAAGGGGGGGAAAGGAAGATAAAGGCTGGCTCGAAGAAAGAATGGAGAAGGCTCTATCCCGACATACCCCTGGGGACCACAGAGGGGCTCAACATCAGCTCGGGTTCACAACCTCGATCAGGAGAGAAAGGGGGGGTCATATCAAGAAGGTTGAAAAACCAAAGGCCTAAAAAGGGAGGAGAGGGAAAACCAAATTTACATTTGCAGGCTGAAAGCACCCAACGAAAAACGGGGCCTAAAAAAGGCGCGAGGGCTTAGACAAAAAGGCCTTGGAATGGGGGAACGAAGAAGACCTTCGTAATCAAATCGCAGTTACACACGGGCTCCTACAGTTCTGGGAAGCAGGCAAACGGGGGATGCACGGGGCAGCAGAAGATTTAACGGTTTCGGTGGCTCCCATCTGACAGGCTTGGGCCGAAAGAGGAGGGGAAAGCGAATCACAATCGGGGTAAAGACCTCTAGCAAAAATCCAAGTAACGGGAACGTCTTCACGGTGCCAATCAGGGACTTTAAAGGCCTGGTTCGAAGAAAGGGGAGGAAGCGAAGGGGATTAGAACCCCTGGGGGGGAAGGCCCTCTAGTAGCTTGTGCACAAAATTGGGGGAACAACGGCCTAGATCAAAAAAAAAAAAAAAAAGAAAGCTAATCAACAGGTTTGCGGACTTGACCTGGGAGGGGTTTCTAAAAAAGCCTTCCAGGATGGGAGGTGGAAAGGAAAAAATGGCACCGCGCTTGAGGACTGCCTAGCTAAGAAAGGAGGACTGACTCAATAATCAAGGGGGGGACTGGATTCAGCGTGACTCTGCAACAAAAGTGGAGAAGGGTCGAGACAACAATTGTGATGGGCAAAGAAGAAGACCCAAAGGGGTGGGAGCGGAGAAAAGGAAAAGTTAGACTCCCAACTCGAAAAGAAGGTAAACGAGGATAACCATCTCCGCTCCGTTGGGAAAATCGAAGGGGAGGAAAAGGGGCCACGCTTGGACAAAAAAATGGATGGAAGAATACCAACAGAAAAACAGTTCCCCGCGGACAGGGGAGCCCGCCTAGAGCGGCCAGCAAAAAAAGAAAGGGTGAGAAAGATGGGCAGATTTCAAAAGGAACAACACGTCAAAAGAAAAATCAAGTGTCTCAAAAAAGGGCGGCGCAACAAAAGAAGGAAGTTCAAATCCACCGGGAGAAATAGAGGACTCCCCTGGGCCTTGGGAATTGGCGAGTTCACAAAAAAAAAAACAGAATCGTTAAGATTTTCGGGCCGTCGCGGCGGACCCGGAGGGAGAGGGATGTAAGCAAGCCCCGGGGAAAAAAAAACGTTCGGGGGGGATCGGGGTAAACAAGTCCGGTCCCTGACGCGTATCCTCTTGGACGGCGCGATGCAGGGGAAAGGGAAGGAGGGAGGAAGCACAGTGGGGCCCCGACAAGCTAAAGAGGCAGAAGGAGGGGGAAGCGGGGGCAATCTAATTTAAAGACCAGGGATAACCATCGAAAAATGGGGAAAAGAAAAGGAGGAAATCCAGAAGGAAGGAAACTAGGACGTAGGGGGGAAAAGGGGGGCAAAAAATTATCCAAGAGGCCAGGGGGGTTTCGCTCCAAGCACCTTTCAAAGGTCACGACGATAAAGAGTCTAGAAGAATTGAAACAAGAAAAAAAGGGGAAAAAACATAATGGAAACTATCCCCAACTGGCAGCTGGGGAGCACGCAGTTCGTTGGGCAACCCTCGTGGTGCACGAAGTAGTATGAGGGAACAAAAAAAACGGGGGTTTAGATGAAAGGGTGCCAGATAGTAAAAGCCGAACTGCCATCAAGAGGGAAACAGAAAACGGAACGAACTCCCCAGCGCCGGACTGACAAAAAGGGGTCAGAAGCCAGACAAGGTTGTCACGTTGAAAGTAGAAACAAGGGAACATCGGTGAGGGGGGGGCACGGAAACGCGGGGGGTGCCAGTACTTGTACAAAGGAAATGATTGAGGAACGGTCATAGTTGAGGGAAAAACCAACAGGGCGGATAGGGAATCGCGCAAGTCAGCCGAATTGCTGGAAAAAAGGAAAATACGACTAATTCGGAAAAAGGCATAAACGGTTGTACCCTCAATCCACACGTGGAAATTTGTAGCGGGGGCTTGGGGGGGCGTCAAAAACGTCGACGGAGGGGGGCGGTGATTTGGGCAAAAACCTTCCAGACGACACTGACGGAAAAACGAATAGGTCTAAACAGCAAGTTCCAACCCCGGGGGGGGGGGTCAAAGACTGAGGAGAGCTGGAATTGTGAGACTTCCTCATTTGCTAACGACAGGGGCGAAAGAGAAAGATTTGATGAATTTTGGTAAAGGAACACGGGCTTTGAAAACAAGGGGGGAGGGACCAACTATACCAATCCACCCCAAAAAGAGCAAGGAAAGGAGAAGAAACGTCACCAAAAGCTCCTGTCGACGGAGACAGACCAACACAGGAAGAAACACTGCCAGGGGTGAAACAAAATAGGTTTAGAGAATGATAATCCCGTAAAACAAGGACAAAATTGTGGGGGGGGTTCTTCTTCACAGTCAAAGAGATGATTTGAACAGGGTCTTCGTCCCAGGTGGCATTTTACGAGACGTGTATGGCTGAATCAGGGTCGAGAGAGCCGAAAAAATCCAAGGCGCTCAAGGCGGAGGGTTAATTCCTTAGCACAAACACCAGGCACGGGAAAAAGAAGGGAAGCAGGTATGGGTCCAGGGGGAGAAATTCCAAATCGGACGGGACAAAAACCGTTTTCTGGATACGAAGGGGCACGAGGTCGCAGGGTCCCACCATAAGAGAATTGAGCGTAGCTAGCAATTCGGGGGAAAAGGTTAGAAGGAGAGGCCTGGAGGACCTTATTATTAAGGGGACCTTCTGTTGGATTGGGAGGGGCCTGTCGTGAAACAGGGGGACAACCATTCTAGGATTCGAATAGTCGCGAGGCAAAAAGGGAAGAGGTGGTAAGGGGTTTGGTGGAACAGGAGGGGCAGAGGTTCATATTTGCCGAGGGAAGGGGAGGGGGGGCGTGGTCTAAGACACGGTAGTCAGAAACAGATGTCAAAGACGAGACCAATCGGGGGGGGAAAAAGCGGGACGCCCTTTTCGGGTATAACATTAAAACAACGGACAAACGGCCGAAAGCGAAGAAGAGTCGGGTGGGGTCCTCCACAAGGGGAGGGAGAAGAAGGGGAAGGCTTGACGGGTAACTGCTGAAATGAGGGGGGGGGGAGGTCGCACGGGGGGTTATTCTATCCGACGACCAACAACAATTAGGGTAAGGGGATAACATACGAGAACGCCCTCAGGTACAAAGCCCAGTCAAGCCAGCAGTGAAGAACCAACTGGGGTGCAAAAAAAATCAGGGCCAAGATCGGTCTGAAAAAAAGATCGGAAGGGGAGGGGTTTCAATGTTAAAAAAAAAGAAAAGGGGAGACCGCGACAGATGCATGCCGCGAGGGCGGAAACGACAGATGAAAGGCTAAACGCCCGACCCTCGCCATGGAAAAAACAAAATCCGGAACCCAAAAAAACCAACTCCGGGTGGAACCAAACTGCACCCGCCACATATTCCGGCAAGAAGAGAAAACCGACCGAGGAAGATGACCAACAAGGGGAATCTGACCAAAAAGTACAAGTCGCAAGCCGACATCGAGGGTTGACGTCAAGGCATCCATCAGAGAGAGGGAGGTCGTAAAAGCCGGTCAAAAAACGAGGATAGAAGAAATTCCATAAAAACTCGCAAAAGTCCGTGTTTTCCACCAAGTAAAAAAAGAGAAAGATAGACCGGGAGGGGAGGGGGGGGAGGGGGGGGTGGCCTGGAGCCATTTCAGAAACGGGCAAAAAACCTCTGAAGGGGATCAATTTGCAGAGGACCGGAGGACCTGCTCATCACCCGGGAGAAGAAAAGATAAAGACTTGAAAAAAGATGGGGCAAGGGGGAAAGAAAAAAAAGGCTTTTACGTTGGGGGAAAAGACACGGGTTTCAAGGTAATAGGACACTAAAATGGGCCCTTGCAAAGACTAAGGGAGATAGGGAGGGGAACCTGGGGCCGAGGTGAAAGCCTGGCATGATGCGCTAGGTGGTTCTTCATAAGGTCCCGGAACAGATGAGCCACCGGGGGGGGAAGCACACCCTTAAACGACAATTCCGGATCTAGAAAGGAGAGGGACGAATCCTCCCTTTACAATTAACAAGCGGGGCCAGATGGCGGGCAGCCATCGGCTACGCAGGGAAAACAGAAAATGGGGCAGAGGAAAAGTGCCCGTTCAAACGAAGAAACTCTTTAAACAAGACGAGATCGAGGAAGGGAAAAAAAATCAACCAGAAAAAAAGGGCAACTTTCGAGCGTGAAAAAATGTAGGCATGGTCCTAGTTGGATCAAAAATTCCTAGTCACAAAAATGTCGAGCAAAAGAAACACTGCCTCTAGACCTAAAACAGGGAACAGGGTGTTAAAACCGAGGAGGTGGGGGGGGTGTCAAACGCCAATCACCCCCCAGAAAACAGCGTCGGGAAACATAAAAAGGCACTGCCTTTGGGATAACGAAAAAAAAAAGTGGAAAAACAGGTCTGTCTAAAACCTCACCAGACCCCACCGGGAGGCGTCCACGGCGTGGAGGAAACGTCAGGCCGGTGGCACCAAAAGGGCCAAACTACCCGCTTCAAATCAAATTAGCAAAAACCGAAAAAACCCCGCGATAAAAGCAGTGCCGGAACGGGGCAAGGCGCAAGCGGTAGAGCCGCGCCCGCGGAAGACATCTAATGTTCTTGTGTTGGCCGTGGGGCGCGGGGTCAGCAAAGAAAGGGAGAGTAAAAACTCGTATCTCCAAAAAAAAAAGCGAACATGGACTGGGAGGCAAACTCGGAATGGGTGGCAATCGATGGGACGATAAACGGAAATGAAGGGGTTACGGGATACCAGCCAGTCTCCAAAGGTTAAGAGAGGGTAGAGGCGGGCGATTCAAAAAAAAAATCAGAGCATAAACAGCTCAGAGACAATCGTTGGCAAGAAGGAAGGGGGGATGGGCCACCTTCACTGCCAAAAGAACGGAAAAAAAAAACAGGATGATTTCTGGGAATAATCCCTTGAAGAGCAGAAGAAGAAAACACTGTGTCGTGGAAACAGGGCGAAACGAAGTGGACATAAAAAAGGGGGTGGAGATCCAATCCAAAAACACCGACAGCGGAGAAACCGGCAAATTCTAAAACGAGAATCAGAAAAAAGGCCCATTAAGGCAAAAAGAAGTCTGTTATCGGGACGAACAGCGACAGTTGGAACGGGGGGGAAAAAAATCCAGGGACCTGGTGGAGAAATCTCGGCAAAGAAGGGAAGTCTCTGCGATCTCACCATGGGCGAAACTGGCCGGGGGCCTATAGCAAATTTCCAGGCAAACGCCGGGACAGTCAAAAGTGCGAGGGAAGTTTAGTCTCTCCAAATGGAGAGGCCTCAGCAAAAATTCGGGCAAAGGGAGGGAAAGACCCTGTTCCGGGAACGGAATATTACGCGCGGGGGGGGGCCTGGTGCCCAAACCAATTTGAGTGAGGAGAACGGGGAATTACCCCTTGCGCCAAAAAGAAAGGACATGCTTAAAAAGGAGGGAGCGAACGAGAAATACGAACAGTCCGAATAAGAAAAAAAGGACGTTCCAGATGAAAAAGCAATGGGAAAATAGGCAAGTCCTCGACGAAAAACATGTGCAACAGGTTTTGAAAAAAGGAAACAATCAGAATCCCTACCCGAAGAAAAACCCTCAACCAGGTAGAAAGTACTCAACAAACCCACAAAAGGGGGTGTTGCTAGCGGGGGATTTATTAGGCAAACAGAGGGGGTCAAAAAGGGGGGGACACAACAAAAAGATACGACGCAAAAGTACATGAACCTGTGAAAAAAAAACACGCAAGGCGCTGCAACTAAGGAAAAAGGAAACACACGTACCTGACTTTCCCCGGCGAAGGGGGGGCCGAAAGCTCATTGGGGGGAAAACAGTTCTTGTACGAATCTGTCAAGGGACCGGGGTGCGAAATCGGACTGGGCCTAAACGTAAAGGAGGTGGGGGACCAACGGACAGCCAAGGGGATGACCAAAAAAAAAAGGGAGAGCTATCAGTAGGCTAATATCAAACCTCTTTTTTGGGGAAAAGACTCTCTCATTCGGCCAATCAATAAAAGGGGGTGGGTTCGGGTGGAAAAAAAAACGAAGCGGGCGACAAAATTTTCTACTTCATAGAACCTGTAAAGGAGGGTATTGCCAATATAGCAAATGCCTAAGAATGTTCGGAACGTAGCAGCATGATGTGGTAAAAGGGGGGTGAGGGGGGGGGGTTATAGTCACAAAACTCAAACATAGGGGGATCTTCAAATCATATCGATGAATAAGGACTAAAAAACACAAAAAGATTCAGGAAAGAAAAAAGAGATAGATCCTGGCTGTAAGACTAGTGAACGAATCAACCCAACAGAAGAACACCCCGGACCACAAGACATCCCACATCAGCTCGCCGGCACACGACCCATCTTTCAGTCGAGTCGCAAAACGGTCCAGTTCCTACATGGGCAAATTTCAATGGGCGCACAAAAAAAGGGGAGGGAAAAAAGCCCCGACAAGAAAAAAGGGGAAAGGCTCCGATTCATTCTCAGGATCCCAAAAAAAACTTTGGATATTTGAAAAAAGACGGCCCCCTCCGATTCGCCGGGTCATCTGAGGGGAATACTCCAATCTGGCCGAGGGAAAGTATTTCCTCACTCCCAAAAAGAATTGCTAAAGACATCCTTAGCAAAGAAAAAACGAAATCTAACAAACACTTGGTCAAAGAAGATACCCTTACCAAGTGCAGAGGGAAAAATCTGGGGGGGGGGGGACTCAAGAGGTCCTACTTGGTTGAAGGCGGGACTCCTCACTTATTCAGAAAAACACTGGAAGGTAACTGGGGGGGGAAAAGAGGAGCAAAGGGTGCAAAAGGGCCGATGAAAAAACTCAAATCACAATCCAGAAGAGATAAGAGGTTTTCCCGACAGTTGTTCTGACACTTGGGTGTTGGTGTTTGCGGAGGGACGGAAGGGGGGGTGTGCCGGGGGTTCAAACGCCTGCCGGAACACATAGGATACACTGAAAGGAAGAAAGGAAAGCTTTCCTGCCCATCCCGGAAAACCCAATTTCCCGCCTAATTGTCATCAGAGGAAAAGCAAAGGGGGTTCCGGGCAATCGAAGGGGAAGTGTGGGCCGAAAACAGCCCCCTTTAAAGTTTCAGACCTCCCCCAAGGAGGAGATACTGGGGGGAAGAAAAAATTGGGTGAAAAAACCCCAGGCCGCGGAAGTAAAAAGCTCCGAGGGCTAAAAAAGCGTCTCAAACCTTCACAGCCAACGGGAGAAGAAGGTCAAAGGGGAAACCTTCGGGACACGGAATATCCACCCGGGGGGCCGGCCGCGCCTGGAAGGGAAAAGACCATCAATGAAGTAAGCAAAAAAAAAATGACAGATGGCGTTGTTAGGCTAAACTAAAGTGAGGGGGCCGAAGATCAGGCCAACCAAGGCTTCAAGTGGAAACCAAGTCCTACAGAATCAACTTTAACGGGGGTATCAGAAGGAAAGAAGCTCAAAAAAACGGGCGAGTGGCACACGGTCCTCACCCACAACCGTTCTCAAATATGTGAGGGGAAGGAGGGTAAACCTCGGGGAAGCGGAAAAAATCGGATGGAGAGCAAATAAATAGGGAAAAAAAGGAAGTCAAGGTTAGCAAAACTGGTGCTGGTCTCGATGTCACGAGGGAAGGGGGCAAGGAAAATCTCCCATGCCAGGAAGGGGGCAGAAAATAAAGACTTCATCTACGCCAAGCCTAATAGAAACGCGAAGTTTGCGCAAGCAACCTATGGGGGGGAGATAAAAAAAGACCAGCAAAAGCTCGCTCAAGGGGAAGAAACTTTAGAAAAGGCAGCCACTATGACCGGATTTTTCCAGAAAAAACAATCAAAAAAGTTTGGGAAAAATGCACAGAAAATAGGGAAACCAGGGGTTGAGCGGACTCCCCCTTTGCACTACGTACTACGGGATGCCGACGGACAGCAACAACCGCCCTGCACGCCAACCGCCTATTCCCAAAATATGTAAGGGGACGCGTGGACTTTCATTCGACCCTGTTGTGGCGATGGTTGTCCGTTCCCGGCAGAGGGGTATAAAAAAGCGCACGGTTGAGCCGGAGGGGGGGGGGCAAATTTCCTAAAATCAAAAAGGCCTCACTACCTTGGTATTTTCCCAAGGGAAGACGCCCCTCCGGCAATCGCGGGGCCCAAAAAACAAGAAAAAGAAGGAAAAGACAGGTGTCAACTTCTAAAAAGCAAGGCGTATGGGGGGAACCACGGGGGCCCTGGGTGATTTGCGGCAAAAAAAAGATCGCACCAACCAAAAAAAAGCAAGGGTAACATCTCACTATGAGAGAAAAAGTTTGGCACCTTTCGCTTAAAATAAAAGAAAACAAACCCTAATGCTGAACCCAAAAAAGTGACCAAGGAAAAGACAAGGGGTGCAATTGCTTTAGTGGGAAAAAGACGTTTGGACAGATCCGCCGTACGTGGGTGACAAATGTGTCGGAGGTCCAATGAAATTAAAGGAAAACCCGGGGGGGAAGAAAAAAGACCGAACCGAGGACACAACGGATGCAGCTCGAAAGGAAGGTGAAGGGCTACAGTCCCAGGGAACCTTAGAAAGAACTCCAAAAAAACGTACGAATTGGGGCCAGGGTTGGAAAGAACAACCCGGGGGCCTTGACATAGGGGGAGGGGGAAAAAATGAAAGACCTGCTAAGATCACATCAAGGACGATCTGCAGGGCGAAAAAAATAAACCAAAAAAAGAAACGCCGAAGCACTTCCTCAGAGAAAGCGAACACACTTATTCAAACGGTTTGTGAAAATCGGGTAGAAAAAAATGCAGCCCGGCCCCAACCAATAAACGCCCTGGGTTGGGGTTGAGTGCGCATACTGCTTCAAGTCCTCGTCTGGGGGGGAATTGATTGCAGGGGGGGGACGCTTAACGTAAGGGGCCGGGGGAAGGGGACGAGGGCCGCCCGCGTGGGGAAGAAACGAAAACGTCGAAAAAAAAAAAAAGACCACCCGGAAGAGGGAACAAACTTAAAAAAACTGCCAGTGATAGGAATGGGCCCGAGTAGAGGGGTTGAAGAAAAGGGTTTCAAAGGGGGTAGCCAAGAAAAAAACAAAAAACTTCTCTTGGTTCCATGAAGGGATTTTGTGCAATTCCGACGCAGACGGTTCGGCGGCGGCGGTTTTTATGGAAAAGAGCACGACTTTGATCCTACGCAAACCGAGGATGAATTAGGGCAACAAAAAAGCCGAAAAAAAAGTCCTTGGGGGGAGCAAGGGGCGAACGTCTTTGAAGCGATGCGGGAGGGAGTTCCTTTCTTTGAACGAAAGGGCAACAAAGGGGTCAACGCGGATCGAAGAGAAGTCAGCAAAGGGACGGGAATGCGGGGGGGAAGGTTGGCTCAGAGGAGTCGGACTGTTGTCATAGGGGCACGGGCGGAGGGGGGGTAGGGGTCGCCCCATAAAGGTAAGGGACAGAATGTTGAAAGCCATTTGATCTTCCTAGGGGGAGTCCAGGTCTTTGTACATAACAGGGCCAGAAAGCGCGGGAAAAAGAAAAGGAAAAAAAAGTGGGGGGGCCCGCATCGGGGCCCCACAAAAGGGAGCAAGGCAGCAAACCAAAAAAACTTAAAAAAAACGGGGAGGGGATTGGGGGACCTACGGTTGTCTCGGTAGGGGT
>Ga0179591_1361516_pt1 | contig 15427 bp, 19 predicted proteins | sample CZOMad2_1_08_16f_FD_182891 | JGI IMG/M metagenome (GOLD analysis project Ga0179591, IMG submission 182891) | Vadose zone soil fungal communities from Angelo Coast Range Reserve, California, USA - CZOMad2_1_08_16fungal (PacBio error correction) | ecosystem: Environmental > Terrestrial > Soil >...
AAATAATTAAAGGGAAAAAGGGACGCGTAGAGGTGGTCCCCGCCACGACGGTCGGCTCCTCAGTCACGTTAAGAGATCCCGATCTTGAGTAGTCCAAAGGAGAGAGAACGGCTAACGCTGCATATTCACGCAGGTAGGAACTAGCAAAAAAAAAACCTAAATAGAGTAGCCCGCAGCACTGCAGGGTTTGGGCCGTTTACGGGCTTTCTAGAGAAGAAAGGAAAAATGTGGACCAGAAACGGTTGAGCACATCCCTTACAGCCCGGAGGTTTTCTAACAGGAATGGAAAAGGTAAATGAATGTTGGGGGGGCCCTTAATGTGGTCAATTCGGAGGGTTGCCACTGGTGTCTAAGCAAAAAAGAGAGAGCAAAGTCTCAACCCACGGCCTCAACAAACGAAAGGACTTAGAAACGGGGCCGGTGTAAAGAGAGCCTTGGACGCCCCATAAGAAAGGGGTGCTTCAGGGAAGAAGAAAAAAAAGAAAATAGGCCTCGCAGGTCACAAAGAAGCACAGATAAGCAGGCTATTAACGTCGCCGCACATTTGACCTCGGCGCAGCGCCACAGAGGGGATCGTCTGACCTCCGAGGCCTATCGAAGAGAAATTATCCTCACTTTTAAAGCAGACTCAGAGAGAGAACCATGGGCAGGGGTTCTACCTCGGAAAAGATGAGGAGAACCTCCTCGCTGAAACATCTACGCGAATTCAGGAGGGGACCATTGGGTCCTCGAAAGAAGGGGGTTTGCATTACCTGATTGAAAAAAAGAAGCGCTGCTAAAAACACTCGTAAACCTTCGCGAGGTATTCAATCCTTGTAGTGAGTGAGAGTAATCAGGCAAGAAGGCGGTCATGCCCGTTTCAAACTTACTGGGGGGAGACGCAGGCGCCGCCGACTCCATTAGAAGGAAGTCCGGCAAGTGGGCGCAAGGGGGAGAAGAAGCATCACATTGCCGAGGGGGAGGGCGAGGAACGGAAGCAACCTCGATAAAAGGTCTAACGTCACAGGAGGAGCTGAGGGGGGCGGGGAGTCCGGGGAAGCTTCAATTCAAAAAGGGGACTAAAGGATTTTCTCAGGGGTGGGGAAAACTTAGAAATCCTCAGCGGTGAAAGGCTGGTTGGGTGGGGGGGAATCAGTGCAATCCTATGTGGGAATTGGACTACTTAAAAGAAGAGGGAAAGGGTATTTTAACACCTTATAGACAAAACATTGACCGCCGAACTTATGTTTGGAAAAGGACCGGCCGCAACTCGTCACACGGAAAAGTATCCTGTGGGACCATTTCTCTTTTCCCGGAAAATGCCCATCAGGGGATCCCCGCGTCCTGAAAGAAGAATAACAAGAAGGTCAAGACGGGGTCAACACGCTGTCAACAAATCCTAAGGAAAGGGAGAAGGTCGCCTCTCAGAAGGCTATGCAGGTCAACGGGGGATGGAGGGGAAAAGAGAGCCGTTCAGGGGTTAATTAATTTCTTTCTTACATTGGAGAGGATGACTGCGGCAATTTGGAGGCTTCGATCAAACTGCAGAAAAAAAACCCGATGAGACCAAGGATCAGGGAAAATGAAGCAAGGGACCTATTCAAACTGTGTCAATAGGAGAGGAAGAACGGGTTCCTCCTCCTATCGAAGAGAGAAATGGAAGGACGGGCCAAAGAAAACCAATGCAGCAGAAAGGGGTCTGACTCTTGAGGAGAAAACATTTCAAATCATTCTCTCGACACTGTCCGGACCAGATGAGAAGCCTAGGGAGGGGCTCTTCTTCCTACGGGAATCGGGGAAAGAAAAAGACAGTCGACAGGAAGGGTACGACAAGAATAACAGAGGAGGGTAAGACCCTGTAAAAGGAGCGACGTGACCCTCCCGTGTTAGTAATCAACTCGACACGCAAAAAAAAAAAGCCTGGGAAACGCCCTATTTGGGAGACGAGACACGACGGGAGAGCGGAGCCGCTGTGGTCGGCCGCTCACCTCCTTGTCAGGAAGAAAAAAAGGTCCTCCAATTTGCAGAGAGGGAGATTGTGGCTAGGACGTGATAGCAGGACTCGGTCTGCACCGGAGTAAGATCCATGGAGAAAATAGGAATAAGTCAGGGGCGGCGCAAAAGGGAACCTGAAGAGTCCCGAGCCATTGGAATAAAGACGTGAAAAAAGCCTCTCCCTGTTACGATGAATAGCACGAAGGTTGACAGGCCATTCAAAGCTTTGAAGAGAAAAGGGGTGCTCATGAACATCGGACGTGGCTCGGCGAACATTATGCGTCACCAGGGAATAGTTCTGGGTCTCAAAATGATAAGGGGAAGGATTGAGGAATGGACTGTGGAAGAGGCGTAGGAGACAAACTCTCTCTTGAGATAAAGGGGAAGTGATCTGTGGGGGGCAGATAATACACAATAACACGCACAAGGGTCCTATGACAATCGACGGGAGAAAAAAACGGAGGAAATGGCTCATCACTCACTCAAGAGATAGACTTTCTACGCGAAAGAAAACGGAGGGAATTGAGAGTAGTCTCAGCTCAAAAAAATGGGATATTAAAAAGGCGCAAGATCAGACTACTTCTATCGGAGTAGAAAATCTAATCGATATGATGAGAAAAGAAGGGGGGTAAATTCTCTCTGAAGTGATGAAGAAAAAGTATTCCGAGCATCAGAAGGAATAGGGTGTCAAGCAATTCACCCAACAGAGTCGAAAAAGGTCAGTAAAAAAAAGGGATATGATCCCCCCTAGTCTGTAAAGAAAAGCCCCAGCTGCTCCCATAGAAGGCAGGAAAACAACTTCCCACCATGATTATTAAGAAGGGAATATAAAGAGAACGATTATCAGAGGCATAAATTGGAATCTTTTGAATTGTCACATCACCAAATCCTATCATCAGTCCTAGCTACTCATTAAGAAGAAGATTACCTTCCGTAGACGGACTCTAACCTCTGAAAGCGTCACAAGGTCAGCGGACGGTATTGAGGAAAGTGAGAAAAGAAGATAACAAGGTCTCGTGAGTAGAGCAGAGCGAAGGTGCAGAGTAGCGGTCTGTAAAAGGTTCTTTGGGAGTACAAAAAAAAACACATGTAAAGGAGATAGCAGATAGGGCGATCAAAAGCGAGTCCTGAATAGGGAAGAGAAAAAGTCGCTTGGAAGTCTTTCTACCCGAAGGTGACGGAAAAAAAGGGGCATTACTAAAAAGAAACTTACCTTTTAAATAAGGGGAAATTTAAAGCTTTGAAAGATGGCAGTCTGGTAGTCTTCGTTCATACGCGTCAGAAACAGATGAGGGGTCTTTCCGAAGGTGAGCGAAGGTCGGCCGAACTACTCGAAATCCTTAGACGTCGCCGCGTGTCTTCAGCAATGGAAGTGTCTCGCGAGAGCGAGGGGAAAGGAGGTTGGAAACGAGTTCTCTTTACATATAGAGAATAGTAAATGAGGACTGCGTAATAAAATAAGCTTGCATTGAAAAAGTAGGGGAAAAAATTCCGTGACGAAAGAAACGTCCAAGGAAAAGGCAGAGATTTTCCGTTCCTCTCTCAATTGGAGGAGGAAAGGAATGAGTCACCGGCCAACCGTACGAGGGGCAAAACGCCAAAGTTGCCGAAGTCGAGGTGCGGCGCGCGCTCGGAAAGGGTGAAAGGGGGGACGAGGAGGTTAGAGCCGTTGCCTGCGGAAATGTTTTTTTTTTTCCGGCGGCGCAAAAAGAGGGGGGAAACCGGGGAACGCTCCCAGGAAAGGAGAATCTAAGATTGAGGGAGTCTCGGCACAAGAAGGAGGCTATTATCAAGGTGTGAGCGCCAGTAATCCAAAAGAAATCTAAGATTAAAATCGCAAATGTACACCTCGGGGAGGGGAAAGAAGGGAAGGTTCTACCTTTTATTGGAACAGACGGAGCCCGTTGGGGGAAAACCAAAGGCAAAGGACCAGAATCATAACCCGGGAGGGAAAAATAACTTTTGGAAATATACCACACGACTTGAAAGCTCAAAAAAAATGGTCTGACGCTTGAAAACGAGGGGTCGCATGGAGGGGGCAACAATTATCTCAGGAGAATGTGCTTCGTGAGGAACGGATCAAGGGCTGGGGAAAAAGCGATCTACTTAGGGAATGTCGCGACGACATTGTTCTCCGGGAAGAATAAAACCGGAAGTTAGTCCAAACGAAAAAGAATTACTTTAAGTAAAAGGGTGAGTCCCCTTAAATCACACCTGAGGGAAAGAACAGAGCAAGAAGAGGTCGGTAGAAAAGTTCAGCCGTCCTTACACTACCACACCGGACTATAAGTCTATCTAGGCGCGACAATGAGATCTGTTAAGAACCTGAGTAGGGAAAGAACACCTTGAAATGAGGGAGAAGATCACATGAACTTGACCAATCAAAAGAAAGAGAGAAGTGGCTGCTACTGTTGCGGAGTTCTTAACCTGAAGGGGGGGCGGCGTCGCAGCGTAGATATTAAGTTCCTGAAGGAGAAGAGGGAAAGACCATTTCATTTTCTAGGGAAGAGAGGAGAGGGGGATCAGCACCAAAAGGCGGGCGGAAATTAAACGCTTGCCAGGTTTTAAAAAACGAAAAAAAAAAACGGACGTTCTGCGGTGTCTCTTTTTCAGAGGCGGGTCGCGGAGAGACTGGGTGGAAAACAAAAAAAAATCGCTAAACACCCCAAGGAGGAAAAAATTGGAACGTGCAAATAAAAGGGAAAACGCCGCGTGTTACGTGCTAAGGATACGCCAACCGCGCGAATGTTTTGACCCATTTTCAGGAGGTTGGGGTCTGATACTGGGGGGGGGGGGGGGGGGGGGGGGGGGGGGGGGGGGGGGGGGGGGGGGGGGGGGGGGGGGGGGTGGGGGGGGGGGGGGGGGGAAGAAGTGGTGGGGTGGGGGGGGGGGGGTGGGGGAGGGGGGGGGGGTGGGGGGGGGGTGGGGGGTGTGTGTTTGGGGTTTGGGGGGGTTGGGGTGGGGGGGGGGGGGTGGGGGGGGTGGGGTTGTTTGTTGTTTGGGGGGGGGGGGGGTGGAGAGTGGGGGGGGGAAAGAAACGAAGAACACCCACTGCTCGGCTCAGCCAGGGCAAAAAAGTTGTGCGCATACCCGTACATCCATACCGACAAAGAACCTTCATAAAAAAAAAAAAGAAACTCGAAGGTCAGCTCACATATCTCTATTTTGAAAAACCGGTCCTGCGAGGAAAGGTACCGATCCCGTGGCGCAAAGATTTCACCCTCTAACCCGCCTTCTGTAAAAAAGACAAAGGGGAAGAGATCCTCAAAACAAACGTAAAGGAGAATCAAACAAGCCGATAGAGGAGTCGGACCGTCGATTAAATAATATACACCAGTGATGATGTCATCCTGAACCCCCCCCCTGAAGAAAGTCCTCGGAAAGGAAGAGGGTGGGTCAAATAAGATGCTCAAACGTGATGTCCTCGAGAGTAAAGAACGGCCTCTCCGAAAATGATTGGTCGGAAAAAAAAGGTGGAGGGGAACCCCCAGAACGAGAACAAAGAGCAAGAAAATGGAATGGCTGCGGGACATGTTCATCTAACAGTAAAAAGCAAGCCCAAAAATCCCGCGAAAAAAATCAGCCCTTAACGTAAAAAAAAGTGGGTGTTTTCCAAGTCCCCGGAGGTGGGGGGACCTGAATGTGGGGGTAGCGGGGGTTACCCCGGGTGTGAGACCGTCTCGCCTCCATTCAGAAAAAAAGGAAGCAGAAAGAGCCAGACGGAGACTGCAAAGCCGGTGTCGGCAGCTAAATAAGGTGAAAGCAAACATCCGCAGAGAGGGGGAGGCAGCATCAACAGCTCCAAGATTCCTCCGAAAATCTGTAAAGGGGAAAAAAAACGGTCGAAGCCCACCTCACAGTGGGAATATCAGAGAGGCCTCAGACGGAGAAAAACGAGAAACCAGATCAGAGCATAACCCAGAAATCAACCTCACTGGAGACAGCCATCGTTATCGAGACATTCTAGTGCCAGGGAGAAGGGAGGCCTCTATCATGGGGACGATCGGACGAACATGGGGCAAGCTACCGGGTTTGGTCGTTGTAACCAACTCACAAAAAGAAACGCTCTGAACAAGCGGCAGGAGAAACAAAAAAGAAGGGGGGGGCTCTAGACACGTAATAAGTAGCAGGGGGGGTGAAAACTGAAAAATGGGGTCAAGGGTGTATTTCAAAGGTCTTTCGCGCCTATCTAGGAGACGAATGCGCAAGTCTCGGTGAAAAAAAGCCCGGGGAAAAAAAAAAAACCGAAACGGCGGCCAAAGCCGAACGAAAAGAGAAATGCTCTGTGTCGCGAATCCAAAAAGGGGAGAAAATACGAAAGAGTCTACATGAACTGCTTGTCAGAGCGAAACGGCGTGTAATCTGAAGGGAAAGACGGGGGGGGCCGAGGGACTAATTTTGAGGAAAAGACCGCGAGATGTTGGGAGACAACTCCCTAAGAAAAAGCTCATGGCCCAATGGACACGGTTTTAGAACGGAAGACGGAAAAAAGGGTTATTTGACACAGAAAGCGGAAGATGGACCGAGTTTAAAGAGAAACCCCTGGAAAAGATACCGATTGGGGCAGCCTGACCCTACTCGTCCGGAAAACAGGGTCCGTTAAGTCAAGTTGCAGGCTCGTGACCCTCCCGCTTGGGGAAAACAAGAAGCACGACGCCGCAAAAATGAAGCACCAGGGGAAAAAAAGAAAAAAAGGAGAAAAAGCCATAATCCTCCGTCGGCGCACTTACCCGGAAAGAAAAACGCTCCGCGCAAAAGAGAGGAGAAATGAAAAGTGTGTCGCGCCGTAGACCAAACGAGCTTTTCGGAAGGAATGCGCAAGGGGAGGAATCACGTGGAAGGAAGAGAGAAAAGCGAGGAAGGGACAAGTCCGGTTCGGGAGAGAAAAACGGCGTTTGCGCCCCCGATGAAAAAGGAAAATCTATGCACTTACTGCAGGTCCGAAGGATATTCCGCCACGAAAGATAGAAGAAAGAGGGACGGATTCCTCCTCAGATCGGGAAAGAGCACAGAGGCCGGACGAAAACCGGAAAGCATGAGGTCGTAGGGGAGCACATCTCCAAAAAGTCAGCTGCACCTTCGAAAAATAGAAACCTGTGAGGCGATTCGGAAGAGAGGACCGAGAGGCAGAGAAAATGTAAATACAACGTTTAACAGGCCAGGATTCGGGGAGGGAGGGAGGGACCGCCCGTTTGGGGAAATGCCACCAAACTGGGGTAAACGGATCCAGCCGGGGGAGCCTATTTGAATGGGGGGCGGTTTTGTTATCGGACCCGATAGGGATCGTGGCCTGGATGGACAGGTGTGGTCGGAAGCAATCTCCAAAGAGGTCCCGCTAATAACGCCAAAGTGAAAAGCTCGTGATCAAGGTTGGGAGGGAAAGGGAGAGCGGTGAGGAAACGAAAAGGTGGGAAAATGGAAAGACATCAAACCAAAAAAAGCTAAGGCCAGGTCAAAGCGCGCACTCGTTAAGGATGAACAAAAACACGGAAATAAGACGCGTTCTCTGCAAAGCTTTGGGGTGGGGGGGGGTTGGGGTACTTTTAAGGAGGGGACAAGCTCTGAAATAGGGCTCGCGGGGGTTAGAAAAAATTCAACAACGGGAGTTTGCATCTCAACCTGGATTGCCTAGCTGGGGCTTTTCAGTCGAAAATTCCGGAAAGATCGATCAGGACTTCTGCAGGGGCGAAGACTTCTTAAAGCGAAATCACGTGAGGGGCTGGGTAAAAAAAAGGATCGGGGCAGTCTGATGTTTTAGGACTCGGCGGATCGATCATCGAGTGCATCTACGCTTCTATCTTGTGGGGGGGGAGACTACCATCTACTAAGCGGTCAAATAAGTAGCCGGACTACGCTCTTATCTGGGAAGAAAAAAAAAGACCGAAACGGCTACTTTTGGGCGCCGCGCAAAAACGAACATATCTCTCCGCGGGTTCGACGCTCGAGCAGGCGACCTGTCGCGTTCTCAAACTCAAAGACAAAGGGGTTAAAATATATAGGATACGCTACAGCGATCGCGATCGAGCTAGGAGGTAATCTTGGAGGGAGGGGAGGAGCGGGTCTGGACGAAACGATGTCGGCCACTCTTCAAGGGGAAAAGGCGTGGATTTAGTAGCCCAAAACATAGGGAGTGTAGGCACTGGAGCGGGGTAGGGAATAGATACAGGGATCTTTCAACCGTCAAATAAATAAGAGCGCCCCAGGAAAGGGTACGAATCCAGCCATCAACTACTTAAACAAAGTCTCTTCGGAAGGTAGAGACCCGTACCAGGATCACGGGTAATTCCGTGGACTATTGAAGGCGGGTTTAGGACCTCTAGAAATATAAGCGCAGCGATACCAGAGGAGAAGGCCCTGCCTGAGCCTTGCTGTAAGCTGTACCTCGTTCTATCACCCGGGCGTGAGAAAAGTCTGGATTTGTGCGTCCCTCGCAGAGAATCAAAAAGGGCCCGGGGAGAGAAGAGCGAATACGAGAAATGGATGTCCGGGACGCTGGCTGAAAAAGCTACGCCACCATCATTATCAAGGGACACGAGTCGTGCGAGACAAAAAGCTGATCCGAAAAATATCCTCTACCATTACGAGAGACGAGTCCCGTGGGAGGGCAGTCGGGGGGGAAAAAGTCTGTACGGACCCATTACCAGGGTCATACTTTGAAGGAAAGGCAAAATAGTCCGCCGATTCATTCTTCGCATAGGGCGCCGGCGCAGACCGCGGAATCAGGGGGAAGAAGGGGCGAAGCCGCTGGACCTCTCATATTATGCGGCAGGAAAGAAAGAAGGGTGTTTTTCCTTAATGCAGTTGATAAAGTCTGAAAAAAAAAAAATTTTTCAATAGTTCATGGATTCGGGAAATATCGGCCGGAAGTGATGAAGGATTGCAACAGGAGGAGAGGAAAAATGACGTCAGAACTCAAGTGGGAAGCCACATTTTCCGTCAAAAGGGGGGAAGTGAATGCCCGTGACACATTCATCAGCTGGACCCGAAGTAGGAGGGCCGGAGAAAACTCCATCCCTTAGAGCAGGTGCGGCAAAGGGAAGGTTTTATGAGCCGATATTATTGGCAGGCGCCTTGACAGAATGGTGAATGGTTTTTCAGGGTTTCGAGGGGGGAACGGGGAGGGGGCTCTCTCCCTTTTCAAAGAGCTGGCTGACGAGGAGTGACATTTAGCGGTCAGGAGGAATCATTGGCGGAAAAGGATAAAGGGTGTTTCTAAAGTGAGAAAGGGTAAAACAAAGAGTCCGATTAGAAAGAAAAATCTGATGGAGTTGGGGGAGGATTAATGAGAAAGAACCATTTATTTGGGGGGAAAAACATCGCCGTAGCAGGGTTCCACTAGCCCCGATAATAACAAGGGGGGCAGAAAAAAAAATAGGACTTGGGGGGAAAAGATTAAAAAAAAGCGAGGGGACGCTCTCCCCTCAGGTGCGAGGGGACCGAGGGGGAGAGAGCTAGTTCCGCGAGCTTTAGAAGAAGAATGATAGCGTCACTTGCTGAGGATTTGCGGGAAACGTTGAAAGAAAAAAACGGACCGCGAGGGGGCAGAAATCGGACGTGTGGGGGACCTAGAAGGTCCAGACCAGAATCAGCGGGGAAAAAGGCACCCTCAGGGAAAGCATGAAGGACGGAATTACTTTGAGCGAACTTCAAATCCCTAAGGGATACGCAATAAGTCTGTGCAGGAGAGGGCATTGCAAAGTCCCTGACCCGCAAAACACAAGTTCGACTGATAAGGATCTAAAGAGGAGGTAGAGCCCAGTTCTGTCATCACTCCAGCCGGGGAATCGCAGAAAATGAACTCTTCCAACGGTAAAAGGGCAAGAGGCTTCGAGAAAGAAGGGGCGGAGGACAAGATCCACTGACAGAAAAGAGAGAGACACTCTGGGCGTCTGACGTGGCAGGATGAAGGAGAGGTCAACGATGCGGTTGCCGAGGAAGAGGGGCGGAAGTTTCGGGAAAAGAATATCGGGGAGGCTCAGCTGGGAAATGTTACGCGCCAAACAACAAAGGCTACGCTGGGAAAAAGTTGCTGGGCAGGTCGCGAGACTGGGTTCCCCCTTAAAAGAGGAGAGGGAATCAGGGAAGCACAAAACACACCCACAAACCCCCCCTCCCAAACAACAGTTGGACTTGAACCTGGACGCAATAAAAAACATATGGAGCAAAAGGAACCTTTTGGGGGGGAAAAGGGGGGAAAAGGAGATTTTCGAGGAAACGTAACGAGGGCCCCCTCAGTTGGTCCGGCAGCAGCCAAGAGGGACGAGGGCTGTGCGTTTTCGCAGGGATAGACCGAGGCATGACTGGCCGGCAGATTTCAAAGGGACCGGGGCAGGACCTCCTCAAAAAAAAGAGTTGACACATAATGCTAGAAAAATGGGCATGGGGGACTGACGATCCCGTGGACGCGGGAAGACCTCGCAAGAGACCCGTGCTCAGCCGAGAAAAGGACCGATCGATAGCACACCAAACGGAAGGAGAGAGAGAGAACACCGGGCCGAGATGAAGGACGAAGTAAGAGCAGAAGGGTCCCGACGCCGTGATCTTCCTTGAAGAAAAGCAAAGGAAGAGCCGCGTGATCAGAGCTTGGGGAGGCAAATCATGATATTCGGGGCCGTGAATAATTTCCCTGGGGAGAAGGTTGATGTACCGGCCTGCACAACGACAAACAAGCGCAAGATTCAAGCCCTGAAAATCCAGACTTCTTGGGGTTTCTTCTTTGCGGGGGAAAATATCGAGGCCAAAGAGCCTGAAAACGGGCAAACAGGAAACGCGCTTCGCATCAATTAGAACAGGGGTTTGCGAGGGAGGGGCCGCCAGTGACCTTATGTGTGTTGGTGCCTAGCTGAGGGGGGGAAAAGGGGGTGCTCCTCCTCGCGCCAGTGACCAGAAAAACACGGACCTCAAGACGCTTCCGAAGCCGGCAGTGGAGGCGAGGGAATCAAGGCAAAAGAAAGGGCACGATATGAGGAACCGACATCAAAAAAATCCAAAAGTCAAGATCAGCACTTCCGAAGGACGTACCAAGAGTGCCTCTCACAGTCGACCTGAGGAAGAGGGAACAACGTCTCCATCTCAGAACAAAAGAAGGTCGCGCCCGCGCCTAAGGGCGCTCCACCCAAAAAAGAGTGGCTATACACTGGGACTCAATGACCGCCTTCTCGACGCCTAAGAAAAGAGGGAGAAGCTCAAGGGGAGAAAGCGAGACCTGGTGTCGGTGGGGAAATTCAGAACGCTCCGAAGCACCATCAAAAGGGAAGATTCTCATACCAGTGGCAGGGACTGGGAAACCAACTATCACGTCCGAGCTTTCCTTCGGGGGTGGCCTCGGCTTTGAGGTGAGAACCACTTTCGAATCCTCTCTGGATTGGGGAGACTCGCCTTCTAGGGCCGGGGGGGGGAAACCAAGCACCGTGTCAAAGGAAGGAAAAACAGCGACGGGACCAATTTCTCTTTAAATCAAAGGTCAAACCCCAAAAAAAAAAAAGAGGCGGCGAGTACCGGCAGGTGTCGAAACGAATAATTGCAACGTAGTACAGACAGCTGCCCGATTCAAGGCCGAGGTTGTAGAGGGGTGGAAAATAGAAAGATTTGGGAACAACGAGGAAAGAAAACTCCGCGCCTGGGTTCCCAACAGAAGAAGGGTGAGGATCAGGATCGTAAAAAAAAAAATCCGAGGTGCATTGCAAAGAGGAAAAATTTGGGGACCTGGGTTAGGGGAACACCTGGATCCTCACCTCTGACCCGAATCGGAAGAAATGTCATGACAGTTCCCGCACGTTTCCCGCGAGCTGCCAACCAATCGGCCAAAAAAAAGATCAAAAGGAACTCCGGTCACGCGCGGCAGTCCTAACTTAGGAACCGGAAAAGGTTCAGCCGTCGGGGGGCACAACGCTAGCAGAAACAAGTGTCTGTAGACTCAAAACCACCGAAAATATCCACAATGTCAGTTCCAAGTCCGGACTGGAGGGGGTCAAGTCGATTGAAGCAGGGAAGGCTTTCCTAACAGGTGAAGGGGGGAGGGGAAGGAAGGTGCGAAGGGGGCGAATCAGGGGGGAGGAGAACCGCCCCCGATGAGCCTCAACTTATCTGGGCAAAGAAAAGGCCGAATTGGAACTATGCAAGAGGGAAGGAAGGACAAGGTGCGGAGTCCGCGGAAGACTCCTATCGCTCACCTTCCACAGACAGGGAAGGGACAGCAAAAATCTGCTCTTTGACGGAGGCGAGAGGGAACTCACACAGGCAAGGCCTAATAAAGAAGTGGAAAGGTTTCGGTCTTCGGCCAAGAGGAGACGGCGAACAAGAAGTGGATCACTTATACGCTGAACGTCAACTTGAGCAACGGTGATTACGATGCGGAGCACCTTTGTTTGAAAAGTAAATACGGTCGAAAAGTCGGAAGGGACTGTGGCCGGGGCCCTAGTTGCGCGGACGTTTTGATCACCATCGGAATCGTGGCGGCTCTTGATGCCGCTTGGGGGGAAAGGTAGGAAGAGCGGCGTCGCCAGGAAAGTAGAGCAAAGAGAGGCTCGGGACGTCTGGGGTTCACAGAGTGGCTTAGGGGGGGGCGACGAGCGAACGCAGAAGTACCTCTGAGGGTAACCATGTTCGCGGTCGAGGACGATAGAGGACGGTCAAGTTCACAAGGAGATCATTCCTGTCGTTGAAGGAAAAGAGAACTGGACTTCAATTCAACCTCTTGGCAGAAGGAAACCGGCATTGGAATCTATTACATCGGGACCGGAGGGGATCCAGAAAAGGAAAGTCATCATCAGGGGTGGGGGAGGCTGGGTCTCAAAACCAGAGGTGATGATTTTCATGAGTCTTTCTAGGAGGGAAGACACAGCTCGGTACTAAGGAACGACTTCCTAGAGCTGGTTGTGACGGTCGAGACACATCTATCTACTCGGAACCCGGGGCTAAGAAATGATCGAGGAGGAACGGCCCTTTTCAAGAACTCAAAGGGAAATTCCTGGGGGAGATGGGACTCAGCTCATCGGACTGATACGTAATCTCGACAGACAGAAACAAGAACAGAGATAGGGGAAGTAATAAACTGCAGGACGCTAACGCTATCTCAAAAATAGTAATGGGAGGAAACGAATGCGCATCTAAGTGATCACGTCTGTCTTCCTTCTTAGGGGGAGAAGTAGGGGGTGTAAGTACCTATCACCACAGGTAAAGTAGGAAGGCGGGGGGGAGATCGTCCTGCCCGATTTTCAAAGGGCATCCATGATCGCTGGAAACAGAGGACATCACTACCTCATCACCAAGGGGGAGGGACGCTTCTGGATAGAACCGGACGAGATCACGAGCATGCCGGTGCGAGTCACAGACTGAGAGAGCATAAGTATCCCTAAATAGCAGCGCGACAGGAGATAGGCGCCGGGCGTGGAAATGTAGGAGGTACGCGTAAGGGCGGGCATCTACCCTTTATCAGGGGTCGAGGTAGGGTAAGTGCAACCTCTCAGGAAAGGCGAAGGAGAAACACAAACTATCACAGCGGCATTGATGTCCAAGACCGCCGCCGAGCGCCGAGACACATCAGGCATCCGGCATAGGAGAAAAAACGACCGCAAATACGCACCATCCGGCTCATCACGGGGAAGCCCAGTTTGTGATCGGCAGGGAAAGGGAAAAGGTAGCGGAGTCAGAAGAGAATCGAACTGGAAGGGGAAGTTAGAGAATTTCTGGGAAAAGGGACTGGCTTGATCCGGGCCAGAGGGACTGCCTCTAGCAAGAAGCACTTCGTATGCTGGGGTGGGGTCCGATTATGCGCGAGACTGCGAGCATAAAAACCTCTAAAATGCATGCATATCGTGTTTCCGGGTGCCGGAATGCAGTTCTCAAAAAAGAAAACGCGGAAATTCCACCAATTTGGAAGGAAGTAACACGGGGAGGGTGATGGCAAAGGACAGGAAGGCGTAATGGACTATAATACAATAGGTATCATGCCGGGGGTCGAGATCGCAACGAAAAAAGGGCAAGTATGGGGGGAAGCTCAATCCGCAAAGAAGCACGGTCATTCAATACGACGGAACCCACCGGAGAGGGGAAAAAAAAACCACCGAGGTTTCCTCAATGCGATCTGCGGCAGCAAGGGGAAACGAGGGACGTGGGAATGTTGCGCAATGTAGGGGCTTTTGGGAGGAAGCGTTGACCAGGGAAGGGGATGCCTTTTTGGGGGGAAGGCGGTATGGCTTAGGGTGGGCAGGCCGGACCTGGAAACGGGACTACAGAGGTGTAAGAGGGGTATCAGAAAAAAGACAAGTCTTGATATCACTGGGTTTTGGCTACGAAGTCAAAGGAAAAAGAGCAGATTCTAAGCGAAATCAAAATGGTTTGGGCATGAGGAACAAGGGCACAGACGGCTCGGTGCCAAAATAACCCTGGCATCACCACTTGGGAGGGAAAAGTCTCCGGAATGGGGAAAAGGGGATGCCGATAAGAAGGTAGCAGAGGTAGTGCGCCGCGATCTCGTGGGGGATGACGCTGGGAACCATTAGATCGGAAGTTCGCTTCGGCGGTCGAAGCGAATGGCCTGTGTTCAAGGGGAAGAGGAGGCATGGCCGCGACGAGATCCGGAGCAAGCGGCAAAAGTACCTCAAAGCAATGACCCCTAGGACGGGGGGGGAATGCCAGGAAGTTGAAATTGTGCGCGGCCCTTAAAAAAGTTACTACAAAAAGGAAGGAGAAGTATAGGGAGAGGGCGCCGGTGTCAAGGCTAACAAAAAAAAAAATCCGCTTTATGATTTCGATCTATGAGCAAAGATGCGAATCCACGCATTGAGGTGCTCATCCTGGGAAGGAGCACAAATTCAAAAGGTGAGCTCTACTGAGCCAGCGGAGCCGTGCGGCGCGGTTTTAAAAGGATGAGTAGTTCTGAGAAAGGGAAATCGGCGTCTGGATAGTAAAAAACGTGCGGCTATCGACGTAGGATAGGGGGACCTAAGGGGAAAACTAATTGGAAAAAAGCTGCGACTGTTGGATTCTTCATCCTCAGAGCGCGGGCGGATTGGGCCACTGAGTTCGACAAAGGGAAGGGTGCTCTCAGGGGAGCTTGTGCAGGAAGTGGTCTACGGGAACGGAGAAGGGGCAACGGAAAAAAGAGGAGGCAGTAAGTGCACCATAAGGGGACTGGGCATCCCGGTAGAAAAAACGATGGCAAAAAGAGAAAGTTAGGCCCAAGGGGGGAAGCAACCTTTTTGGAAGTTGAGTCTATTGGACTTTCGATGGGAGAAGGAACACCGAAGGGCGGCCGGGCCGTGGAAGAGAATGGGTTTTCTCATAGGAGAATCCATACCGAAAGAACTTAAAGAAAATCGCGAAAAAAGTACGGAGGCAATCAATTGGGAAGACCAAGAAAAGAAGGGGAGGGGCGAGTGCAGCTGACGAATCAGGTCGAGAGAACTTTAACGCAGGCTAAAAAATCTTCAAGCGAGCTCGCCGTTTTCCT
>Ga0179591_1199639_pt1 | contig 15421 bp, 19 predicted proteins | sample CZOMad2_1_08_16f_FD_182891 | JGI IMG/M metagenome (GOLD analysis project Ga0179591, IMG submission 182891) | Vadose zone soil fungal communities from Angelo Coast Range Reserve, California, USA - CZOMad2_1_08_16fungal (PacBio error correction) | ecosystem: Environmental > Terrestrial > Soil >...
GTTGAAAGGGGGAAGACGACAAGAAATGAGAATGCTAGACCAGGAACTATTGATGAAAGGGGGAGGAAGGGCAAGAAACTGGAAAGTCCTGCAGGAGAACAGAAGAAAGAGGTGGACAAAAAAACGATCGTCATGGACGGTTGGGGGGTTCAGCAAGAGGTAAAGACAGGGGGGGAAGTGTTAAAAGGCTGTTAACATGCCTGTGATAATGTGAGTCAATTGCTAATGCTAAGTGGGAACGAAAGCGTGGGAAAAAAAATTTTGCTACGGGAAAAATGCACCAAATAAAAGGAGGAAACGAAAGACCCAGCTTTATTTCCACCAACACCATCTTATAAAACTGCGGGAGAATGGTTCGGAAAACGAGTTGGAGGGTGAAAAATGTCCTGAAACTTGTATCAGCAGAGGTGGGGTCAAGGGGAATTCTCCACTCGGTTGCTATTGTGAAAGGGAAAATAAATTTTCCTGCCACTGGTATAATGAGGAAAAATACGATTGGAAAGAGCAGAAGGGGACTAAACATGTTCTAACGTATGGGTGGGGTTGAGTAAGAAGGGGGGGGGAAGTTCTTAACAAGACAAAAAGAACCTGTAAAAGGACGAATTACTCACACATTTTGTGACAAACAAAGAGGAGCAGGAGCTGCAAAACGTATTTGTTCCGCCCATTGAAAGATATGAAGAGGAAGAAAAAGGAAAGGCCGTGGGAGCTATGAGATTCAAATACGAAAGTGAAACACAAATCGTCATAATCCAACAACATCTGTTTGTATTTGGAAAGGGGCCAAAGTCAACGCCACTCAATGAGTTACCAACCAAGGAGGTTATTATCTAATGGTCACCAGTAAGGCCCCTCATGCGAAAAGAAGGTCAGGGAAACGTTAAAACCGCAAGAAAAAAGGGCGAATCAAAATCACATGAGTTTATGAAAAATTTATATTAACCGTCAAGGGGAGGGGGAGGCTTGCGGAATGCGGTCTCCTGGCTGATCGAGAAGGGGGAGAAAAGGGAAAAAGATAGCTTAATGGAGAAGTTCAGTTTGAGAGCGGGGAAGAACAAGGAGCTAGGGGAAGAAGGTCAGTCCTCCGTTTGTGGACAAATTTTAACGGCGCTGAGCAAGAGAAAGGCGGAGGGGATAAGGACCAATGTGGTTCAGCGCTCAAAGAAGACGGGGAAGGGGGCTATAGAAATATTGTGCTAAGTCTGCGCACTCAAACGGAATGTAGTGTGGAAGAAAAAGAAGAAGAGGCAGGGTTGAAAAGAAAAAAAAAGAGGGAGGGGGGGGATCCTGTCCTGACCCATTTTCGAGTAGTGAGGGGGGAAATCGAAGGTTTGACCCTCTCAGAAAAGGGGTGAGGTGCAAAGAAACTAGCTGGCAGGAAAAAAGGATGAACAGGAGAAGGAAGAACGAGTTTGAACCGCCGTAGGACTAAGGCAGTCAAGATGCTGGGGCTTACAAAGTCTTAAATCGGGTACAAAGCAAAAGACCGGGGGAAGAAGGGTAAAACAAAAACATAAAACAGGTTGCCAGAATCCATGGTTGGTAAAAGGTGTACAATCTATTGCTGATTCGAAGGGGACAAAACGTGCAGCGAAAGGGCATTGCCCAACGGGAAAAAAGGGGGAAAAACCAGTAATACTTTAAAGGACTGCGAGAGGGGGGAAATTGAATTACCCATCTAGTTTTGGCTTGTGAAAAAGGTACTGAAGGGGGTTTACGGATCACCACGTAACAACGAAAAAAGAAAAAAAATTTGGGACAGTTTTGCTGCCGATGAGGATAAGTTTGGGGGAAAAACGGAAAAGAGATCCACAACGAAAACAAATCAGTATTAAAGACCAAGGGCTTAAGAAAGATTCAGAGTATCGTCCTCCCTAGCCCGACGAAAAGAAGTTGGGTGGGAACCACTCCACGCATGGTAAGAAAGAGGACCCTGATTCTGCCCGGGAGAAAATATTGAAAAAGTTTCCGCTGACGGTCAAAAATCTCAAAACCGTACAGAAAGGAGGCAATAACGAATCTACCGTGCCACAGGGAAGGGAGGGTTCAAGTCGGCGGTAGAAAGACGGGAATCAATGCGGGTTCCTTTTGTCATTAATACATCGGGAGGGGCGTGTAGTGGCAAAGGTCCAGTTTACCTTGGGGGCCAATTGGCCGTTACTGGCAAATCGAGATAGGGTCCCACTGTGGCCGGTAAAAAAGAAAAAAATCATAAGCAACATGTGACATCACCGAAGGGAAATCAGAAAAGGGGGGTTGTTGTTGATCATCAAAAACCTAGAATCAGGCCCTTGGGGGATAAAAGGCAGAACGCGGAAAGGGTGCCGGAAACAAATAAGTAATCAAAGTTCAAATAGCGAAGCATGGGGTTCATGACTAATTAGGGAAACGAAATTCAGAAACAACAAGGGAACAGTAGAACAAGAAGAGGGTCAAATATAAAGACAGAAAGGCACATGTCCATGTCCGGGGACTGTAGAAAGTGGAGGATCGAGACTCAACAAAGGAGGAAAAACGAGAGATTAAGTCAACCGCGTTTAAGGCGAACCTAAAGAGGGGAAAAAAAAGGCACAGTCGAAATTTTAGGAACTAGGGGATTGAGCGGGTGACAGTGAAAGCTGAAAGTCAACGGGGAAACCGAAGGAGGGCACTATATAGGAAGCTATGAACCGGGAGTTAAGGGGAATCCAAGAACCAAAGGAATAGCGCGCAGAAGCCCCACAGTGAAAAAATTTTGTATGGGAAAAACAAACTAAGAGAAGTCATCAGGTTTGGGAGTAGAGGGTGAAAACGAAGATCCGCCAGAACTGAACAGGGGAAAGGGAAGGGGGGACAGTAAAGGGCCAATCTTGTATGGAAAAAAAAAAGTAAAGGACTTTCATAAGAAACCTAACGTGTAAAAGACGAACGAAGGCAACCGGCAACCGCAACCTATGAATGTGGAATCAATTTAACCCAACTGAGGGGGGAACGGGGTAGATCGTAAATAAAAGAGTCCTGGATAAAAGGTACTGTGTCCGGCACACCCGTCATCGGAAGTGTTCCATATTTATACCTGACAGAAATCGGAGTTTTACAGAAGGAAAAAACCTTCAGACTGGACAAAAAACGCTCGGTCCAATGCTTAGATGGATAAAAACGTACGCAAATAAAATTCGCGGACCTTGGGTGGTAACGAATTAAGGTTGTTGTGACTAAAAATAAGGGAAAACACTAAAAAGGAAAGCAACAAACCAAAATTCAGCAATTGGTTATGGGATGGAAGGGGGGACAGAAACCGTACGAAAAAGGCACCATAAATATGTGGTCACTTCAAAAAACAATATGAACCAACAACTAATAGGGGAAGACGGTATTACACTGTGTACCAGGGGGAACGGGGGGGGAAAGTAAAGGAGGGGCCTTCACGCGTTGGGTGAAACCAGTGCGCAGACAAGATTTACCTCCCGAGAAAACCAAGAGAGACCCTTTGGGGGGGGGGGTTGGGTAAAAAAAAAATAGGAACCAGTTAAGAACGAAGGGAAGGGCCAACCGCATCGGACTCCTTCTGCCCCTAAGGGAGTGGCAAGAGGAAAAAAAAGAATTAGATTCAAATCAGGGCAATGAAGTTTTGTGAAGAAATTAGTTTCAGAGACAGAAAAAGTGGGGGGGGGTAGAGAAGTCTAGGTCAACTCATCTCAATGTTGACGGTAGCCAATGCCCTCAAACGATTAAAGGAAAAGGATCTCGGAACTTAGAGACAAGAACATGGCCGATGGCTCTTGGGGGCAGAGTCAAAAAAGAGCGATCCAAGTCAAGTCGACTGTTGAAAAGAATTGACAAAATGGGGGTGAAGTGACGAAGCGGGCTTGCGCAGCTAAGTTTAAAATAGCCGGTGCCAGATGCTACTGAATGGATGCCAAACACTGGGGCCCACCCACACTCATCTCAAAGAAACCCCGAAAAGGCTCTAATAGAGAAGTAGAAACACAAACCCCACTCCTTAGAAGCACCCGGACAGGGCGAAGCACTGAGGAAGTTGCAGTATAAGGTTTAAAGGTTAAAGAATGGAGAGAAAAATCATTTGAGGGTGTGGGGAGAATGCAATACCAGGGCTCTTCTGATGTGGACCGTTGAAGAAATTGTATTTCAAACTAGGGGGGGAATGGAAACGGTGACCAGGAGGCGAAAAGAAAAAGGATTTGCAGGGAAGACTGGGATTATGTGGCCCAATGCCATAAAATCCAACGAACTACGGGGAACATGCTGCCAAAGGGAGCACTTTGAAAAGCTATGATAGATAGCGCCAAATTCCAGGGTCACAGGTGCGAAATAATCTATACTTGGGCCGTCCAACCAGCAGGGGGGGGGAATGGGCTACTTTGAGAAGGAAAGCTGGTTGAGGTACAAAAGGTAGAAAAAAAATCTCGTGAGGGGGGTAAGTGAAAAATCGGCTCCCAGGTGGTAAGTAGATCCACCCAAATTAAGGGAGAAAACTCAAAAGTGGGGGGGGGAAAAGGCAGATAAATTGATCGCCACTCTGGCAAGGCAAACTGAGAAATAACATGGGGGCCTGAAGTATTTACCAGGCCATAAGCAAAAACGAGTGGAGGAAGTGACAAGGAAAAAAAACAAATGAACTAAAACCATTTCACACAGGACTTACCCCATCAAAAGCAAAAGACGAAGAGAATCGGTAAGATTGGTGAAAATACCCAAAGTATTGCTAAAAAAAAGCGGTACATCAGAGGGGGGAATGGGTCAGCCAGAAGGACACGGAAAAAAAAAGAGGGGGAAGGGAAAAGTCTACGGGTTAGCAAAGGTCTCACATTATCACATTACATTTTCACAGGGGGCAGGGGAAAAAAACATGGGAAAAGGGGTTTTACCCCTCCGGGATTTAGAAAAAAAAGCAACCCTAAGGATTCGGCTGCCAGGGCGGACAAAAGAAGTGGGAGGGGGGAAAAACGGAACTGCAAGGTCGGGGGGGGGAAAGTAAAAGCCAGATAGAGAAGGGGAGAGCAAGATCCATCTGCCGGGAGAGGTTAAAAATGACTCAAAATCAAGCGGCAAAAAAAAAAAGTGCAGGAAGGGGGGGGCCCACACCCCAGGACAACCAAAGAAACAAGAGGGGGGGAGAGGCAAGCGGTACATAAGGACATGATTATGGAGGCTCTCCAGAAACTCATTTCTGTGGGAACCCTTTGCAATTACTTAAACGAATGGCCTTCCTAAGAGAACAGAAAGGAGTGTTACATACGGGCCCGCCGGAGAAAGAGGCAATGGCTGTTTGGGAGCTGAACAGAGGAAAAAACTGGGGAAAGGGGAAAGGAGAAAATTGAAATTAAATGGGGATAAAGGGGGAATGCTAAAGAGATTGTGTGGGCACAAAAAGTTGTCACATGTCAGATGAAACCACAAAAAAGCGGAAAAAAATCATCGGAGAAAAGTCTTTAAGGGACACAAGATTGGATAGGCAAGCGCCGCCGCCTTCAACGAGTGGGGGTGTGGTCAGTTCCTGCTGAAACTGGGTTTGAGCGGGGCAAGGAGGGGGGGGGGACGGTCCTCAAATATGGGGGGCAAATAGGCCATGGAACTAATGGACGTCCACGGTTATTGATAGGGCTTGGAACATAATTGACAACAGCAGGCAAGATCAGGTATCGGGCAATTGAATCAGGGGGGGGAATACAAATGGAGGAGAGTTCTGAAAGAAAAGAAAAACCTCTACGCAAAGGGGTATAAAAGAAAGAAAGAAACCACAGTTGTGAAAACACCGCGTATCCTAGAAAGGGGAAAAAACAGGATACCCGTAGGGTTTTAAGCCAATTAGAAAAAGGCAGTCGAAACCTTACACTGGCCTGTGCGCATAGGGGAGGACAAAGAATACGGGGTTGACTCCCATCGCAGAATGCGAAACGACATAGGGTGCGTTGGAGGGGCGGTGTCAAACATTCCACCCACAGAATAGAAGGGGGTACCTCTCAAAAAAGGGTATAGAAAAGGGTCAACGGAAAGGCCCGAAGAGGGTACAATTCGGAACGGTCACAGCCTAGCCCGTTCGAACAGGGGACAAAAAAATCAAAAAATGAGGTGAGGCAAAAGGGGAGATTAACCAGGGAAAACTGGGTGATTTAGGAAAAACAGAAGAGGGGAAACTGGCGGATCTAAGAAGGGGGGGTATAAAACGGAAAAAGGAGAGAGTCCAGGTTGCGTATCTTTGAGAAGGAAAACCCAATGTATCAAAGATGAATCACATAGTTGGACAGGGAGAAGTGGAAACAAAAGGGGGGTACGTCTCTTAGAAGGCCTAGCTCGTTATTAAAAAATTTTTCCGAGGGAAGGCAAGACTTCCGGAGGTTGAAGGAGGAGAAGGACAAGCCAAAACATCGGGCAGTTTAGGTGCACTACACGGGATAGGAGAAGAGACAAGAGGTTGGGAATCGTATGGGGATGTAGAAGTACGCAACATGGACAAGTAGGGTGAAAAAAAGAAAGCAGCAGGGAAAAAACATTTCCTGTCTTCTGACCCTCTGTCAGAAAAAAGGAAGCGGACTTGAATCTATTATCTGCGATGAAAAATGGCCTACGGGTGGGGGGGGGGGAAGGAGAGGATGACGGCTTGCAAAAGGGGAGGGAACATCTTTAAAAAAGCCCCTACCTGTGGAAGAGTTTGGTTAACCAACGAAAAAACCTTTTCCATATACATGGGTGTTAGCAAATGTTAGAAATCTAGTAGGATTCGAAAAAGGGAAAAAAGGTAAAGAAGCTGAAGCATTCCCAACCGTTTTAAAAAGGGAAGAAAACCAAGGGTAATACATTGTCCAGTACCGAGGAGGGGGGGGAGAAGAAAAAATTGTATTGTCTGGTCCTTACTTTTGCCTTGCAAAACGTCAAAACCATGAGAACACACCGGGCCTTTTGGAGCCGAATGAAGAAAGTGGCACTTACTTCTCTCCAACCAACCACGAAAGAAACCAAAGGTCTTAAGCTAAGACTTATGCGAAGACTGCCTCTAATCAAGGGACCCGCCGCGGACGGAGGGGGGTGGTTTTGGCAGTCCTTCCCTAAGGTTCCTCAAATCACGTCTTTGCGAGCCTCCCTAAAATCGCAAAGGGGCTTCCCATCGGAGACCCAGTTCTGCGCGGGTACTGGTTGGGGCCGGTATGGAAAAACTTCCCCCGCGCCACTGTGTTAGGCAGTCTAATATCTAGGTCACAGACAAAAAGCGGACATGGGGGACATTGCTGTAGGTTGGGGTGAAGACGGTTACTCGTTTAATCAACCTTTAAAAGGCCGTCTGGGCAGGGGGCAGTGAAGACAAGGTTAGGTAGTTTCCAGAAAGTTCCGACCGGGTGGGAAAAGATGGGTCAAGAAAAATAACTCACTGATCCTGAAAAAAAACTATACCTCAGAAGTGGGCACAGGCCTGTGGTGGGCGTATATTAGTAAAAACAAGAAGCAAAATTTTCACTCAATGTATTCAGTGGGTTTGGGGTGATCATAAGAAAGGTATCTGCCTGTGGGGCTGAAATGACAAAGACCAGTCAAGGACGCTGAACAGAAAGATATACCAGGTGATAGATGAGACATATAGGGGCGCATTGAATAAGGATGGACCGAAAGACTGTCAGCGGAAATTGGTCATAGGAGGAGAAGGGAAAATGGAAAAACATAGGGGTCACATTTCAGGTAGGGAAAATAAAAGGACGTCGGAGACTCACAACCACCCGGAGGTTAAAAAAGACTAAAACTACTTTCAAACTCTTATGGACTAAAAGGAGACATTTGGATGAGAGCTGTCGGGAAATGGAACTCATGTGCATACTGAGATGAAAGGAAGGAAGGACGTGGGTAAAACCCCTTTTATTCATATGGAGAAAGTTCACAAAAGGGGGGGGAGAAGAAGGGGGTAACTGCAAGGAAAAAAAAGGGCAGGCATTTTCAGCCACCAAGAGAAAGAAATAGTGTTGGATGGGGTCAACAAACCGAAAATTACGGTGGGAATCAGGAGAAAATTTGGCTGGCTTATGGGAAAGAAATCGAAAAACAAAAGAAATATGAGGGGGGGTAAGTAACGGCAAAGAGGGAAACAAAAGGTCAACTGACCTGGCCAATAAGACCTAACAGTGTAATAGAGAACCCAAATGGACCCAGTGAGGAAAGTTGATGACGTGCGAGTAACAAACCGTAACCTTGGGGGCAGGGCGGTCTTAGTGGAAGGCGTATATGAAACTGATCAAAGGTCTTGAGAATGGAGAAACAACTTCAGCGAATGGGGCAAGAAAAGGGACTACCTGGGGCAGAATTATGGCGTTGAGAAAAGCCAGGATAAAACAAGACGTGGCAAAAACCACAACGGCGCGGAGCAATGGATTCGATTAAAGTACGCAAAAAGGGAAGGACAAGACATGGGAGGGGACTAAGGCTGTTGGAGGGAGAAGACTAAGGGCAACAAACTGATGAAAGGCGTCAGGCACAAAATGCAAAACGTGGGTATTGTGCATGGGGTAAGGGACAGAAAAAAACGGGACGACACGAAATACAAAGGGGGAATTCAAAATAGGAAACACGCAGAGTGACTGAAAGTGGGAAAAAGTGACCAGGGTCAACGGTGGGATGGAAGTCCCGGACGGCAAAATGTGGGGAAAACACTTTCGGCATAAAAAAGCACAGCGTTTTAGACAACGGGGTAACAAACCAGAGAGGAAACAGGTTTTATGGGTGTGGTGGGGGGGGTACCACACTCTTGCCCCAGGAAGGCTTTGGTAACGCTAAAGGAAACTTTGTCCCCCGCACTCCTTAAAAGCACTGTCTATGCCGCCCCCCCTGGAGGCGGTTTACGAGCTACGGCAGAGGAAACCGGTATCTTCAAAGTCAGGTCGGAGGAACGGGTTGGGGTTTGTTACCCATGGAAAAAAGAGCTTCAGGTGCAATCGCCGGCCACCCTGGTTTTGGGTGAAGTCTCCTGGTAACGGAGGAAAACGGATCCTGCGGCAAAAAACTGAAACAGGTTTTCGGCCAATTAACCGGCAAAAACGAAAAGGCAAGTCAACAAGTAAAAGAACGACGAGAACTCTTACAAAACGGGCACTAAAAGAAAATTTCAGGCTTGCACTAATTCTCAAGAGAGATAACCGGAATCACTGGAAGGAAATGAAAAGTGTTGTTATTACATCAGCTATGTTCTTGGGAAGAATAATTTAAAATATTCAGTGGGGAAAGGAGCACTTCAAGTATTTTCCGATAGACAGGTTTTTCCGCAAACTCTCACTCCTACCGCAAAGTCTCTTAGGGGGGTTCAAAGGTTATCACCAAGCAAAATAGGACACAGGAGCTGGATGCAGATTCAACGAGAGAGTCCGAGACACAGGGTTACTGTTAATCATGGACATAAACCTAATTGGGGGAGTGGGGATAGACGGAAAGACCCGGGATTCTTAAGGCTGGACCAGGGGTCAAGGTATTTTACTGAGGGCGGGACACGGGGAATTAGATGCTAGAAAAAAGAGGCTCGACAGGGTACCCTGCATCTGAATGTGGGATGGAATGTTGCCAATGAATGGAACAAAATATGTTGCGCCTGCTGCAAGATTGTTGCAAAGGTGGAAAAAAAGTTGGAACATAGCACCAGGTCAATGGACGGGGCTAACTGTATCTATAAGTGGGGGTTGGGGGACGACCCCCAATCCGTAAAGGGGAAGGGAGAGAGTGAGAACGCGTGTTTAGGAAATGGGGGAGGAGTACAGTTAAGTAAGTGTGCAATTGGGTTAAAGGAGATATCTCTCCATTTGTAGTATTAAACAAAGAAAATGGGAAATTCACGGGGACAATTAAATGGAGCTGCCCTGAGGGCAGTATTTGCAAAAAAAACTGATAAATCCCCGGGGGTCAGGAAATGAAAACAGGGAAAGAAAAGATGGTTTGGAACGTTAGGAATGAAACTGAAAAACAAGGCATCACTGGTCAACTCCAAATCGGGGAAGCCACATGAGGGACGAAAGCGGATCTATTATAGGGTGGAATAAGGAAAGTTTGCGGAGAGTTGACCGCTCTTTTGGGGGTGAAGGGGGAAAAGATATTAGCAATGAAACTTCGTAAACACATTACACGGTGAAAAATAAAAAAAAATCCAAACATGATCAAGAAGTACATTGCACTTTCTCGGGGGGAAAGAAAGGGGTGGAAAAGGGGGTACATCGACTTAATATACCAAAGAAAGAAAGGCCCGGCATGGAAAGGAATAAAAAATAATTGGAGGGCTGGGATCACTGAAAAATTAAATTTGCTGGGGGAAGGCAGTAAAAACCGGCCAAGAAAGACAGGGAGAAGAATGTGCCATAAGCTGGTCATTTATAGGGGAAAAAACAGAGAAAAAGTAAAGATCTCTAAAAAAAAAACCACACAAAACCGGCGGCCGGCTTCCCCGCGCGGGATCTGTTTGACGTGCACGGGGAAGAAAAGGGACAATGATGGATATTGGCGTCGCCCCTTGACTATGGTCAAAGTGGCAAGGGGTCCAAATAACATGCCAGCAACTGCCGGGGAACAAAAGAAAAGTTTTTCCTGACGTGAAAAGCAGGAGAATCGCATTGAAGGTGGGGGGGGGGTATATTAAGCAGAGGGAAAAAAAAAGTGGAAAAGTGGAAATGGAGAAAGGGAAGCGATAATGGATACTGGGGTTGACGAAAGTCTACATTGTGGCCGAAAGAAAGTTGCATTTGGGCAAAAAGGAAATCAAAAAAAAGCTGGACACCTCATCTTAAGCAACTAGGGAGGCAAAAAAAAGCAATAGAGCATCGCCGCCTGAGCAAAACGGGTGGAGTTGGTAAGTCCAGACATGGAAATGTGTGAAAGGAAAAAAAAACAAGAGGTCATGGGTAAAGTTCTCCACTAGGGAAATTGCCCGGGATGAAGAAAAAAACCGGCCTGGGATCCGGCTTGGCAACATCAGGCAAACAGGAGAGTTCGCTGCAAGGGGGAAGGGATTATCTGACGGGGAAGGGTAAAACAAGGGATTAAAAAAGCCAACCTTAACGATCTGAATAGCTAAAACGAACAGGGGGGGGAACACGAGTACCGGGGAAAAAAACACCCTGCAAACGTGGTGGGTCACCACATTGAGAGGAAAAAAAGTAGGAGGGGGAAATGTAGGCAAAGCTTTAAATGGCTCCCTTCAAAGGATGAACAATAGAGGGTGTGATGTATGGAGGGGGGGAAAACACATTCACTCACCGTCAACATCATGTACCTCGAGAAAGGGTTATATAGAGAAGGGGAAAGGGGCCCACACAAAGAGAACCAGAAAACAAAAAAAAAAGTCGGCAGGTATATCAAAATCAATGAGGATTCAAGTAAGGCGGAAACCGGGTATTAAGGAACAGGAGATCGAGGATGACTAGCAAAAGGACTGCTGCTAAGGACATGGGAAAAGGAAAAAAATAGGGCTACTGGGCGTAACGTTGGGGAGAGCTTGGCGAACCAGGGTCTCCAAGTGGCCCTAAGGGCCGGGCGCAGAACCAAAGGAGCCTCTTCAAAAAGGAAGAGCTTCGGCATATTACCCCTGTGTCATCGTCCAATACTTAGCTTATTGTGGAAAGTAGGGTGAACAGGTCTCAAACAAGAAAGCAAGGGGATTGGCAACTACGCCGGTAAAAGCGTCTTAATAAAGGACGGGGGTAGGAAATGCGTTGTGGGTCTCTAGGGGGGGGGAAGAAAAAGTGCGGGTTATGGCAGGCCGGACTGTTTCCAAGATCATGAAACACACGTTGCCGGTAACAAAGAGATGGGAAGAAAAAGGAAAGATTTATATAATATAAAACATCAATAAACCGCCGGAGGGTGCTAAGGAGGATAAAATTCCGGGGCTGGCCAAGTAGGAAAAGGTACAAAAATCAAAGAAATTGGTACGATTGTTTCAAAAAAAGAAACAAAATGTTGGAAAAAGATACACAGGGGTTCCGGTATGAAAAATCTCTTGTCTGAAAGGACTAAAGTAAAAAAACAAGAAAAGATGAGTGCTTCCACAACGTTGAAAACCTGGGAACAGTTAATAAATCCAGTGACCCGGGGATAGTGTGGTCGATTTGGGATTACCATCGATTGTAAGGGAGGGCGGAATTTCGGGTCCAAACGTACAAAAAGAACCAAAAGTGGGGCAATTTGGGGGGAGGGCCAAAGAGGATAGTGGTGGGGGAACCTATTGAGCTCCACCTCAAACATAAATTAGTACAACAAAAAAAAAAAAAAGCAGAGGGAAAAGAATTATTCCTGCGTAACTGGGGGCGAAGCCAGGAAAAGCGAAGTTGGGTGTGGAACCAGTCCAAAAAGGGTTCCTATCCCGAGGGGAGAAAACGAAGGGCGCAGTTAAATATTGACCATTCCAGTAAGGTGCACTTACCAGCTAAAAAAATAACATGTTAAGATAATAGCGCAGGCAACAAACGAAGCTAAAGTCCAAAAGGGGGGGGAGGTATTGTGAAAAGTCGAGGTACAACAAGAGAAAACTCCGTGAATGCCGGTTGCATTAGAGACCGGAGGGGTTATTGGGCCATGGCCAGGGGACCGGTGGGGGGTTTCAAGGGACGTGACAGCTCATGCAAACATCAGGGGTCACCGGGTAAAACGGAGAATTTCAAAAATAAAAAAAAGCAAATGTTCATCACACGACAGAAGAAGGATAGGAGGTGGGGATCATCCAAAAGGAGAAGGGCTCTTCAAAGGCTGAAAAGAAGGGGGGACGCTAGGCATAAAAAAAAAGGAAGGAAAGAATCGCCAGGGGGGGCAAAAAATATCAGAAAGTAGGGGAATTGAAAGGGGGCCACCGACTTTACACGAAAAACGAAAATAAAATGAGCAAAAGGGAGTTATAGAGGAGACCTGCAGGGTCCAAAGGTCTCGGTAACAAGGAACGCGTTGAAGGTAAGCTTCAACCAACACGAGGGAAAGGGAGGGAAACAGGGGGAGAGAGAAACCCAACCGCTTTGACTGCTACGTAAGTGGTGACAGAGGACAGTGGCGGAATGGAGGAAACGAAGTCTAAGGGAAGAGGACAGTGCCGCTTAAGGGCGTGGAAATCCTTTTATGGAAACGATATGACGTCGTATTGAACAGCGAGAATTAATGTTTGAAAGAAAGGGACCAGGAATTAGCGGCGCAGGTTCCCGCCCAACAGGGGGAGAAACCGATTGGGGGTATCCACAAACATACAGAAGGGACTCAAAGGAGGGGAAAAGGGTTGCTTGGCTATGGGACGAAATAAAGACAACGTAACGGGAGGATATAGTGGTGGAAGAACGGCAAATCTTGGGGGGAAAAAAGGTCAAATGGGGAATGTCAAAACCAAGGGAATCGAACTGCAAACAGGGCAAACAGCAGAATAGGACATTTGATACAAGAGAATGAAAGACTTAAACACGGGGGGAGATTCAAGCGCGGGAAATCCCTGCTAAAAAATTCGGGGAGACTGGGGGTACGGAACAATCCGGAAAGGGTGGTCAAGGGGGGAAAACGAAAGGAGGCGTTAAATCAGGAGAGAAACCTAGGGACTCAAAAAACAAAAGTTCGCTTCGCGGAATGGAGTCATTAAGGAAAGGCAGAATAATTATGAGCGGAAAGACATTGATGGTACAAAGATGTGGATGAGATACTCAGCAAAGGAGAGAGGGCGCAGCAACAAAGTACAAACGTTGTTATTTCATTGGCTGACTTGGGGACAGAACGTAAGGGCCCGACAAAGAACAGGGGTAATCAATATTACAAACTATCGGGACTTACCTTTATTCCGGTACCAGGTTCACGTGAAAAATGCCGGTAGCGACACGAGTGGAAAACCATTTCTGGACTGCACGCAAATATTGGAAGACCAAGGAAAAAATGTTAATAAAGGTTTTTATGTTTGTTCCCATGAGGAAACAGGGGCTGTTTCAAAGCGAGAAAAGTGCAGACGCAAAACATCGGGTAACCTGAGTGACCCGGAAAGGTCAGACGCAGAATTGAGTATTTCAATCAGGTCCCGCGTTGGGCGACAGAAGGGCAGGAAGAACAGGCAACAGGGGGGTTAAGAGACGGGAAGAAAAATTCAAAAAGGGAGCAGGAATTGGCAGTGAGGCAAAAGAGCCCCGAACGCATGCAAAGAAGAAGGAGCTGCATTACGCGATGAACGGAGGGAAAAAGAAAAGTTGCAGAGGCGGGAGGGAAGGGGACTTACACCGGACAAGCTAAACCTTGGAAAACTCTGCAAAAGGGGGTGTAAGATTACGACGTAAAGGGGGATCAGAGAAGAAACGATGGTAGTTGAAAGGAAACATGGAAATTAGGGCATGATAACCTGGGTTTTCCTCAAGCTCTCAAAGAAGAGACAAGAGAGGGGTTGCCAAAGGGGACCCCAAAGAATAGCAACAAAAGGGGAAGATCGAAATTCCTTCTCTAATAAGGAAGAATAAACCTGTGAGTTGAAGCTCATAATAGCCCTCATTTTGATTTGATATAACGGCAGAAAGGGAGCTGAGGGGTGACCGGGAAAAAACAATTGTATTGACAGTCGGGGCCTTTAACCACACAGGACACAGATAAAAAGGGTAAGAGTTAAAAGTAGCTTATGTGGGACGGGGGGGTTTCTAGGGTGCAGGGGCACGAAAAAAACCTGGAAATTTTGTTTTCCCCGAGGGCCGATGGGGAGGCACACCTCTGCATATCCTAGCTTCCACAAGCCTGGGACGGGGCCGTACGGTACCTCGATATTTGGGACGGGCAAAATAAAATTGCAGGGGACTGGCTCCCTCTCCGCTTGTGATTAAAAATGGGGAGTTAATTGAGAGACCAGTATGCGTTAATTTGATTTGGCCGAATGAGGCGACCCCTGGTGGGGGAGGTCGCAAAGAAAAAGAATGGAGGACTCATGACTGCAACTACATTCTCTGCCGGCGTAAAGAAAAGGGTGAAAAAAGGGGAGGGAATAACCAGTGACAGAAATTGTTTCAGGAAATAAAAATAGTTGGGAAGGGTACCCAAGGAACAGGAAGAGAAAAAAAGGAAAAAAACGACAACTTCCACTTCGGGAAGAAAGGGGCGGGCAAAGAGGGATAAGGGGGGTGGAACTAAAAAGGACTTGGAGATGAGGTGACGAGCGTTGGGGGAATGGAAAACCCTCAATCGTATCATGAAAAACGAGGGAAATTTAGGCAACAAGTGGAAATGGCAATTATCACATTATCACATGACATTGTGCACAGGGCGGGCGAAAATTTGTCACAGGGACACATGTGGTTTGGTACACTCAGGGCTTGGAAGGAACCCACATTCCATGGAGAAGCTCCAGGACTTCCGGAAGTAAAAAGGGAGAATGCGACTGCAGAAAAGTCAGGGGAATCAAGTGTCCCAAAGAACCAATGAGTGAAGGGGAGATAAATAGAAAATCGGAATGTCTCGACGCAGAATGAAA